>Ga0065721_10004271_pt1 | contig 53532 bp, 46 predicted proteins | sample Mesricmetagenome_FD_59108 | JGI IMG/M metagenome (GOLD analysis project Ga0065721, IMG submission 59108) | Mesophilic microbial community from rice straw/compost enrichment Sample: eDNA_1 v2 (version 2) | ecosystem: Engineered > Solid waste > Grass > Composting > Bioreactor | place: USA: Davis... | reverse complement strand
AGTCCGTGCATATCACCAATCAGCACTTGCAATGGAATCAATACCGCTGCCGCATAAAGACCGGCTTTTAGTGCGAGGCGCGGCGCGGGTTTGTGATCCCCTTTTAATAACCGGTAGGCGGAAATTCCCGCGATCAAAAATGCCGCAGTCAAACCCGAAGCCAACAACATATGCGTTACGCGATACGGCATGGAAGGATTAAAAATGATGCTCCACCAGCTCAGCGGAAACGCCACGCCATCGCGCATTTCAAATCCGGCGGGGGTCTGCATCCAGGAATTCAAAGCCAAAATCCAGAATGCGGATAAGCTGGTACCAAACGCCACTAAAAACGTCGCCAGAGTATGCACACGCGGCGAAACCCGGTTAATACCGAACAACATAATTCCGAGGAAAGTCGCTTCCAGAAAAAATGCAGTCAACACCTCATAACCCAGCAATGGCCCGGCGATATTGCCGACAGTTTCCATATAGCCAGGCCAGTTGGTGCCGAATTGAAATGACATGGTAATGCCGCTGACGACGCCGAGAGCGAAGCTCAGCGCAAAAACTTTTACCCAGAAACGGTAACAGCGCATCCAGACTTTGTCATTAGTACGGTTGTATTGCACGCGGAAATACAGCAAAAACCAGCACAGGGCGATGGTGATGGTGGGAAATAAAATGTGGAAACTGATATTTGCGGCGAACTGGATGCGCGACAGCAGAAAGGTATCCAACATCGATCAGACCTCGTTGAAAAGTGCAAATCCCTGTTGCAAAAAATCAGCCGAACTGCGGTATCCGCCGGCTACGAATGATGCTCAGTTCTTGCCCAATAATTTGTCCTTGATATCCAACACCTTGCCCAAATTGTTACCAAGCTTGAGCAAACGCTGCAAACGTGTCGAATCCAGACGTTGAATTTCCATGGTCCATTTCGTCAGCATTTCGATAAGGTCATGCATTTCCCGCATGCGCTGCTGCGCGTATTTTTCCTCCGCACCCACGGGCTTGGTCATCAATAAATCCCGCAGGGTGGACAGGGTGGGATCGATCTCGCGCTTGCGCCGCTGTTCCATCAAGGTCTTGGCGATATCCCAGATTTCCGCCGGTGCGGAATAATATTCTTTGCGGTCGCCCGGAATATGCTGCAACTTCACCAGCTCCCAGGACTGTAATTCTTTCAAACCCATGCTCACATTCGAGCGGGAAAATCCGAGACTCTCCGCAATCTGATCCGCCGTCAGCGGTTCCTGGCTCAGCACCAACAAGGCGTACATCTGCCCCACCGTGCGGTTAATGCCCCAGCGGCTGCCCATCTCGCCGAAATGCATTACGCAGGCTTGGATCATCGGACTCATATTTGGTTTCCTGTAATTTCAATAATTACTGAAATTACAGGAAACCATGAATAAACGTCAAGCTGGGCCGTGCACTCTCCGTAGAATGTGACATAGGGGGAAAGCGCACCAAAGCGCAGAAGGGAACAGATGCTCAGCGAGAGCGAAGCAGTGGCTTGGTTGGGCGAAAAGAAAAAGGGTTATCAGGAAGCCGGTGACACGCGGGTCACCGGCTTTTATTTACTCGGATAAATACGCAGCTAACGTCTGTTTTACGAAAGCGCGAATATCTCCCGCACTTTTGCCTTCCACCGCTTCAGCGTATTCAAACAGCGGCATAAACAATTCCTGGTCAGCAACTTTATCGCGCAGATAAAAGGATTTTTTCTGCCGGGCGATGGTTTGCCACTCCTCTCTTACGATCCGCCAGAATTCCCTGGTGTTTTGCCAATACTCATCGCCAGCGGAAAAGTCAAAATCGACGATGCGCTGATAGCGGTTAACGCCGAGCTCTTTGGCGAGATAAGGCGTGGCGCCGGCGGGCTGGCTTTTTTCGGTCAAAGCGAGTTTGTAATTTTCCTCTTCCTGCACCCAGCCGTCCGGCAGGATGGTGTGGCGGTTGTAGCCTTCGAGAACGTGGTAATCACTGCGCACTGAGTGTTCGCGGCGCGGCAGCGGGCGCCAGGTGAGTTGGCTCTGCCAGGTGGAGAAATTCGGTTTGTGTTCCCAGCGACCGTAGGATTCATAGCGGGGTGAATCGTCCACCTGATACACCGCCTGTGCCCAGGTGCCTTTTATTGCACTGCGCGGCAGGGTTTCGCGCTGCCAGCGGTTGTTGCCGGCGTAGGTGAGCAGATTGCGTTTTTCGTACTGCCAGTCCTGGCGCCAGTGTTTCATGACCATGGGGCCGTGCACAGTTTCTCCCTGTTGAAAAAACATCACCATGATGTGCTGCAGGCTGATGAAGTCTTTGCGGTCCTCCACCACATACACATATTCCGTGCCCCAGGATTGATAGGGTTTATCCGGTTTGAAGCCGGGAACATAACCGACGGTTTCCAGAAAATCGAAGGTCGTGCGATAGGGTCCAGCCATCGCCAGAATGGCGCGGCGGTCGCGTTCGAAGTTGCTCAGTTTGGCGTCCTGCAGCGCCAGCCAGCCCGGGTGCGGCTGCGGGTCGAGAGTGACTGACGTGCCCGTCGAAGTGCCGCCGCGCGGGACAAAACCGCATTCTTTGATGGTCGGCCAACTGAAGGTGTAAAAGCGTGCGCCGGCGCAATCCACCTTCGCATCCGTCTTTTTATCTTCGTACGCAAATGCATTCGCACTCAGTAACAATGCTTCCCCACACAACAATGCGAAGACAAATTGGAGCGCAACAATGCGATAGCTCATTGGCATTTCCCTCGGCAAAAAATAGCGGTGATTTAAGTTCTGGCATCGAACCGGGTCAAGGCAAAAAAGTTCCGCAAGCCGGTTCCGCCACTCGCAAGGCGTCGGTATACTAACTTGTATACAAGTTGATGCCGAGGCAAAAATCGTGAGCAGTAACACCACCATTGGCTGGACTCTGGCGGAATGGCGCGCCGAGATCCAACAGCACCCCTCCTCCCTGCGCCAACTTCTGCAAACTCTGCGCGCCAATCTCGCCAAACCGGATCCCGCCTGGATTTATGTGGCCTCGGAAGCCGAGGTGGACAGCCAGCTCGCCGCCTTGGATAAAAGCCAAGATCTGCCTCTGTACGGCATTCCCTTCGCGGTGAAAGACAATATCGATGTCGCCGGCATGCCTACCACGGCGGCCTGCCCAGCTTTTAGTTATGTGCCAAGTGTCGATGCAACGAGCGTCGCCAAGCTGCGCGCTGCCGGCGCTATAGTGATGGGCAAAACCAATCTCGACCAATTTGCCACCGGCCTGGTCGGTACCCGCTCTCCCTACGGCGTCGTGCCCAATACCTTTAATGAACGTTATGTCTCCGGCGGCTCCAGCTCCGGATCGGCGAGTGTGGTTGCCCGCGGACTTGCACCTTTCAGTCTCGGCACCGATACCGCCGGCTCGGGCCGCGTACCCGCCGGTTTTAACAACATCGTCGGCTTGAAGCCCACCAAAGGCCGCGTCAGCACCCGCGGCGTGGTGCCGGCATGTCGCAGTCTGGATTGCGTTTCCGTGTTCGCGCTGACGCTCGCGGACGCCGACACTATCGCCGCCGTGATGACCGGTTTCGACAGCGAGGATGCCTACTCCCGCAAAGCGCCGCCCGCCGCTCGCCATTTTCCGGCGAAACCCCGCCTGGGCGTGCCACTATCACCGGATTGGCTTGGCGACGCCGCCTCCGCCCGCGCCTGGGACAGCACTTTGGAAGCCTTCAAAAAATTGGGCGCGGAAGTGGTGCCGGTGGATTTCACCCCCATGCTTGAGTTGGCGCAGCTGCTCTACGGTGGCCCCTGGGTGGCGGAGCGCCATGCCGCTGTGGGTGAATTTATGAGTACCCATGCGGAGGAGATGAATCCGGTGGTGCGCGGCATCATTGAGCAGGCCAGCCGCTTTTCCGCCACTGATGCCTTCCGCGCTGAATATCAACGCGCAGCCCTGGTGCGCACCATTCAAACCCGCATGGCCACAGTCGATGCGCTGCTGGTGCCGACGGCACCGCGCCTGCCCACCATCGAGCAGGTTGAAGCCGATCCGGTGGTGGTCAACAGCCAGCTCGGCACCTACACCAATTTCGTCAATCTCGCGGATTGCGCGGCGCTGGCGCTGCCCGCTTCTATTCGCGACGATGGCCTGCCTTTCGGCATTACCCTGATCACCCCGGCGTGGCAGGACAATGCCCTGGTGGAATTTGGCCAGCGCTGGCTCAATAGCCGCAAACTCTATCTCGGCGCCACCCGCCGTCCCACCCCGCTGACCCAGCAGCGCCCGGAACCGCCGCCGGGTCATGTGCGCCTGGCCGTGGTGGGCGCGCATCTGAGCGGCATGCCGTTGAATTACCAGCTCACCGAGCGTCATGCCCGCTTGGTGGAAAGTACCTTCACCGCCGACAACTACCGCCTCTACGCCCTGCCCAATACCACGCCGCCCAAACCGGGGTTGGTGCGCAGCGGCGAAGGAGCGGAAATTGTGGTGGAACTGTGGGACATCCCCGTGGACGAATTCGGCAGTTTTGTCGCCCTGGTGCCCGCGCCTCTCGGCATAGGTACGCTCACTCTGCACGATAACCGGCAGGTGAAAGGTTTTATCTGCGAGGGTGCAGCGCTGGAAGGCGCGCGCGACATTACCGAATTCGGCGGCTGGCGAGCCTACTTGCAGTCGCTGCAACATTGACCACGAACCTGGACGCGACCCTTGGCTGAATCCGCAACCGCGCTGCCGCGTACCAAATTGACCGAGCGCATTTATCAGCAGATCAAGCAGGATATTTTTGATTTCCGCCTGTTGCCCGGCGATCGCTTCAGCGAAAACGAAGTGGCGGCGCGGCTGCAGGTGAGCCGCACGCCGGTGCGGGAAGCGCTGACGCAATTGCAGCGCGAAGGTTATGTGAAAGTGCTGTTTCGCAGCGGCTGGCAGGTCAATCCATTGGATTTTGACCAATTCGATCAGCTTTACGATGTGCGCATCGTGCTGGAACTGGCGGCGGTGCAAAAACTTTGCGCCATGGAGCCGCAGCCGGATTTGAGCGAATTAAAACAATTCTGGCTGTGCAAACCGGAACAACGCAGCGACGATGAAAAGCAAGTATGCGCTGCCGACGAAGCTTTTCACGGCGCCCTGATCGCCGCTACTGGCAATCAGGAAATGGCGCGCATCCATAGCGATATCACCGACCGCCTGCGCATTATCCGACGCGTCGATTTCAGTCAGACTCCGCGCATCACCGCCACCTACGAAGAACACGCGCAAATTTTGCGGGCAATTCTGGCGCGGCGCAGTGAGCGGGCGTGCACGCTGTTAAAAGCGCATATTGAAGAAAGCAAAGCCGAGGTGCGCAAAATCACCCTGCATAAAATTTACGAAACCCGGCGTCTACAGAACCCTGATATTTAACGCGAAAATTAATTCAGTAACGGCTCAATATCCGCGGCAATTTCTTCAGGCTTGGTCGCGGAGCCGTAGCGCTGCACCACTTCGCCCTGACCATTCACCAGAAATTTGGTGAAATTCCATTTGATCATTTCCGTTCCCAAAATCCCTGGCGCGGCGCTTTTCAAGGCGACGTACAGCGGATGGGCGTTGGCGCCGTTGACTTCGATTTTGGCGAACAGCGGAAAAGTGACGCCGTAATTCAAATCGCAAAACTGACGGATCGCCGCTTCATCGCCCGGCTCCTGGCCGCCGAATTGGTTGCAAGGAAAACCGAGCACTTGCAGGCCGCGATCTTGGTAGCGCTGCCAGAGTTCTTCCAGCCCTTTGTATTGCGGTGTAAATCCGCAGGCGCTGGCGACATTGACGATCAAATACGCTTTGGCGGGAAATTCCGTGAGCGTAACGGAGCGATGATCGATGGTGGTGAGCGGGATGTGTAGCAGATCGGCAGCCATAGGTTTTCTCCGGTAGAGGAAGCTGCGAATTCTATACGCAATCCACGGAAATTTCGGCCAAAAAAAAGCCGGGGCTCAACCCCGGCGAAGGTCCAAGTCAACCTATGGAACGTGGGAAATGTGTTTTAAAACTTGTAGCTGCCAATACCGCGCAGAACGATTTCGCCGCTCTCCTGCTGATAAGCCTGTTGGTAGGCGTGCTTCAGCGGAATCAGGTCATACGCAAATTCAGTGGTGAAATATGCCAGGCAGAGATCGTTGACCGCAGGAACAAATGCCGTCGCAACCTGGACGGGATAACTTTCCATAAAAGCGCTGGATACCTGCAGATCAAAATTCTGTTCGGCGCAGCCGGAATATCCCAGGGTGACGAACAGGCGGTCGCCGTCGAAACGCACATTGTCCACCTTCACCTCTTTCTCAACCGCAGGCAGCTTGTCCACGATAGTCACTGGCGGTTCGGCAAAAGCGATGGTGCCTTCCAGCTTGCCGCACTCCTCATCCAGCACCACGGCGGCGCGGGCGAGCCCGGCTTCGCAGCTGTTGCCGAAGGTCTTGTAGGCGTGGGTTGGGCAGGGCTGAGTGATACAGGCGATACCGGCCGGGGCTTTGCCGCAGACGGGTCGGTGTACCGCCGGGCAGGCGCCCTCGAATTGCGTTACCGGGGTGCCTTCCAATTTGCCGCATTCACCTTCCTGCACGATACGGGCTTTGGCCGCGCGCGCCATACAAGGATTGCCGAAAGTTTTGTGATGCATGACTGGGCACGGCAATGTGGTGCAAGGTTCGGTAGAGGTTTCCGCCGCGCACACTGGGTTGTATTCCTTGGTGCAGGCTATGGGCGCGTCATCGTCCGGTTTTTCATCGTAATAAGGCTGGCCTTCTAACTCGCCACACTCGCCTTTGGAAAGAAAGCGCGCTTTGGCTGCATCGGATTCGCACAGATTGGGATAGGTTTTGTGAACGCCGATGGGACATGGCGTGGTGATGCACTGGATGTTTTGCAGCTCCACGGAACAGACAGGCTCGTAGACGCTGGTGCAGGCAACGCCGTCATCCGGAAGTATGACTGGCTTTGGATCCTGCTTGCCGTCGACCAGTGCTGAACTTTCGGCCGTGGAGTTATCGCCACCGCAGGCGACCAGCGTCGCGCACAGCAGCGCCAGAGTGAATATGTGTATTGCTTTTATCATTGTTATGCCCTCCCCTTGTTTTGGTGAGGCCTATATTAAAGGCGAGGGCATTGTTGTCCTGTGAAGAAATGTAATCGCAATATCAATGAATGTGATCAATAAACGTCGCGCAAATAACGTTTAGCCATATTCAGCTTGCGCACGTAATTGACCACTTCCACTTCGTCGAATTTTCCATATTCGCGAATAATGTCGCGCAGGGCTTGATCCACGTCTTTGGCCATACGACTTGCGTCGCCGCACACACAGAAATAAGCGCCCTCTTCCAGCCATTGCCAGATCTTTTCACCCTGTTCGCGCATGCGGTCCTGCACATAAATTTTGCGACCTTGGTCGCGGGAAAAGGCCAAGCTTAATTCCGTCAGCAGACCATCGCGCTGCCAGCGTTGAATATCATCCTGATAATAAAAATCCGTAGCGGCGTGTTGCTCACCAAAAAACAACCAGTTTTTGCCGGTGTGGCCGCAGATCTCGCGCTCCTGCAAAAAACCGCGAAAAGGCGCGATTCCCGTGCCGGGCCCCACCATGATCAAAGGTGCATTGCCATCCTCGGGTACGTGAAAATGTTTGCTCGGCTGCACAAAAATCGGCGCGTTTTCGCTGCGATCGGCGAGAAAGGTCGAACACACACCTTTGCGAGTTTTTTTGCCGTCGCTGTAGCGGGTGTAACGCACGGCAGAAACGGTGAGATGCACTTCGTTCGGAAATAATTTCCCACTGGACGCAATGGAATACAGCCGCGGCTGCAGCGGTTTGAGCACTTGCAGGAGTTCCTCCACCGAACAGCGAATAGGAAACTCGTGAAGAATATCCACCAACTGACGGCCGTAGAGCCAATCCTGCAATTCAGCTTTGTGCTCTGCGCTCAGCAGTGCTTTTAATTCCGCACTGCCGGAGCGCTCGGCAATAAACTGTATCGCCTTGACACTGGGGCGGCAGATTTCATAATTTTCCAGCAATGCCAGTTCGACCGGTTTTTCGCGGTTGTCCACCAGCACCGGCGTTTCCGCATTAAAGCTCAGCGCGCGCTGCAATTCGGCCACATATTCCGGACAGTTTTTCGGCCACACGCCGAGAGCATCGCCGGCGTTATAGGTAATGCCGGAATCCGCCAGATCAAAACCGAACAGACGCACATCCTTCCCGGAACCTTCGCCGCTCAATTTGCGGTTGATCGCCAGCTTGGCGGTGTAGGGATTGGTTTTGGTGTATGTGGGTGCATCGGCGGCAGTTTTCGCTGGCAACGCAGTTCCCGTCGATGCAGCGGAATTAGCAGCGCTCGGCAATTTTTCGAGCAGGCGGGTAAACCACTGCTGCGCCGGTTGCGCATAATCGGTATCGCAATCCACTCGCTCCAGCAGCGGGCGGGCGCCCAGTGCCTGCAGGCGGGCAAACAGTTTTTTGCCGTGACCGCAAAACTGGTCGTAGTTGGAATCGCCCAGGGCCAGCAGACCGAATTCCAGCTGCTCCAGAGACACGCCGTCATCCTGCAGCTGTTCCCAAAAATCGCCGCCGTTGTCCGGCGCGTCGCCATCGCCAAAGGTGCTGGTGACAAACAAGGCGCGCTGATCCTGCGCCAGTTTGCTCACCGCGTATTCGTTCATGGCTTGCAGATTCACCGCCCAGCCGCGCTCAGTCAGCTGTTTTGCAAAGGTTTCCGCCAGAGTTTCCGCATTGCCGGTTTGCGATGCCCACAGCAGTGTGATGCGCGGTTTGTCGGCGACAGGTTCCACCCCCAAGGGCAATACCCTGCTGAATAGACCGGCGAGCAGGCCGTTGACCCAAAGCCGGTGCTCCGGCACCACCGGGGCATCGGCGGGCAGTGCCGGCACAGCGTTGATAGCGCCGGCGGCCATTTCCAAACCGCTGATAAAGCCGCTGAGATAGGTATTCTCCGCGGCGGTAAAAGCAGGTGCTTGCATAGGGCTGACCCCCACAAAGTCACCGAACTGGCGGATCAAGCCGCGACTGACGGTTTCCGCAATAGGTGCGAATGTCAGCGCCGCCTCTGCCCTCTCTGGCGCAGGCTCCTGTTCGGGTTGCGCCGGCTCACCAAACCAGGGGGAATCGCTGGCGATCAGCTCGATGCGCTCCAGCGCTACCGCGCACACTTTTAATTCCGGCTGCTGCGAAATCGGGTCGATACGGTCGCTGGTGACGGCGTTGACGGCGAGGTTTTCGCCGTAGAGATCGTTCCAATGGAAAGGCGCAAAACAGGAGCCGGGCAGTACCCGATCGCTCACCAATGCGGGCAGTACAGCTTCACCGCGACGGGAGCGCAGCCTCACCGGGTCGCGATTGCGAATGCCCAGTTCCGCCGCATCCTCGGGATGCACTTCCACAAACGGGCTGGGGTTGAGCTTGTTAAGAGTGGCGATCTTTCCGGTTTTGGTCAGAGTGTGCCACTGGTGCTGCAGCCGGCCGGTATTTAAGGTGAACGGAAACTGCGCGTCCGGCATTTCCTCCGGGTCCACGTGGGGACGCGGGTGGAAGCGTGCGCGGCCGGAATCCGTGGCGAACACCAACTCGGGCTGACTGCCATCGGCGAGGACTTTCAGCGGTTGGCTAATGCCGGTGTTGCGGTAGCGGATGGGGTTGCGGTCGGGCTGCTCGGCGCTGGCGCAGGGCCATTGCACCGGTGTCTCGCGCAGGCGTGCATAGCTGACGCCGCGCAGGTCGTAGCCGGTCTTGGGGTTATAGGCGCGCTTGATCTCCTCAAACACTTCTTCCGCGGAGTTGTAATTAAACCCATCGACAAAGCCCATGGCCCGCGCCACCCGGGCGACAATTTCCCAGTCCGCCAGAGCCTCCCCCGGCGGTGCCACCGCAGGCTGCATCAAGGTGATATTGCGTTCGGAGTTGATCATGACCCCTTCCGCCTCCGCCCACAGCGCCCCCGGTAGGAGGATATCGGCGTAGCGATTGGTTTCCGTATCGATAAAAGCGTCCTGGGCGATCACCACTTCCGCCGTGCGCAGACCGTCGATGACGATTTTGCGATTGGGCACGGTGGCAACGGGGTTGGTGCAGATAATCCAGCAGGCTTTGATTTCGCCGTCCGCCATGCGCTGGAACATATCCACAGTGCCTTTGCCCAAGCGGGTGCTGATGCGGCCCTCCGGTACACCCCAGAGTTGTTCGATAAAACGGCGCTCCTCTTCCACCAGTAGTGTGCGCTGCCCCGGTAAACCCGGCCCCATATAACCCATCTCCCGCCCGCCCATGGCGTTGGGCTGACCGGTAAGGGAGAACGGACCACTGCCGGGGCGACAGATCTGCCCGGTGGCCAGATGCAGGTTGCAGATGGCGTTGGTGTTCCAGGTGCCGTGAGAGCTCTGATTGAGCCCCATGGTCCAGCAGGTCATAAAGTTGGGCGCCTCACCCAGCCACTGAGCGGCGCGCTCGATATCCGCCACGGCAAGGCCGGTAATGGCACTGACGCTCTCGGGCGTATAGTCCGCGAGGAATTCCGGCATGGCCTCCCAGCCTTCGGTATAGCGATCGATAAAAGCGGGGTCGGTTTTGCCCTGGCGATGGAGCAGATACAAGAGCCCGTTGAGCAGCGCCAAATCTGTACCGGGTTTGATCTGCAGGAACAGGTGGGCTTTATCAGCGGTGGCGGTTTTGCGCGGATCCACCACGATCAGGCGGGCGCCGGCTTTGACTCTGTCCATCATGCGCAGATACAGAATCGGGTGGCAGTCCGCCATGTTGGCGCCGATCACGAAGAACAGATCGGCCTTATCAAAATCCTGGTAGGAACCTGGCGGTGCGTCGGAGCCGAGAGACAGCTTATAACCCGCCCCCGCACTCGCCATACACAGGCGGGAATTGGATTCGATGTTGTTGGTGCCAACAAAACCCTTGGCCAGCTTGTTGATCAGGTACTGGGATTCCATGGACATCTGGCCGGACACATAAAACGCCAGCGCATCCGGGCCGTCGCAATCGAGAATGGTTTTCAGGCGTTCCGCAGTTGCCGCTATGGCGCGGTCGATGGGTGTGCGCACCGGATCGCGGTCGCGGCGATCGCGCACAAAAGCGGCGTCCATCCGGCCGGAATGGGTAAGCGCCTGAGCGCTGGTGGAACCTTTGGTGCAGAGCCGGCCGAAATTGCTCGGATGGTTTTTATCACCGCTGACCTTGAGGATTTTCTTGCCGTCGGTTTCGAATACCAAGCCACAACCCACACCGCAATAGGGGCAAACGCTCTTAAGTGTGCGAGGGGTATCAGGCATAGGAACGGCTGCTGTCATCTTGGGAAAGTCACGCTCGAGCAAGCCCTATGCCACCGCTCCGCAACGGCGGCCAATCATGCCGCCTATTATCACTAACTCTTTGTTTTTATTTCTGATTCTGATCTTCAAAACGACAGAATCCAGGCCTTCGACAGGTCAAATAGACCCATTCATCCACCAAAAAAACACCTTAATGGTGCAACCAAAAAATGAACAGCAACATTAAGAGGCACAAATGTTTTTGATGGGTTTAGATATAGGTCTATATCAGGGCGAAAACGCACTTCGATAACGCACAATTAGGTCAACACATCTGGCCTTCCCGCTGCGCCGCAGCGAAAAACTATTCTTAACCCCCTCAAGCTGTTAGGCTTTTCGCGCGTTTTATACCGGCGGCGGAACAAGCGGCACCATCGCACAAATCCAATGACGCCGCTGCGCCTTAATCCCTTCATCGACTGCAAGGAGTCACTTATGCGCAACTCTTTATTCCACCGCAACACGCTCTCCACCATCGGCAAGGTTATCGCCCTCGCACTGCCGCTCTATGCCACCGCAGGACATGCGGAAAGCGGTCTGTATCTCGGCGGCTCATTCGGCAATGCCACCGTCGGCTTCAATCCCAGCAGCGATATCGATGTCAAAGACGACGATATCGGCTACAAGCTGTTTGGCGGACTTAAGTTCACCCTGCTGGCAGCGGAAGTGGGTTATGTGGATTTCGGCACAGTCGAAAAAAGCGGTTACACCGGCGAGTTGAGCGGCTTTAACGCCTTCGGCGTACTGTCTTTTGGACTGGGTCCAGTGGACGTGTTCGGTAAGCTCGGCGGTTTTGTATGGGAGTCCGATTTCAAAGTGGCGCAAGAGCGCTATGAAGAAGACGGCTTTGATCCCGCAGTGGGCATAGGCGCCAGCGTCACCCTCGGCAATCTCGGTGTGCGCGCCGAATACGAGTACTACGATATCGACGAATTCGATGAAGTCTCCATGTTCTCCCTTGGCGCAGTCTATTGGCTGTTCTGACTTTAAGGCCGGCGGCAACACCGTCGGCCACCTCTCCCCATTCTTAAGCTTCACCTTCTATTCCCCACGCCACCGAACTCATTTTTCGCGAGTCAGATCACAATGGCGGGCGATTTCACAGGCAATTAAAGCGCTAAAATAGCCACCGGCTTAGCCGGATGCGCCTACTAGACTACCTACTAACTAATAGCCCCATCATCACCTTACGGTCGGCTGCCACATCAGCGCTGTTCGCTGCATTCATAACAATAAATGAGGCAATACAAGCATGCGTAAGTTGATCCCGATCATCGTAGCCACCTGCACCCTCGCAGCCTGTGGCGGTTCCGGCACCCCCAATTCATCGTCCAGTTCCAGCAGCTCCTCGTCGAGCAGCTCCAGCTCATCAAGCAGTTCATCAAGCTCGAGCAGCTCTTCATCCAGCTCCAGCAGTTCGTCGTCAAGCTCCAGCTCGTCAAGCTCTAGCAGCTCAAGCTCCGGCGGCTGCGGCGGCGTGATTCTCTGTGCGGATTTCGAGGGCAGCACTGCCCTGCCCACCGGCTGGACTGCGTCCAATACGAACAATGTGAAGGTATCGAGCGAAAAAGCCTACAGCGGTACCAACGCGGTGAAGATCACCTCTCCCGGCGGTGGCTACCAGCCCAACAATCTGGTGCACAGCCTGACCGGATTCGCGGATCTGCAGCAGTCCCTTTACGGGCGCATGATGATCAACCTGAGCAGCCAGAACAGCCTCGGCGGCGACTTCACCTTTATTCAGGCAGACGGCCCACCGCGAGCTCAGTCCGGCGCTCCAGCGGCAACCTCCGTCATGTATCGCGGCCGGGTAGACGGGCGCAATGACCACTTTATGGCGAATTACGAAACCTGGGCGGACACCAATAACGACAACAACAACGAGTGGAACACCGACTGCTGGAAACATCCAACTATTAATAACCAGCCGCCACCGCAAAACTACCTGATTCCGAAAGACCAATGGGCCTGCGTGCAATGGCACTTCGACGCACAGGCCAATACGTTGAAGTTCTGGCTGAATAAAAACGAACTGTCGTTAATTCAGGTTGTGAACATGGGTGATGGCTGCAAACTGGATCAACCAAACGCTGACCGCCAAAATGGCGTTTGGTGGGCACCACAGACCTTTAACAATATCCGCCTTGGTGTAGAGCAATATGCTCCGGACTCCCGCCCGCGCACCATGTATATCGATGACATCGCCATCGACGACCGTATGGTGAGCTGTCCAGACTGATCCCCTGGCATTCTGGAACCCAAAATAAAAAACCCGCGTTTATCGCGGGTTTTTTATTGCTTACTCTCAGCCGAAACTCAGGTTTCGCGGTAAAACGATTTCATCTTGTCCTCAACGGTTTTGGAAATATCCATCTTCATCAGATCGGAAATATTGTCGAGCTTGGCCACGCGCAGACGGTGCAGGTGCATGGCGGGAATTTTGCCGTTGAGAGACTTCAAATCGCGGTTGATCATCACCGGCAGGAAAGGCTCTTTCGGCAGGTATTTCTGGCGCACTTTCTCCAAACCATCTTGCAGAGGTATGGATTTCGGCTTGCCGGTTTTGCTGCAGCGATAGACCAGTTTCAGGCCCTTCTCCGGCGCCTGCATATTGGTCACCTCTGTCGGAATGATGTAGAGGCCGGTCGGCTCCACCGCATCCGATTCGATGTTGTTGAAGGTATCGTGGGCAGCGAAGGCGTTGGGCAGAGCCACCAGCTTACGACCATCGTGTCCGAAATGGACGATTTCGTAATTGGAGTAAAGCTGGCTGACAGTCCCGGAAAACAGGCACAGAGCCGCTTCGAAACGCTTCAAAAAACCGAATGTTTGTTCTGGAAAGCTGTTGCCACCCAGAGTCCAGACGAGATCCTTGTTCATCGAGCCGCTGAGCATAAAGTGTGACCTACCTCAAATTTCTGACATCTGAACTATAGTCCTGCGGCGCCTAAATTCACAGTGATTAGCCCACTAGGGTTAGGTCCCATCCGGCACTTGCCGACTCCCATCTATACTCCTTGCAGATACCGCGATGCCGGCGCATCGCCGAAACGCCCTCAGCAGGAGCCGAAAGCGGACGCGCATGACCGATAAAAAGAATGTGAATTTCTGGCTGCCGACCCTGCTTTGCAGCCTTTGGCTCGCCCTCCTGGCCGCCGGACTGGCTTGGTTGCTGTGGCAGAACAACACGCAGCAGGGCCGCCACAACCGGGATTGGCTCGCCTACTACAGCGGCGCAGTGGCGGCCAATCTGGCTCAGCGGGATGCGTCGGTGGGAGTGGATTCCTTGCGCCTACTGCAGGTGCCGGGGCTGCGCCAAGCCTGCGTTTATTTTGATCACACCCTGACCATTCAATTGCCCGCCAACACCGGAGGCTGCGCCGAACAAGCCGGCGGCGAAGCCAGAACCCCCGAACGCCAGGGTGTTGCCCTGCATATGCCCTTCACCAGCCGGGACGGTCGCCCAGGTCTATTGCTTCTCCACACTGAGGATCCGCGCCCGGCGCTGCTGCCCATCGCCGCCCTACTCTGCCTGTTTATCGCGTCGGTCATTGCGACTGCATTTATCCTCAGCCGCCTCTATCTGCGCCGCCAGCAGGAGTTTCTCCAGGCTCAGCCCCTACGCGAATTGAAAGATCTCTGCCAGACCCTCTACCTGACGCAAAACTACCGTCTGCGCGCCAAGGATTATCCCAAGTCGCCATACAAAATGATCGCCCGCATGCTCAACCAGATGCTGGAGGAATTGCAGACCAACGAAAACGAATTGCAGGAATACGCGGTGCAGATTCAGGAAAAGAACGATCAGCTCTCCGCGCAAAAACGCCTGCACGAAGATCGCAATCAGAACCTGCAGAAAATGTTCGCCGGCGCCAGCCACGATCTCCGCCAACCGCTGCAGGCGATGATCATTTTTGTCGGCGCCATCAAGGAGCACGCCTCCCCCAAACAAGAGCCACTGATCCAGAAACTGGAACAGGTGGTGGACAATCTCAATCACCTGTTCACCGATCTGCTGGATATCAGCAAACTTGAATCGCGCATGACGCGGGTGCCCAAACAAAACCTCGCACTGCAGCCGCTGCTGGCCAAGATCTACGACGAATTCGAAGCGCTGGCGAATGAAAAACGCATTGAGTTGCGCCTGTATAACCGCGACCTGACGGTGTACTCCAATCCGAATATGCTCGAGCGGATCATCCGCAACATGATCAGCAACGCCATCCGCTACACCCGCACCGGCGGCGTGCTGATCGGCTGTCGCAAGCGTCAGAATGCCGTGTGGATCGAAGTGTGGGATACCGGGCGCGGGATTCCGCAGGAAAAAATGGGGGAGATTTTCAACGAGTTTGTGCAGATCAAGGATGAGGACAGCGAGCCCAGCAAAGGCGTGGGCCTCGGCTTGTTTATCGTTAAACGTCTGGCGCAGCTGCTCGACCACTCCATTATCGTTACCAGCACACTCCGCCGCGGCACCATGTTCCGCGTCGTCGCTCCTGGGCAGGCACAACTGGGCATCCCCCTCCCCGAAATCCACCTAGTCCCGGCACCGGCCACCGTCATTATGCCCCCGCCGCAGCTCTCCCCTGTCATCGCACATAAAATTCTGCTGCTGGACGACGATGACGAAGTGCGTTCTGCGCTGAAACAGCTGCTGGAAAGCTGGGGTTGCGATGTGCGGGAATGGGATCGTCTGGAGGATGCGGAAAACGCCCTGAAACGCGAACCCGCCACTTTTGAATTGATTATTTCCGACTTTCAATTGGAGCCGACCTGTAACGGCCTGCACGCCATCGCCACTCTGCGCGAACTGCTCGGTGAACATGTGCCGGCACTGCTGATTACCGGAGCCCAGGAACCGGAGCTGCTCGCCCTGATTGAACAAAGCCAGATCCCGTTTCTACGCAAACCGGTACGCCCGGCAAAACTGCGGGCGTTGTTACAGGCGCTGGTCGATAAGTCTTAAAACCGACCCCGCGCCGGTTCCGGTGAAAATCCCAACTTATTTAACAGCTCAAGAAAACGCGGATGCGCACGGATCGCATTCCAGCGCGCATCCATTCCTAGATAGGCGATGCGCACGTCGCGCTGTTCATAAGCTTGCTCCAGCAGCGCAAGGGCTTTATCAGTGTCACCAATGCCCAAATGCGCTGCAGCCAAAGCGGAGGGAGGGACATAGCCGTCGCTCGCGCGTTTATTAAGATCGCCCACCACTGTATTGGCCGCATCCAGATTTCCCGCAGCACCGTATGCCATTGCCAGCATGCCCAACACTTGGCTGTTGCCACCGGAACGCTCGGCAGCAATTTCCAAATCCGCAACTGCTGCCGCAGGCTCTCCTCGGTCCAGCATAATGCCGCCACGCACATACCGACTTAACCATAAGTCCGGTGTGAGTTCTAATGAACGCTGCAAACTTTGTAGCGCATCATCTTCTCGCCCAGCCATGTGGATCATGCCCGCATGTATGACGTTGATCAGCGGTTTTAGGGGATCCAACTCACGTGCGCGATTAATATGGATGAGCGCCTCATCAAAACGATTAAAAAATATTAATAGATGAGCATAACCAAAGTGCGCATCCGCCAGATCTGGCTTCAGATCAATCGCTCGAACAAACGCAGCCTCTGCCGCAGGCCAATCCCGGTCATACCAGAGCCGAAAAAACCCCAACTGCACATAGGCTTCTGCTGAGTGCGGGTCTATTTCAAGCGCATGTTCGAGTGCAGCCAAAGACAGGGGCATTAGTTCGCGCGAATCACGAGTTCCTGAAATTGCCTCTGCTCGATAGACCAGTGCCATGCCTGCATATGCTGATGCACAAGAAGGATCTAACTCAATTGCTCGCCCGTAGGCGCGCAGCGTATTAGTTAAACGCTCCGCAACGGGCCAACCCGAAAAATATCGTCCGGTTAAAAGCGCGCGATACGCCTCGATATTCTCACCTTCACACGGACTCCGCGTGTCACGCTCTACGGTTTCCCCGCTGAACTTCAAAGCACGTGCGATGGCCTGCGCCACCCCATCCTGAAGATCAAATACCCTGTCCATAGGTTCGTCAAAAGTATTTACCCAAATGGTGTCGCCTGAATTGAGTTCCACCAACCGGACATTAACTCGCACATGATCGTTTAATCGTTGAGTAGACCCATCAATCAAATAATCCGCCTGCAAACGGCGGCCGGTTGCAATAGGGTCCGCGCCTTTTCCTGCAGATAAAACCGCCGCCAACGAACTCACTTGCAATTGTTGATATTGACTTAACCGCGCAATCAAAGTGTCGGCGAGCCCAATTTCAAGAAGTGGATCCGAGGCGTCACCGTTCAATGCGCGAAACGGCACTATGGTTAAGGTGTAACTGGATTTTTTGGTTTCTAGCGACGCTGATGACGGGACCGACCAATATCGAATCGGCCAAGCGGCAATTGCGACGAGAATAATTAACACCGACAAAGCCATTGTTCGTGTGGAACGTCCTTTTAAAACACCTGTTTCGGCACTAGCCCTTTCTGGCGCCAATACCGGCTCCGATTGCGCGTCTTTTTTAATTTCTTCTACATCTGCAACAAAGCGATAGCCTTTCCCCGGCACGGTCACAATAAATCGCCGGTCTTTGCCGCCGCTGCCCAGCGCATGACGCAAGGCAGAGATCGCCTGGTTGAGATTATTTTCCTCTACCACCCGCCCAGGCCATATAGCCGCCAGCAGTTCGTCTTTGGCCACCACCCGATCGCGATGCTGAACCAGATAATAAAGAACATCAAAGGCCTTGGAGGTAATTGGAATCGCTGTCCCCTCAATGCGCGTGAGGTCACGAGTCCGGGCATCGAGAATGAAATCTCCTAATCTATAACCATGATTGTTCGTCAACTCGTCGGCCATTGTCTGTCCTTAGTTCCAGCGGTGGTTTCAAATCATTTCAGAAAGTTTCAGAAAAATCACAAGTCTTTTCATCACGCGAAGCGGATTCTGGAACACGCGAACAGCCATACAGTGTTCGTCAACCAGGGCAGCACCAATAGGGTGAAGCCTTATTCACAGGTTTACCAATCAGGATGAATTTTATGAAACGCCAAACCCTTCAAGCAGTTTTCAGCTTTATATTGATCGGCTTTTTTGTTTCCTTTGCTTGCGCCGAGGAAGGCTCACTATCTTCGGAAGAAGAAACGGTACGCAAGATGGATAATCTTGAGCGGACAGCGCTTGTGGAAGGAGATTTCACGACGCTGGAACAACTCTGGCACGAAAACTATACCGTCAATAATCCACGAAATTTTGTGAATAAAAACAGGAATGAAGTCGTTCACATCGTCAAAGCTCGGAGTATTTACTACTCACATGTCGATCGCAAAGTTGAGCACGTCCGTTTATTTGGTGACACCGCGATTGTGATGGGTTCGGAAACCGCCGTGTCCAAAAATGAGGCTGCTACTCCCCACGCACATCGCCGATTTACCCATGTCTGGCAAAAGATCGATGGCTCCTGGCGCATGATTGCCCGGCATATGAATGACATCCCGAAGGAACCCGTCATTAAATACTGACAGACCTTTGCATTAGTCCAACAACCCGCGATCCTTCGCCAAAAACACCGCCTGGGTGCGGCTGCTGGCGGCGAGTTCGCGGAGGATGGCGGCGACGTGGACTTTGACGGTGCTGGGGGACATATGCAGCTGGCGGGCGATCTCTTTGTTGGAGAGGCCGTTTTTCATCTGCTGCAGCACGTCCATCTGGCGCTGGGTGAGTTGAATCCTGCCGCCGGCTGCCGCGGTTTGATAAGCGGAGAGAGAGTTCGCGACGGCGGGGGCGTTCATGGCTTCGAGGGGGATGTAGATGCCCCCATTCAATACCAGTTGCACGGCGGAGAGCATTACATCTGGCGTGGAGGTTTTCGGGATAAAACCGCTGGCCTGTTCCTTCAGGGCCTGTTGGATCAGGCCGGAATCGATATGGGCTGACAGCAGAATCACCGGCAATTCGGGGCGCGCCGCTTTGAGCGCGCGCAGCACTTGAATGCCATTGGAATCCGGCAGGGTGTAGTCGAGCAGGACGAGATCGATCGCGGGGTTCTCCGCCGCAGTCTGCAGAGCCGCAGCCGCAGTGCCAACCTCATGCACCACCGCATCACCCGACATCTTCTGTAGTAGTACTACCAACCCTGCGCGAAACAGCGCGTGATCGTCCACCAGCAGGAATGTGAAATTTTCATCCATAGATCTAACTGTAATTGCTGAGAGAAGGGACGCCCCTCCTCAGTAACCGCGCCTTATACGACGCAGATGGATTAACCGGCCTATTAACTATGGCCTATGAGTCCGAATAAGCAACTCTCGACCCTTCATACGGCGATTAAAATGCGTAAAAAGTGATCTAGACTGAATTAAGGGAAACGTGCGCCACGCATAGCGGCACGGAGGGCACCCATAACGGTACGGAGAATAGCGCCATGCCTGTTGCCGACATCATGACCCGCAAACTCATTACGATTTCGCCCGAATTATCCATCGGCGAAATCCGGCCCATGTTCAGCCAGTTTCAGATTCATCACCTGCTGGTGGTGGAGGACGGCAAGCTGGTTGGTCTTATCTCGGACCGCGACGTGCTGCGCAGCATCAGCCCTTTTGTGGATACCACCGCCGAAGATCAAAAGGACAGCTTTACTCTCACCCGCAAGGCGCGTCAGATTATGGCCACCAAATTGGTAACGGTGGAATCCAAAGAGGGTATTCGCGAGGCCTGCAATCGGCTCCTGGAGGGCAAGGTAAGCCTACTGCCAGTGGTGGATGAGGGAAAACTGGTGGGGGTAGTGAGTTGGAAGGATGTGCTACGGCATTTCATCCAGTGACCGCACAGAGCAGACCCGGCGTCCCTGCCGGGTAAACGATCACACGACCGGAACAGGAGCCGCTTCCGGCTCCTCCACATGCCGGTGATCTTTGGCGATCAACATATAGATCGCCGGAATCACAAACAGCGTAAACAACGTGCCTATCGCCATACCGCCGACCAGTACCAAGCCGATGGAGTTGCGCGCTTCCGCGCCGGCGCCAGTCACCATTACCAGTGGAAAGTGCCCGGCAACTGTGGCGATGGACGTCATTAGAATCGGACGCAATCGTGTTTGGGCTGCTTCCCGCACCGCCGCCAGTTTTGCCCGCCCCTGCTCCTGCAGTTTATTGGCGAACTCCACCACCAGAATGCCGTTCTTGGCGATCAGACCGATCAGCGTCACCAGGCCCACCTGCGAATAGATATTGAGCGTGGTCGTCCAACCGTCCGTCCAATACTGCATCTGCGGATTGGGCATTTTGAGGAAGGTAAATACCAGCGCGCCAAACATCGCCAGCGGCACAGAGCCGAGCAGAATGACAAAGGGATCGCGGAAGCTGTTGAACTGCGCCGCGAGCACCAGGAAGATCGCCACGATCGCCAGCGTAAATGCCGGCAGGAACTTGTTGCCTTCCCGGCGCAGCTGGCGCGATTCGCCGGTGTAATCGATCATGTAGCCCTGCGGCAGAATCTGCGCCGCCTCGTCTTCGAGGAATCGCAATGCCTCATCCAGCGGCCGAATGGCCACACCGCTCAGTTTCACCGCGTTCAGCTGTTGAAAGCGGTTCAACGAGCGCGGCACCGTGCGGTGTTGAATTTCAGCGATGGTAGCCATGGATACCAGCTTGCCGTCCGGCCCGGTGACATAAATGTCCTCCAACTGGTCGGGATTGAGGCGGTCCACGCGTTTGATCTGCGGTACCACCCGGTAGCTGCGGCCGCCAATATTGAAGCGGTTGACATAGCCGCCGCCGAGCATCACGCCGAGATCGGCGCCCACTTGCTGCATATCCAGGCCTAGGTCGGCCACTTTGTCGCGGTCAATCACAACATGTGCCTCGGGCAGATCCACCCGGGTGTCGATCTGCGGCGGGAATGCGAACATGCCGCTCTGCATGGCCTTCATCTGCAACTGTTCGGCGAACTTGAGGATTTCCGCCGGCTCTGCCGTGGACGCGATAACGAACTCCACCGGGAAGTCACCGCCACCGGGCAGCGCCGGAGGTGTCACCGGAAACATGTTGATGCCCGGAATGGCGCCCAGGCGCGCCGTGGCATCGGGCATCAAATCGAATACCGAGCGCTCACGCTCCTCCCACGGCTTGAGTACCAAGCCGCCAAAACCGCTGCTGGGAAAAGTGAGCTGGAAGGTGAAATCCGATTCCGGGAAGCTCATAAACACCCGGTTGGCCTCTGCCGCGTAAATGCTTGCCTGCTCCATGGAGGAATTCGACGAGCCCTCAACTATGCCGAAGATAACGCCCTGGTCCTCCGTCGGCGCCAGTTCTTTCACGGACATCTGGAACATGGGAATCGTCAGCAGCGAGATAACCCCCCACACCACGTAGACCGGAATCCGGTTGCGCAGGGTCACGTCCAACCAGCGACTATAACCGTTGCGGATCCGCTCGAAGGTGCGCGCCACCACCGCGGCGAAACCGTGGCTCTCGATATCGCGGGTGAGCATTTTGGCGGACATCATCGGCGACAGAGTCAGCGCCACTATGCCGGAGATAGTCACTGCGCCCGCGAGGGTAAAGGCAAATTCGCGGAACAGAGACCCGGTCAAGCCGCCCTGCAAACCGATGGGCAGATATACCGCCACCAGAGTCGCGGTCATGGCAACTACCGGGCCTACCAATTCGCGGGCGCCGAGCATGGCCGCTTCCATCGGACTCTTGCCCTCGCTGATATGGCGTTCGACGTTTTCCACGACGACGATCGCATCGTCCACCACCAAGCCCACCGACAGCACCACCGCCAGCAGCGTCAGCAGATTGAGGCTGAAACCGAACAACTGCATCAGAAACACCGCGCCGATCAGCGACACAGGAATGGCGATAACCGGAATAATCACTGAGCGGATGGAACCGAGGAACAAGAAGATCACGGCCACCACGATCAACAGGGTTTCCGTCATGGTTTTCAGAACTTCATGAATGGAGCTTTCGATATAGGCAGTGGCATCGTAGGCGATCACCCCTTCCAGCCCGCGCGGCAAACTGGATTTCATGGCTTCCATTTCCTTACGGACCAGGCGCATCACATCCAGCGAGTTGGCGTTGGGCAGCGGCCAAATTCCCATAAATACCGCAGTTTTGCCGGAGTAGCGCACCTCCGCGTCGTAACTTTCCGAGCCGAGCACTACATCGGCCACATCGCGCAGGCGAATCACTGCGCCGTTTTCCGACCGCAATACCAGATCCTGGAATTCCGCTACGCTCGACAGATCCGTGTTGGCCGACAGATTGACCTGGATGTAATTGCCATTGGTTTTGCCGAGGGCGGCGAGGTAATTGTTGGATGCCAGCGCCTGGCGGATCTGCACCGGCGTTACATTCANGGCCGCCATGCGCTCAGGCTTCAACCANACCCGCATNGCNAANGTGCGGGCGCCGAGTACTTCAGCGCGTTGCACACCTTCCAGCGCGGACAGGCGCGGCTGCACCACTCGGCTGAGGAAGTCGGTGATCTGGTTATCTTCGAGAATGTCCGAGCTGAAGCTCAGATACGCCGACGCAAAGGCGCTGTCCGCACTCTCCACGTTGATTATGGGCACCTCCGCTTCCGGAGGCAGATCACCGCGCACCTGATTGACCTTGGCGGTGACTTCCGACAAGGCCTTGATCGGGTCGTAGTTCAGCTCCAGGCGCACCTGGATGGTGGACAGACCCTGCGCACTTTGCGATTGGATGTAGTCGATACCATCCGCACCGGCAATGGCGCGCTCCAGCGGCGTGGTGATAAAGCCGCGCACCAGCTCGGCACTGGCGCCGATATACGCAGTGCTCACGGTAATCACCGAGTTGTCATTGCGCGGATACTGGCGAATGGTGAGCGAGGAAATCGCCTGCAGACCGGCGATCACAATAATTAGGTTAACCACGATCGCCAGCACGGGGCGGCGAACGAAAATATCAGTAAACGATTTCATAGGTATGGACCGGAGATTGTGGGTGTGTGGGGCGCGCTGAGCGCGCCTCAACCTCAGGAATCTTTAGGTGTTGGCGTCAGGGAGAAACTTGGCTTCACCTCGTTGTTGATGGCCACAGGCGCGCCGTTCTGCAACTTGAACACGCCGGACACCACCACTGTTTGGTCTTCGCTGATGCCTTTGGTGATGGCAACAAAATCGCCGACAGTACGGCCCAGCTGTACAAACTGCTGGCGCGCCACCAACTGCTTTTCACCAGTGGGCGTGGTTTCCTCTTCAACAACAAACACCGAGTCGCCAAAAGTGGCGTAAGCCACCGCCGTAACCGGCACGGCGATCACCGGCTCGGTATCCGGCAGAATGACCTTGACCTGACCGAACATGCCGGGCAGCAATTTCTGCTCGGGGTTTGCCACTGTTGCCTGCACGCGCACGTTGCGAGTGGCGGGATCCACTTCCGGATCTATGGCGGTAATCACGCCTTCAAAAGCTTGGCCGGGAGCAGCGTCGGTCTTCATGCGCACTGGCAAACCGGGTTCAATGAGCGCGAGGCTTTGCTGCGGCAGAGAGAAATTCAAAAACATCGAATCCACCGCCTGCAGCGACACTATGGGCGTGCCACTCGCCAAATCCTGACCGACATTCACCAGACGAATACCAAGACGGCCACTAAAGGGTGCCTTCACGGTTTTTTTGGCGATGGTGGTGCGGAAAGTATCAGCCTGGGCCTGGGCTTCCTTATAGCGCGCCTCGGCGGTATCCAGGTCAGATCTGGAGGACGCGCGCTTGGTGTACAACTCACGCACGCGCTCCACATTTACCCGCGCCAGTTCGACATTGGCCTCGGCCGCGCGCAACTGCGTGGTCTCCGAGGTGATGTCCTGCTGAATTAGCGGCGTGCCTTTTTCGACGCGGCTACCGGGAGTGAAATAAACCTCGGTGATACGGCCCGGAATATCGGCGGAAATCACCACGCCCTGCACCGCCTCAAGGGACGCCACCGCATCCAGGGAAACTTCCCAGGTTTGTTTTTCCACCTTGTGCGTTGCCACGGTCGCGGGCGGCGGCACCATAGTCGAGGCGGCCGCGATCAGGTCGCCGATTTGAATTGCCTTAATGCCTCCAAGAAGGCCAATCAACGCAAACAATGCGAGCACAGTGAAAGCAATGTTCTTGATCATGAGATGACTACCGCTAAAGAGAGAGAATCCGACCCCAGCTCCACGCCGGACGTTAAACTGCAAAATCGGGAAGGATGGACTCAGATGATGACAATCGGGTAACAGGCACGCATACAGCAAATCCGGCAGCGCATGCTACGGTATCAAACCGATTCCAGATGAAAAAAAATGTAACCGCGCACCGTGGCGTGGCCACATGCGTTCAGCGGTCCGACACTAGGTATTCCTTACGGGGGAAGACTGGTAAGTCCGTTGACAGCGGCGAAGAATATAAACCCTTGAACGGGGGTGGAGCAAGACACAAACCGACTAGTTTGTCTCTTGTGCGAAATTGCTCCGGTGGCGGACCCCACCGGAGCAAAAATCCATCAGGCCACGGCGCGGCGAGCAGGCTCTGGACGGAGTGACTGGATGCGCGCTTCCAGACGGTCCGCATGCTCTTTTTCGCGACTCATCAAATCCGTCAGCAGATCCCGCGTCTGGGGGTCGCGACCAGCGACAAAACGGATCATCTCGCGATAAATATCAATCGCGATACGCTCACCGATCAGATCTTCTTTCAACAGATCCAGCTGGCTCGCAGTGCAGGTGTAATCACTGTAGCCGCGCTGCGCCAGAATCGGCGGATTGAAATCCGCAAATCCACCGAGCTCGTTAATGCGCTCCGCTATACGTTCCACGTGACGCTGCTCTTCGGCGACGTGTTCCTTAAATTCCGTATCAGCGAGTTTTATTTCATCTCCTGGAGCGGCAAATCCGTGACTGGCAAAATAATGCGCTTTGTAACGCATCACGCAAATCAGTTTTGTCGCCAGCGCCTCATTCAACAGATCAATAATCACTTGCTGTGATTTTTCATCATGTGACGCGGAGCAGCCGATCATGTAGCGGCGAGCGCGGGCGCGCCTGGAACTCATATCATCGATAAAGGTTATATTTGACATTTTTGTACCCCACAGAAAAGACGCGGAGGTCCGCGCCCTCATGGATTCGATCAGCCACGCGCATATCAGGAATTCACGCGAATGCGGTTGACCACTTCAGTGACATCGTCACGTTTTCTGGCAATGGATTCCGCCAGGGATTTTTGCTCTTCTGTCTGGACTTCGCCCGTCAGGGTCACGCGGCCGTTGTAGGTGTCGACGTTGACTTTTAAACCTTTAATATTGTCGTTCGCCAGCATCTCGGTTTTGATCGATGCCGTAGTGGACGCGTCAGAAAAAAACTGCGAGAAATCTCTTTTCTCCGCTTTTTGCTGATAATGGCGCTCTGCCAAGGTCGCATCCACTGTCAAGCGGTTGTCCACCGATTCAATCCCTTCTATGCCGCTAGCGATACTTCCCGCCAACTCTTTTTCCACTTCCGAACTGACCTGTCCTTCCAAAATAGCGTTGTTGCCCTGCACATCCGAATCAATTTTGAATGGTTTCAGATATTTATTGAGCGAAATCGCCATTGCCAACTTGCCTTCCAAAACTCCTTCGCTGAATGCAGATTTGGTATCGCGCCAAGCCTCCTTGCTTCCCTCTTTTACAGTATTCCAAGCTTGTTGGGTTTCCTGTTTCACCTCTTGCGCGCCATCCCGCACCGCCGCCGTTCCTTCATGGGATTCCTGGCGTATTTCCGTGGTTACGGGGTTATCTGCAGTGCTGTCCGCAGCGGCCGCGTCCATCAACAACAACGAGGAGGAAACCGCCAAAGGAGCGAAAAACACTGTCACCATTTTCATAACACGCCTCTCCTGTCCAATGGCTACGTATCCATAACTCCTAACTACGTAGCTCCAACGACTATGTATCGCGTCGATCATGCTCAGCGCGAAGACAAATTGCAGGTTCCATGCCACTGGCCGGATCACCATAACACCGGCAATCGAGGGAGGAAACACAGCTTACCTACGGCTGCTTTTACATTAATTGCAATTTTTTTTGCAAAAACACATTGCGCGACAGAAGGAGAAAACAAAACCTCCCGACAAAACCCGCTGAAATAATTGTGTGGCACAGAATCAGCTTTAGCGCCTTTACTACGCAACGCGGATGAACCATGGAAACTCTTCAATCAACCAAAACCAGCGAGTTGGAGATCGACAAGCCAAAAGCTCCGCTGGCACTGCAGGTTCTCACCATCATTGTGGTGATCGCCGTTATTTATTACGCCAAATTGATCCTGCTGCCGATCCTGGTCGCGGGATTCACCGCTTTGTTTGCCTCACCCCTGGTGCGCACGCTCGAGACTTTTCGCATTCCTAAACCCGCAGCCAGCCTGTTGTTGGAAGCGGCGCTGATCACTGCAGTGGTTTATACCTTCACGTTTTTATTTGAACCGGCCATGCGTTGGATCGAGGCTGCGCCCCTTATTGGGGATCGCTTGGCAGACGGTATTCGCGATGTATCCAGGAGCTTTGGTGTTGGGCAGACCTCTGCGGGAGAAGCGTCTTCTGCAATTGAGCAGGCCATGGATTCCACCATGGTCAGCCTCGCATCCATGTTTGCGCAGACGACGTTTTTGCTGATTGTGCAAGGATTTGCCGTGGTGATCATGATTTATTTTTTTCTCGTCTACGGCGACGACCTGATGCGCAACATCGTCAAAGCACAGCAGACTTTTTCCGATAAAAAAATGACCGTGGTGATGTTTCAAGTCATTCGCGATGACGTCTCTATGTACATCCTTTGGGTGTCGCTGATCAATGTCGGTCTCGGCATTAGTACCGCCGCTGCCCTGTCGCTGGCCGGAGTTCAGGACGCACTCCTGTGGGGCGCATTGGCGACCATTCTCAATTACGCGCCTTATGTGGGTCCCTTGGTTCTGGTTGCCATTCTCACCGCAGTAGGTTTCGCCGAGCACGAATCCATTTTGGGCATTGCCAAAGCGCCGGCCATTTTCTTTGTGCTCAATCTGATTGAAGGGCAATTTATTACGCCGACCGTTTTAGGCAGGCGCTTTAATATCAATCCGCTGCTGGTGGTGTTGTGGATGTTCATCTGGGGCTGGCTGTGGGGCGTAGGCGGCATGCTGCTCGCGATTCCGCTGCTGATGTGTATCAAACTCGCGCTGAGTCACCTTCGGTTAATTGGCGACTGGGTTGAGGTTTTTAATGGCTGTTCCCACGAGGAAGCCAACCCAAACTGTAAAAAACTCGGATTTCTTGCAAAGTTTACAAAAGCCCGAACGGAAAGCGACAGTGCGGCCGGCCATTGATCGGCTGGCATGGATCTTGTTTTTGGAACCCTGCGCAACCGGCGCCTGTTTTTGAATTCGCCGGATAATATAAACCGACCACAGGAATTGTCTTATGAACATTCAACAACCGACTACAGGTGCACGTCCGACTTTCGAAACCGAAAAACCCAACGGTAATCATCAGGAGCGTGTGCGTTCTTCCGAGCACACCATGAGCGAACAAGCAGCGCGCATCAGTGACGCTTTGGAACAAATGAAAAAAGCGTCCTCCAGTATTTATGACGCCGTCGCTTGTTTCGGTTTGGCGTCTGGCGATATCGCCAAAATCAAGCTCAGCGAAGGCAAACGCAAGGCTTGGGAATTGGAAGAAAAAGCTGAGCACAAAATGGCGGAAAAACCACTGCTGTATGTAGGTGCAGCTTTCGCGCTGGGCTGGCTTTTGTCACGTGTAACTCGTTAATTACACCCTACATTGGCGATCCACCGCCGCAGCGAGAAAATCATGACAACAAAAACAGATACAGAGTCAAGAACTGAAGAAGCCCTTGCAGGAGCAGCAGCCGACGCTGAAGGAAAACCCTCACTGATGGTATTAGCGGGAGACGCAGTATCCGTGGCCAAAAGTTTTTTGGAATTGGCGGCCCTGGAACTCAGCTTGGCTCTGCAGTCTCTACCAAAAATCATGGGGCTTTTTGTCGTTATATTTTTATTGTCTCTGTTTGCTTGGTTGTCATTTTCCGCTGCGGTCGGCTGGCTGGCTTATGCCGTACTAGGCACAGTTGGCTGGGGGATCGCTGGTTTTTTATTGATGCAACTTATCGCGCTGATTATTTGCCGATATGTAGTTGCCACATATTTAAAACGCCTGTCGCTGCCCAACACCCGCGATTTCGTAAAAACCGTACAAGAGAATTTCCGTGAAGCTGCCCGCTGAAATCCAAATTCTTAATGCACGCCTCATCGGCGAATATCGCCTAATGCAACAACACTGGCACGTGCATCCACTAAGCAGCTGCCGCTATAAAAAAGTTTTGTTTATTGGTACCGGCGCACTTTTGGTGTGGCTGTCGCGCTATCCGTCGGTGCGAAGAGTGCTTCTTCTAACGAGCCTTGTCACAAAATCCCCTTTGAATTAAAGTACGGGGCGCCAAATGACCCACCCTCACCCGCCGCTGGTGAATACGTCAGCCCTATGTTTTGTGATAAAACCGAGCTTGACGCAGCATGCGGGTTAGGAATACAGGGAACTTCGCCGTGATGCCTTGGCCCGAATGGTAGAAAAAGCGAAGTATCCTCATCCCCGGCGAAAGATGTTGGGCTTATGAATGTGATAGTCATCCCAATATGCGCTCGCCTTCCCTGCAACTCATTTGGATTGGGCCTTGCATTTTTGGCACCTCATTGATTGCCACATCTGGGATTTGGGTGCATAAGTGAACTAGGCGGAATCCGGATTGTTTCTGCGCAATGACTTTAAAATCAGCTTCAGCCAATATCCCTGCGGCACTGGACAGTAACGCGGGTTGAGCTGAAGTCGGGTATGTCACGCGCATTGTGCCGCGCCGATATACCCACCACCGGCGGATTGTCCGCCAACACCGGCGCTCCGCCGGTTTAGGAATGTGTGAATCCGCCTGCCTATTTGCACTTGGGCGGTGTGAAGCGAACCTGTTTGATAGAGGAATAGTTGGTGGCAAATATTCTGCTGGTCGACGATGACACGAAGTTTTTGAATGCAACGACAGATCTGCTGCAGATGCTGGGTCACACGGTGAAAGGGGCGAGCTCCGTTGAGGAAGCCAAGTCCATGGCAGTGGCCAGCAACTATACCCATGCCATTCTGGACCTCATTCTTCCCGACGGCAGCGGTCTCCATGTGCTGGATGCCCTCAATGCCGAAAACCACAATTTGCAAGTAGCGCTGGTCACCGGGCACGCGTCCATCAAATCTTTTGTGATGAACCTTTACGGCCCGAACATCAAATACCTCATCAAACCCATCGATCTCGAACAACTCAACGCCTTTCTCGCCAGCACCAGCAGCAACACCACCAGCCAGGACAGCGGCATCAAAAAACATTTTGGTCACCTGGTAGGCGAATCCGCGGTCATGCAAAAGCTGTATGAAATGATCGATCGCGTTGCCACCACCCAGGCCAATGTCATGCTGGTCGGCGAGAGCGGCGCGGGCAAGGAGGAAGTCGCGGCCTCCATCCATATCGCCAGTCAGGCGCGCGGCAGTTTTGTACCCATCAACTGCGGCGCCTTCAGCACCGAGCTCATCAACAGCGAGCTGTTCGGCCATGAGAAAGGCGCCTTTACCGGTGCGATCAACCGCAAACCGGGTGTATTCGAACTGGCTCAGGACGGCACCCTGTTTCTCGACGAAATCACCGAGATGCCCATCGACCTGCAACCCAACCTGTTACGGGTGCTGGAATCGCGCAAGGTCACGCGCCTGGGCGGCACCAGCGCGCTGGATGTGAACTGCCGGGTGGTGTCCGCTACCAATCGGCCGGAACATGAAATCGCGCGGGACAAAAAACTGCGGGAAGACCTGTATTTCCGTCTGGCCGTATTCCCCATCCATATACCGCCCCTGCGTATGCGCAAGGACGATATCCCCCTGCTGGTTGATCACTTCCTCACCGATCTGAATCTGCAATATAACGCCAAGATCGCCATCCGCGAGGAAGATCTCAACCGCCTCTGCCAATACGATTGGCCTGGCAACGTGCGTGAATTACGTCACTGTCTCCATCGCGCCTACATCATGGCCGATCAGGCGACTGGCAAAATCCGCCTGCCGGAGCGCATTCAATCTCCGTTTTCGCGTTTAGAGACGACGCAAAATAATGGCATACATTTTGGAAAGACAGTGGAGGACGTAGAGAAGGAGCTGATTCAAACCACGCTTGAACACCTTGACGGTGATAAAAAGAAAGCGGCAGAAATGCTCGGAATCAGCTTGAAGACTCTCTATAACCGATTGAACAGCTATACCAATACGTGCGCGGAGTAAACGGCAGACAACGCGCACGCGGCGGATCAAGCTAGATAGTCTTTATTGCCACGCAATTCGGAGAAACCATGAAACGCTCCACCAGCGCGCTCATTCACGATGTCCGCAATCCATTGAACACCATTTCCATTAATGCTGAACTCGGCAAGCTGACGCTGCAAAAAAATGGTGACATAACCAAAGCCATTCAAATTTTTGAAGCCATTCTGGCGGAGTGCCAGCTGTGCAGCAAAAGAATCACGGAATTGAAAGAGAGTCTTCAGGACGAACCCGCTGAGGCTATCCTCAAAGAAGAGCGCAATTAATTCCTTCTCTCGCGATGCCGCGGCATGATTTGCGCGGCATTGTCCTTCAGCTGTAGCAATCGACACCCAATCGACCACAAGCTTCAACTTCCAATGTTGAAGCTCTTATTTGCTTAAGAGAATTGTCTGGAGCAGAAAAGAACAGCTGGTGCGAACCGTTCACACCAACTGTGAGGAAATGATTAGCAAGCGATGGTGAAGCGGCCCTGATGAATATAAGTCTGCGTCTTACCGGGGCAAAGCGTAATTCCTTCAGTGCAGCTTGGATCACGATGGCATCGTTCAAGGCACGATGCAGCGGCAGGGCTAAACGCGCCGCAATGCGGGATTTCACGCGTTGATATCTTGCCTGCTGATAATCATCCAACAAATATTCAATCGCGCTGCAACGCGCCAGAGCCGGCATTTTCGCCGCGTTAAATAATGCGTGGAACCAATGGCAGTCGTGTACCCAGCAATCGCTGTATAAAGTGACGCCGTTGCAGATCGCATTGATATCACGGCAAATCTCTTGCACCGGGCGCCCTTCTTTCATCAGATAGGGACGTTCAATGCCGTGAACGTCTTGAGCACTTTTGTCCCAATGCAGCCAGTTGGCTTCCGGTTTTACCAGAGACTGATAACGCGTGCCGTCAGGGAGAACGATACCGATCTCAATCGGATAGCTTTCCCTGCCAAAACCGGAGGCCTCGATATCCATTACCGCCACATCTCGCGCCGCCGTTCTTGTTAGAGTTTTCATAAAAATCCAAGACCGTAATAAAAGTAAGTTGAACTGCCTAGAGCAATCCGTGTGCCACTCAGGGCTTTGCCGCCAAATAAATATTGGCATTCCGATCTTGGCCTTGATCGCAAAGGTTTTCTTCGTCAACTTATCAAACGGGCGCGCCCGGAGGTTCCCTACCCGCTCTTCTACAAACGGAACATACTCCGATGAGTGGCGCAAAAATTCATGTAACTTTTTACGGCTCTGCTTGTAATTCCTGCAGGAAAACGCACCGTTCATCCAGCTTCCGCAAAACGTTACGCACCGAAAGGCCGGTAAATTAAGCGCAACGGGCTGGATTAACGAAACAATCTTTAGGTTTTATAGGCGCGTCGAGGAAAATTCCGCCATTTAATTTATGTGGCACAAATTCCGCATAGAGTCGAATGTGTTTAACACCATTGGGAGATAACTATGTTAAAGGCACATGTTTTTGCAATTTTGTTAGCAATATTTGGGGCGACTTCTCTGGTTGGTTGCGATTCCAACGATGGTCCGGTGGAATCCGCTGGTGAGCGAGTGGATGACGCCGTCGACAACACCAAGGATAGCGTTGAAGATGCCGCTGATGATGCTGGCGACGCTATTGACGATGCCACCGATTAATACGGTCACCAACGATGGCGGTGTAAAACCCGCCATCGCTTCATTCCGCTACATCTTGTCTTCGTCAATGTCACGACGTTTAAAGTAAGAAAAAAACTGGAAAATGATAAAGCTCAACACGGATAAGCAAATCGCGATCTCATAGCGCGCATACGCCACCGAAATTCCAATAGCTCCAGTAATCCAGATGCCCGCCGCCGTCGCTGTTCCACCAACTCTACCCGCTTCCTTAACTATCGCCCCGCCGCCAATAAAGCCTATGCCGGTAATAATGCCGTACATTACTCTGGCTTCCGCTTCGGAGCCTTCATACACACTCATCGCCACCAACATGAAGGCGCAGGAGGCGATAGTGACTAAAGGAAAAGTCCGCAAACCGGCGCCGCGGGCATCGCGGGAGCCGTGTTCGCGATTGAACGCAATCGGCAGCGCCAGAATAAAGGCGATGCCGAGTTGGTAGAAATGAAAAAATATCAGCCCGAAATCAATCCCAAATTCCCCAGGCATGTCGGCTCCTTAATTAATTTTACCTCGCTGCAACAGAGAGCTTGGCCGCACCGTGATAAGTCGGCAATGGCACCACCGCGGCGGCGCTTGCCTCGGTGCGGTTTTGCAGATACACCTGCTTGGCAAGCGCCAGAGTTGTGGTGCGGCGGTATTCATTCGGGTTGATGGTAAATGCCACAAAATCACCGATGGACTGTGCCAGAGCATTTTTTAAATGATATATCCGCCAGGGAGTAATGCTGCTGCGCCGGTCCACCAATAAGTCGATATAGCGCGCGCCGAGCTGCTTGATATCGATACAACGTAGATCAGCGATTTCCTGGGCGGTCATTACTTGCTCAAATTCCTCGACCGCCTCCTGCCAACGTTTTACCGTATTTTTCTTTATCAATTTCTCTTGCCAAACCGTTTCAAGAAAATAAAAAAAATACGGCAGAGAAAAACGTGTTTTTTTCAGCTTCATAACTCATCTCCATACGGCGGCTATCAATTTAATTAGGTTCCGCCACCGCTCTGATCTCGTTGCAACCATAAGAGCAACTAGTGCGCCAAATGCCAAAAGCAATGCAGTGATTGAAAACAACTGCTGACAAGATCACATAAATCGCCGCAACGAGCCGCGTAAATGCATCATCTGAAAGGAGAGAAAATGTAAAAAGGAGAAAAAAATAGGAGAAAATCGGTTAATGAAGCCGGCATTCGAGGGAATGCCGGCAACAGGTCTCTATCAACCTTTGCGATGCTTAAAGCCTTTATTTTTTGGTTTGCCTCTCGTTTCGCCCGGCTCACCTTTGCCGCTAAAACGCTCCGCAGATCCTTTGGATTTTTTCTCCTGGCTGCCCAGCAGAGAAAGGTTGAGTTGTTTTTGGCAGACCCAGGTTTTTTGTAGGACCCGAAACACTTCTTTGGGCATACCCTTGGGCAAATCCACCGTACAGTGGTCGTCGTGAATTTTGATGTGGCCGATAAATTCGCTGTCGATGCCGGCTTCATTGGCAATAGCGCCCACCAGGTCACCCGGTCGCACACCGTCGCGGCGGCCGACTTCCACACGATAGGTTTCCAGATCCGCGTCCATGTCTTTGGACTTTTTGCGCTTTTCCTTTTTCCCCGGCTTGGTATCGCGCTGCTCGCGGGCGACAAAATCAGTCTCGGGTCGCACGTCGCGCTCGTTCAACAACAACGGCTGATCGCCCTGGAGGAGACACGCCAAAGCGGCGGCCACACTGAGCGGATCGCTGTCGTTCTCGCGGCAGAATTCTTCGATCAAGGATTGGTAAAAGCCCAGGTCTTCAGTTGCCAGCGCGTCCTGAATTTTCTGTTTAAAGCGAATCACGCGCTGCTCATTGATATCCGACGCGGACGGCAGCTTCATCGGCTGGATCGGCTGGCCGGTGGCTTTTTCGATGGCCTGGAGCATGCGCACTTCGCGCTTGGCCACGAACAAAATCGCCTCGCCGGTGCGCCCGGCGCGGCCGGTGCGGCCGATACGGTGGACATACGCCTCAGTGTCATAGGGAATGTCGTAATTGAGCACGTGGCTGATGCGTTCCACGTCCAACCCGCGCGCCGCCACGTCTGTAGCCACGAGTATGTCGATCTGACCGTTTTTCAATTTGTCGATGGTGCGCTCGCGGACGTTTTGCGGAATGTCGCCATTGAGGGCGGCAGCGCTGTAACCACGCGCCTCGAGTTTTTCCGCCAGCTCGACGGTGGTGGTTTTGGTGCGCACGAAAATGATCATGGCGTCAAAGGGTTCCACCTCGAGAATGCGGGTGATCGCATCTAGCTTGTGCAGGCCGCTCACCGGCCAGTAGCGCTGGCGGATGGTTTCCGCGGTGGTGGTTTTTACCTCGATTTTGACGTGCTCAGGGTTGTTGAGATAAGTGTTGGCAACCTTCGCGATGGCCTTGGGCATGGTCGCGGAAAACAGCGCGATCTGACGATTGCTGGGCGCGTGACTGAGAATCCATTCCACGTCGTCGATAAAGCCCATACGCAGCATTTCGTCCGCTTCATCCAGAACCAGATGTTTGATGCGGTCGAGCTTCAGCGTGCCCTTGCGCATGTGATCCATCACCCGCCCCGGCGTCCCCACCACTACATGCACACCGCGCTTGAGCGCTTGAATCTGTTTGTCGTAGGCCTGGCCGCCGTAGATCGGCAGAATATGAAAGTCCGGCAGGAAGTGCGCGTAGGTCTGAAAGGCTTCCGCCACCTGGATGGCCAATTCGCGAGTCGGCGCCAGCACCAGAACCTGCGGGTGGCGTTGACGCAAATCCAGCTGTTGCAGAATCGGCAGCGCAAAGGCGGCGGTTTTACCTGTGCCCGTCTGCGCCTGCCCCAACACATCCCGCCCCTTGAGCAGTGGTGGAATTCCCATGGCCTGAATCGGCGAAGGTGTTTCATAGCCGACCTGCTGCAGCGCTTGCAGCAAAGGTTGCGAAAGCCCCAGTTGTTCAAAAGTTGGGCTGGTTTGGGTCATATGGGCGAATCCTGTATGCAAAAAAAGGCAAGGATGGAGACATCGTGCCGAGGGGATAAAAGGGGGCGGAATTATACAGACAAAGCGGGTCCATGTCTGTTTTTTAACCGGTGAGATTTAGGCCGGCGGATCCACTTGACCAAGGGTGGAGCCGTTGACCCGGAACCATCCTGCGACGCTGTGGCGTTCCCGCGATGCGGGGAGAACTTCGTGAGGAAACTCCTCACTGAGGAAGACGACGAGAGTACCTAGTACCGGCATCACCTTTTGCAAAGGTGCGCCGGTTTGCGGATGGTAGATCATCAACTCCCCGCCCTGCCCGGGCTGCCAATCCGGATTCAGATAGGTCACCAAAGATAAGCGCCGGTTGGACTCACCGCGAAAGGCGTCCAGATGGGTGCGGTAAAAATCCCCCGGGTGATACACCGCCAAATGGCTCTCGAAGGAAAACAGTCCGAGAAACAGCCGCCGGTTCAAATAAAGCCGCAGATCGTTGGTCCAGCTGTGCCAGGGTGCCGCCAATGGATCTGCGTCGTCGATCCAGGCAATCCGGTCGCGGCGCAAATCGCGGTTGTGGTTCTGTTCGTGCCCGCGCCCTACCCCCGCCACGCGAAAATCCGCGCCGGCGCACTCGTTGAGCTGTTGCAGACACGCACAGATCTCGGCGGGCAACCCGTTCGGCAGCGCCAACAACCCGTCTGTTTCCAGCGCGACGGCGATCTGTTCAAACAGATCTTCCTTGTCGGTCGCGCCAGCACTGGTCATGGTGAATTACGCGAATACCGTGGAGATTAAATAGACGGTGTAACCGACGTAACACGTCAGCAGCGCAATGCCCTCGTAACGGCTGATCCGGCCAGGGCGTCCGCGCCAGCCATGGCAGACAAAGAAGAGTGATAGGGTGAGCAGCGCCATCACCGCCATATCGCGATAAATCACCTCTGCACCGACGCTCATAGGCGCGATACCGCCGGCAATACCCACCACCGCCAAGGTGTTAAACAGGTTGGAGCCGATCACGTTGCCCACCGCTATATCGTGCTCGCCTTTGCGGGCGGCGGCGATGGACGAGGCCAGTTCCGGCAGCGACGTGCCCACCGCCACAATGGTCAAGCCGATGATCAGATCGCTCACCCCCAGGCTTTGGGCGATGGTTACCGCGCCCCACACCAGCAGACGCGAGCTGGCCACCAGCAGCACCAGGCCGACGACCAGCCAGAACACCGCCTTGCCCAGGGGCATGGCGTGTTCATTGAGAGCTTGTTCTGTCTCTCCACTGAGGGCATCGCCTTTGTTGCGCATGCCTTGAAAAATGGTCCAGCCCATAATTGCGGCAAATACCGCCAACAATATCCAGGCGTCCATCCGGCCCAAATCGCGATCCCACAACAGGCCCACAGAAAGCGCTGTCACCGCCGCGAGAATCGGCAATTCCTTGCGCACCACCTGAGATTGCACCGCGATGGGACTGATGAGCGCAGTCAGCCCCAGAATCAAAGCGATATTGGTGATATTGGAACCGTAGGCGTTGCCGAGGGCGATGCCCGGGTTGCCCTGCAGCGCCGCCAGCGCGGACACCACCATCTCCGGTGCCGAGGTGCCGAAACCGACGATCACCATACCGATCAGCAGCGCCGGCATTCCAAAATGACGCGCCGTTGCCGCGGCGCCGTCGACAAACCGGTCCGCGCTCCACACCAGCAGCGCAAGTCCGCCTATAACTCCAAGGAAAGCCAGCAGCATAAAAATTCCGTCGATGGGTACTGGAAAAGGCGGCTATTGTACAAGCCACCTTCTCCCGCACAAGCGCAAAGTCGCACCAGTGACCGCCGCCAATACCCGGCCCAACCGCGCGGCGGAAAAGGCAACTCTGAGCTACGCTTATGCAATTGCGAGCCAAAGCCATGTTTTCATGACAGAACCGCCACAGCATCGGCCGTCTTCGGGCAAGTCCCTGCACAACGCCTATATCCAACTGTTGAAAGAGGAGAGCCTCTGGCAGGGGGACGTAGACGCGAGCCTGCGCACCGTGCTGAACCACTGCGCGGAACATCTGCAGGTGCAGCGGGTGGGGCTCTGGCGTTTCAGCGGCGCCGACCGCCTCTACTGCCAGCTGCTGCGCGACGGCCAGCACGGCGTGCGCGAACCGACGCTGGAAATCTTCGCTCATGATCATGGCGCCTACTTCGCTGCCATGCTTAACGGCCGGGTTCTGGCCATTCCGGACGCCCTCACCGCGCCGGAGACGGAAACCTTCCGCACCGCCTATTTCGAACCGTTGGGCATTACCAGCCTGCTCGATGCCACCTTACGCCAAGCGGGCAAAACCATAGGTGTGCTCTGTATTGAGCATGTGGGACCGCCGCGCATCTGGTCGGCGATGGAGCAGAACTACGCCATTTCCATCGCCGATCTGCTCACCCAACTCCTCGCCGTGCACGCGCTTTACCGCACCGAGGAGCGCTATCGCAAAGTCTTCAACTCCACCACAGATGCCATTTTCGTCCTGCAGAACAACCGCATGGTGGAGTGCAATAACGCCTCGCTGAAACTCTACGATTGCACCTTCGAAGAATTCGCCCGCTATCCGCCCAAGCGCTTTTGGGCCGAATATCAGCCGGATGGATCTCTGTCCGTTGCCAAGGCGCGCCAATATGTGCAGCCGGCTTTGGACGGCATACCCCAGCAGTTTGAGTGGCGGCAGCGCCGCTTCGACGGTTCCGAATTCGACAGCGAGGTGTCGCTCACCCGCATTGAACTCGACCAGATCCCATATATCGTCGCCTGCGTCCGAGATATCACCGAGCGCAAACAAGCCGAGGCCCGGATCCAGCAGTTGCTGGCGTTGCAGCAGGCGATCTTCGACGGTGCCAACTACAGCATTATTGCCACCGGGCTGGACGGCGTGATCCTCAGTTTCAACTACGGCGCCGAACGCCTGCTGGGCTATCCGCAGGACGAAGTCATCAGTCAGCTGACGCCGGCGCATTTTCACGATGAGGAGGAGCTCTACTGGCGCTCCATCGAATTGAGCGAGGAGCTGGATCAGACAGTTGCGCCGGGCCTCGCCGCCCTCACCACCAACCCGACTCTCAACCGCACCGAGGAGCGCGAGTGGACTTACATCCGTAAAGATGGCGAGCGTCTGCCGGTACTGGTATGCGTAACCGCCTTGCGCCAAGGCGGTCAGTTATCCGGATTTCTCTATATCGCCTCCGATATGACGGAGCGCAAAAAGGCGAATGAGCAGTTGCTCAATTCCAAGCGTGAAATGGAGTTTCGCGCGAACCACGATGAACTCACCGGCCTGCCCAACCGCTCCCGCCTGCACGATATGACTCAGGGCGCCATAGTCACCGCGCAGAACCGCGGCCATAAGCTGGCACTGATGCTGATTGATCTGGACCGTTTCAAAGAGGTCAACGACACCCTCGGCCACGCCATTGGCGACAAGCTGCTGCAGAAAATCGCCCGCCAGCTTGACCAGATACTCCGCGCCCGCGGGGCGCAGCTCTACCGTCTGGGCGGCGACGAATTTGCCGTGCTCATGCCCAACGCCCTGGACGAGCCGGACATTCTGTCCCTGGCCAATGCCATCCACACCAGCCTGCGCAGCCCCACCCAGGTGGAGGGCATCTCCTTGGAACTGGGCGGCAGCGTGGGCATTTCCATCTACCCCCGCCACGGCGACAACAGCCATTCACTGCTGCGCTGCGCCGACGTGGCCATGTACCGCGCCAAATCCGAAGCCTCGCGCACGGTGATCTACAACGCCGATCAAGACGCCCACAGTCCGCGGCGGCTGTCGATGATGAGCGAACTCGGCACCGCCATCCGCCAGAACCAGTTGGTCTTGCACTACCAACCACGGGTCCAGATCGCCAGCAAGCGCTGTTTGGGATGCGAAGCTCTGGTGCGCTGGCAGCACCCGCGTCTGGGCATGGTGCCGCCGGCGGAATTTATCCCGCTGGCGGAAATGGGCGACCTCATCCAACCCCTCGGCCTGTGGGTACTGGAAAACGCCTTGCAACAGATCGTGCGCTGGCGCGATAGAGGGTTGGAACTGCTAGTGTCGGTGAATCTGTCCACGCGCAATCTGATGGATTCCGCCTTTCCCTCCCATATTGAAAAGTTGCTGAACAAATACCCGGTTCCTTCCAACCTGCTGGAAGTGGAAATTACGGAGAGCACCTTGATCGGCGACCCCGAGCGCGCCCTGAGCGTGATCGACCGAATTCACAACCTGGGGGTGCGTTTTGCCATCGACGATTTCGGCACCGGCTATTCGTCCCTGGGCTATTTGAAACGCCTGCCGATCGACACGCTGAAAATCGACCGCTCCTTTATTCGCGACATGCTCACCGACGAACAGGATGCGGTAATCGTGCGCTCCACCCTGGGCCTCGCCCACAGTTTCGGACTGGAAGTGGTGGCGGAAGGCGTGGAAGATGAGAAAACCCTGGAGGCTTTGCAGAATCTCGATTGCGAGCAGGCGCAGGGCTACGTGATCAGCCGCCCCGTGCCCGCGGACGAGTTCGAAGTCTGGTACCGCGCCGCGGGCAATCCACAGATCGATCCTTAGCGCGCCGCAGCCACCAGCGGCGTGTTAATCGCCTCCTCCGGCGAAATCTCCTTGCACCCCTCCGGCGTCAGTCGCACCACCCGCTCCGCACTGGCGATGGTGTGCGGGCGGTGCGCCACCACGATCTGGGTAATACCGAGTTTTTTAATCGCCTGAATCACCCGTTTTTCATTGGCGAGATCCAAATGGCTGGTGGCCTCGTCGAGAATCAACAATTGCGGCCGGCGATAAAGCGCGCGCGCCAGCAATACCCGCTGCTTTTGCCCGCTCGACAGCACCATGCCCATATCGCCGATCAAGGTGTTGTACCCCATGGGCAGCGCGAGTATCTCCTGGTGAATCGCCGCGACGGCAGCGCAGGCATCCATATGCTCCAAATCGATTTCCTCCGCGCCGAACAAAATATTGTCCTTGATCGAACCCGCGACCAATTGATCCTCCTGAGTGACGGCGCAAACCAGGCGGCGGCAGGCGTGTTTATCGAGGGAGCGAAAATCGACTCCGGCCAATTTCACCCGCCCTTCCACCGGTGTTAATAAACCGAGGGCAATTTTCAATAACGTGGATTTACCCACGCCAGACGGCCCCACCACCGCCAGATGTTCCCCCGGCTGCAGCAGCAGATTCACATCGCGAAATAACATGGCTTCGCCCTCACTGTGGCGAAAAGCCACATTTTCAAATTCCAGGGTCAGCGCCTGCCGCGGCAATAAAGCGCCCTCCATGGATTCCGCCGGATGCAGAGCAATATCCGCCACCCGTTCCAAATGCAGACTCAACATTTTCAAATCCACCAGACGGTCGATCAGTGCGGTAGTGCGACTGATAAATTGGCGTTTGTAAGCCATAAACGCGAACAGCATGCCCACGGACATATTGCCGTTTAATATCGCCAAGCCGCCGAGCCAGATCACCGCGACATTTTCACAACCGAAAATCAAACCATTAAACAACTGGTAAATAATGCCGAGGCGCTGCACCTGCATGCCGGAGTTGTAGTGATCCGCCAGCAAGTTGTTGTAGCGGCTCTGCCGGCTCGACTCTACGCCAAACACCTTGACGCTCTGCATGGCCTTGAGGGATTCGAGAAAATAAGATTGTTTTTTCGCGCCGCGCACAATCTGCTGTTCGCTCGCCGCTTTTAGCGGGTGGTAAAAAATCACCCGCACAATGCCATATAGCAGTGCGGCGCCAAGGACCAATCCGGTGAGCGTGCCACTGTAGAAAAACATCATCACCAAAGTAAGAAACACCAGCAGGCCATCCACCAGCGCTTCGACAAAATGTTGGGTGAAGGCATTCTGGATCTGATTGAGAGAATCAAAGCGGGAAATCACATCGCCCATATGCCGGCGCTCGAAAAACCGCATGGGCAATAACAACAGATGGCGAAACAAACTGCGCTGCAGATGGTAATCCACCGCATTGCCCAACAGCATCACCACCCAGGCGCGGGTTGCGGTGACCAGCGCCTGGATCAACGCCAACAATAAAAATCCCAAGCCCAGGGTGGTGAGAAAATTCACGTCCTCCGACACCACCGCCATATCCACCACCAACTGCATAAAAAATGGCGAAATCAGGGCAAAAACCTGAAGGGAAATAGCGAGCAGAAAGACTTGGCCGAGACTTTTTTTCAAACCGATGATGTTGCGCAATAACGGCCACAGACGCAGGGATTCCTGGCGCGTTTCCTTTTTAAAATCGCTGGTGGGCGATAATTCCAGGGCTACACCGGTGAAGTGCTGCGATACCTCCGTCGAGCTCATCCATTTGCGCCCTTGAGCGGGGTCGAATATTTCCAGCTTGTCGCCCCGGATTTTGTGCAAAACCACAAAATGATTGAAATTCCAATGCAAAATCGCCGGTAAATGCAGGTGTGATAAAGATTCCAGTTCTACCCGCACCGGGCGGGCGGAGAGATTCTGGCGAGAGGCGATATCGATCAGTACATTGAGAGAAGTTCCTTTAAGGGAAATATCGTGGTGCGCGCGCAAATGAGTAAGATCGGTGTGGCAACCGAAATAGGAGGAAATCATCGCCAAGCAGGCAAGACCGCATTCCGCCGCTTCCGTTTGTAAAATCAGCGGCATCCGCCCGTTTGAACCCAACATATTTCCTCCTCATTCCTTGGTCTAGCCAAATCAATTCACCCTACGGGCAAAACTCCACACAGGTTCAAATATCCATTCGAGCAGGCTTCTGCTCTCCAGCAGCACATCCGCATCCAAAGTCATGCCTGCTTTTAAGGTGTGGGTATTGCCATAGGCATTGACATTTTGTTGCGCGAGGCTGACGTTCACCCGATATACCGGTTCCGTCAGCGCCACTGGTAGCGGAGCTTCACCGGGCACGGTCAGACTTTTATCAATCGCCGTCACCGCGCCTTTGGCGGAGCCGAATTTCTGATAGGGAAAAGCGTTGTAACGCAATACCACTTGCTGTTTTTCCTGTAGAAAACCGGCGGCTTTGGTCGGCACCAATAATGTCGCCTGCAGCGTCGCATTTTCCGGCACCAATGTGAGCAGATGCTGATTGGCCGGCACCATCTGGTCGCGCCGCACTGGCAAGCTGGCGACAACGCCATCGCTGGGCGCCGTCACCACACTTGCCTGCCTCTGATGTTGTTCGGTGATTTCCTGATCGAGCGCAAATAATTGCCGCTCAATAGAGCTCATTTCCTTTTCGCCACGCAACTCGCGCAATTGAATCTCTTCCGTGCCGCGTTCGAGATCCTGCTGCACATTAATTTGGCGTTTCACCAATGCTTGCTCCGCCGCTTCGTAATCCAACAAGCGATGTTGCGCCTGTTCGGCTTCCAGATCGGAAACAAAATGATTTTTTTGCAAGGTGCGGTAACTCGCGAGGATGTTCTGCTGCGACGCCACTTTTTTGCGTGCTGTGACCAGCTCCAAATCAATTTGCTCGAGCTCGGCAGCGAGTTTGCGCCGATTGGCCGCCAATGCCCCAATTTCCAGCGCAATCAATTCGCGCTCATTTTGCAGAGACTGCTGCAAATTGCGCTGCCGATCCTGCAAATTGCGCAGCACCTGCGCCTGGGTGTCCGCAACCTGCAATGACGCGCGTTCGCTAGCCACCACAAATAACGGCTCACCTTTTTTGACCGCCTGCCCTTCCGCAATATAAACCTCGCGCAATAATCCCGCGTGCGGCGCCCACACGGTCACCAGCCCATTCACCGGCTCCAGATAACCTTTTACGCTGGCTTTTCCGGTATAGCGGCCAAGACATAAAAACAGCAGCAGGGCGACGCAGAAGGTAAATGCGCTCCAGACGATAATTCGCGCGGGCAAGGGTTGATAGAGCAGAATGCCGCCGTGCTGATCCTGTTCCTGCGCGGCGTAGACCTCTTTACGAAAAAGCGGCGTATCCATCCCGGTCAACCATGCACTACGGCGCGCTCATCCAATACGGTAAGCAGCCAATTATTAAGTTGATCCACATCCCAATGGAACTGTTCCATCATCCGCTGCGCGAGGGGCCAGTACTTTACGCGCCGCTCTTCAAACCCGCCGTAATTCAGCACGTAAGCCACCAATATTCCAATCAAACGATCCACATCAGGCTTGCGTTTTTTTGCATCCCGATTAAAAAACTCCTCGTAATCGCTGGAGCTGTGATGCACATAGCGTTTGCCATGGAGCTTCTCACACAAAGCAAAATATTCCCGCGTCTCCATTATCCAAAAATGCCACACTTCATCGACTTCAGTGCTCACGGGAATGTCACCAAAGCAATATATGGACATATTGAGAAATTTGAGCAATTCTTCGGTGCGTATATCGATCTCTTCCGGATCCAACGGCGTGAGTTTTTTGTGCAGATAATATTGCAGTGCTGGGGAAATAAACGTTTCGCGTAATTGTTGATTGGTGATCATGGCAAGGCTCCTTGCATTGCGTATGAAGTAGCGGGCGAAACCGCCCGCTATAACACTTAACGGATAACAGAATTTGCAATCCCCCCAAGATCTGGCCCAGTGGCGACCATACAGCTGATACAGGGCGGCGGAAGCATACAGACAATGCTGCAAGGGGGCGGAATCATGCAGATCCGCTTAACAGGGCCAATCGCCGCTAGAGAGTCGAAGGACGTATTGAGCGCAACAAACTTCGTTGGTAATGCGCCGCCGGCAACTTGCTGAACCTCTTGATTATTAAGGTCACGAATACTCATAGGTATCTCCTTGGTTTGAATGAATTTCCAAATCAGTCAAAACAGGCACCCGGGAAGTCGTCCTGACTGAGATTTCAGCCTAAACCTCGGAAAATGGTGTCTCCAGGCAATATTGCCGGAAATTTTTGTGATTTATTTAACAGGATATTTGTCAGGAGACGGCCGCGAACGCGGCCGGAAGGGAAATAAGAAGATGATTTATTTGCGCTTAATGCACACTGCCGCCCTGCATATAAACTTCCACGGAATCCGCAGCCAGGGGGCGCGAATAATAAAATCCTTGAATATAGTCGCAACCTTCTTCGCCGAGACGCTCCAGCTGTCCCTGGGTTTCAACACCTTCGGCAAGTACCTTCATATTCAGGCTGTGTCCCAGATTAATCACACTGCGCACTATGGCGGCATCCACCGGATCGGTTTCAATGCCTTTTACAAAGGATTGGTCGATTTTGAGTTTGCTTACCGGAAAACGCTTCAAATAACTGAGCGAGGAATAGCCCGTGCCAAAATCGTCCAGGGAAATCTGAAAACCTTCGTGGCGCAGTCGCCGCATGGTCGCGATGGCGTTATCCATATTTCTCATAACCGCAGATTCGGTGATTTCGAATTCGATATTTTCCGGATCCACTTTTTGTTCGCGCATTACGTCCAGCAGAGATTCCACCAGATTGGGTTGATACAACTGAATGGAAGACAGGTTGATGGCAACCGGCAAACGCGCTTGAGGGAAGCTCGATTGCCAGGCCGCCGCCTGCCGGCAGGCGGACTCCACCACCCATTTACCCAGTGATGGCATAAGGCCCATATTTTCCGCGATCGGAATAAATGCCGCTGGCGATAAGGGTACTTCGTCAAAGGCATTCCAACGCAGCAGCGCTTCCACTCCCACTACTGAGCTGTCTTGCAAGCGCACCTGCGGCTGGTATTGCAGGGAAAACGCGTCCGCCTCCAGCGCACTGCGCAGCCTTTCCGAAACCCGGTGCTGCCAGCGCAGTTTGTTGTGCATTACTCGCGAATAAAAATGGTAGGTGTTGCGGCCGCCCTGTTTGGCAGCGTAGAGAGCGAGGTCCACATTTTTCATCAACTCGTCCAGGCGCACATCATCATCGGGAAAAACCGTGATGCCGATGCTGGTGCGCACGCGAATTTCGTTGCCGAATAAAAAGAAGGGTTTGTTCACCAGAATATTCAACAGCCGCTCCGCCACAAGGCCGGCTTCTTCGGCGCGCTCGATACGCTCCAGCAATACCACAAATTCATCGCCGCCGAGGCGCGCCAGCGTATCCGTGGATTTCAGACAGGCACTCAAGCGCCGGCCGATTTCCCGCAACAGCTGGTCGCCCACCGGATGGCCGTGGGTGTCGTTGACCATTTTGAAATGATCCAGGTCGAGCAACAGCAGAGCACCGCGACGGTTATTGCGCTGCACATCCGTCAGCGCATGGCCGAGGCGATCACGCAGCAACGCGCGATTGGGCAAGCCGGTGAGTTCATCGTGAGTGGCCATATGCTCCAGCTCTTTTTGCGCCACCAACTGCTCCGTCATATCCAAACCTATGCCCCAATTGGCCCAACCGGCGATGGGTACCTGTTTGGAAATGTTGTACCAGGCCACCTGATGCTCGTAGCACTGCTTGGATACAAGAGGGCGAATGTAGTGCTGATAGCTGGCGCCGCCTGCGCGGCACTCCTGCAACAACTGCTCGCGATAATCCGTATCCGGAAATAATTGCGGTAACACTGCGTTGTCGCCCATTACTTCCTCTTTGGTGAAACCGCTCACCTCCTCGGCCCGGCGATTCCAGGCAAGAATGCGGCCTTCCTCATCGTAGGCGTGCAATATCACCGGCATGTTTTCCACCAGATCGCGCATCTGCTGTCGGCTTTTTTCCAACGCCCGCCGCTGTGCCGACTGAATCACCACGTAAAAAAACATGCCCCAGGAAATCGGCTGGAGGATCTGCAGATAATCGCCGAGGTCTTCCTCCATGGTTGTGCTGATGCTTAATCCCAACCAAGTCCAGAAGCTAAGGCCGTTCACAATTGCGGTAAAGCTACCGATCATCGCGATCAGCCATTTTTCCTCTGTCGCTAAACGATGACGCCAGGAGGTCAGCATCATCGCCACGGCGCCAAGTGCAGCTAATGTTCCCACCCCATCCAACAGACTAATCATAAGCATTGGCCTTACCGTTCCTCATTCCCATCCAACACCAAAGCAGCAACAGCACCGCGTTCGCCGCATAGCCCAAATGCTCTACGACATTAAAAAATACCGGGAACATCACATGTTCCAAGACGGTGGCGATCCAGGCGACCCAGATTGCAAAAAAAGCGGCTAACAGCCAATTGGCAGCTGGAAGGCGACTGAATTGAGCGCGATTAAGACCGACAAACAGCAGCACCAAAGTGCCGAGACACAGAACGAAAAGTTCGTTTTCATGCATACGAGATTCCGCCTGAACCGAGATAAGCGATGGACCCACAATACCTGAATGCGCTGCAGATGGGAGTATCCGTCCTCGATTATGTCCGTGTTTTGTTATTTTCTGATGTCGCGTTTTACGCAGTGTTCCGCCGGCTGTTTTTTGTTCAGAAAAATCGGAAACAGGTTCACCACATCAACGCGATAAAATTTTCGCTGACCCTATCTCAAGCTAGCAGAGAAGTAAACAATTACAAACGTGCAAGACCAGAATCAGCCGAACGATCGGATAAAAGAAAGGCACCGAATAACGGTGCCTTGAGGAAATTAAGAAGGGGTATAAATGAGGGTTACTGTTCGACGAAAGCGCGCTCGATTACGTAGTGTCCGGAATCTCCGTGGCGCACCTCGCTGAAGCCCATATCATCCAGAATGCGACAAGTTTCTTTCAGCATGGACGGGCTGCCGCACAGCATAAAGCGGTCGTTTTCAACATTGATTGGCGGCAGTCCCACATCACTTGCCAACTTACCGGAAACGATCAAGTCGGTCAGGCGCCCTTGATTGCGGAAGGGTTCGCGCGTCACAGTCGGGTAATAAATCAATTTTTCGCGCACCAGCTCGCCGAGAAATTCATGTTCGGGCAACTCCTTTTCGATGAAGTCCTGATACGCCAGATCGTTCACGTTACGCACGCCGTGGGTCAGGATGACTTTGTCGTAAAGGTCGTAGATTTCCGGATCTTTGATCACGCTGAGAAATGGCGCGAGTCCGGTGCCAGTACTTAACAGATATAAGTGTTTGCCGGGAAACAGATGATCCGGCACCAAAGTTCCGGTGGACTTGCTGTTAATTAGAATGGAGTCGCCCGGTTTGATTTTCTGCAGCCGCGAGGTCAGCGGACCGTCCTGCACCTTAATGCTGAAAAATTCCAGATGATCTTCATAGTTGGCGCTGGTGATGGAATAGGCGCGCAGCAGCGGCCGGCCATTCTCCTGCGGCAGACCGATCATGGTGAAGTGGCCGTTGCGAAACCGAAAACCGGAATTGCGGGTAGTGCGGAATGTGAAAAGGGAATCGTTCCAGTGATGGACGTCCAAAACGGTTTCGGTCAACAAACTGCTCATCGGGAAAGCCTGAAGGGTTGGGATTTAAAGGATTTGTGAGGAGATTACCGGAGCGCTACTATATAGGTAAATTGACTTATTCGAATATTTAAAATCGGATAAGCCAATAATGTTCCCTGCCCCAATTCAGGAAACGGCCATGCATTATACCCTGCGTCAGCTCCAAGTTTTCCTCGCAGTCGCCCACTTTGAAAACGTCACAAAGGCTGCGGAACATCTCGCCATGTCCCAATCCGCCTGCAGCGGTGCCCTCAAGGATCTGGAAACCCAATATGACGTGCAGCTGTTTGACCGGGTGGGCAAACGTTTGCAGACCAACGAGCTGGGGCGCCTGCTCCGCCCTAAAGCGGAGGCCCTGCTGGCCATGGCCCAGGAGTTGGAGCAGGACCTGAAGCGCCACAAAGAGGTGGGTAACATCAAAGTCGGCGCTACCATGACCATTGGAAACTATCTAGCGATTCCCCTGATCCGCCAGTTTATGCAGCTGCACTCTGCCAGAGTGGGGCTGGTGGTGGGCAACACCCAGGCGATTGCGGAAAAGCTGCTGAACTTCGATATCGATATCGGCATGATCGAGGGGGAATATCAGCATCCGGATCTTGAGGTCATTCCATGGCAGGAGGACGACTTGGTATGTTTCTGCTCCCCCCGCCATCCCCTCGCTCAGAAAAAAACCTTGTCCGATGATGATCTAATCCAGGCCCAATGGATTCTGCGCGAATCCGGCTCCGGCACCCGCCAGGCTTTTGACCGGGCCATGCACGGCCTGCTGCCGCATTTAAATATCCTGTTGGAGCTGCAACATACGGAAGGCATCAAGCGGGCGGTGGAAAACGATCTAGGCATCTCCTGCCTGTCGCAGATCTCATTGCATGACGAGTTTGAGCGCGGTTCTTTGGTGCCTCTGCCGGTGCCCCACCGCGATTTCCATCGCACGCTCTACGCGGTCCTCCATCAACACAAATACCGCAGCGCCGGCTTGCTGCACTGGCTCGACCTGTGTGGTATCGCGCAACATACCGCTGATCATTTAAAGGAGTAGTCACTATGCATATTGGTGTTCCGAAAGAGATCAAGCCGCAGGAATATCGCGTCGGCCTGTCCCCAGCTGGGGTGAGTGAACTGGTAAAAGCCGGGCACACCGTCAGCGTGGAAACCGCGGCAGGTATGGGCGCGGGCTTTGGAGACGAGGAATACATTCAGGCAGGAGCCCAAGTGGTGGGCAGCGCGGACGAGGTCTTTGCCAGCAGCACCTTGATCGTCAAAGTCAAAGAGCCGCAGGCAGAAGAGATCCAGCGCCTGCAACCGCATCATCTGCTCTTCACTTATCTGCATCTGGCGCCGGACCCGGAGCAGACGCGCGGACTGCTCGCCAGCGGAGCCGCCGCCATCGCCTATGAGACAGTGACCGATGCCAGCGGCGCTCTGCCGCTGCTGGCTCCCATGAGCGAAGTGGCCGGTCGGCTGTCGATTCAAGCCGCGGCGCGCTGCCTGGAAAAAGCCGCTGGCGGTTCCGGTGTGCTTTTGGGTGGCGTGCCTGGAGTGGCGCCGGGCAAAGTCGTGATTCTCGGCGGCGGCGTAGTCGGCCTTAACGCCGCGCGCGTGGCCATGGGCATAGGCGCGCAGGTCACCATTTTGGACAAGTCCCCTGCCCGNCTGCGGTTTCTGGACAATCATTGGGGTGGACGGCTGACNACTCTCTATTCCGACGCNGCCACCATTGAGCGCGANGTGGCNAGTGCCGATGCCGTTATAGGCGCAGTGCTGATTCCGGGCGCGACAGCGCCAAAACTGGTAACACGGGAAATGCTCGCCAACATGCGCTCGGGTTCCGTCCTTGTGGACGTGGCGATCGATCAGGGCGGTTGCTTCGCCACCTCCCGTCCCACCACTCACGAAGATCCCACTTATGTTCTGGACGGCGTGGTGCATTACTGCGTCGCCAATATGCCAGGCGCCGTGCCACGCACGTCCACCCAGGCGCTCACCAATGCCACCCTGCCCTACGTACAGCTGTTGGCGAAAGCAGGTGTCGCCGCCTGCAATGACAACGCGGGTCTACGCAACGGCTTGAATATCGCGAAGGGCAAACTGGTGAATCGCGCAGTAGCGCAGGCACTGGCAATGGATTTCGACGATCCTGCGACCGTTCTATAAAGGCAGCAAATCAAATAAGAAAGGCGTCGATCACCTGCAGCACTGCTGCGCGCTGCTCGGCAGTCAACCTCGGCCAAAGCTGCGCGATGGTGGTAAGCCCTTCGTTGATCTGTGCTTTCTCATAAGCCGCCGGTTGCTCGGCGAGATTGCGCACCGGCACTTCCGGCTGATAGCCCTGATAAAACCAGGAGACTGGCACCCCGAGCGCGGTCGCCACCCGGTATAACTGCGTGGCGCTCAGTTTGTTATGCGCGTTTTCGTAACGAGAGATCTGCTGCTGAGTGGAGTCGATGGTCTCTGCCAACAACTGTGCGCTCACCCCCTCCTGCTGCCGCAATTTTTTTAGCCGCTGGCCAATATGACGATCAAGCTCATCCACGAGAGGTTTCGCCATGTTTTTACCTACAAGACACTACGTTAAAGGGGTAAATGGGAGTGATATACACGCGCAAACCATGTTAATCCTCCAGTAACCATCTGGAGATCCGCACATGTGTAGTAGAAAAAAGTAATTAACGCTTTAAAAGAAAAAGCCAAGCGTGGCATCGGCCACATTTAAGAGAGTTTGAGCGGGAGTCCATTCCCGCAGTTATCGACTAGTGGATTAGAGTGTTTTGCTTTGGGCATCGACACCGGCGACAACCTTGCCGTTTTTGATCAGCAAGGTGTTGTCTTCCGGTTTCTCCGTCACTCGAACCTGCCCGAGTTCATCCTTCAAACGGTAGGTCACCTGGTAAGCCACCACATCGTCCTGCGCCGCGCGCAATGCGGCCTCCTGCTGTGGATCCGTCACCACTTCGCCGTTATCCACAAACAAGAGCGTACCCTTCTTCGGTGCGTCTTTCATAATCACGCTGCCGGCGCCCGCACCGGAGGTGTAAAACACTTCATAAGTGGACGGCGCTTTATTGGCAGTGAGCCGCTTGATCTCCGCTTTGTCAGTAATGATTCGTCCATTGACCAGCGGCAGCTGTTTGCCCGGCTTGTGATCCATAAAGATCACCGAAGACTCACCTTCGATTTCGTAAGTGACGTCATATCCTAGTACGCGGTCTTCACCTCGTTCCAAGTGACACTGCCGCTCGGTGGTTTGATACGTCTGCTTGGCCTGATGATTTTCCTGCACTTTCTTGCCGATGATACCGCCGACTACAGCGCCAGCAACGGTGGCGACTTTTTTACCATTGCCACCGCCGACCTGATTGCCGACGACACCACCAATCACCGCACCCGCTGCAGTACCGGCGATCTGATTTTGATCTTTTACCGGCGCCTGATGAGTGACCACAACGGATTCACACACCTCCTGCTGCGGACCGGGTTCGGTCAGCGGGGTAGTGCTCACCACCTGGACAAAACGGGGCGCATCAGGATCAGTCACTTCCACGACTCGGGTCACTTCGGCGAACTCCTGTTCCATTGCCATTGTGATCGGTTTGACCGACACCACTTCCGCAACCTTGGGTGACGTATCCCGCAACGCCAGCGCGCCGCCGGCGGTCGCCACCAAACCACCAATACACAAACCGAGAATCAATTGTTTGTTCATATGCACCTTTGCTCATCTCTCTAAACAAGCCCGTACTGCGGGCCGACAACTACATTTTATGCAGACCAAAAGTCTTGCTAAGGGGTATTTTCGGAATTTTGCCGAGCGCTTCCCGAAGCGGAAAAATATTGTTCTGAAAGGCTTTTTAATCAGGTTCGGTTAAGGTTTCAGGCGGCAGAGTAGCCAATTTGGAGCTGCCGCCGCAGCCTTACCAGTTTTTGGGGAAGGATTTCAAAATGCGGATTTGCTTCTGCTGAATTTCAATATAGCCGCCCACCACCAGCTCTTTCATGACGCGGCTGACCATCTCCCGCGACGCCCCCACCATATTGGCAATATCCTGATGGGTAAGCTTCGGGGAGACTTCTGCCGCCTGACCGCACAACCGCTCCAGCGTGTGAGCCACACGACCGTAAACATCCAGCAGCGCCATATCCTTCACATTTTCTGTAAGAGCGCGAATACGGTCTGCCAGTTCCACCATCAACACTTCGTAAAGCTCCGGGTAGTCCCGCATAAACGAACGAAAATGTTCTCGCGAAATGGTCAGAATCGCACTGTCCTCGACCGTCGTGGCGGACGCGGAGCGGGGTTTGCCATCCAATAGCGACAGCTCGCCAAAATATTCGCCCGGCCCCATATAGTTGAGCACCAACTGGCGTCCCTCATTATCATCCGTATGAATACAGACAAGTCCGCTTTTGATGATGAGCAAATTTGCGTTGTCATCACCTTCCATAAAGAGAATGGTATTTTTAGGGTATTTGCGTAAGCTGGAGGTCCGCTCCAGCTTAAGCAGACACTCGGGCGGGATATTGGTAAACAGACGTATTTTTTCAAGCATGGCCCGCATCTCTGTGGGTAAGCGTTATTTTCAGGTTCAGGCAGCAATTTATCATGCGGCATTTTGCGACAATCGGCCATGGATTGAAAGTTCACCACCCTCGCTGGTGGATTTTGACCCTGTGCGCACTGCTGACCTTCACCGGTTTTTGCCTGTCATCTTATGCCCTTACCTTAGAACAAAAAACCGGACTGCGCTGGCTGTTTCTGTTGCGTGGGCCTGTAAAACCACCTGCAGACGTCGTAATCGTGGCTTTGAACTCTGCGGCAGCGGAAAAGCTCGCGCTACCGCGCCAATCCAGCGCATGGCCCCGCACCGTTCACGCAGAATTGCTTAACCTATTGCACAACGCTGGTGCGCAATTAATTGTGATGGATATCGCCTTTAAAGAAGCGCGCGATGAAGACGAAGATGCGGCTCTGGAACAGGCATTAGCGCAAACGCAGAACGTCGTATTGTTTAAATATCTGCGCCGACACCAAATCGACACAGGTGCCGGTCTTGCGGATGTAGAAGAAGAAATTCCGCCGCTGCCACGCTTTGCCCGCCATGCCATAGCCGCCGGCAGCTTTGTATTGCCGAAATATCCGGCGGAAGTGAGCCACGCGTATTTGTTCACCGAATTGTCGCGCGGTCGGGAGGCGACGCAACCACTGCAGGCATTTTTAGCACTCGATCCCGAGCGGTCGGAATCTTCATTAATTACAGACTTACCCAATCCGCTTACCATTAATTTTTACGGTCCCGCGGAAACACTTCACACAATTGCCATAGACGCAGCTTTGCGTATGTCGCCGTCGGAAGCTCACGCAACCTTTGGCAATAAAGTGATTTATATCGGCTATTCCGACAGCCGCCAGACCGAACAGCAGGACGCATACCGAACGGTATTTAGCGACCGCCACGGGATAGATATCAGCGGCGTGGAAATCTCCGCAACAGTCTTTGCAAACCTGTTACAGAATAATTATCTGCGCTCACCCACTGCCGCGATTATTGTCTTTATCAGTCTCACCTTTTTCGCCATAACGATCCTGTCCCACCGCTTGCGTCTACCACACACGATCACAACACAAGTTTCCGCAAGTGCCCTCTATACAGGGGGAGCCTATTGGCTATTTGCCTCTTACTATTCCTGGCTGCCACTACTGCTTCCCATCCTGGCGATAATTAGTGGCAATACTGCCATGTGGGCTTGGCACCACTTGCAGCAGAAAAAACGCGAAGAGGAAATCCGCTACACCCTTACGCAATATCTCCCTACAGAAGCTGCGCAAAA
>Ga0065721_10048989_pt1 | contig 53568 bp, 50 predicted proteins | sample Mesricmetagenome_FD_59108 | JGI IMG/M metagenome (GOLD analysis project Ga0065721, IMG submission 59108) | Mesophilic microbial community from rice straw/compost enrichment Sample: eDNA_1 v2 (version 2) | ecosystem: Engineered > Solid waste > Grass > Composting > Bioreactor | place: USA: Davis... | reverse complement strand
GAGCCGGTAATCGTTGGGCGCCTTCGGCAGCGCCGCCAGATAGGCGGCCTCGGCCAGGGTCAGCTCCGCAACGGGTTTGCCGAAATAGGCATTCGCGGCGGCCGCGATGCCATAGGACCGGCCGCCGAAATAGATCTGGTTCAGATAGATCTCGAGGATTTGGTCCTTTGTTAGGTTTTCGTCGAGTCGCCGGGCGAGGATGACCTCCTTGACCTTGCGCTCCAGGGAACGGGGCTGGCCGGGCAGGAGCACGTTCTTCGCGACCTGCTGGCTGATCGTGCTCCCGCCGGCCGGATCGGCGCCGAGGGTGGCGATGTTGTGGATCGCCGCGCGCAGGATCGCGCGGGCGCTGACCCCGCCATGCTCGTAGAAATTCCGGTCCTCGGCCGCGAGGAAGGCCTTCACCACGTGGGGCGGGATTTCGGAGAGCGGCACGAAGGTGCGCGAGATGGTGGGATTGCCGGAGGCGTCGCGCTCCACGACGGTCGGCGGGCGGTAGCCCGCAAGCGCCGCAGCGTCAGGGAGGTCCTGTCCGTAGGACCAGAACAGCACGCCGGTTCCGACGACCCCGAGGGCCAGCACGGACGCCGTCGTGGCAGCCCCTGCCACCAGGATCCGCCGGAGCCGTCCCGCGGCCGCATCGTAAGGCACGGCCAGCAGATGCGCCGGGACCGAGAAGGCGCGGGACAGCTTCTCGATCATGTCGGCCGAGAGGCGGCGCTTGCGGCTCAGGATCTCCGAGGCCCGCGAGCGGGAGCCGAGCACCTCGGCCATGTCCTTCTGGCCCTTGCCCTGCGCGCGCATCGCCAATTGAAGCACCTCGATGGGATCCGCCGTCGTGGGGCTGCCCTGCCGGGCCTCGTAGGCCGCCACCAGGGCGGCGAGGACTTCGAGCCGCTCCTCCTCCGGCGTGCCCGGAGCGGCCGCCATCAGGGCGGCGATCTCACGCAGGGCTTGCTCGTAATCCGCCGGTGTCCGGATGGGTCGCACGCTGACGCTCATCGCTGCTCGCTCCTTGAGGGGAAAGGGATTGCACGGCCTGGATCTGGACGATTCCGAGGGGGAAGTTCGCCTGGAGGAGGATCTCGCAGCCTTCCGGCCGCAGGACGACGCCCAGGCCCCGTTCGTCCCGGCGGACAAGGCCCGGCCATTGCCGAAGCGCATCGTCCGGATCCGCCCATGCGGCAGCCGAGAGGAGGGCGTGAAGGGCCCTCAACGCCATCCCGGTTTCGGGATGGGCGTTTCCATAGGCTTCAAGTCTCGAAAGTCCGATGACCAGCATGGATCATCCATAACTGTTCCCAGAATTGGGAGCAAGACTTTTCGCGAACCTTCGTGAAGTTAGGCGCGGATATGCGCAATCTTCTTCCAGCGGCGCCGTAACGGAGGTAGGAGACCATTTGAACAAAGAGGCTTGAGAAACCCCGCTGTTAGTTCATATGTAAACTATCTGTCCGGGGTCGGCGCGTATCAGGAGGAAGACCATGGCCGAACTGCCTGCTCGTGAATCGATGGAGTTCGACGTCGTCGTCGTGGGGGCGGGCCCTGCCGGTCTGGCCGCCGCCATCCGCCTGAAGCAGGATGCCGCCGAGCGAGGCGCCGAGGTCTCCGTGGTCGTGGTCGAGAAGGGATCGGAGGTCGGTGCCCACATCCTCTCGGGAGCGGTGATCGACCCCATCGGTCTCGATGCTCTCCTGCCCGAATGGCGCACCGATCCGGACCGTCCCCTCAAGACCGAGGTGACGGCCGACGAGTTCATGTATCTGGGCCATGCGGGCGGCGTGCGGCTGCCCAACGTGTTCATGCCCAAGCTCATGAACAACCACGGCAATTTCGTCGGCTCCCTCGGCAATGTCGCACGCTATCTCGGCCGCAAGGCCGAGGAGCTGGGCGTCGAGATCTATCCGGGCTTTCCGGCCTCCGAGGTTCTGGTCGAGGACGGCAAGGTGACGGGCGTCGCGACCGGCGACATGGGCATCGGCCGTAACGGCGAGCCCAACGCCAATTTCACCCGCGGCATGGAACTGCGGGCCAAGTACACGATCTTCGCCGAAGGGGCGCGCGGCTCGCTCACCAAGCAGATGGTCGACCGTTTCGGTCTCAACCAGGGCCGCGACCACCAGAAATACGGCCTCGGCGTCAAGGAGCTCTGGCAAGTCAGGCCGGAGAACTTCCGCCCCGGTCTCGTGCGCCATTCCATGGGCTGGCCCCTGCCCAACAATGCGGGCGGCGGCTCCTGGCTCTACCATTTTGACGACAACCTCGTGTCGGTCGGCTTCGTGGTGCACCTCAACTACAAGAACCCGACCCTCTCGCCCTTCGACGAATTCCAGCGCTTCAAGACGCACCCGATGGTGCGGGACGTGTTCGAGGGCGCCAAGCGCATCGGCTACGGGGCGCGGGCCATCATGGAGGGCGGCTGGCAGTCGGTGCCGCGCCTGTCCTTCCCGGGCGGCTGCCTGGTGGGCGATTCCGCGGGCTTCGTGAACGTGCCGCGCATCAAGGGCAGCCACAACGCCATCCTGTCCGGGATGCTCTGCGCCGATCATGTCTTCGATGCGCTCCAGGACGGGCGCGCCAACGACGAGGTCGCGTCCTACGAGGAGACCTGGCGCGCCTCGCCCATCGGCTACGACCTCAAGCGCGTGCGCAACGTGAAGCCGCTCTGGTCACGCTACGGCACCGCCGCCGGCGTGGCGCTCGGCGGGCTCGACATGTGGCTCACCGAGATCTTCGGCTGGTCCCCCTTCGGCACCATGAAGCACGGCAAGCCCGACCATGAGTGCCTGCTGCCGCTCTCCCAGGTGAAGCCGATCGTCTATCCGAAGCCGGACGGCGTCCTGACCTTCGACCGGCTCTCCTCGGTGTTCCTGTCGAACACCAACCACGAGGAGGACCAGCCGCCCCACCTCCAGGTCAGGGACATGGGCCTGCAGAAGGCCTCCGAGCACGACGTCTACGGCGGCCCGTCGCAGCGCTACTGCCCGGCCGGGGTCTATGAATGGGTCGAGGGGGAAGGCGGGGTCCGCTACCAGATCAACGCCCAGAACTGCGTCCACTGCAAGACCTGCGACATCAAGGACCCGAACCAGAACATCAACTGGGTCACGCCGGAAGGCGGCGGCGGACCGAACTACGTGAATATGTAAGGCGCCTGCAGAGTACTCACCGTCATTCCGGATTGCCGTCAGGCAAGGCCGGAACCCATAACCGCTGATATTGCCGGAGAAAGCGCGGTGGCTACCGCTGCGCCTGCCTTGTAAAGCTCACTGTTTATGGGTTCCGGGCCCGGCCGAAGGCCGTCCCGGAATGACAGCGTTGCGGTTTCGGGAGGGTGGTCCCGCAAGGGTAAACCTCTTCTTCACGAGACCTTTACCTTTGCGGGCGGCAATGTTCCCCTTGCGGCCACAGGAGGGAGACGCCATTCTCCGGCCTGATTTGACGCACATCTCTCCCGGGACCTTTCCCGGGATGCGCGATATTGGAGCAGCGCTGAGTGCCAACCGTTAACATGTTCTCGGCCCGCAGGGGCCTGTCCGCGCTTGTGTTTGCTGCTGCCGGCCTCCTGGCGGCGCCTGCCCTGGCTGTCAATACCGATCCGAGCGAGACCCTCCAGCCGGCCCAGAGCCTCGAGGGCAACTTCCTGGCCGCCTATGTGGCCGGCACGACCCATGACACGGCCGCGGCCACCACCTTCTTCCGGGAGGCGATCATTGAGGATCCGCGCAACCAGGAGCTCCTGGAGCGCGCCTTCGTGGCCTTCCTGGCGAACGGCACCATGGGAGAGGCCTACCGCGCAGCAGACCGCCTGTCCGCCCGCGACAGCTCGAACAGCCTGGCCAAGTTCGCGCTGGCCGTGCAGTCGCTCAAGGCCAAGAAATACTCCGATGCCCGCGCCAAGCTCACGGTGCGCGGCCGGCCTACGGATCTGACCGCCACCCTCCTCACGGCGTGGGCCTATGCGGGGGCCAAGAACGGCAAGCAGGCCCTGGCCACCGTGGACAAGCTCAAGAGCGAGCGCGCCTTCAACCAGTTCCGCGAATACCATGCGGCCCTCATCGCCGACGTGACCGGCAATCCGGCCGAGGCCGAGAAGCGCTTCAAGGCTGCTTATGAGGGCGAGCGCAACACCCTCCAGGTGGTGGACGCCTATGCGCGCTTCCTGGCGAAGCGCGGCCGCCGCGAGGAAGCGCTCAACCTCTACAAGACCTTCGACGACGTCGTTCCGCGCCACCCGGCCGTGCGCGCCGCCATGGCGACCCTGAAGGACGGCAAGCCTCTCGGTCCGCGGGTCACCACCGCCCAGGAGGGCGCTGCCGAGCTCCTTTACGGGCTGGGCGTCGTCGGCAACAGCCAGGGCGACGAGCTGACCGCGATCATCTACCTGCGCCTGGGCCTCGATCTCGACCCGAAGCACGCCCTCGCGCTCGTGACCCTGGGCGACATCTACGAGCGCCTGAAGCAATACGACCAGGCGAATGCCGTCTTCGAGCGCGTGCCGAAGGATGCGCCCGTCCGCATCAGCGCCGACATCGCCATCGGCCAGAACTACGAGCTTCTCGGCCGCAGCGCCGAGTCGGAGAGCTACCTCAAGGCCCTGATGGAGAAGCATCCGGACGAGGTCGAGGTGCTCATGGCGCTCGGCAACGTGCAGCGCTCGCGCAAGCAGTTCGCTGAAGCCGCCGAGGCCTACGACAAGGCCCTCAAGCTCATCGGTACGCCGGAGCGCGGCCACTGGATCCTGTTCTTCTATCGCGGCACCTCCTACGAGCGCGCCAAGCAGTGGGACAAGGCCGAGGCCGACCTGAAGAAGGCGCTGGAGCTCGTTCCCGATACGCTGCCCCAGGGCAAGGCACAGGTGCTCAACTATCTCGCCTATTCGTGGGTCGACCGGAACGAGAACATCGACGAGGCCTTCAAGATGCTCACCCGGGCGGTGGAACTCGCCCCCCGCGACGGCATGATCATCGACTCGCTCGGCTGGGCCTATTACCGCATGGGCCGCTACGACGACGCCGTGCGCGAGCTGGAAAAAGCCGTGGAGCTGAAGGCCGGCGATCCGGTCATCAACGACCACCTGGGCGACGCCTACTGGAAGACCGGGCGCCATCTCGAGGCCCGGTTCCAGTGGAACCATGCCAAGGATTCCAACCCCGAGCACGAAGACTTGGTGAAGATCCTCCAGAAGATCGACAAGGGCCTGGACGAGGCTTCCACCACGACGCCGACCCCCGCGGCCGCGACGACGCCCGCCCCCGAGCCGGCAGCCCCCGCCGCAGAGACCACCCCACCCGCCACACCGGGAGAGGGCGGCTAGCCGCATCGGTCCCGTCTTTTCGAGGAATACGGGAAACACCGCGCTATTCTCCTCCCCCTTGTGGGGAAGGAGGTGGGGGTGCCGGCGCAGGACTGAATCCAGGCTGGCGCTCACACCCCCACCCTGACCCTCCCCACAAGGGGGAGGGAAATCCGTCGTGCCGCGTCCTTGTCGCGCGACCTCTCTACCGCTCTTCTCACTCTCCCAGGGGAGAGGGTTGGGGTGAGGGGCGTGCGCTATCCGGAAAAAGCGCAACCCTCACTTCACTCGACCTCTCCCTCCAGGAGAGGTGAACGGTCGGCTCCCACCTCTTCCCATGGGCACCGCTCTCGGGCATGGAGCGTCCATGCCAAATGCCCTCGCGACTCGCGCTCCCGCCAAGATCAACCTGACGCTCCACGTCCTGGGGCGCCGGGCCGACGGTTATCATGCGCTCGAGAGCCTCGTGGCCTTTGCCGGAACGGGGGACGACCTCAGGCTCACGCCCGGTGAGGAGCTTCGGCTCACGGTGAGCGGCCCTACGGCGGCCCTGGCTGGCGCCGGGGCCGACAATCTCGTCCTGAAGGCCGCCCGGCTCCTGGCGGAGCGGGTCGCGGGGCTGCGGATCGGGGCCTTTCACCTGACGAAGCGCCTGCCGGTCGCGGCCGGCATCGGCGGCGGCTCGTCAGACGCCGCCGCAGCCCTGCGTCTCCTGGGCCGCCTGAACAGCCTGCCTCTGTCCCATCCGGCCCTGCAGGAAGCTGCCCGGCTGACCGGGGCCGACGTGCCTGTCTGCCTGGAGCCGCGAGCACGCATGATGCGCGGGGCCGGGGAGACGATCGGGCCTCCTTTGCGCCTGCCGCGCCTGTTCACGGTTCTGGTCAATCCGCGCGTGCCGGTCGAGACGCCGACAGTGTTCCGAGCCCTCGGCCTGCAGCCCGATCAGCCGCTTCCCGGCGCGGCTCACCCGGATCTGACGGAGGAGGCGGGCCCGTCGTGGCTCGCGGGCCTGAAGGCGGCCCGCAACGACCTGGAACCGCCCGCCTGCGGGCTCAAGCCCGTCATCCGCACGGCCCTGGAACGGGTCGCCGGAACGGAAGGCTGCCGCCTCGCCCGCATGTCCGGCTCGGGCGCCACCGTCTTCGGCCTCTACGACGACCGCCCCGCCGCAGAGGTGGCCGCAGCCGCGATCCTTAAGGAGCATCCGGGTTGGTGGGTGGCGGCCACAAGCCTGCGGTGAGAAACCTCGAGGAACGCCGCTACTAAGGCCATTGCCGTTCGACGCGACGGCCTCAGAGGCCGACGATCTCGTCTTTCCGATAGCCCTGCACATAGAGCAGGGCGGTCAGGTCCGCATGGTCGATGCGGGCATGGGCGGCGGCTGCGACGGCGGGCTTGGCGTGGTAGGCGACCCCGAGGCCGGCTTCACCCAGCATGGCGAGGTCGTTGGCGCCGTCGCCCACCGCCAGGGTGTCCGCGCGGGAGAGTCCGAGGCGGTCGCGCAGCTCGACGAGGGTCGCGAGCTTTGCCTCGCGCCCGAGGATCGGTTCCTCGACCCGCCCGGCCAGCATCTCGCCTTCCACGATCAGGCGGTTGGAGCGGTGCTCGTGAAAGCCGATCTTCGCGGCGATCGGGCCCGTGAAGAGCGTGAAGCCGCCCGAGACGAGGCACGTATAGGCGCCGTTCTCCCGCATGGTCCGGACCAGGGCGGTTCCGCCGGGCATCAGGCTGATGCGGTCTGCGATGATCTCGTCCACGACCTTGACGGGCAGGCTCCTGAGGAGAGCGACGCGCTCCCGCAGGGCTGGCTCGAAGGCGATCTCGCCGCGCATGGCGCGCTCGGTGATCTCGGACACCTCCGCCTTCAGGCCGACGAAATCCGCCAGCTCGTCGATGCATTCCTGCCGGATCATGGTGGAATCCATGTCGGCCAGGAACAGGCGCTTGCGCCGTCCCTCCAGGGGCTGCACGACCACGTCCACGGGCGCGTCGCCGAGGGCGTCGCGGAGTGCGGCCTCGATGGCGGCACGCGTCCGCCCGCCCTCCGGCAGGATGAGGTCGGCGGCGATTCCGCTTGCCAGGACGACCTGTTCCGTCTCTTGTCCCAGCGCCCCTGCGGCCGCCGTCAGGACCGCGCCGGTCACGGCCGGGCGGAGGGGATTGGCGACGAGCGTCGCGACGACGAGATCGGGGGAAGCAGCCATCGTGGAGACCGGATGTGAGTGACGTTCGGATCGGCGCGGTTCTCATTGCAGGGCCGACCGCATCAGGCAAGTCCGCTTTGGGAATTCGCCTCGCCCGGGCCCTCGACGGAGTCGTCGTCAATGCCGATTCCATGCAGGTCTACCGGGATCTGCGGGTGCTGACCGCCCGTCCGACGCCGGACGAGGAGGCGCTCGCCCCGCACCGGCTCTACGGCCATGTGGACGCCGCCGTGAACTTCTCGGTCGGCCGCTACGTCGCCGATGCCACCGCCCTCCTGGAGGAACTGAGGGGCCGAAAGCTTCCCATCTTCGTGGGCGGGACAGGGCTCTACTTCAAGGCCCTGACCGAAGGCCTCTCCGACATCCCGCCCGTGCCGGAGGCGGTGCGGGAGGCTGTGCGCCGGGAGAGCGAGGGGCTGGAGACCCCGGAACTCCACCGCCTCCTCATGGAGCGCGACCCGGAGACGGGGTGGAGCTTACGCCCCTCCGACCGCCTGCGGGTGCAGCGGGCCCTCGAAATCTTCGCCGCGACGGGCCGGCCGCTCGTGTCCTTCCACGGGGCGCGCCAGCCCGGCCCCTTGGCGTCGGTCCCGGTCGTGAAGCTCTTCCTGGCGCCCGAGCGGGAGGAGCTGCGCCGGCGCATCGATGCCCGTTTCCTCACCATGATGGAGGGCGGTGCCCTGGAGGAGGTGAGGGCGCTCGGGGAGCGCAACCTCGACCCCATGCTGCCCGCCATGCGGGCCCACGGGGTGCCGGGCCTGCTCGCCTACTTGCGCGGCGACATCTCCCGCGAGGAGGCCATCGCCCGGGGGCAGGGGGACACCCGCCGCTACGCCAAGCGCCAGTTCACCTGGTTCCGGCACCAATTGCCCGACTGGGAATGGGTGGCGCCGGAGAAGGGATACGAGGCCGTCATGGCCGGCCTCAATGCCCCGGCGCGCCCGTCGCCATCTGGTAGAACGTGATCACGATCTCGAAGACGATCAGGATGACGATGATGAGTTCAAGCCTCAGGGAGCGCTCGGTGTCGATGAGGTCGGTCAGCGCCTGGGTGGTGTCGCCGATCACGTCGAGCTTGCGGTGGAGGCTGGCGGCCCGTTCCTTCAGCTCGTATTCGTCCTCGAGGCGGGCATAGAGGCGCTCCAGGTCCGGGCGGTCCCAGAGCACGTCCGGCTTCTCCTCCACGGCGACGCGGCCCGAGACCCGCTGGCGGACCAGGAGGGCGTTGCCCACGAGCTTGAGGATTGCCCGGCGCCCGCCGGGGCGCTTGCCTTTCTCGGCCAGGAACTGGGCGAAGGGCTCCATCACGTCGAAGACGGCCGCTGCCTCCCGCTCGTCCCGGGACAGGGCGGCGCTCTTGGCGAGGGCGTCGGCGATCACCGCGAGCCGCTCGGTCGAGAGGTTCCGGACATAGATGGGCCCGCCCGGGGGAATCTGGTCATCCTTGTCGGACGAAATCTCGATGATCGCCGTCTCCTCCTCGTGGCGGGCGAATTCGCCGACGATCCGCTGGCGCAGGCCGCGGATCACGTCGTCCTCCTCCAGGGGCGTGAGGCCCACGAGGACCGCGACGCCGAAGCGGAACAGGGCCACGAAGCCCTCCTGGCCGGCCCGGAACGCCAGGGGAGAGGTTGAGAGCACGTCGCTGCGCTCCAGCCCGGCCACGTCGAGGCGGTCGCCAAGGAGCAGGGCGCGGGCGGTGATGCGCGGTCCGCGGGTCGAATTTTCGGTTGAGGGAACGGTATCGGTCATGGCACAGTACTGACAGGTCAGGCATCCTAAGAGCTAGGCCATAGACTGCCAAATGCGAGCCGCTTGACCGAATGAAATGCATCGGCTAGCGTCGGCGCAACTTTCGAACGTAAGAGCGGCCTTCATGCGCAAGCTTATTATCGTAGTACGAGCGCCATCGACGGAGCGGGGATAAAACCCGCAGGTCCGGCGATGGCGCACAGGCCCCCACTGGGGCCTTTTTTATTGCCCAGATTCCCACGACAGCGAAGAGACCAGACGGAGCGAGTGACATGAGCGAGACGATGACGGGAGCCGAAATGGTGATCCGCGCTCTCCAGGATCAGGGGGTCGAGCATATCTTCGGCTATCCCGGCGGAGCGGTCCTGCCGATCTACGACGCCCTCTTCCACCAGGAGAAGGTCCGCCACGTCCTCGTCCGCCATGAGCAGGGCGCGGTCCACGCGGCCGAGGGCTATGCCCGCTCCTCCGGCAAGCCCGGCGTGGTGCTGGTGACCTCGGGCCCCGGCGCCACGAATGCCGTGACGGGCCTCGCCGACGCCATGATGGACTCGATCCCGCTGGTCTGCATCACCGGCCAGGTCCCGACCCATCTCATCGGTTCCGACGCCTTCCAGGAATGCGACACGGTCGGCATCACGCGCCACTGCACGAAGCACAACTATCTGGTCAAATCCATCGAGGACCTGCCGCGGGTCCTGCACGAGGCCTTCTACGTGGCGATGAACGGCCGGCCCGGCCCGGTCGTGATCGACCTGCCGAAGGACATCCAGTTCAAAACCGGCACCTATGTCCGCCCGGCCAACAACCAGCACAAGACCTACCATCCCACCGTCAAGGGCGACATGGAGCGCATCCGCGCCGCCATCGACCTGATGGCGAACGCCAAGCGCCCGATCTTCTATACGGGCGGCGGCGTCATCAATTCTGGCCCGCACGCCTCCGCGCTCCTGCGCGAACTCGTCCGTCTGACGGGCTTCCCGGTCACGTCGACTCTCATGGGGCTCGGCGCCTATCCGGCCTCCGACAAGCAGTTTCTCGGCATGGTCGGGATGCACGGCACCTACGAGTCGAACCTCGCGATGCACGAATGCGACGTGATGATCAACATCGGCGCGCGTTTCGACGACCGCATCACCGGGAGGCTCGACGCCTTCTCGCCCTATTCCAAGCGCATCCACGTGGACATCGACCCGTCCTCCATCAACAAGAACGTGAAGGTCGACATCCCGATCATCGGCGATTGCGCGCATGTGCTCGAGGACATGCTGCGTCTGTGGCGGCAGAAGGCACCGCAGGTGGACAAGATCGCCCTCCAGGAATGGTGGGACAAGATCGGCGGCTGGCGGGGACGCAACTGCCTCGCCTATCGGAATTCCACCGAGACCATCAAGCCGCAATACGCGATCCAGCGGCTCTACGAGCTCACCAGGGACCGCGAGACCTACGTCACCACGGAAGTGGGCCAGCACCAGATGTGGGCGGCGCAGTACTTCAAGTTCGAGGAGCCGAACCGCTGGATGACTTCGGGCGGCCACGGCACCATGGGCTACGGATTGCCGGCCGCTGTCGGCGCGCAGCTCGCCCATCCGAACGCCCTCGTGATCGATATCGCGGGCGAGGCCTCGATCCAGATGATGCTGCAGGAAATGTCGACGGCCCTGCAATACAACCTGCCGATCAAGGTCTTCATCCTCAACAACGAGTATATGGGCATGGTCCGGCAGTGGCAGGAACTGCTGCATGGCGGGCGCTATTCCCACAGCTATTCGGAATCCCTGCCCGACTTCGTGAGGCTCGCCGAGGCCTATGGCGGCGTCGGCATCCGCTGCGACAAGCCGGCGGATCTCGACGAGGCGATCCTGAAGATGATCAACACGGATCGGCCGGTGATCTTCGACTGCATCGTGGACAAGACCGAGAACTGCTTCCCGATGATCCCGTCCGGCAAGGCGCATAACGAGATGCTGCTCAACGACTATCTCGGCGAGACCGGGACCGACATCGGCTCCGTCATCGACGAGAAGGGCAAGATGCTTGTTTAAGGAGAATCCCCTCTCCCGGGTGGGAGAGGGGCAGGGGTGAGGGAAGGCCGGTCGATGACCACAGAGCCACGCCAATTCGCGCGAAACCTCCGCAAGGTGCCGACGTCTGCGGAAGATGTGCTGTGGCAGGCTCTGCGCGGCCGGCGTTTCCAGGGCCTCAAATTCAAGCGGCAGGTGCCGCTTCTCGGCTATACGGTCGACTTTCTCTGCTTCGAGCGGAAGCTGATCGCCGAGGTCGATGGTCGACAGCATGGATGGTTTGCGGAATACGATGCCAGGCGCACCGAAGAGATCGAGCGCAATGGCTTCGTCGTTCTCCGTTTCACGAATGCTGACGTGTCGAACGATCTCGAATCGGTTTTGATGAGGATCGGAGAGGCCGCGGTCTTTCCTGCCTCTGTTCACCTTCACCCCCGACCCCTCTCCCGTTCGGGAAAGGGGGGAGATTTCTAAGCATGCCCACCCTCGTTATCGCCAACAAGTGCTACTCGTCCTGGTCGCTGCGTCCCTGGTTGCTGATGAAGCAGCTGGGCATTGCCTTCGACGAAATCACGATCCCGCTCGATCTGCCGGATACGAAGGAGAAGGTGCTCAAGCATTCTCCCGCCGGAAAGGTGCCGATCCTCATCGATGGCGATGTGACCGTGTGGGAGAGCATCAGCATTATGGAATATATAGGCGATGCCTTCGGTGCTCCTGTATGGCCCGAGGATCGCAAGGCACGTGCCATGGCACGCTCCGTCGCGGCGGAAATGCACGCGAGCTTCATGGCCCTGCGTTCGGCCTGCCCGATGAATCTCGGTAAAAAATATGCGCAAAAGGATCGCGGCGAGGCGGTCATGCGCGATGTCGCGCGCTTCGCCGCAATCGTCACCGAAGCGCGGGAACGGTTCGGCGCCGGCGGTCCGTTCCTTTTCGGGGCCTTCTCGGCCGCGGATGCCATGTACGCTCCGCTCGCCACGCGCCTCGACACCTATTCGATCCCCCTCGACGGAACGACGAAGGCTTACGTCGATACCATTCTCTCCCTTCCGGCCTTCCGGGAATGGCGCGAGGCGGGATTGAAAGAAAGCTGGATCGTCGAGGCCGATGAGGTCGACGAGGAGCCGATCGCCAATTACCGCAATGCCGCCTGAAACGAGAACAGGTCCCGGAAGCCAAGAGCCATGAGTCAGATGAGCACCCATTATCCCGGCGCGACCCGCGTCGAACCCGTCACTCGGCACACGCTCGCGATCATCGTCGACAACGAGCCGGGCGTCCTCGCCCGCATCGCCGGCATGTTCTCGGGGCGCGGCTACAACATCGAGAGCCTCACGGTCACGGAGACCGAGCACGAGGCCCATATCTCGCGCATCACCATCGTGACGACCGGGACCGACAGCATCATCGAGCAGATCAAGAGCCAGCTCTCGCGGCTCGTTCCCGTCCATCGCGTGGTCGACCTGACCATGACGGGCGATGCGGTGGAGCGGGAGCTCTGCCTCGTGAAGGTGGTGGGCAAGGGCGACCACCGGGTCGAGGCCATGCGTCTTGCCTCCGCGTTCGGCGCCCGCACCATGGACGCGACCTTGACGTCCTTCGTCTACGAACTCACGGGCACCACCGAGGAGGTGGAGCGCTTCATCAAATTGATGACCGCCGTCGGCCTCGTGGAAGTGTCCCGCACCGGCGTGGCCGCCATGGCGCGTGGCGCCGACAGCATGTAGGCCCTCGGCCCGTGTCGTCCTTTCGCGAGAGCTATCTCGGCCGTCTTCGGGAGGAGGTCGGCAACCGCCTGCTGCTCATGCCGGGCTCCCGCATCGTCGTGGAGCGGGAGGACGGCCGGGTGCTGCTGCAGCGCCGTTCCGATTTCGGCATCTGGGGCATCCCCGGCGGGGTGCCGGAGGAGGGGGAGACCATCCTGGACGCGATCGTCCGGGAGACGCGCGAGGAGACAGGGCTTACGGTCCGGAGCCCGCAGGCCTTCGGCTATGCGTGCCATCCGGATTTCGAGACTATCCGCTACCCGAACGGGCATGTCTGCCAGTATTTCTCGCTCATGTTCTGCGCGACCTCCTTCGAGGGTGCGCTCGGCGGGAGCGACGGCGAGAGCCTGGAACTCGACTGGTTCTCGCCCGACGACCTTCCGGCCATGCTGCCGAACATGCGCCGGAGCGTGGAAGCCTATGGGCGCTTCAAGGCCAGCGGCGAGTTTCAGATGATATGAGCGCTCTCCGGCTATCCCCTGAAGTCGCTCTCTTCGAGAAAGGCGGCCTCCTCGGGCGTGGTCTCGCGTCCCAGGATGGCGTTGCGGTGCGGGAAACGGCCGAAGCGGGCGACGATGTCCCGGTGGTGGCGCGCCCATTTGATCGAATCCTCCTCGCCCAGGGCCTCGTTGAAGGCCACGGAACGCTCCTGGTGCCGGAGGGATTCGGAATGCATGAACGGCAGATAGAAGAAGCGGCGCAGGGCCGGCTCCACGCGCTTGTCGTAACCCCGCTCGATGGCCCTGTCGGCGACAAGGACCGCCGCCGGGTCGGTCTTGTAGACGTCGCGGGTGCCCCGGAACATGTTGCGGGGGAACTGGTCGAGCAGGAGAACGACCGCGAGCGCGCCGTCGTGCGTCAGCTCCCATTCGTTCAGGTCGCCGCGGGCGGCAGCCTGGTAGGTGGCCATGAAACGGTCGCGGCAGGCCTGGTCGAAGGCCTCGTCCTTTGCGAACCATTTGTCGGGTCCGGCCTCGCGCCAGAAGGCGAGAACCTGTTCGGGGGAAGCGAGCTGATTCATGCGCCCGATTCTCCACGAACGGGGCCGGAATTCAATCAGGCCGGCGGGCCTGCCGCCGTCGATGCGGCGGCTCCGGCCGCGAAGAAGGCGCGGAACAGAGGCCCAGATGAAGGCGACGTCGGTTCGCTGTATGGCGATTTCCGAGCGTCAGGTAACGTTGTGGCTTCAAGCAAGGGCCGGACGAGGCAATGAGACCGGGAGGGTGGACGAAGCAATCTTTACGAGAACGACCGCAGAACGAACGAAAATAGCGGCTTCATCGCTTCCTTTTGTAACAAAAGGTCGATAAGAAGCCGCATCCCGCCAGGCCCCTGAAGGACGGGGCGCATTACGCAATACGAACGTTGAAGGAAGAAGGCAGCCATGCGCGTTTATTACGATCGCGATGCCGACATCAATCTGATCAAGAGCAAGAAGGTCGCCATCGTCGGCTACGGCAGCCAGGGCCATGCTCATGCGCTGAACCTGCGCGACTCGGGCGTGAAGGACATCGCCGTGGCGCTCCGCAAGGGCTCCGCCTCCGCCGCGAAGGCCGAGAAGGAAGGCCTTAAGGTCATGGAAGTGGCCGAGGCGGCCAAGTGGGCCGACGTGGTCATGATGCTGACCCCGGACGAGCTCCAGGCCGACATCTACCGGGACGAGCTCCACGGCAACATGAAGAACGGCGCGGCGCTCCTCTTCGCGCACGGCCTCAATGTCCACTTCAACCTCATCGAGCCGCGCAAGGACCTCGACGTGCTCATGGTGGCGCCGAAGGGCCCCGGCCACACGGTGCGCTCGGAGTATCTGCGCGGCGGCGGCGTGCCAACCCTCATCGCGATCCACCAGGATGCCACGGGCAACGCCCATGACCTCGGCCTCTCCTATGCGTCCGCCAATGGCGGTGGCCGGGCCGGCATCATCGAGACCACCTTCAAGGAGGAATGCGAGACCGACCTGTTCGGCGAGCAGGCGGTGCTCTGCGGCGGCCTCGTGGAGCTCATCAAGGCCGGCTTCGAGACCCTGGTCGAGGCGGGCTACGCCCCCGAGATGGCCTATTTCGAGTGCCTGCACGAAGTGAAGCTGATCGTCGACCTCATCTACGAGGGCGGCATCGCCAACATGAACTACTCGATCTCCAACACGGCGGAATACGGCGAGTACGTCACCGGCCCGCGCATCATCACGTCCGAGACCAAGGCCGAGATGAAGCGCGTCCTGACCGATATCCAGAGCGGCAAGTTCACCCGCGACTGGATGCTCGAGAACAAGGTCAACCAGACCTCGTTCAAGGCGACCCGCGCCCGCAATGCCGCGCACCAGATCGAGGAAGTCGGCGCGCGCCTGCGCGAGATGATGCCCTGGATCAAGTCCAAGGCCCTCGTCGACAAGACCCGGAACTGATCGCCGCACCGGTCATCCTCGCGGGGAGGCGATCCGCCTCTCCGCAGGGGGACGCGCCAAGCGGAATGGAAACGCCCCGGCTCGTCCGGGGCGTTTGCATGTCCGGTACTCGAAACATGCCGCAGACAAAAAAATGGGGGCGGTTGATCCGCCCCTGTTCTTATTGCAGCCCCCACGAGAGGATCGGTTCAGCCCATGTGATGCAGAAGCAGGACGATGGCGCTGACAAGACACAGCACATGACCCAGTACGCGGTACCGGGGCATGCAGAATTTGAAGATCCCATAGCAAACAGCCAGGGCGAGCAGGAGCCCCCAGATACTTTCGGCCATACGGACGACGCCCTCTTGTCCGGCTGAGGGTTCGGTAATGCTCCAGGTCTCGAAAATCCAAAGCGCCGCGAACGCGATGCCGCCGACCCACCCGAGATGCCGCCACGAAGGCGGCAGCCCAGGGAGTGCCCCCCGGCGAACCCCGGTCAGGGACCGGAGTGCGTCATCGTCGTCGTACCAATCGTACGTATCTGACGGGCTCTGTTTCATGATATTGCTTTGCGTTAAGGCAATGATGTTCAGTAACAGACGAAAGCGTGTCTGCCACCTGCCGAAACAGAGAGGGAGGAGCCGAAAATTGCCCTAAGGGACGGGGCAAAAGGGCTATTGGTCGTTGCTTTTCGTGTTGTCGGCCTTGTTATTGCTCTGCTTGCCCGGATCGAGACGTTTCTTGGTCGTGCCGCCGGAACCCCGGGTCATGTTGCCCGGATGTTGCTTGCTCTTCGCGGAATCGTCTCCGCTCATCTTTCCCTTACCCATGAAAACCTCCTCGAATGATGAGGGTCAATGACGGGTCGGGAGGAGGGTTCCGCCCGAAGGGTGGGCGGTTTCAGAAGAATTGTTGCGCCAGCCCGGCGCCCGGGGCGAGGAGAAGGAAGCCCCAGACGAAGGCCGAGGCCAGGTTGGCGGACTGGAAGAGGATGGCCGGCATCAGGAAGATGCCGGAGATCAGCGGGACGACGGCCCGGGCGGGTCCGAAGAAACGGCCGAGGAAGACCGCCCAGGGGCCGAAGCGGCCGAAGAAGCGCTCCCCGCGCGCGACGAGGTCCGGCTTACGGGACAGGGGCCAGATGCCGTAGGCCGCCGTCTTGTAGCGCCGCCCGATCGCGTAGGAGATCCAGTTGCCCAGGAAGGCGCCCGTCACGGCGCCCGCCCAGGCCTGCCAGAAGGGAATCTCGGCTGCGGCGATCATGAAGCCCACCGCCACGATGATGGTGGTGGCCGGCAGCAGCAGGGACACGAAGGCAAGCGATTCGCCGAATGTCATGAGACCGACGACCAGAGGCGCGAGCTCCCGGTGGTCACGGATGAAGGCGAGGACCGCATGGGTGATTCCGTCCAGGTTCATGAAGCCCTTTCCAAGGTGCGTCCGGGACCCGAGGACCGGAGCGCGACGCCTCAGTGATCATTTCCATCACAGCCCGCGATTTGATGCGGAGAGAACGATGCGCTAACCGGAGGCGGTCAGCGGGGCAAGAGCCATGAACGTTTTGTCGATCCAATCCCATGTCGCCTACGGCCATGTGGGCAACGCATCCGCGGTCTTCCCGATGCAGCGGCTCGGGGTCGAGGTCTGGCCGATCCATACGGTGCAGTTCTCCAACCATACGGGCTACGGCTCCTGGAAGGGCCGCGTCTTCGACGGCATGGCCATCGAGGAGCTGCTCGACGGGATCGCGGATCGCGGCGTCCTTTCCCGCTGCGACGGCGTCCTCTCGGGCTATATGGGCTCGCCCGATATCGGGACCGCGATCCTCTCGGCCGTCGCCCGGGTGCGCGCCGTCAACCCCGATGCCCTTTATTGCTGCGATCCGGTCATCGGCGATGTGGGGCGGGGGATCTTCGTGCGGCCCGGCATTCCGGAATTCATGCGGGAGCAGGCGATTCCGGCCGCCGACATCATCACGCCGAACCAGTTCGAGCTGGATTTCCTCTCCGGCGTGACGACCGAGACCCTTGCGTCCGTGAAGGAAGCCATCGCGGCCGTCCACCTGCTCGGACCCAAGGTCGTGCTCGCGACCTCGATCCTGGTGCAGGAGACGCCGGAGGATTCCGTCGATCTCGTCGCCGGGGAGGGTGGGCGCTTCTGGCGCGTGCGCACGCCCCGGCTGTCCCTGAACATCAACGGGGCGGGCGATGCGATTGCGGCTTTGTTCTTCGTCCATTATGCCCGCACGCGCTCGGCCGCGAAGGCGCTGGAGGAGGCCTCCGCCTCGGTCTTCGGCCTCCTCAGGCGGACCGAGGAGGCTGGCTCGCGCGAGATCCTGACCATCGCGGCGCAGGACGAGTTCGTGACCCCTACTTATCGTTTCCCGGCCGAGGAGGTCTGACCGATGGCCCGTCGTTTCGTCACTCTGGACGTGTTCACGCGCCGGCCCCTCGCGGGCAACCCGCTCGCCGTCGTGCTCGACGCGCAGGGGCTCGACGACGGCGCGATGCAGGCCATCGCCCGCGAGTTCAACCTGTCCGAGACGGTCTTCGTCCTGCCGCCCGACGATCCGCGCCAGCGGGCGGATATCCGCATCTTCACCCCGGCGCGTGAACTGCCCTTCGCGGGCCATCCCACGGTCGGCACGGCCGTCCTCCTCGCGCTGCTCGACCAGGAGGGCCAGCCTGGTGCGGCCGCCTTCGGCCTGAAGGAGAAGGTCGGCATCGTTCCTTGCGCGGTCGAGATCGAGAGCAAGACCGAGGGGCGGGCCCGGTTCAAGCTTCCGCGCCTGCCCTTCGCCTGGGGCGACGGCAAGGAGACGAGCGACTGCGCCTGGGCGCTCGGCCTCGACCCCACTGAGATCGGGTTCGAGCGCCATGTGCCGAGCCGCCACTCGGCGGGCGTCGCCTACGATCTCGTTCCGGTCGCGTCCCTCGACGCGCTCGCCCGTGCGAAGCCGCAGAGCGAGGCCTTCGACCGGGCCTTCGGGGACAGCGACCATCCAGCCGCCTATGTCTATGCGCGCATGCCCGACGCGGAGGGCCTGCGCTTCCGGGCCCGGATGTTCGGCCCCGGGATGGGCGTCGCCGAGGACCCGGCGACCGGATCGGCAGCGGCCGCCTTCGCCGGGGCACTGATGCAGTGCGAACCCCTGGGCGAGGGCGTGCACGACGTGGTGATCGAGCAGGGCGTCGAGATGGGCCGCCCGAGCGAGATCGCGCTCCAGCTCATCATCGCGAAGGGCGCGCTGGACTCGGCGGAGATCGGCGGACACGCGGTCCTCGTGAGCCGCGGCGAAATCCTCGCATGAGACGCGACCTCACCATCACCCGCGTGGCGCGGGTCGAGGCCGCTGCCAGGCCCTTCACGTGGCGCTGGGCGGAAGAGAACCGCGCGGCCATCGACGAGAACTGGCGCCGCCGCATTGCCGCCAAGCCCAAGATGTTCAACGGCCGGGTGCTGGTGCTGAGCGACGTCTCGGTCACGCCGGAATTGGGCCGCAACACCTATTTCGAGACCGACTACGCCAATCTCGTCGCCTGGATCGACATGGGCCATCCGGACCCGGCCGTGGCGAACGGCTTCGCCATGGCGGCCCTGCGCGGCGCGGACGGCGCCTTCATCTGCGGCGTCATGAGCCACGACACGGTGAACGGCGGCCGGGTCTATTTCCCGGCCGGGACGCCGGACCGCTCCGACATGCGGGCCGACGGCTCCGTCGACCTCGCCACGAGCCTGACCCGGGAGCTCGCGGAGGAAACCGGCCTCACGGAGGCGGATTACGACGTTTCGGAAGAATGGATCGTCGTCGAGCGCTGGCCGGCCGTCGCCCTGATGCGCTACGCCACGTTGCATGTCCCGGCAGAGGAGGGCGCACGGATGATCCGCGCCACGATTGCCGCGCAGGAGCACCCGGAGCTCAGCGACGTGCGGATCATCCGCGGGATCGAGGACATCGACCCGAAGACGATGCCTCTCTACCTGCAGTCATTCTTCCGCTGGAGCTTCTCGGCGGAGCCGGCCCTCAGCGATAGCCGTACCGGGCTCTGGTCGCGTTGACCATGCGGATCGCCTCCGCGTCGCGGCCGGCCGCGCAGGCGCTGCTCGCCTGCTCGATCTCCCGTTCGATCCGGTTGTAGACCGACTGGTTCACATGGCCCATGGCCAGATCGTTGCCCAGGATCGCCCGGTAGCGGTCGATCTCGCCCTTGCAGCCCGTGCCGTCCGGCATGTGGAAGCTCGACGGAGCCACGGTCGTGGCAGCGGACGGGGCAGGCGCAGCCGTCTGGTTGCAGGCGGCGAGCGGCAGCGCCAGGCCGGCGAGCCAGAGGGTATGGACAGCAATCTTCATCGAAACGGACTCCCTTGTGCTTCACCCGTTCGGGCTTCGCATCCAATCTAGAGCATTGCGCCGGAAAGGGGATTCTCTCCTCCCATTCCGGCGTGGACACCCCCATCATTCCGGGACAGCGCCCCGGAATGACGAAGCGGCAAGCGGGACGGATTCGTGCGTGCCGGAGGCTTTCGGGATTTCGTTTGTTTCAACCGCTTGCCATCGGGAGCGAGCGCCGCTACAAACGGCACGACCGCGACGACGCGGATTCAGGAGGAATGGGTCGCCATGTCCATGGGCCCCCACATTGCCGGAACGAAGGGTGCCGCTCCCGCGGCCGGTTCCGCGCGCCTCCTTGGTCTCCTTCTCCTTAGTCGCCCCTGAGGGTCGGCTGGGCGCTGCCGCCTGGGCTCTCAGGGGTTCGTGATGAGGAACCAACCTAGAGCGCCGTGCCGCTCGCCCCGAGAAGGATGAATGTGATGACCGTTTCCCCCGCCGCCGGCTCCGCCAAGGACCGCGTACTGATCTTCGACACGACCCTGCGCGACGGCGAGCAATGCCCCGGCGCCACCATGACGCTGGAAGAGAAGCTGGAAATGGCCGAGCTGCTCGACGCCATGGGCGTCGACATCATCGAGGCCGGCTTCCCCATCGCGTCGAACGGCGACTTCGAGGCCGTGTCGCTGATCGCCAAGCAGGTGAAGCGCGCGACCGTGGCCGGCCTGGCCCGCGCCATCTCGGCCGACATCGCCCGGGCCGGGGAGGCGGTACGCCACGCGGTGCGGCCGCGCATCCACACCTTCGTGTCCACCTCGCCGATCCACCTGGCGCACCAGATGCGCAAGACCGAGGAAGAGGTGCTGGAGATCATCACCACGACGGTCGGCCAGGCCCGCAACCTGGTCGAGGACGTGGAATGGTCCGCCATGGACGCCACGCGCACCTCCATCGAGTATCTGTGCCGCTGCGTGGAGGCCGCGATCCGCGCCGGCGCCACCACCATCAACCTGCCCGACACGGTGGGCTATGCGACGCCCGATGAATACCGCGCCATGTTCCGCGCGGTGCGCGAGCGGGTACCTAATGCCGACAAGGCGATCTTCTCGGCCCATTGCCACAACGACCTGGGCCTGGCGGTTGCGAACTCCCTGGCGGCGCTGGAGGGCGGCGTCCGCCAGATCGAGTGCACCATCAACGGCATCGGCGAGCGGGCCGGCAATGCGGCGCTGGAAGAGATCGTCATGGCGATCAAGACCCGTGGCGACGTGCTGCCCTACGAGACGGGCATCGAATCGACCATGCTGACGCGGGCCTCGAAGCTCGCCTCTGCCGCGACCTCGTTCCCGGTCCAGTACAACAAGGCCATCGTGGGCCGGAACGCCTTCGCGCACGAGAGCGGCATCCACCAGGACGGTATGCTCAAGCACGCCCAGACCTACGAGATCATGACGCCGGAGAGCGTCGGCGTGACCAAGACCAACCTGGTCATGGGCAAACATTCGGGCCGCGCGGCCTTCCGCAACAAGCTGGACGAGCTGGGCTACAAGCTGTCCGACAACCAGTTCCAGGACGCCTTCGAGCGCTTCAAGGATCTGGCCGACCGGAAGAAGCACGTCTACGACGAGGATATCGAGGCCCTGGTCGACCAGAACATCGCCATGGCGCATGACCGCATCAAGCTGGTCTCCCTCTCGATCGTCGCCGGCACCCGCGGGCCGCAGCGGGCCACCATGAAGCTCCAGGTCGACGACCGCATCGTCACCGAGGAGCAGGAGGGCAACGGCCCGGTGGACGCCACCTTCAACGCCATCAAGGCCCTGGTGCCGCACGAGGCCGTGTTGGAGCTCTATCAGGTCCATGCGGTGACCGAAGGCACGGACGCGCAGGCCGAGGTCTCGGTCCGCCTCTCGGCGGACGACCGGAGCGTCACGTCCCGGGCCGCCGACCCGGATACGCTCGTGGCTTCCGCCCAGGCCTATCTCGGCGCCCTCAACAAGCTGATGAGCCGCGGCGCGCGCCTCCACGCCCAGGCGGCGGAATAACGCCCATCTCGTCTTCTCCGAACCGTCCCGCCTCCTGGCAAGGAGGCGGGACGATTTCGCATGTCTGTCGTCCTCGCCGGAAAATGCTCTTGCGCCGACGGTGTCGCTGCGCCCGCATCGGGTTTGAGGCCGCAAGAAGGCACCGATTTTCCGGCTACGCTGAATGGCTTGCGCCGAATCTGTCAGCTTGACGGCATAAGCCATGCGCTTGGTGCAGCCCTTTCATGAGGCATGCTGCATTGCAAAAGGGCGCTGTGCAGCCGATATGAGCAGTGGCTGATTTCAACGCGGCACCGCTTCTTCCTCCCAGCGCTGCCGTGTCGGCCGTTCCCTCTGGAAGGTTTTCGACAATTTGTCGGACCTCACTTTAGCCGGGCTTCGTGCCCGGCTTTTTTTTGCCCGAATGCTGCCGGTCGCAGCTCTCAGCCCGCCTTCAGCTCGTCCTCCTTGAGGACACGGCGAAGGACCTTGCCGACATTGGATTTCGGCAGGGATTCACGGAACTCGACCCGGCGCGGCACCTTGTAGGCGGTCAGGTTCTCGCGCGCGAACCGGCGCAACTCCTCGGCCGTGAGCGAGGGGTCCTTGCGCACCACGTAGGCGGTCACGACCTCGCCGGAATGCTCGTCGGGCATGCCGATCACCGCCGCCTCCAGAACGCCGGGATGCCGCGTGAGCGCATCCTCCACCTCGTTCGGATAGACGTTGAAGCCCGAGACCAGGATCATGTCCTTCATCCGGTCGACGATCTTCACCTGCCCGTCGGGCTGGAGCACGGCGACATCGCCGGTGCGGAAGAAGCCGTCGGAGGTCATGACCTTCGCGGTCTCGTCCGGCCGCTTCCAATAGCCGGCCATGACCTGGGGGCCCTTCACGCACAATTCTCCCCGCTCGCCGAACGGAACCGGCGCGCCCTCCGTGGAGCGGATGGAGACGAGGGTGGACGGAACCGGATAGCCGATGGTGCCGGTGAATTCCTCGATATCCAGCCGGTTGACGCAGACCACCGGCGAGGTCTCCGACAGGCCGTAGCCTTCCACGATGGGCCGGCCCGTTACGTCCTTCCATTTCTTGGCTACGGCCGCCTGGGTGGCCATGCCGCCGGCGACCGCGAAGACGAGCTGCGAGAAATCGACCTTCTCGATGCCCGGCGCGTTGGCCAGGGCGTTGTAGAGCGTGTTGACGCCCGACATGAGCGTGATCCGCCGCGACCGCAGCGTCTTCACGAAGCCCGCGATATCCCGCGGGTTGGTGATGAGAAGCTGGCAGCCGCCGATCCGCGTCACCAGCATGGTGCAGACCGTCAGGCCGAAGATGTGGTAGAGCGGCAGCGCCGCCACCATCACGTGATCGTTGCGCTCGCCGAAGAACGGGCGCATCCACGCCTCGCATTGGAGCACGTTCGCCACGACGTTGCGGTGCAGCAGCACGGCACCCTTCGCGACGCCGGTGGTGCCGCCCGTATATTGCAGGAAGGCGTTGTCGTCCGGCGTGACCGTCACCGGGTCGAGCCGGCGGGCGCGCCCCTCCGACAGGATCGACCGGAAGGCCACGGTCTTCGGAAGCGAGAACGGCTTCACGCCCTTCTTCACGTGGCGCGAGACGAAGTTGACGATCATGCCCTTCAGGCCGAGCAGGTCGCCCGGTGTCACGAGCACGACGCGCTCGAGGTTCACGTCCCGCAGCGCCTCTTCGACGGTCGATCCGAAATTCTCGAGCACGAACAGGAACCGCGCGCCCGCATCTCCCACCTGATGGGCGAACTCGCGGGCGGTGTAGAGCGGGTTGACGTTCACGACGGTCCCGCCGGCCATGAGGATGCCGAAGAGCACGGCCGGATAGGCCATCACGTTCGGCATCATGATGGCGACCCGGTCGCCCTTACGCAGGCCCTGTCCCTGCAGCCAGGAGGCCACCGCCTCCGCGGCGCGGCCGAGTTCCGTATAGGTAATTCGCTTGCCGAAGCTGTCCGCCGCATGGCGCGCGCCGTACTGGGAGACGGCGTCCCGGAACATCTCGACCAGCGTCCCTATCTTCGCCTCGTCGATGGTCGCGGGAACGTTCGGCGGGTAGGATTTCAGCCAGGGCGTGGCAGCGGCTGCGTCGGCGCTCGCCGTGGCGGGCGCCGGGGTCGTGGCGTTCATTTTTTCCTCCGCAGGGTGCGGTTGCTTCGTGGGAGATGGCGTCTCCCTCATGGGACTTACCTTGGCGTGAGCGGCGGTCTTTGTCGATGGGCCTCGGGTTTCCGCCAAGCAGGGGCGGGCGTTGACAGGGCGCGCAGCCTGCGGCCACGTTCGCCCCGTCCGGGAGCACGGAACGGAGGGCAGGACCCGAATGACCATTCCGATGGAGCTTCAGCATGCGTCGGAGGATTTCGAGCGCTTCCTGCGCGACGCGAAGGAGCATTCGGGGCTCGCGACCCGCAACCAGGTCTTCACGATGGTGCAGGGCGTCCTCCAGACCTTCCGCCGCCGTCTCGACGTGAGGGAGGCCCTGCTCTTCGCCGATGTGCTGCCGCCCGTCCTGCGGGCGATCTTCGTGAGCGACTAGGACCTCGACGAGCCGAAGCGCCCCTTCGGGGACAGGGCCGCCATGACCCGGGAGGTCCAGGCCCTGCGCCAGGACCACAACTTCTCGCCCGATACGGCGATCCGCGACGTGGCGGCGGCCTTGCGGAAGAATGTCGACGGGACTGCCTTCGAGCGTGCCCTTGCGGCTCTGCCGGAAGGAGCCTCCGAATTCTGGAGCGTCTGACAGGATGAGGTCGGATGGCCGGCACGAGACCGGCCATCCGTTTCGAGCGCCTAATGCGCCTTCTGCATGACGAGCTCGGCCGGGCGCCCACTCAGTTCGGCCATGTGGTCGAACCGGGTCGAGAAGGTGCCGACGCCCGCGGTGGCGGAGCGGAGCTCGACGATGAGGTCCCCGATCTCGGCCTCGGGAATCGTCGCGCTGATCACGTCCCAGCCCGACCAGCCGGGCCTTGCGTCGTAGCCGAGGATCTGGCCCCGGCGGGAGGTGACGAGACCCGTCGCCTTGGACAGCGCCTCGCTCGGGATCGCGATCTCCACCGACAGCACGGGCTCCAGCAGGACGGGCTTCGCCTTCGGCAAGGCCTCCGCCAGGGCGAGCTTCGCGGCGGCCTGGAAGGCGGCGTCGGAGGAATCGACCGTATGGTAGGAGCCGTCCGTCAGGGTCACGGCGAGGTCCACCACCGGGAAGCCGAGGGGGCCGCACCGGACGGCCTCGCGCGCGCCGGTTTCCACAGAGGGGATGTACTGCCGCGGCACCACGCCGCCGGTGATCTTGTCCTGGAACGCGAAGCCCTCGCCGCGCGGAAGCGGCCGGATCTCGATCATCACGTCGCCGAACTGGCCATGGCCGCCGGTCTGCTTGCGATGCCGCCCCCGCGCCGCAGCGGGTGCGCGGATCGTCTCGCAATAGGAGATCCGGGGTCTGGACGTCTCCACGCCGACCTGGAACCGGGACGCGAGCTTCTCGACCGCGACCCGCAGGTGCATCTCGCCCTGGCCGAGGAGCCGGATCTCCCCGATCTCGGGACGGCTGTCGACGACCAGGGAGGGATCCTCCTCGGCGATCTTGGCGAGGGCGCCGGTGAGGCGCACGTCGTCCTTGCGGTCCTTCACGCGGATCGCAAGGGCATAGACGGGCTCCGGCGGCGCGGTGGACAGGATCGCGTCCGGCCGGGTCTTGCCGGTGCTGAAGCAATCCGCCGTCGCCAGATCCTCCAGCCGCCCGAAGCCGAGCGTCTCGCCGGCCGAGGTCGTGTCCTTACGGGTCGAGGCGCCGCCGACGAGGGACAGGAGGCTGCCGATGCGGGCCTCGCCGCCCCGGGAGCCGATCACCGTGTCGCCTTCGTGGAACTCGCCGCGGAGCACGCGGGCGACGGACAGCTTCCCGCCCTGGCCGAGATGGAGGGTCTTCATGATCTGGGCGAGGGGGGCTCCTTCGTCCGGTACGCCGAGCCGGGCGCGGGTCTGTTCGAGGCCGGGAGCCTCATGGCGCAGGGCCTTGAGGAGGCGCGTCACGCCGTTGCCGCGCTCGGCCGAGCCGATGAAGGCCGGCACCACGTGCTGGTCCCGCAATTCCCGGGCCAGATCATCGAACACGCGGTCCCGCGGGGGCTCGATCTCGGAGATCAGGTCCTCCATCAGGGCATCGTCGTAATCCGCCAGGCGCTCCAGCATGGCGAAGCGTGCTTCGCGCTCACGAGGGGCCTCGCCGCCCGGCATGTCGACCACTTCGCTCGGGGCGTGCTCGCGGTAGATGAAGGCACGCTCGAGGGCGAGGTCGATGAAGCCCACCGCGATGCCGTCCTTCCAGATCGGGATCTGGCGTAGCAGCAGCGGCGTGCGGGAGGCCCGCTGGAGCAGCGCGAGGGTCTCGCGGATCCGCCGGGTCGCGGTGTCGATCTTGTTGATGAACAGGAAGCGCGGAATGTCCGCCTCCTCGAGCTCGCGCAGAATGACCTCCAGGGCCGGGATCTTGCGCTCGTCCGCCTCGCAGACGACGATCGCCGCGTCACAGACCGGGACGACATTGCGCATTTCGTGCAGGAATTCGGTGGAGCCGGGGCAGTCCACGAAAGTCATGGTCTCGTCGAGGAAGGTCGCGGTCGCGACGTTGGGCTCGACGCTCATCGCGTGGGAGCGGGCCTCTGGGCTCGCATCGCCGACGCTGTCTCCATTGGTCACCCGGCCCGATCGTCCGATCGTGCCGGTTCGCTCCAGGATCGCCTCGAGGAGAGTGGTCTTGCCGCTCTGGAACGGGCCGACGATGGCGATGCATCGCGGGCCCTTCGATCCTCTGCCGTTGGGTGCCATGAGAGTCTCCTTCCTGCCCCCATCAGCGCGCTCTTTCCGGCCGCGTTGGGAAGGATGCTCTGCCTCTCGGCTGCCATTGGCAAGGACTTTTCCGGAAAATGGCGGAAATGAGCCATTCCGGAACGGCGACGGCCGGGCGTCACGCCCGGCCGGAGAAGGGGAGACCGAGAAGGGCTAGCGCGCCGGGCGCAGCTCCAGGTCGCCGACCCCGAGGGCGAAGTTCAGGCCGGTCTGGCCGCTGACGGACAGGGGCTGAAGGGCGATGGAGCGGTTCGAGCCGCCGACCAGCACGTTGGCGCCGAGCCCCGCGCCCACGGTGGCCTCGGCGGTCGCGCCCACATAGCTGCCCGCCAGCGAGCCGCGCGCCGGTCGGCCTTCGGCGAAGACCGCCCAGGTGATGACGCCGCGCCCGGTGGCGCCCACGTCCAGGCCGAACTTGCGGATGACGCCCACATAGCGCTCGGCCGGCCCGCGGCGGGGCCGGAATGTGCAGGCCGTGCTCTTCTGCGACGTGAGGATCAGGCCGACCCCGCCCGACACGCTGCAGGTCAGGACCCCGGCCTGAACCCGGTTCTGGGCCTGTGCTTCCCCGATGCCGGTCGAGGCGACCAGCACCAGGGCTGCGGCGAGTGAGGCGGTGCGAAACATGACGGATCTCCCGGAAAGCTAAGCTTTTTCAGGCGATCAACGGCTTCAGAGGAATGATGTTCCGTAAGGGGAGAATGTCCCGGAATGGGCTTCCGTGGTGCCTCCACCGTCATTCCGGGATGGTCCGCAGGACCAGGCCCGACCCGAAGGGCCCGCGAAGCGGGAAACCCATAAACACCAGCCTTTCAGAATGAATGGCAACGGCAAACGCTGCGCCTTCTCCTGGACCGTCAGCGTTTATGGGTTCCGGACTTGCCTGACGGCAATCCGGAATGACGAGGGAGGCATCGCCCTTAGCTGATCAATTGCCGGCGCAGCCAGAGCACGTAGTTGCGGGCGATCTCGGCCGCGCGGCCCAGCTCGTCCGGATCGACGATGCTGCGGTTGACCTGAAGGACCGCGAGCTGCGGGTGCCGGGCCAGGATCTCGCCCTTGCGGCCTAAGGCGAGCGCCTCCCCGTCGAGGGAATCCGTTCCGCCTCCGCCGCCACCGCCGTTCCGCCAGCGGTCGCCGCCTCCACCTGGAAAGGGGGTCAGGAAGAGGCCGGTCAGATTGACCACGAGGCGGGGGCCGCGCGGGTCGATGCGGTCCGCGAAGGAGGTTCGCAGCTGGTCGAGGGCGGCCGCCGCGATGAGGTCCGCGAGGGGGCCGAGCCCCTTCGCCCGCAGCACGCTCACGTCCACGGCGAAGGAGGAGAAGTATTGCGGGAAGGGCTGGGCAGGCGCAAAGAGCTGCGCCCGGGCGGGCGTGAGGGCGCCGCCCAGGGCCATTCCGGCCAGTCCGACGAGAAGGGAACGGCGGGGCAGGGGGAGCATGGAGGTATTTCCCATTTCACTCCCCCTTCATATGGGTCAGCCGAACCGGACGCCCACGACCTCGTAGGATTTTCCACCCCCGGGGGTCGTGACCTCCACGGTGTCGCCCACGGTCTTGCCCATGAGGGCGCGGGCGATGGGGGAGGAGATCGAGACCCGGCCCGAGCGCACGTCGGCCTCCGGATCGCCGACGATCTGATACGTCTTTTCCTCTTCCGTATCCTCGTCCACCAGCTTCACCGTGGCGCCGAACTTGATCCGGTCGCCCGAAAGCTTGGCGATATCGATGACCTCGGCCCGGGAAATCAGGCTCTCCAGCTCCAGGATCCGCCCCTCGTTGAGGGATTGGGCCTCCTTGGCGGCATGGTATTCGGCGTTCTCCGACAAATCGCCCAGCGCGCGGGCCTCCGCAATCGCCTGGATGATCCGGGGGCGTTCGACCTGCTGCCGGTGCTTGAGCTCTTCCTCGAGCGCCGCAAAACCCTTGATCGTCAGAGGGACCTTGTCCATCATTCGTCTCGTCTAAAAAGAGGTGCGAGGCCGCCGTTGCCGACGCCCTCGCTCATCAACGAAAACTTCCGTGAAGCTTCGCAGTTCAGATTGTCGTCCAGGCGTCAGGCGAAATAATCCTGCAGCGCCCGGACCTCGAGATCGCCGCCGAGATAGGCTTTGATGCCTTCGGCCGCGGCAATCGCTCCTGCAAGAGTGGTGTAGTAGGGCACCTTATGCAAGAGGGCAGCCTGCCGGAGGCTGCGGGAATCCGAGAGGGCGCCGGCCCCCTCGGTGGTGTTGAAGACCAGCTGAATATCGCCGTTCTTGATGGCGTCCACTACGTGCGGACGGCCTTCCAGAACCTTGTTGATCCGCGTCGCCTTGACGCCGTTTTCCTCAAGGAATTTCTGGGTACCGCCGGTCGCGACCACCTGGAACCCGATCTCCTGGAGCATCCGGACCGTCGGCAGGATGCGCGGCTTGTCCGAGTCGCGCACCGACACGAAGACGGTCCCGGTCTTCGGAACCTGGCTGCCCGCGCCGAGCTGGCTCTTGGCGAAGGCCACTCCGAAGCCCCGGTCGAGGCCGATGACCTCGCCCGTGGAGCGCATCTCCGGCCCCAGCAGCACGTCCACGCCCGGGAAGCGCGCGAAGGGGAACACCGCCTCCTTGACGCCGATATGCGGCAGCTCCTTCGGGGTGAGCCCGAACTTGTCCAGGCTCTCGCCGGCCATGATCCGGGCCGCGATCTTGGCGATGGGCTCGCCGATGACCTTGGCCACGAAGGGCACCGTCCGCGAGGCGCGGGGGTTGACCTCCAGCACGTAGATCGTGCCGTCCTTGATGGCGTATTGCACGTTCATCAGGCCGCCCACGTCGAGGGCGAGCGCCAGGGCCTTGGTCTGGCGCTCCAGCTCGGCGATGATCTCCGGCGCGAGCGAGCGGGGCGGCAGGGAGCAGGCGGAATCGCCCGAATGGATGCCCGCCTCCTCGATGTGCTCCATGATGCCGGCGATGAACACGTCCTTGCCGTCGCAGAGGCAGTCCACATCCACCTCGATGGCGTCCGAGAGGTAGCGGTCGAAAAGGAGCGGGTTCTTGCCCAGGACCGTGTTGATCTGGCCGGTCTTGTCGTTGGGGTAGCGCGCCTTGATGTCGGACGGGATCAGGCTCGGCAGGGTGCCCAGCAGGTAATCCTCGAACTGCGCTTCGTCGCGGATGATCGCCATGGCGCGACCGCCGAGCACATAGGACGGGCGCACCACGAAGGGCAGGCCGAGATCGGTCGCGATCAGGCGGGCCTGCTCCACCGAATAGGCGATGCCGTTCTTCGGCTGCTTGAGGTGGAGCTTGTCGAGCAGGCGCTTGAACCGGTCCCGGTCCTCCGCGAGGTCGATGGCGTCCGGCGAGGTGCCGAGGATCGGCACGTCCGCCTCCTCCAGGGCACGGGCGAGCTTCAGGGGCGTCTGGCCGCCGAACTGGACGATGACCCCATGGAGCGTGCCCTTCTGGCGCTCGGTCTCGATGATCTCGAGCACGTCCTCCTGGGTCAGGGGCTCGAAATAGAGCCGGTCGGAGGTGTCGTAGTCGGTCGAGACCGTCTCTGGGTTGCAGTTGACCATGATGGTCTCGTAGCCCGCGTCCTTCAGGGCGAAGCAGGCGTGGCAGCAGCAATAATCGAACTCGATGCCCTGGCCGATCCGGTTCGGGCCGCCGCCGAGGATGATGACCTTCTTCCGGTCCGAGGGGTCGGCTTCGTCGGCCGGCTGGCCCGCGAAGGGCGCCGCATAGGTCGAGTACATGTAGGCGGTCGGCGAGGCGAACTCGGCCGCGCAGGTATCGATCCGCTTGAAGACCGGGCGCACGGCGAGGGAGCGGCGAAGCGCCCGCACCTCGGCCTCGGTCTTGCCGGCGAGGACCGCGAGGCGGGCATCCGAGAAGCCCATGGCCTTGAGGTGGCGGAAGGCGCCGGGCGTCTGCGGCAGGCCGTGGGCCTTCACCTTGGCCTCGAGATCCACGATGGCCTGGAGCTGCTCCAGGAACCAGCGGTCGATCTTGCAGCTCTCATAGACCTCGTCGTGGCTGACCCCGAGGCGCAGGGCCTGGGCGACCTTGAGGAGCCGGTCCGGCGTCGGGGTGCCGAGCGCCGCCTTGATGGCGTTCTTGTCGTCGCCCTTGCCGAGCCCCTCGATCTCGATCTCGTCGAGGCCCGTGAGGCCGGTTTCGAGGGAGCGCAGGGCCTTCTGGAGGGATTCGGGCAGGGTGCGGCCGATGGCCATGGCCTCGCCCACCGACTTCATGGCGGTGGTGAGGGTCGGCTCGGAGCCGGGGAATTTCTCGAAGGCGAAGCGCGGGATCTTGGTGACCACGTAGTCGATGGTCGGCTCGAAGGAGGCCGGGGTCACGCCGCCCGTGATGTCGTTGGCGATCTCGTCCATCGTGTAGCCGACCGCGAGCTTGGCCGCCACCTTGGCGATCGGGAAGCCCGTGGCCTTGGAGGCCAGCGCCGAGGAGCGCGACACGCGCGGGTTCATCTCGATCACGATCATGCGGCCGTTCTGCGGGTTGACGGCGAACTGCACGTTCGACCCGCCGGTCTCGACGCCGATCTCGCGTAGGACCGCCAGCGAGGCGTCGCGCATGATCTGGTATTCCTTGTCGGTCAGCGTGAGGGCAGGCGCGACCGTGATGGAATCGCCCGTATGGACGCCCATCGGGTCGATGTTCTCGATGGAGCAGACGATGATGCAGTTATCCGCCTTGTCGCGGACGACCTCCATCTCGTACTCCTTCCAGCCGAGCACGCTCTCCTCGATCAGGACCTCGTTGGTGGGCGAGGCGTCGAGGCCGCGCTCCACGATGTCGAGGAATTCCTCGCGGTTGTAGGCGATGCCGCCGCCCGTGCCGCCCATGGTGAAGGAGGGGCGGATGATGGCCGGCAGGCCGACCTCGGCCAGCGCCAGGAGGGCTTCGCCCATGGCGTGCTCCTGGTAGCGCTTGCGCCGGTCGTTCTCGGCAGCGTTCCACTTGAGCTCGTAGGCGGCGACCATGCGCTTCTTGTCGCCCGGATGGATGTCGAGGGCCTCGAGGCGCGCGAGCTCGGCCAGATAGGCGTCCCGGTCGGCCTTCTTGAGGGCGGACGCGTTGGCGAGGCGCGATTTCGGGGTGTCGAGGCCGATCTTGGTCATGGCCTCGCGGAAGAGCTGCCGGTCCTCCGCCTTGTCGATGGCCTCGGCCGTGGCGCCGATCATCTCGACGCCGAATTTGTCGAGCACGCCCATCTTCTTGAGCGAGAGCGCGCAGTTCAGCGCCGTCTGGCCGCCCATGGTCGGGAGCAGGGCGTCGGGGCGCTCCTTCTCGATGATCTTGGCGACGATCTCGGGGGTGATCGGCTCCACGTAGGTGGCGTCGGCCAGGTCCGGATCGGTCATGATCGTCGCCGGGTTCGAATTCACCAGGACGATTCGGTAGCCTTCCTCCTTCAGGGCCTTGCAGGCCTGTGTCCCCGAATAATCGAACTCGCAGGCCTGCCCGATGATGATCGGGCCTGCGCCGATGATGAGGATGGAGGAGATGTCTGTCCGTTTCGGCATTGGGCCACCCAGGCGTATCCAGCCGCGCGGCCGTAAGGTACGGCGCTTCGAGCGCAGCTGGCATGGTGTCGGATTGAAGGTTGAGAGAGGCTCTTACACGGCCTTTCCGCGTAAAGAAAGGGGCAAGGTCAAGGAACGAACAGGAGGCGGTGTGCCTCCCCTGTCATTCCGGGGTGAGCATAGCGAGAGCCCGGAACCCATAAACACTGAGCTTGCCAAGAAAGCCGCAGCGGCTGCCGGTGTTCTTTATTCCGCATCGTCAGCGGCTATGGGTTTCCCCGCTTCGCGTGGCCCTTCGGGTCGGGCTCGCCTGCGGCGCCCCGGAATGACAGTGGAGGCATTGTCGGGCGTGACCCGGTGGCCGGGAGGCGGTAAGGGGGAAGGGTGAGAAGCTTGCCCGTCCTTCGCCGCCTGATCCGCCAGTTCGTCGCCTTCTTCGGCGTCGGCGTGGCGGCGGCTGTGGTGCATTACGGGCTTCTGATCGGGCTGGTCGAGGGGGCCGGAAGCCATCCCGTGCCGGCGACGCTCGCCGGATATATCGCCGGCGGGCTCGTGTCCTACGTCCTCAACCGGAAGCACACCTACGAGAGCAGCCGCCCCCACCGGGAGGCCACATGGCGCTTCGCCCTCGTCGCCTTCGTGGGCTTCCTGCTGACCTGGGGCTTCATGCACCTCTTCACGGTCCGGCTCGGCGCGCCCTATCTGGCCGCCCAGCTCGTGACCACTGGCATCGTCATGCTCTGGAGCTTCCTGGCCCACAAGGCCTGGACGTTTGCGTGATGTGCACCGTCATTCCGAGGCGCCGCAGGCGAGCCCGGAACCCATAAATACGAAGCGGTGCGGGATAAAACACAACGGCAATCACTGCGCCTTATCCTGCTGCGTCAGCGGTTATGGGTTCCGGGCCCGGCCCAAAGGGCCGTCCCGGAATGACAGAGGAGATCAACGCCAAACCTGGCGCTATGAGCGTAGGGAGACCAGCTCTAGCAGCCCTCAAACCGGCCGCGCCACGAACGTCATCCTGGCCGGGTTGTGTCCGAGATTGCGCTCTGCCCGTTCGGCACGGAAGCCCGCCTCGTGCAGGATCTCGGTCAGCTCCGCCTCGCTGTAGTGCGACAGGCCGATCTCGTCGCGGATCTTCCGGTAGTCCGAGAGGGCCGTGCGGGCGAGGCCGCGCAGGGCGGCCGTCAGGAAGCCCCCCTGCCAGGCGAAGGAGAGGAGCGCCTTCGCGTCGGTGGCCGGGCGTACGTCCGGGGGGATTACGTCGGCGAGCACCAGCCGTCCCGTGTCCTTGAGCTTGCCGCGCCAGAGCCGCAGCAGCGCGCGCAGATCGTCCAGGGAGAGATATTGCAGGAGGGAGTTGACCACGATCAGGTCGAGGGAAACGTCCTCCACGTCCGGGAGGTCCTCCGGCGCCAGGATCGTCATTTTCGGGTTGGCGTCGAACCGCTCGCGAAGCCTGTCGCGCACCAGCGGGGCTCCGTCGCAGAGGAAGAGATGGCCGCAGCGGGCCGCGACCCGGTCCGCGAACAGGGCCTCGCCGCAGCCGTGATCCAGCACCCGCGCCTCGGGCGAGGGGATCAGGCCGATGATGTCGTTGGCCACGAGCCGATAATGCAGGAGCTTGTGGCGCTCGCTGGCATAGATCGGCGTGTCCTGGTTCCAGTAATCCCGCCAGTTCATGAGGGGAGTCGTAGAACAAGACGGGCCGAAGCGCGAGCGGCTTGGCCGTGGATCCGCAGGTTATTTCAAGGCTGGGGCCTGAGCCTTCGTCAACCGCCCTGGGTCCAGAGCTTCGTCAGCGGCCCATCGGCTCCGTCCACAGGGTCCAGGTCCGGCAAGGGCACCTGGGCGATGCGCCGGCGGGCCTCCGCGACCGCGTTCGGGTCGTCGCGCAGGGTGTCGTAGTCGCTGCCGTCCGGATAAGCGCCGACGACCAGGAGCCCGTCGCCGCCATCGATCAGCGCATGGCCGACCCCCGCCGGGACCACGACCACGTCTCCGGCCGTGAGGGCCACGATCTCCCCGCTCTCGCCGCCGAAGCGGACGCGCGCGGAACCGGCCGCGATGCCCAGCACCTCATGGGATGTGGAATGGTAATGGTGATAGTCGAAGATGCCGTTGCGCCAGGAATTGGTCCAGCCGTTCCGGCGGAAGGTGGTCTCGAAGGCCTTGGCCGGGTCGTCGGCGGAGGGCGGGATGGCGCCCCGCCGCACGATCAACGGCAGGGTGTTGTTGGGGATGATGCCGTTATCCTCGAAGACGAAGGTCTCCGTCCCAAGCGGCGCATTGTAGGCGTGAGGGGCGCCGTATCCTTTCGCTTCGGCCATCGCGGCAATCTCCGTGTCCGTCGGTTTCGGTCCGTTGGAAGCAGAACGCCGGTGGTGCCGAAAGGTTTGACGCCCCTCCGCCAGGGCAGGGCGGTCAGCCCTTCAGCGGCAGGGAGACCTCGGTGAGGAGCTCCGAGGCCGGCACCTCGCGCGGATTGTTGAGATAGGTCTCGAAGACCGGCTGGTCCCCGACCTCCTCGCCGCTCTGCGGAAGCCACTCGCGGTAGAGCTGGCGATAGACCTCGTCCAGCCCCGTATAGGGCCCCTTGTAGAGGATGGTCGCGATCCGCCCGGCCGGGATATGGCGCAGGGCCATGCCGTCGGAGAGCTGCATGTCCGGGTCGACCTCGAGACCGGCCTCGGAGCGGAGTTCCGCCTCCGGCACGCTTCCCGGGTCGTCGTAATAGAGCCCGATCATCCGGCGCGGGGTGCTGAAGAGGCCCCGCGCGCCGGCCCAGGCGGCCAGGCGGTCGAAGCACCGCCCGATGTCGTGGTAGTCGCCGCGATGGGGATATGTCGCGAGATGAATGCCGTCGAAGTCCTTCACTGTGACAGGCAGCATGATGTCGTCTCCGTTTTCGGTTGGTCGAAACGGAGTGAACCGTGCCCGGAACGCGCCCGGGGGCTCGCCATGGCCGTTGCCGAAGGCCCGTGTGAAGGCCTCGACGGAGCCATAGCCCGCCCGCCGGGCAATCCGCTCGATGGGATAGGCCGAACGGGCCAGCTCCCCGGCGGCCCGGTGCAGCCGCAGACGGCGAACCGTGTCCGCGACCGTCTCGCCCGCGATCGATCGATAGATGCGATGGAAATGGTAGGGCGAGAAGCAGGCGATGCCTGAAAGCCGCTCCAGGGACAAATCCCCGTCCAGGTTGTCGGCGATGTGGTCGATGACCAGTGCCACCCGGCGGCCGTAATCGAGTCGCGTCTTGTGTTTCGTCTGCAGCATGGATCACTCCGAGACCCGACATTACGGGCCCCGAATTGATCACGGTTGCGGACTTGGCGCGAGTCGGCCGGTCCTCAGAGACCGAGCGAGAGGGCCGTCACGGCCCGGTCGATGGCGAGGTAGAACACCACGAACGCGAGGGCGCCCGCGATGGCGAACTCGATGGCCTGGTTCTTGAAGATCCGCATCTGGCGGAAGATCTCGCGCCCGGACACGGACATGAGCCAGGCGATCGTCAGGACGGCCGGAAAGACGAACAGGAACGACCAGGTGCTCTCCACCTGCCCGGCATAGGACGGGTCGATCAGCGGGCGGATGTTGCGGACCCAGGGAGCATAGAAGGACGCGTAGAGCGAGGTCAGCCAGGCCAGGCCGACCGCAACCCCGAGGTGGAACGTGAACAGGCTGTGCAGGCGTCCGAATTCACCTGCCTTTTCGTCAATGGTCATCGGAGAATCCCCCAAATCGCGATTCGTATGGTCGATGTTTTATGGTTTTCGACCGGTTAACGTGATTTGGGGAACTTGCGCAATACACGCGCTAGCAGACGCGTTGTCGCGGAGACATCCTTCTTCCGGCCAAGCTTCGATGTCCGGCCGGAAGAAAATAGTCTTTAAGCTTGGCGCTTCGCCTTCTCGTCTTCGATCATCTTCACGAAACGGTCGAAGAGATAGTGGCTGTCCTGCGGGCCCGGCGAGGCTTCCGGGTGATACTGCACCGAGAAGGCGGGCCGGTCGGTCAGCGCGATGCCGCAATTGGAGCCGTCGAAGAGGGACACGTGGGTCTCGACCGCGTTCTGCGGCAGGGTCTCGGGATCGACCGCGAAGCCGTGGTTCATGGAGGTGATCTCCACCTTGCCGGTGGTCCTGTCCTTGACCGGATGGTTCGCGCCGTGATGGCCCTGGTGCATCTTCTTGGTCTTGCCGCCCACCGCGAGGCTCAGCATCTGGTGACCGAGGCAGATGCCGAAGGTCGGGATCTTCTCGTCCAGCACCTTCTTGATCACCGGCACGGCATATTCGCCCGTTGCGGCCGGGTCGCCCGGGCCGTTCGACAGGAACACCCCGTCGGGCTTGAGGGCCAGCACGTCCTCGGCCGAGGCGGTGGCAGGCACGACCGTGACCTTGCAGCCCGCGCGGGCAAGGAGGCGCAGGATATTGCGCTTCACGCCGTAATCGATGGCCACCACGTGATACTTGGCCTCGTCTCGCTTCCCGTAGCCTTGGCCGAGGGTCCAGGTGCTCTCGTCCCAGTCGAAGCGCTGGGTGCCTGTGACCAGAGGGACGAGGTCGAGCCCGTCCATGGACGGCAGGGCTGCGGCGCGGGCCTTGAGGGCGTCGAGATCGAAGCGGCCTTGCGGGTCGTGCGCGATCACCGCGTTGGGCATGCCCTTCTCGCGGATGAGGGCCGTGAGCGCCCGGGTGTCGATGCCGGTCAAGCCGACGATGCCGCGGGCCTTGAGCCAGGCGTCGAGGTGGCGGGAGGCGCGCCAGTTCGACGGATCGGTGACGGCCGCCGCCATGATAGCGCCGCGCACGCCCGACGATGAGGCGGCGTTCACGCTCTCGATGTCCTCGTCGTTAGTGCCGACATTGCCGATATGCGGGAACGTGAAGGTGATGATCTGCCCGGCATAGGACGGGTCGGTCAGGATTTCCTGGTAGCCCGTCATGGCCGTGTTGAAGCAGACCTCGCCCGTGGCCTCGCCGATGGCGCCGATGCCGAAACCTTCCAGGACCGTGCCGTCCTGAAGCACGAGAACGGCCGTGGCGCGCGGCTCCGTCCAGCCACCCGAGGAGGACCCGGCGGTGTCTTTGTCTTGCAGCATCGTCATGATCTCTTGTAAGTCCCAGCCCAACGGGTCGCGTTCGAGCAGGCGTGCCTGTGACGCCCTGGGCCCAATCCCGGTGACTTAAGGGGCCGACCGCCCCACGTCAACGCTCGGACGCTTAAAACGCAAGGAGAGGCGCATGCTGCGCGAACGTTTCACCGCCGACATGAAGGAAGCCATGAAGGCCGGCGACAAGGCCAGGCTCGGCGCCATCCGGCTGATCCAGGCGGCCCTCAAGGACAAGGACATCGAGGCCCGCGGCGCCGGGAAGGGCCAGGCCACGGACGAGGAGATCCTGGCCCTGCTCCAGAAGATGATCAAGCAGCGCCAGGAATCCATCACCATGTACGAGCAGGGCGGCCGGGCGGAACTCGCCGCGCAGGAGAAGGCGGAGGCCGAGGTCATTTCCTCCTACCTGCCCAAGCAGATGGACGATGCGGAAATGAAGGCCGCCATCGAGGCGGCCATCGCCGAGACGGGCGCCGCCTCCATGAAGGACATGGGCAAGGTGGTCGGCACTCTGCGCGGCAAATATGCGGGCCGCATGGATTTCGCCAAGGCGAGCGGCCTCGTGAAGGAGATGCTGCCCAAGGGTTAAGGAACCCTCGGGCAGAGGAACCTCCGGTCAGGCGGCCTTTCCGGCCGCCGTGCCGCCGAGCTCCGCAAGGAGGCTCCGGGTCGTGACGACCCGAGCGAACTCGAAGCCGAGGGTCGCCACATGGACCTGATGGACATTCCGGGCGGGAATCGTGCCGCCCGCGCCGTCCGGCAGGTCGAAGCAGTCGCAGGCATCCTCGACCAGCACCATCTCGTATTCGAGATTGGCGCCGACCCGCACGGTGGTCGACACGCACATGTCGGTCGAGATGCCGAAGACCACCACGGTCCGGATCCCCAGGCGCTTGAGCCGGAGGTCGAGATCGGTGCCGATGAAGGCCGAATTGACGCTCTTGGCGACCAGCGCCTCGCCGGAACGCGGCTCGAAGCCGGACCGGAAGGCATTGCCGGCCTGACCCGGCGCCAGGGTCGAGCCCGGCTCGACGGAATCGTGCTTCACATGGATGACCGGCAGTCCCCTGGCCCGCCAGGCTTCCAGCAGGGCGAGGCCGTTGGCGTCGAGATCGGCGTTCCAGCGGCGGGGCCAGGAGGGCAAGTCGAAGGCCTGCTGCATATCGACCGGCAGAAGGACGGCGTTGGCGAGGGTCATGGGGATCTCCTTGGTGAGCCTTTTCTCGCATGGCGCGTTGCCGGTTTCACTCGACAAGATGACGGTCCGGCCGGCTAAATGCCGGTCACGACCTCCTGGTGCAGGCTGATCCGTCATGCTCGACGACAAAGACAAGATCCTGATCGCGGCCTTGCGGAAGAACGCCCGGGAGAGCCTCGTGGGGCTGGCCCGCACCGTCGGGCTCTCGCGCAGCGCCACCCAGGAGCGGATGCGCCGCCTGGAGCGGGAGGGGATCATCCGGGGCTACACGGTGGACCTCGCGGCCGAGCAGGACCCAGCCGTGCGCGCCATGATCGCCGTCACGTTCCAGCCCGGCTTCCGCTGCAAGCACGTGGTCCCGCACCTCGCCGGGATCCCGGAAATCGTCGCCTGCCATTCCCTGACAGGCTCCATCGACATGATGGTGATGGTGGCCTGCGGCACGAACGCGGCCCTCGACCGCATCCGCGACACGGTCGCGGCCACCGAGGGCGTCGCGACGGCCACGACCCATCTGGTCCTGGGGACGCCCCTGGCGCGGACGTGAGGGGGCTCCCCTTCGCGTCTCTTCCCTCGTGTTCCCATCACACCCCTCGATCGCGCCGCTGCCAGGAGGTGCGGCGAAGCTGTGGATTGCGGGTACAGGGAAGCTTGGGCATTCGGTTTCTGTCTCGGTTGACGCCGCCCTAGTTTATCCAGATCGTTTGGAGATATCGCGTACCTTGCGCTACCCGCCCCAGATCCTCGAGGAGATTCGTGCCCGGCTGCCGGTTTCGGCCGTTGTGGGCAAGCGCGTGCGCCTCAAGAAGGCCGGGCGGGAATGGAAGGGGCTGTCGCCGTTCAACGCCGAGAAGACGCCCTCGTTCTACGTGAACGACCAGAAGCAGTTCTACCATTGCTTCTCGTCCGGCAAGCACGGGGACATCTTCACGTTCCTGATGGAAACCGAGGGGCTGTCCTTCCCAGAGGCCGTGGAGCGGCTCGCGGCGGAGGCCGGGGTGGTGCTGCCGAAGCTCTCCCGCGAGGACCGGGCCGAGGAGGTCCGGCGCAGCACGCTCTACGACGTCATGGAGATGGCCGCGGAATTCTTCATGGCGTCCCTCCAGGGCCGTTTCGGCCTGAAGGCGCGCGATTATCTGGCCGGCCGTGCCCTGGGCCGCGAGATCCAGGAGCGCTTCCGGATCGGCTACGCGCCGCCGGAGCGCTATGCCCTGCGGGACCACCTGGCCGGGAAGGGCGTGCCCCTGGAGATGATGGAGGAGGCGGGCCTCCTCTATTCGGGCGAGGACGTGAAGATTCCTTACGACCGGTTCCGCGACCGGGTCATGTTCCCGATCTGCGACCTGCGCGGGCGGGTCATTGCCTTCGGCGGCCGGGCCATGAGCCCGGAGGTCTCGGCGAAATACCTCAACTCGCCGGATACGCCGCTCTTCAACAAGGGGCGCCTGCTCTACAATTTCCACCTCGCCCGCAAGCCCGCCCACGACCGCGGCACCGTGATTGTCGCGGAGGGCTATGTGGACGTGATCGCGCTCAGCATGGCGGGCTTCCCGAACGCAGTCGCGCCCTTGGGCACGGCCCTGACCGAGGATCAGCTCGCCCTGCTCTGGCGCATGGCGGACGAGCCGGTCCTGTGCTTCGACGGCGACAAGGCCGGGCGGCGGGCGGCCTATCGCGCCCTCGACATCGCCCTGCCCAATCTCAGCGCCGGCAAGTCCCTGCGCTTCGCGCTCCTGCCGGAGGGGCAGGATCCGGACGATCTCGTGCGTTCGGGCGGCCCGGCCGCCATGGAGCGGGTGCTTGCCTCGGCGCGGCCCTTTATCGACATTCTCTGGGCGCGGGAGCTGGAGGCCGGCCCTCTCGACACCCCTGAGCGGCGGGCCGGCCTGGAGCAGCGCCTGCGCGAATCGCTGTCGCTGATTCGCGACGAAACGCTCCGGCGCTATTACCGGGAGGAGGTCGAAACCCGTCTTTCCACGCAGAATCCGGAACCGCGGCCGGGGCGGTTCAACCGCCAGGGCGGAGATTTCCGGCGAGGGCGCCGGGGCCCCGCGCCGGTCACGCCCAGCGCCAGGCTGAGCATCAGCCCGCTGCTCGCCCGCAGCGCCCTTTTCACGGGCGGCCTCGCCGAGACGCCCCGCGAGGCGATGATCCTGTGCGCCTTCCTGGCCCATCCGGAGATGCTGCACAGCCACGCCGAAACCCTTGCGGAGCTTGAGTTTGAGGGAAAGGGCGCGCAGGACCTCCGCCGGTTCTTGATCGACGACGCGGCCCATGGCGAGCCCTCGGATCCCGACGTCATGCGCGCACGTCTGGAGCGGGCAGGCCTTGCGGTTGTAGCGGAACGCCTTACATCTCTGGTACGCCCCGGGGACCGCTGGGTCCTTGATCCGCATGCCGACTTCCTGCGACTCGAAGACGCATTGCGGCAGGCAATCACCTTGCATCGCCGCGCACGCACGTTACATAGCGAACTTCGGGCTGCGGAGCGCGCACTCGCCGAAGACGACAACGAGGCCAATCTCGCCTGGCTGCGAGAGGTCCAAAACCAGCTGTCTTCCGTCGAGGGTGCCGAGGCCGATCTAGACGACGGAGTTGTCCACCGCGACCACTGATGCCCGGCCGGGCTCGGGCGGACGGACGAGCGGGGAGAATGGTTAACGGTTAGTCAAGCGACTTGCTGTTTTATTGTTTGGAATGAATTTCGGGTGGTGAGGCCGTGAAGCTTCGCTGCCCATTCGCGCATCGCCGATCCGGCTTGGGGGCCGGTGGGGCGCCGGAGTAGTGCAAAGCATGGCAACGAAGGCAACCGAACGGGACGAAGCCGAGACCGCAGCGCCTGAGCAGCAGAGCGACGGGCCTCTTCTCGATCTGACCGATGCCGCCGTTCGGCGGATGATCAAGCTCGCCAAGAAGCGCGGCTACGTGACCTATGACGAGCTGAACGAGGTCTTGCCCTCCGAGGAGTTCTCGTCCGAGCAGATCGAGGACGTGCTCGGCCAGCTGTCCGAAATGGGCATCAACGTGGTCGAGTCGGAGGAGGCCGAGGAAGGCGAGAAGGCGGAGGCCGAGGACGAGGAAGCCGATGGCGGCGATCTCGTCGAGGCCACCCAGACCCGCGCCGTCGCGGTCCGCGAGACCACGGCCAAGGAGCCGACCGACCGGACCGACGACCCGGTGCGCATGTATCTGCGCGAGATGGGCTCGGTGGAGCTTCTCTCCCGCGAGGGCGAGATCGCCATCGCCAAGCGCATCGAGGCCGGCCGCGAGGCCATGATCGCGGGGCTCTGCGAGAGCCCGCTGACCTTCCAGGCCATCATCATCTGGCGCGACGAGCTCGTCGAGGGCCGGGTGCTCCTGCGCGACATCATCGACCTCGAGGCGACCTATGCGGGCCCCGACGGCAAGGGTGCGCCGCGTGAGGCGATCGGCGAGGGCGAGGAGGAGGCCGCCGCCGAGGACAGCGAGGGCGCCGTTCCGCCCGAAGGCGAGATGGACGACGACGACCTCGAGAACAACGTGTCTCTCTCGGCCATGGAAGCCGAGCTGAAGCCGCGCGTCCTCGAGACGTTCGATTCCATCGCGGACAACTACAAGAAGCTGCGGCGGCTCCAGGTGGAGCATGTCGAGCAGCGCATGCAGAACAAGCAGCTGACGCCCGCCCAGGAGCGCAAGTACCGGGAGTTGAAGGCCGACATCGTCGCGTCCGTGAAGTCCCTGTCGCTCAACAACAACCGCATCGAGGCCCTGGTCGAGCAGCTCTACGACATCAACAAGCGGCTCATCTCCCATGAGGGCCGCCTGATGCGCGTGGCCGAGAGCCACGGCGTCGCCCGCGAGGAGTTCCTCCGGCACTACCAGGGCTGGGAGCTCGATCCGAAATGGGTCCTGCGCGTCTCCAAGCTCGGCGGCAAGGGCTGGAAGGACTTCGTGGCCCGGGGCAAGGACCAGATCCACGAGCTGCGCGAGCGGATCCACAACCTCGCGTCCGAGACCGGCCTGGAGATCCAGGAGTTCCGGCGCATCGTCATGATGGTGCAGAAGGGCGAGCGCGAGGCCCGTCAGGCCAAGAAGGAGATGATCGAGGCCAACCTGCGTCTCGTGATCTCCATCGCCAAGAAGTACACGAACCGCGGCCTCCAGTTCTTGGACCTGATCCAGGAGGGCAATATCGGCCTCATGAAGGCGGTCGATAAGTTCGAGTACCGGCGCGGCTACAAGTTCTCGACCTATGCCACCTGGTGGATCCGGCAGGCGATCACCCGTTCGATCGCCGACCAGGCCCGCACGATCCGTATCCCGGTGCACATGATCGAGACGATCAACAAGATCGTCCGCACCTCGCGCCAGATGCTGCACGAGATCGGCCGCGAGCCGACCCCGGAGGAGCTGGCCGAGAAGCTCGCCATGCCGCTCGAGAAGGTCCGCAAGGTCCTCAAGATCGCCAAGGAGCCGATCTCCCTCGAAACGCCCATCGGCGACGAGGAGGATTCACACCTCGGCGACTTCATCGAGGACAAGAACGCGATCCTGCCCATCGACGCGGCGATCCAGTCGAACCTGCGCGAGACGACGACCCGGGTTCTCGCCTCGCTCACGCCCCGCGAGGAGCGCGTGCTGCGCATGCGCTTCGGCATCGGCATGAACACCGACCACACCCTCGAGGAGGTCGGCCAGCAGTTCTCGGTGACCCGCGAGCGTATCCGCCAGATCGAGGCGAAGGCGCTCCGCAAGCTGAAGCACCCGTCCCGCAGCCGGAAGCTCAGGAGCTTCCTGGACAACTGATCGGACTTCCCAAGGCGCCCCATTCGGGCGCCTTGTTTTTTGGCGAGGGGCCGCCCCTTCACCCCACGCGCAGGAAATGGGTCGCCGTGCCGGCCGCGATGGCGGCGGCGCCTGCGGCTGCGACGAGCCAGCCGGCTTTCGCGGTTCCGAGCGCGAAGACCATGCCGGTCTTCACCACCGTGTTGGTCGCGACCGCGAGGCCGATCCCCACGGCGGCGGCCGTGAGGGGGAGGGCGTTCTGTGAGAGGCGGGCGAACGAGAGGGTGATCGCGTCCACGTCCGCGATCCCGGACAGGATTGCGAGCAGGTTCAGCCCCGTGCCGCCTAAACGCTCGGTCAGGAACTCGGCCACGAGGCTGATGACGGCGATCAGGCCGGCCAGGCGCAGGGCCGTCCCGAGCTCGAACGGATTGTTGATCTGCAGGTCCGGCGTGCGCCCGCCTCCTCCGGTGCGCCAGAGCAGGAGCGCTCCGGCGAGGAGGAGCACCAGCCCGCCCACGCCGAGAGGCCAGGCCAGGGACGCGAGGAGCGGCAGGTTCACGGCGCCCGTGACGACGATCACACGCCCGACCATCACGGCGCCCGACAGGAGGATGCCGCCCGCGAGAAGGCGGCTCGCGCCGGGCTGCGCACGGGAGAGGCGCGCCAGGGTGACGGTCGTCGCGGTCGAGGAGGCGAGGCCGCCCGCGAGCGCCGCGAGGGCGACGCCATAGCGGCTGCCCATGATCTTCACGGCCACGTAGCCGACGAAGGACAGGGCCGCGATGATAATGGCCAGCAGCCAGATCTCGGCCGGGTTGATCGCCCCATAAGGATCGACCGTGCGATTCGGCAGCAGCGGCAGGAGCAGGAACGACATGGCGAGGAGGATCAGCCCCGCGCGGATCTCCGGCCAGGTCAGCTGTCTCAGCCAGGAATGCAGCGGCTGCTTGAGGGCCAGGATGATCGTCGTGGTCACGGCTACCGCGACCGCGATGCCGAGATCGCCGAGGATCGTGTAGGCCCCGAGCGCGAAGGCGAGGAGCGCCGCCACCATGCCGGTCGCGCTGAAATTGCCCTCGACGGAGGCTTCGAGCCACGCGAAGGCCGTGAAGGCGAGCGCGAAGGCGAGGAATGCGAGGCTCAGGAAGACCGGACCCAGCCCGTTGCTCAGGATCGCGCAGAGCGCCCCGAGAAGCGTCGCCAGCATGTAGGTGCGAAGGCCCGCCGTGCGCTCACCCTCAGGCTCCTCGCGCTGTTTCCAGCCGCGCTCCAGGCCGATGAGGAGGCCGATGGCGAGCGCGACGGCGAGGCGTTGAAGCAGCGGGTCCAGGGTCATGAAGGCAGTCCTCGGCGGAAGGCGAGGCCTTTGTAAGCCGCCTTCCGGTTTCCACCTAGAGCATCGGGCGCAAAAGTGGGAACCGGTTTTGCGTGTAAAGATGCTCGAAAAATCAGAAGCTTAAAGTCTCGAACGTGATGTCGATCTCACGTCCGAGACTTTAGAGCGTTTCAGGCCCGCGCTTGTGTCAGCACGTCCGCCAGGGCGGCGGCGTCGCTGCGCCGGGACGAGGAGCGGCGCCAGGCGAGGCCGATGGTGCGCACCGGCTCGGGCTCCGTGAAGCGCACGAGCTGAACGCGCTCCGTCCCTTCCGTCTTCGCGGCCATCTCGGGCAGGAGCGTGATGCCGTAGCCGTTGGCCACGAGGTGCATGACCGTCGAGAGGCTGGAGGCGCCGAAGGCCTGGGGCATGTCGGGCGAGAGGGCGCCGCACACACTGAGCGCCTGATCGCGCAGGCAATGGCCTTCCTCCAGCAGCAGCACGTGCTCCGACGCAAGGGCGGCGGGCGCCATGCGCTCGTCCGCGCTCCGCCCGGTCCGGGCCTGCCGGGCCACCAGGAAGCGATCCTCGAAGGCCGCCAGGGTGTCGAGCTCCGGGCGGTCGAGCGGGAGGGCGGCGACGATCACGTCGAGCTCGCCGCGCACGAGCTCGTCCACGAGCGCGGCGGTCTGGGTCTCGCGGATGCGCAGGTCGAGCTCCGGGTGATGCTCGTGGAGCAGGGGGAGGGCCTTCGGCAGCAGGTAGGGGGCGATGGACGGGATGATGCCGAGGCGCAGCACGCCGACGAGGGGCGGTTTCTCCCGGCAGGCATAATCCTCCAGGTCCGCGACCGCGGCCAGGATGGCCGAGGCACGCCGGACGATCTCCCGGCCCTCAGAGGTCAGCTCCACGGCGTTGCGCCGCCGCTCCACCAGATGGAGGCCCAAAGTCTGCTCCAGCTCCTGGACCTGCATGGACAGGGCCGGCTGGGTCACATGGCAGAGGGCGGCCGCGCGGCCGAAATGGCGCGTCTCGGCGACGGCCGCGAGATAGCGGAGCTGGCGCAGGGTCAACATGACGATAAGATAGTCTGATCGTGACAGTCAGGCAATCGAATTGGACTTATGGTGAAGCCTCGCCGATGGTGCGCCCATCCAGGAGGACCACCATGACGAAACCGACCATGACCACCACGGCCGGCGCCCCCATCGCCGACAACCAGAATTCCATGTCGGCCGGCCCGCGCGGGCCGCTGCTGCTGCAGGACTATCAGCTCGTCGAGAAGCTGGCGCACCAGAACCGGGAGCGCATCCCGGAGCGCGTGGTCCATGCGAAGGGCTCGGGCGCCTACGGCACCTTCACGGTGACGCAGGACATCACGAAATATTCCAAGGCGAAGCTCTTCTCGGAGGTGGGCAAGCAGACGGAGGTCTTCCTGCGCTTCTCCACCGTGGCGGGCGAGCGCGGCGCTGCGGATGCGGAGCGCGACGTGCGCGGCTTCTCGGTGAAGTTCTACACCGAGGAGGGCAACTGGGACGTGGTCGGCAACAACACGCCGGTCTTCTTCGTCCGCGACCCGCTGAAGTTCCCCGACTTCATCCGCACGCAGAAGCGCCATCCGGCCACCAACCTGCGCAGCGCCACGGCCATGTGGGATTTCTGGAGCCTCTCGCCCGAGAGCCTGCACCAGGTCACCATCCTGTTCTCGGACCGGGGCCTGCCGCAGGGCTACCGCTTCATGCACGGCTTCGGCTCGCACACCTATTCGTTCCTGAACGATGCCGGTGAGCGCTTCTGGGTGAAGTTCCACTTCAAGTCGATGCAGGGCATCCGGACCTGGACCAACCGCGAGGCGGAAGCCGTTATCGCCAAGGACCGGGAGAGCGCCCAGCGCGACCTCTACGAGGCCATCGAGCAGGGCGATTATCCGCGCTGGCGCGTCTGCGTGCAGATCATGCCGGAGACGGATGCCGAGAAGACCTCCTACAACCCCTTCGACCTCACCAAGGTGTGGCCACATGCGGAATATCCGCTGCACGAGGTCGGCGTCCTGGAACTGAACCGCAATGCCAGGCACTACTTCGCCGAGGTGGAGCAATCCTCGTTCTCGCCGTCGAACATCGTGCCGGGCATCGGCTTCTCGCCCGACAAGATGCTCCAGGGCCGCATCTTCGCCTATGCGGACGCGCATCGCTATCGGGTCGGCACCCATTACGAGGCCCTGCCCGTGAACCGTCCGCGCTGCCCGGTCCATCACTATCATTCGGACGGCAGCATGCTGTTCGAGATCCCCGAGCGCGGCGATGCCTATTACGAGCCGAACTCCTTCGGCGGCCCGGCGCAGGATTCCCGCCTCGCCGAGCCCCCGCTGAAGATCTCGGGCGATGCGGACCGCTACGACCACCGGATCGGCAACGACGATTACAGCCAGCCCAGAGCCCTGTTCCGCCTGATGAGCGACGACCAGAAGGCGCGGCTCATGGATAACATCGCCGAGGCGATGCAGGGCGTGCCGGTCGAAATCGTGAAGCGCCAGGTGCTCCACTTCTACCTCGCCGACAAGGCTTACGGCCTCGGCGTCGCCGAGCGGATGGGCCTGTCGCCGAGCGAGGCGATCCCCCAAGCCGCGGAATAGGCCCAAGCCCCCAGCCTTGACCGCGAGGCCGCCCGGTTCGCCGGGCGGCCTTTTTCGTCTCCGGCCATGCAGAGGCCTCATTGGCCCCTTGCGCCGATGTGAATTGCATTCTGTTGCGTGTTTTGCCAAATATTCACGATATAATCTGCTTAATGGAAGCAAAATACATGATTAAAACGTGGTTTAGCCGACCCCTCTGGCAGAGGGTCGCGGTCGGCTTCGCGCTCGGCATCCTGGCCGGCGTGCTCTTCGGCGAGAAGGCTGCCGTCTGGTTCAAGCCGCTCGGCGACATCTACCTGAACCTCGTGCGGATGATCGTGATCCCGCTCGTGTTCTTCACCATCGTGTCCAGCGTCGCGAAGCTGGCCGAAGCCGGGAACGTGGCGCGGCTCGGAGCCCGCACCCTGTTCTGGTTCATGGCGACCTCCGCGGTCGCGGTTCTGGTCGGCTTCGCGTTCGGCCACCTGATCGATCCGGGCCTCGGCCTGTCGAACCTGCCGCTCGGCGAGGTGAAGGCGCGGACGATCCCGTCTCCGCTGGAGGTGCTCATCGGCATCGTGCCGACGAACCCCGTCAAGGCGATGGCGGACACGAACGTGCTGCAGGTGCTCTTCTTCGCCGGGATCGTCGGCGCCGCGCTCGTCTCCCTCGGCGAGAAGACCGCAGGCCTCAGGGCGCTCGCCGACCAGGGCGCCGCCCTCGTGTTCCGCATCACCCGCTGGGTCCTGCAGCTGACGCCCATCGGCACCTTCGGCCTCATCGCCTGGGTGGTGGGGCGCTATGGCCTGTCGTCCCTGCTGCCCCTCGGCAAGTTCATCGCGGCCATGTACATCGCCTGCCTGTTCCACATCATCGTGGTCTATGGCGGCCTCCTGAAGCTGCACGGACTCAAGGTCGGGCGCTTTTTCCGCGGCGCGCTGCCGGCGCAGCAGATGGCCTTCGCGACCTCGTCGAGCTTGGCGACCCTGCCCATGTCCCTGCGGGTGGCGGTCGAGCGTCTCGGCGTGCCGCAGAGCTATGCGAGCTTCGCGGTGCCGCTCGGCGCCAATGTGAAGATGGACGGCTGCGGTGCGATCTATCCGGCCATCGCGTCGATCTTCATCGCGCAGTATTTCGGCCTCGACCTCTCGCTGACGCAATACGTGCTGATCGGCCTCACGGCGGTGCTCGGCTCCCTCGGCACGGCCGGCGTCCCAGGCACCTCCATCGTGATGCTGACGCTGACGCTCAGCACGGCGGGCCTGCCCCTGGAGGGGATCGGCTACATCGTGGCCATCGACCGGGTGATCGACATGATGCGTACGGCGACAAACGTGACGGGCCAGATTCTCGTGCCCGTGCTCGTCGCCAAGGAGGAGGGAATCCTGGACCTCGCGGTCTATAACGGCCGCGAAGCGGACCGCGCCGACTCTCCCGAGGCGGTTCTCCTCCCCGCCGAATGACGTCATGGCCGGCCGGAGCGAACCCCGCTCCGGCCGGTTTTCCTGTCGCGGGATGCAACCGCAGCCGAGCCTGACCGTTCTGTCCTGAGCGGAGCAGGGTAAGCATGGCGTCGCAGACCTCATCGAAGAAAGTCATCTACGCGGCGCTGATCGGCAACTTCCTGATCGCCATCACCAAATTCGTGGCGGCCGCCTGGACCGGAAGCTCCGCGATGCTGAGCGAGGGCGTCCATTCCCTCGTCGATACCGGCAACGAGCTCCTGCTCCTCTACGGCCTCCACCGCTCCGCGAAACCGCCCGACAAGGCGCATCCTCTCGGCCATGGGCGGGAGCTCTATTTCTGGACCTTCATCGTCGCGCTTCTGATCTTCTCGCTCGGCGCGGGCGTCTCGATCTACGAGGGCATCATCCATCTCCGGCGTCCGGAGCCCATGGAGAGTCCTCTCGTCGCCTATGTGGTGCTGGGCCTGTCGCTTCTCTTCGAGGGCGGGTCCTGGTGGATCGCCCTCAAGGAATTCCGCAAGGCCAAAGGGCCGCTCGGTTATTTCCGCGCCGTGCGGGAGAGCAAGGACCCCACCACCTTCACGGTGCTGTTCGAGGACACCGCCGCGCTGGCCGGCCTGCTGATCGCGCTCGCGGGCGTGACCGCAGCCCAATATTTCGAGATGCCGGAGCTCGACGGCGTGGCCTCCCTCGGCATCGGCGCGGTGCTCGCCGTCACGGCCCTCGTCCTGGCGCGCGAGACGAAGGGGCTTCTCATCGGCGAGGCAGCCAACAAGCGCCTGGAAGGCTCGGTCCTGGCCATCGCGCAGGCCGACCCGGCCGTGGAACGGGCGAACGGCGTCATGACCGTGCATCTTGCGCCGAACCAGGTGGTCGCGGCGCTCAGCGCCGAGTTCTCCGACGAGTTGCGCACGCCCGATATCGAGGCCTGCGTCACCCGCGTGGAGGCGAAGATCCGGCAGGCCCATCCCGAGATCACCACGCTCTTCATCAAGCCGCAGAGCGCGGGCACCTATCGCCGCCATCATCCCTTGGCCGAGGGGATCATCGAGGATCCGGCGAAGGCGCCGTCGCATTAACGGAAGCGTGACCGCTGGCCTCTATTGAAAGCGCGCATTGTCCTCCCATCATACTCAGCCTGGACCAAAGGAGCGCGCATGGCCGAACAGGTCATCAAGGACGACCAGCCTCGCGTCTATTTCAACTGCAACAAGTGTCCGGCCTTCTGCTGCTCGATCTACGAGCGCGTCGCCGTGTCGAAGCGTGACATCGCGCGCCTGGCGAAGCATTTCGGCGTGACCTTCGAGGAGGCGCGGGAGCGTTACACGACCGATTACGACGGAGAGCGCGTTCTCAAGCGCGTGAAGGACGTCATCTTCGAGCGCACCTGCGCGTTCCTCGACCAGAAAACTCGCGGCTGCACGATCTATCATGCGCGGCCGGGGGTCTGCCGTTCCTATCCGGGGCGCTCGCGCTGCGCCTATTACGACCTGCTGCGCTTCGAGCGCATCCAGCAGGGGGATGAGAGCGTAGTGCCGCTGGTCAAGATTGCGTTCCGGGACGTCGACGAGGAGGTTGTGGACGGCGCCGACGGGCCCGAACCGATCTACGAGTGGGGCGAGCGGGAGGATTAGTCGCCTCGCTCAGGGCCGGGCGGCATCCTCGCGCTGCTGCGGCTTCACCACCACGGTCGCGGTCATCCCGGCGCTCAGGCGGATCGTGTCCGGCACCTGATCGAGGGCGATGCGCACGGGGATGCGCTGCGCCAGGCGCACCCAGCTGAAGGTCGGATTCACGTTGGCGATGAGCTCCCCGGTGCCCGATACGGTCTCTCGGTCCGCGATGGCCCGCGCGATGCTCTCCACATGCCCGGTGATCTCGTCCGGAAAGCTGAGGAGCCGCACCTCGGCGGGGTCGCCCTCGCGCAGGTTGCGCAACTTCGTCTCCTCGAAATAGCCGACCACATAGAACGAGTCGCTGTCGACCAGCGCGAGCGAAGCCTTGCCGGCCACGGCATAATCGCCCGCATGGACCTGGAGATTGGTGACATAGCCGTTCACTGGGGAGCGCACGGTGGTGCGGTCGAGATTGAGGCGGGCGGTATTGAGAGCCGCGAGCGCTTCGTCATAAGCCGATTCGGCCAGGGCGACCGCCGTCGCGGCCTGCTCGCGCGCCTCCACCGTGATGGCCGCGCTGGAGAGGCGCGTGCGCCGTTCCAGCTCGCGGCGGCGCTGCTCCAGCTCCTGCTCCCGGGCCTCCACATTGGCCTCCGCCTGCGAGAGGGCGAAGCGGTAGCGCTCCGGGTCGATGACGAACAGCACGTCGCCTTTTTTGACGGCCTGGTTGTCCTTCACGCGCATGTCGGCCACGGTGCCGGAGACCTCCGGCGCGAGCAGGATCACGTCGGCACGCACGCGTCCGTCGCGGGTCCAGGGCGATTCCACGTAAAGGCGCCAGGCGAAGAACCCGCCCGCGATCGCGAGGGCGACCACGAAGGCGGTGACGACGACACGGAAGGTGCGAGACGCGAGCACGGTTCAACGATCCCAGTGAAAGACGGCCGCGATGCAGCCCGACAGGATGAGGACATAGAGCGCCGTGTTGAACAGCGCCGGATGCCAGACGAAGCGGTCGGCCCCGAGCCGGGCGAGGATCCGCTTGAGGACGAGCCAGAGGAGCGCCGCCACGGCCGCATAGGCGAAGAGGGGCGGTACGAAGACGCCGAACAGGTCGATTTCCTTGATCATGCGCTCTCCTGCTGGGCGAGGACGGCGTGGAGCGCATAAGGCTCCGGGATGCCGAAGAAATCCCCATGGCGATCCATGGCGCTGCCGATGGCCATCAGGGCCGTCAGCGCCTCGGCGGTCGCGGACGAGCGATGGGTCGTGAGAATGGCGATGGCGGGGCGAAGGTCAGGAGGCGCCTCGTCCCGCCGCCCGTTCTTCAGGTGGCGGAAATGCCGGGCGAGCTCGGCCAGGGCTGCGTCGAGCGCACGAGCCGCCGGCGGCGGCAGGGCCGTACGGACGGCGCGCAGGGTCAGGAGATTGAAGCCGATGCGTAAGGATGTGAGCGCGCCGCGCATGAGGCCCTGCTGCTCCGGCCGTGCGATGTCCACGCGGGAGAACAGGGCATTGATCCGGTCGAACATTCGGCTCGCGAACCGGGCGCGGTCGGCGCGCACCTCCCCGGAGGCGAGCGCCTGGAGGTCCCTCAGGATGCCGCGCCGGATGCGCCGGATGGTCCGTTCGACGCCCAATGGCCGCAGGAGCCGGAACATCAGGATGCCGACCATGATCCCGCCGAGGAGCCCGAGGGTGGAATTGAGGAAACTCGCGAAATCCGTCGGCGCCGTGCTGTTGGTCAGGCTGAGAAAGGCCACGAGGTTCAGACCGAGCGGCGTCACCTGGATCCCGATGCGCGGAAGCGCGAGCAGGATTCCGAAGGGCAGGTAGAAGGGCAGCAGCACCATGATCAGGGACGTGAAATCGTCGATGACCGGAAGGACCGCCAGGAGATAGATGGCTGCCGCTACGGCGGAGAGCAGGGTCATGCGCAGGAAGTTCCCGGCCGCCGTCGCCGGGTCGTCCAGGGAGGCCAGGATGCTGCAGATGACCCCGCTGAAGATCACGGCCGAGCTGCCGTTGCTCCAGCCGGACAGGATCCAGAAGGCGGAGGTCGTCAGCACGGCCGTCACCGAGATCCCGCCGGCCGCCAGGGCGAGCGAGACGTCCCGGTAGCGGGCCGTGGACGGGGCCGCCTCGCCGAGGCGGATCGGCCGGCCGTCGAAGAGGCTCTGCCGCAGGGCCAGGATGTGCTGCCAGGTTTCGAGCGCATCGCGCAGGCGCAGCAGGATGTTGCGCACGATGATCGTCTCGGGGTCGCGGATCAGGTCGTCGAGGGAGGGCACCGCCTCGGCGATCCGGCCCTCCAGCGCCCGGATGGTCCTTTCCTGCTCCGGGTCCGCCGCCAGCACGTCCTCTCGGCCGAAGATGCCCTCGGCGGCTTCGAGGAAGGGCCGGAGCCGGCCCACCTTGCCGGGCGCCTCGCGCTCCAGCAGGACCATCCGATCCTGGATCGACACCAGCAGGGCCAGGAGGGCGAGAAGGCGCCCCTGGAGGTGCCGGGCCACGTCGCCGGCCGCCCGCACGGAGGGCGTGTCGAAGGCCGAGAAGATCCGCAGGGCGTTGAGGGCGATCGCGTCGGCGATCAGCTTGCGCTGGTCGGACAGGAAGCGGTCCGGGTCGGTCTCGCCGCGCATCATGTCGGTGACCCAGCGCGCGCAGGCCTTCAGGGTCGCGTCGACGGAGGATTTCAGGGCCTCTCCGGCCGAGCGCGGAAAGACGAGCTGGCTCACCAGCGTCGCGCAGCCGATCCCCAGCACGATCTCCAGGCAGCGGCCCACCGCGTAGTCGAAAGCGGTGTCGGGCGCTAGGGCGGCCGGGATGCCGATAATGGCGGCCGTGTAGCCGGACAGGACGGCCCCATAGGAGGCCGGGGCGTCGCGCAGAAGCACCGATGTGAAGGTGCAGGTCCCGATCCATAAGGCGAGCAGGACCAGGAAGAGCGGCGGCGCCTGGGCGGCGAGGCCCACCAGCAGGAGCGCCATGACGGCCCCCACGACCGTCCCGGCGACCCGGAAGAGGGATTTTGCCGCCACCATCCCGGCAATGGGCTGGGAGACCACGAACGCAGTCAGCATGGCCCAGCTCGGCTGGGTCAGGTTGAGGCGGAAGGCGATCCACAGGGCGAGCATCGCGGCGCCGAAGGTCTTGATCGAGAATATCGCTTCTCGCCAACTCGGCTGCGGCATGGGCGGCGGAACTCTCGCTCGGGTCTGTCAGGCGGGCCGCCCCCGGCCCGGCTGCGAGCCAAGCGCCCGCCGGTTGGGAGGAGG
>Ga0065721_10004463_pt1 | contig 53586 bp, 44 predicted proteins | sample Mesricmetagenome_FD_59108 | JGI IMG/M metagenome (GOLD analysis project Ga0065721, IMG submission 59108) | Mesophilic microbial community from rice straw/compost enrichment Sample: eDNA_1 v2 (version 2) | ecosystem: Engineered > Solid waste > Grass > Composting > Bioreactor | place: USA: Davis... | reverse complement strand
CCCACCTCCGCACGGCCCCACCTCCGCACGGCCCCACCTCCGCACGGCCCCACCTCCGCACGGCCCCACCTCCGCACGGCCCCACCTCCGCACGGCCATCCCGTTCATTTTTCCTTGAACAATCTGAATTGCTTCCTACGGTGGCAAATACCTGCAGTGAATTGTTCGCGAAAGGTCGAGTCCGGTTTTGACAGGTGCGGCGGGTGCTTCACCAAGGGCGGCAGCATGTCGCCGTCGCAGGACGTTTGATCAGTGGGCAGGCTCCCGCCAGCGACGCGGGATTTTCGAGACGGAATGAAAGCGGTGATGGAGTCCGACGCTCCGCGTCTGAGCGCATTCGAGAAGGAATGCATCGAGACCTTTGTGCGGGCGGCGGCGGTTCTGGCCGTTCCCCGGTCGATCGGAGAAATCTACGGATTGCTGTTCGCTTCTGCGGAGCCGCTGCCGATGGATGCCATCGTCCACCGGCTGGCGATCAGCAAGGGGTCTGCGAGCCAGGGACTGCGCTGGTTGCGCGATGTGGGCGCGATCCGTTCGGAATACGTTCCCGGCGACCGGCGCGACCATTTTGTCGCGGAGACGGAGCTTCGCCGGCTTGCGGCGGGATTCCTGCGCGAGCAGGTGCGCCCGCATCTGGAAAGCGGCGCGAATCTTCTGACCCGTCTGGATTCCGCGGCCGCCGAAGCCGATGCCCCGCGTTTCGCGGCCGGCAGGGTGAAGAAACTGCGCCGCTGGCATCGATTCGGCGGACAGGTTCTGCCGCTGCTCCTCCGCGTCGCGGAGAAGTTTTGAGCGGTCGAGGGACGAGGGACAACCGACGCGGATCTTCTCGCCGGAAAAATCGTGGCCCTTTCCAAATCATTGGGTCGTAACTTCCACATCAAACAAGACGGATACCCTCGACTCTCGACCTTCTGACGTTCTGACCTTCCGACCTTCCGACCTTCCGACCTTCCGACCTTTAGACCTTTAGACCTTTAGACCTTTAGACCTTTAGACCTTTAGACCTTTAGACCTTTAGACCTTTAGACCTTTAGACCTTTAGACCTTTAGACCTTTAGACCTTTAGACCTTTAGACCTTTAGACCTTTAGACTTCCCACCCCATGATCCCTTCCCTTCTCGATATCGCCCGCGGCGCGGGTGCACGCATTCTGGAATTCTACGGCCGCGAGGCCGGCGTGGAGGCGAAGGCCGACGATTCCCCGCTCACGCTGGCGGACAAGGCGTCGCACGAATTCATCGTGGCAAGGCTGGCGGAACTCACGCCGGAGATCCCGGTGATTTCCGAGGAGTCCGCCGCGGAGGATTTCGCGGTGCGCTCCAGCTGGACGCGCTTCTGGCTGGTGGATCCGCTCGACGGCACGAAGGAATTTCTCAAGCAGACCGGCGAATTCACCGTGAACATTGGCCTCGTCGAGAACGGCGTGCCGACGCTCGGCGTCGTTCATGCGCCGGCGATCGACCTCTTCTACTGGACCGATGGAACTTCGGTGTGGAAGCAGTCGGGCAATGCGGAGCCGGTGCGCATCGATGCCGGTCGATACGATGGCGGCCGGCCCGTGCTGGTGGCCAGTCGGGATCATGCCGGTCCCGAGGTGAAGGCGCTCGTCGAGCGTCATCCCGGAGCGGAGTTCCGCAGCATGGGCAGCTCGTTGAAGTTCTGTCTGGTGGCCGAAGGCGCTGCCGACGTCTATCTGCGCGACGTTCCCACGATGGAGTGGGACACCGCCGCGGCGCATGCCGTGCTGCGCGCCGCCGGCGCCACGCTCCGACAAACGGACGGTGACCCGCTCGACTACAACAAACCGGAACTGCGCAATCCCGCGATCGTGACCTTCCGTCCCGGGGCCGAGGGGTTGTTCTGAAGTGCTGGAGTGCTGGAGTGCTGGAGTGCTGGAGTGCTGGAGTGCTGGAGTGCTGGAGTGCTGGAGTGCTGGAGTGCTGGCTGGGAGGGGTGAGGTGTGAAAATTGCGCGGTTCGAAGACATCGATGCCTGGAAACAGGCGCGTTTCTTGACGCGAGGTGTTTATGAAGCCTCCGCAGGGAGGGAGTTTTACCGCGATTCGGAGCTGAGAGATCAGATGCGAGCTGCCGCCGGATCGGTGATGCACAACATCGCAGAAGGCTTCGACTCCGGGCGACCTATGGAATTTGTGCGCTTCCTACGGTATGCGCTCCGGTCCGCTTCCGAAGTGCAAAGCCAGCTCTACATCGCGCTTGACCTGCAGTATATCGCCACCCGCACTTTTCGCCGTTTGTATGACGACGCCAATGCCGTTAAAGGGTTGATTGGTGGATTTATCCGTTATTTGAAAGCCCGACCATCCGAACGCCAAAGCCCCGGGCCTTCCGCCTTTTGAACGTCCGCCACGAAACCTCGGCACCTCGGCACCTCCGCACCTCCGCACCTCCGCACCACCGCACCACCGCACCACCGCACCACCGCACCACCGCACCACCGCACCACCGCACCTCCGCACCACCGCACCTCCGCACCACCGCACCTCCGCACCTCCGCACCTCCGCACCTCCGCACCTCCGCACCTCCGCACCTCCGCACCACCGCACCTCAGCACCTCAGCACCTCAGCACCTCAGCACCTCAGCACCTCAGCACCTCAGCACCTCAGCACCTCAGCACCTCAGCACCTCAGCACCTCAGCACCGCCCCACCCGCACCCGTGATTTCCGGTCTTTGATCCTGAATTTTCGACCTCTGACTTTCGATTTTCGACGTTCGACTTTAAACCCTACGACCTTCGACTCTGTCTTATGAATATCTGCTGTATTGGTGCCGGTTATGTCGGCGGACCCACGATGGCCATGATCGCCCGGAAATGCCCCGACATCCGCGTCACGGTTGTCGATATCAATGCCGAGCGCATCGCCGCATGGAACTCCTCCGACCTGCCCGTTTACGAGCCCGGGCTGCAGGAGGTCGTCGAAGCCTGCCGCGGGAAGAACCTCTTCTTCTCCACGGACGTCGATGAGGCCATCCGCGCGGCGGACATCATCTTTGTCTCGGTCAACACCCCGACCAAGACCTACGGCGTTGGAGCCGGCCGCGCCGCCGATCTTCGCTACCTCGAGCTTTGCGCCCGCCGGATCGCCGAGGTTGCCAATGGTGACAAGATCGTGGTCGAGAAATCCACGCTGCCCGTCCGCACCGCGGAGTCGCTCAAGCGCGTGCTCAACGCAAACAGCCACGGCCACCATTTCGAGATTCTGTCGAACCCGGAATTCCTCGCCGAGGGCACGGCCATCCAGGATCTGGAAAGCCCCGACCGCGTGCTGATTGGCGGCGATTCCACGCCGGAAGGGCAGGCCGCGCTTCAAAAGCTCGTCGATGTCTATGCCCACTGGGTGCCGCGCGAGCGCATCCTCACGACGAACCTCTGGTCGAGCGAGCTCTCGAAGCTCGTCGCCAACGCCCTGCTCGCGCAGCGCATCTCCTCGATCAATGCCGTCTCCGCGCTCTGCGAGGCCACCGGCGCCGACGTGGACGAGGTGGCGTTCGCCGCCGGCCGCGACAGCCGCATCGGTCCGAAGTTCCTCAAGGCCTCCGTCGGCTTCGGCGGGTCGTGCTTCCAGAAGGACATCCTGAACCTCGTCTATCTCTGCGAGTATTACGGCCTCAAGGAGGTCGCCGACTACTGGGCGAGCGTCGTCGAGATCAACGACTGGCAGAAGAACCGTTTCGTGCGCCGGATGATCAGCACGATGTTCAACACGGTGTCCGGCAAGCGCGTCGCGCTGCTCGGGTTCGCGTTCAAGAAAGACACGAACGACACCCGCGAATCCGCCGCCATCTACATCGCGCGCGCCCTTGCCGAGGAGCAGGCGCAGGTCTGCATCTACGATCCGCAGGTGACGACGGAGACAATCGAGAAGGATCTCGCCTACGTCGGCATGACGTCGCAGCAGATCGCCGATCACGTCACCGTCGTGAACGATCCCTACGTGGCCCTCGAAGGAGCGCACGCCATGGCGGTGCTCACCGAATGGGACGCCTTCAAGACCCTCGATTTTCCGCGCGTCCTTGCCGGCATGAAGAAGCCCGCCTTCGTCTTCGACGGCCGCAACATCCTGCCCCATGCGGATCTCCGCCAGCTCGGCTTCGAGGTCCACGCGATTGGGAAGGCCTGATCCGCGAGGACTCGCGGAGCAGGAGTTATGGGTTGCGCGTTGCCGGGGTGGGTCGCCCGTTGAAGGATGGCGAAGATCGAGTCATTCGAAGACCTGGAGTGCTACCGTTCGGCGCGGGCGCTCCGGAGGAAAATCGCCACTTGGGCGGGCACCCTCCCGAAGACCGAGGAATATCGGTTGAAGGATCAGGTGCTGCGAGCCGCGAGATCGGTGACAGCAAATATCGCGGAAGGCTTCGGGCGACAGCATCCTCAGGAGAACCTCCAATATTGCCGCCAGGCGAGGGGATCACTTTGCGAACTACTCGATCACCTGAACGTCGCCGTGGACGAAAACTTTATCGATCAAACAATCCTCGCGGAGATGCGGGAAGCGTGGAGTGAAACGAAGGGGATTCTCGGCGGATATATTTCCTATCTTGAAACGCGGACCACGAGAGACCGACGGTTTCTCACTCGAGCCGACCGTTCCAAATCCGCAGCAACCCGGCAACGCGCAACTCATTCATAAGGATGTTCCGAGGTGCGGAAGTGCGGAAGTTGAAGGTGCCGAAGTGCGGAGGTTCTGAGGTGTGGAGGTTGAAGGTGCGGGAGTGCGGAAGTTTTGAGGTGGGGAGTGCGGATGTTGACCTTCAGACGTTTCGACCTTCAGACGTTTCGACCTTCAGACCTTTAGACTTTCAGACTTTCAGACGTTTCGACCTTCAGACCTTTAGACTTTCAGACTTTCAGACGTTTCGACCTTCAGACCTTTAGACTTTCAGACTTTCAGACTTTTACCCCCTTGACTCCCTAAAAAAAGAATCCCGGCGCACATCCGCCGGGACCTGTATGGTTTCTCTTCGAAAGTCGCGCGGCTACGCGGCCTTCGGCAGAGACTCAGGCGTCGCGGCGGTCGCCTTGACTTTCCGGGTCAGACCGCTGCGGCGCTCGCTCTGCGGCACGTAACCCAGGGCGCGGTAGAGCGCGCCATCGGGACCGTGCGCGGAATCCGCGCGCACCGCATTGGCGACGGCGAAGATCGCCGCGCGACTTGCAGCGTCTGCTGCATTCTTGCGGGCGACGGCCGCGGACCGCAGCGCCTCCAGCGAGGCGATGGCGGACCGTTCGTCAATCGACGGCTGCACTGCCGCGCGGAATTCCGCGAGCGTCATGCCGGCGAAGGTCGTCTCCGGAGCCAGCTCGGTCCACGCATGCGTGAACCGGGCGATTCGATCAGGAATTTGATATGCCATTGTCGGTGATGTCTCCTTTCCAGCCCGTTTCCGGGAATACCGCCCCGGAGGAATGAAACACCCTCGTTCTCCGATCCGATGTGAGATCGGCGAACGCCTTGGACGCGACCTCCCCCCGAGGTCGTGACCCAAACGACGATTACGCCTTCTGAATCGACTGCCAGACTGTCAGGTTTTGGGATTGTGTCAAGCGCATGATCAAAAAAACTCACCACAAAACCGCAAGATGTCGACAAGGTGTCTCGCTGACCCCTACAGGTTGTGGTTTCCATCAACATATGCGGATACGTGCATGAGTGATTGCGGGTTCCGCATCGATTCCGGCGTTCGGTGCTGTTTTTTCGTCCATTCCGACGGGTCGTCCGAATCGGCCGGGCGGTCGGCACGTTTGGCGTGCCGGTCGGCTTGTCATTCCGGCCGCCGCGCACGACAGGCCGACGCCTCGGCTTGTTGTTCCCGCCGCCCGGCATGACATGCCGGCCTGTCGGCCTGTCTGGCGCGCCATCTGGAATGAGCGGCCGACCACTCGGAATGATTGGATTGCCGGCCGGAATGATCGGCCGACGACTCGGAAAGGTCGAAATTCCGCCACTTTCGGTGCCGGACCGGCTTCGTTTAACAGCTTGAAGAGCCTTGCGTGGAATGACTTCCGCTTTGATCGACGCACGTCCGGGGGCATTGTCCCGTCCTGCGATTCCGCTCCGTCCGCGTGCCCTGCCTGAACGCTATTAAAGCCGGCCGTCTGTCGAAACGACGGATGCGAAGGAGAGATCCGTGAGGTCGATCGGCTTGCTCAGCCATTCGTCATCGACCGTGGCGAAAAAAGTGGGCTTTGCGGTTGGGTCCGCTTCCTGCTTCGATGTTGGAAACCGCCCGGTGACGGCAAGGACGATCCCGATGCCAATCAGAATGGTCGCAAAAGATACTTGCTCATGATCTATCGGTGCTTTGGACGATCGAGAAGACCCCTTTTCTCCGCAGGAGTCGCAACCGCGACTTCGTCACGATTTCGAGACAATGCTCTCAACGTCGGTTCTGCGTCTCATTTCCACCTGCCTGCGCTCTTGATTTCGCTTATGGAGTCTTGCCGCTTGGCGTCGGCTCTCGACGCTCGAATTTCGACCACGGACCTTGTGACCTTCGACTGATCCTCCCATGTCCCCCGATGCTCATCCTTCCGTTCCTCCGGACAATGCTTCTTCCTCGTCTCCCGGCGCTCGACCCTCGACGGTCCGCATTCCACGCGCGCTCCTTTGGATTGCTGGAGCAGTCCTCGTATGGTTCCTCGCCACCGAGGGTGCGACCGAGGCTTGGTATCGCTGGAAAGAATCTGTCACGCCCAGCACGGTTCCTTGGAACATAGAATTACCGGAGGAAGGAAACTCAACTCGATTTCGGCAATACCAGTCGCGATCGATGACCGATAAAGAACAGGAACTTTTACGCTACGACAACGGAAGGACTGGATCTTGGATCGGTGACGACGGGAGCCATCTAACGGTTTTTCACCTTCAGTGGCTGCCAGACAAACGAAAGAACGGCACGGATATCCTCCACAATCCGACTATATGTCTTCCTTCAGTGGGGCTCGAATTGGTTGCCCCACTGCCTGAAGTGGACATCTCTATCAAGGGAGTTCGCTTTCGTTTCAACGCGTGGCAATTCAAGTCCAGCACGACACCTGTATTCGTGTTTACCGCTGTTCGAAGAGAAAGAGATTTCGACTCGGTAACATACTCGCGCGAAAAGAAGGAGCAGCGACTCTCTAAGCTGCGAAAGGTGGTCGACGGAAACCGGGGAAATCCCGTGGAAACGCTTCAAGTAGTAGTCGTGGGTCCTAGTGACCGCGAATCCGCCATTAGATCCTTGGTTCGTGAAATGGAGAAATTCGTCTCTAACGGATGAATACCGTGGATAAATAAATACAGAAAATGCTTTCCGCATAAGCCAGAGGTCTCGATCAACCTATACGTTATGAAAACCCCAAAAGTTATCGCAGAAGTAGGATGCAATCATAAGGGCGAAATGGCTATTGCCAAGGAACTCATCATGGTTGGGGCCACGTTCTGTAAAGCCGACGTCATCAAGTTCCAGAAGCGTCATCCTCGAGAACTCCTGACCGAGGAACAATATAACGCTCCGCATCCGAATCCGATGCATGCCTACGGAAAAACCTATGGCGAACACCGGGAATTTCTGGAACTTAGCGCGGACCAGCACAGGACGCTCAAGGCATGGTGCGAGGAGTTTGGAGCGACTTACAGCACGTCGGTATGGGACTTGACCTCTGCGAAGGAGATCGTGCCTCTGGCTCCGAGCCTCATCAAGATCCCCTCGGCCTGCAACCTGCACTGGCCGATGCTCGCGTATCTCTGCGAAAATTACGGCGGGGAGATTCACCTTTCCTTCGGGATGACCACTCACGAGGAGGAGGAGAAGGTGGTCGCCTTTTTTGAGCAAAAAGGCCGCGCGAAGGATGTGGTGCTTTACTCCTGCACCTCCGGGTATCCCGTCGCGTTTGAAGACATTTGCCTGCTGGAGATCGTCCGGTTGAAGGAAACGTTTGGCAGTCGGGTCAAGGAAATCGGTTTTTCCGGACACCATCTGGGCATTGCCGCTGACATCGCTGCGATGACCTTGGGGGCCACCTGGATCGAGCGCCATTTCACTCTGGATCGCACGTGGAAGGGCACGGATCACGCCGCGTCCCTCGAGCCCGACGGAATGCGTCGCCTCTGTCGCGATATCAAGCACGTGGCCGCTGCACTCGAATACAAGCGTGCCGAGCTGCTGGATGTGGAAAAGGTTCAGCGCGAAAAACTGAAGTGGGTCGCGCGCTAGCGCGTTGGGTTGTCACACGAGACCTTGCCAGAGCATAGCGGGCACACGTATGCACACGATCGCATTCATCCCCCTCCGTGGGGGGAGCAAGAGCATTCCTCTCAAGAACATCAAGCCCATAGCCGGGAAGCCGCTTGCTCTCTGGACGGTCGAGGCCGCCGCGAATTGCGCAGGCATTGATCGGGTGTTCGTCTCGACGGACGACGACAAGATTCGGCAGACGGTGGAGGCCCTTCTCCACCCGAAGGTTGAGGTGGTGGGCCGCAGCGCGGAATCTGCCAGCGATACCGCCAGCACCGAATCCGCAATGCTGGAGTTCGCCAGCTCCCGGGAGTTTGATCGCATCGTATTGATTCAGGCTACGTCGCCTCTGTTGACATCCGCGGACCTTTCCGCTGGCCTCGCAGAACTCGATCGATCGGGGGCGGACAGCCTGCTTTCCGTCGTCGAGCAGAAGCGCTTCATCTGGAAACGCGATGACAACGGCATCGCCACGCCGACGAATTATGACTTCACGAAACGCCCGCGTCGGCAGGAGTTTGCGCCCTATTACGTCGAGAATGGCGCATTTTATATCTGCTCGCGTTCCGATCTTTTGAAGAGCGGATGCCGGTTGTCGGGTCGGGTCGCGCTACATGTGATGCCCGAGGAGACTTATTACGAACTCGACGAGCCGTCGGACTGGGCGGTGATCGAGAGCCTTCTCCGTCAGCGTTGCCCGGAGAGAGCAAATTTTCCGGGGCTCCGTATTTCTCCCGAGGAGTTCGCCCGGCGCGCGGCCAGGATCAAGCTCTTCCTTACGGATGTCGACGGCGTTTTAACGGACGCCGGGATGTATTATTCGGAAACCGGGGATGAGTTGAAGAAATTCAACACCCGTGACGGCAAGGGAATCGAGCTTCTGCGCAAGGCGGGGATAAAGACCGGTATCATCACCACGGAGAATACCAGAATCGTCGAACGCCGCGCGGCAAAGCTGAAGATGGATTATCTGGTCCAGGGAGCGGAGGATAAGTTGCCCGAGCTGGAACGCATCTTGGCGAAAACCGGCTTTGCTCCAGATGAGCTCGCCTACATCGGCGACGATCTGGCCGACATTCCCGTGCTCGAAAGGGTCGGGCTCGCTGCCTGTCCGGCCGACGCGATCCCCCAAGTGCAGCGCGTCGTTCATTTCCAAACCGAATCCACTGGAGGCGGAGGTGCCGTCCGCGAATTCGCCGAACGGATCCTCTCGGCCCGTGCCAGCAAACGAGCACTGACCTGCCATCCTGAAAGCGCCATTATGGCTATTTTCTGACGGGCGACCCCCGGCTTCGATCCGCTGCTCTTGCGGAAGGATTTCAGGCGAAATAATACCCACATCGAGTCGAGGGCTGGAAGGAGGCGTGGCAGCGGCTCCTCTTTCGACCCGCGCCCCAGCGCCGTCTTCCTTCTCGCGATCCGGCTCGCGATATGCTCCCGTAAAAACCACACCCACTCCTCGCCAATGGCCAAGCCATCCTACGATAAGCGCACCATCAACAGCGCGAACCCCCTCGCGCGCCATGCGCAACGCACCCGGCACCGGCGCGCCTTCCAAATCGTCCAAAGGCTCTTCGAGCGGAAGGACGGCGACCTTCTCGACTTCGGCTCGCACAACGGGGCGTTCCTGAACTCCCTGTCTGCCGAGGGGTGGACGGGAACCCTCTACGGCTTCGACCCCTATGCGGATCCCAAGGAGCCGCGCTACGTTCCCGTGAAGCGCCTCGAGGAGATCCCCGATCGCAGCCTCGACGCGCTCTGCGCCTTCGAAACGCTCGAGCACGTGGAAGACCCCACGCTCGAGGAGTTCATTGCATTGGGTCGGAGAGCGTTGCGACCCGGAGGCAAGGTCATCGTTTCGGTGCCGATCATGGTGGGCCCGGTGCTCCTGTTCAAATACCCCAACGCCGTCTTCGTCAACAAATCCCGCTGGCGCTACACCCTGCCCGAGTTGTTCCGAAGCGCCATCCTCTGGAAGGACGTCCCGCGCAGCAAGACCGGCCCCTACCTCGACCACAAGGGTTTCGATTACCGCGTCCTTCGAAAGACGCTCGGAAGTCGATTCAAGGAACTCGACATCCAATATTCTCCCTTTCCGCGCCTGGGACCGGCTGCGAACTCCCAGGTGTTCATGTGCTTTCGGTATGATGATTGAGAGTATTTGAAATAACTAAGGTTAATAGTATGAAAGATCAGTCCCATGAACCATGTTTTCTAGGTTCAAGATTCGAGCGGGCGAAGGACAATGTTCCAGTGCATAGGGTCCCCGAGGGAGGATTGGCAATGATCCTGGAGTTTAAGCGATTGTTGGAGGACAATGAAGATTCGCTGGAGTTATGTTCTGCCCCTTGTGGTGCTTTGCCTGTCCCTGAGGAATCCGTATTACTTTCCCGAAGAGATCGCTATGGATTCCCCATGACTACGCGGATCTCTCGTGGGTCGGGAGTCGTATGGACTGCACTACGAATGAGTTCTCGATTTTTGTCGATTTTCTATAGGAATTATTATCAAGGAATTTACAGAGGATCTTCCGATGACACAGCTCTGCGATTTAATAACCAAACGAAGCGCTGTCGGGAAATACTAAAAGATGTCGAAAGGAACGTGCCGCTTGAATCACTTAAAGGAAAATCGGTCCTCGATGTAGGTTGCGGTGCAGGGGGAATGTTGATTCCTTTTAGAGAAAGGGGTGCGGAAACATTGGGATGCGACATCGGGGGCGAAGAAGGGTTCGAATATGGGCGCAGCCAGAATCTGGATCTGCGGTCAATCGAAGTAGAGGCACTTGTTGGAAAACGAAAATTCGACGTGATAAACATTTCTCATGTCTTGGAGCATATCCCGGAACCCATCACATTTCTCCGGATTATACGCTCTTTGATGACAGACCAAGGGCTTCTAATTATTGATGTCCCAGGAGTCAGGAATCTCCGGGTGTATTCCGGCGATTTTCTCAGATATTTGCAAAATGCCCACCTTACGCATTTCTCCGCCCACACGTTATCTCGTGTATGTGAGGCCGCGGGTTTAGAAATGAAATATGTCGACGAGAGAGTGATCGGGCTCGCAACCAAAAATGAAGACCCTCTATTGAAGCCAATATGGAATCGGGAGGAATGTCAGAAAACTCTGCGGTATTTGGAAACGCTAGAAAGAATCCGCCCAATGAATATTCTTTGGGAGAAGGGTAGAAGATTAAAAAAATTTATATTGAAGCGTTAGCGCTGCACATCGCCTGCAAGGACTTCCGAATTGAAAAGTCTTGAAGCTTGTTCAAAGGGGACGATTTACATGCAAGCTGAATGATGAATAGCGCCCGCGTTCGTGAGTTAACTAACCCATTTTCACAGGGTCAAGTCTGTTGAGGCGCTTCACCTTGGTCGCGTCCTGCTCGGTCAACTATCTGGAATGAATACCCGCATCTCCTTGTTCATCTATTTTGGGGCGAATCCATGAGCATACTATTTGTAGGGCATGGCATTGATAAAGACAACTGGGGAAACCGTTCCACCAGCATGGCATTAGCTCAGATGCTCCTAGATAAAGGTGCAGTCGGGGATTATCTATTTAGTCGGGAAAAGTCTATCCGATTGGGAGGCTTAAAGGAACGGGTGGCGGGGAAGCTTGGGAGGATAAGATTTCCTATTTGTAGTGCTTCGATCAAGCGCCTGCTGGAAGGTATCACCAACGCCTATAGATATATTCAGACTACCCCGGAAGAGTCAGCCGACTGGATTCTGAAGAACGAGCAAAAGTTCCCATTCCTGAAATCGTTGTGCGATCGGATTCGAGGATCAGCCGCCATTGTCGTCAATGGGGAGGGGGATATGATCTTTTCGACTCCACCCCGGCAAACATTTCTTTTTTTGTTAGCGCTGTTGGAACTCGCGAGCCGATTCGGCCGTCCCGTGTATTTTGTAAATAGTATAGCTTCCTCGTGTCCCAAAACCGGTTTGAATGAAGAAACATTAAAGCAGGCTCTTCGGCAACTGAAACGATGTTCGGCGGTTGCATTACGTGACCCAGTTTCATATAAACTGCTTCACAATAGCCTGCCTGACGGGCTGTGTAGCTACGTGCCCGACGCCCTCTTTTCTTGGAGACGCTATTTCGGGAATTTCGATAGCAATCTCGCGGCCGCTTCGAAAGCAGGGTTGGAACTGATGCGACCGATGCTTGAACATACTCAGTTTGCCACAGTAGGAAAATTGACCGGCGATTACGTAGTAGTGACAGGCGGTTCACGAGCTTGTAGATTTCCTAAGCAGGCGAGGGAGAGCTATGAACTTCTAGTCAGGCGCCTTTTGGCTGAACGTATCACTGTGGTGATCTCTGAGTCTGCAGGTGCTGACTCGTTTTTGCGCCCAATCGCGAGGCGCTTCGATCTCACCTATATAGGCGCAAATACCCCGATTCTCGCGGCAGCTGCGATCGTAGCGAATGCTAGGACATTTATAACAGGTCGATATCATCCAGCAATTCTCGCCTCTCTCGGGGGCACGCCTTGCATCTTTCTGGGGTCGAATTCCCACAAGACGAGAAGTTTGCAAGATGTTCTTGGATATGATGTTCCTCATGAATATGGGGCTATTCCTTCAGTTGACGACATTGAGGGAATCATTGAGGATTGCCAGACAATCCGAAACGAAGGAACTATGCTGCGATCGCGCATTGCGAAGACCGTGGATGATCTTGCGTTAAGGGTTGAGGGATATTACGCGTCTATCACCGCTGGTATGCTCTGAGGTCTAGCTTCTTGCAGCGCTATTGAATACCGAATGGCAAAGGAGGTGCGAAGAAAGTAAGACGACTGCGCGCCAGTCACACCTTCTCCATCGCTAAGGGATTCATCTCTTGGTCCCGCTCTAAAATGTATCCTGTCGCTCAAGTCGCTACTCGGTGGTTGCGTAAAATCATTCACTTCTCAGCTGGGGAGGCAGCGATACAAGTTCTCCAGATGGCGCTCGCTTTCTATATCGTTCGCCATGTCGGTAAGAGCGACTACGCATATTATACGATCAGCAATAGTATGATCGCCCTCGCGAACATGCTATGCGCAACGGGGGTAGCGATAGGGTTTCGAAAATTGGGGGGGAAACTCTGGAACCAGCATCGGGAGTATGCTTCATTGATCGCATCGGCCAATCGCCAAAGACTCCGCCAATCAGCGTTCATTTTTCCGCTTATTGGCGCGATCACATGGTTTCTCCTTGCCCGGCAGGGCGCTCCTCCCGCTGTAGCTGGCGGACTTGCGATTTTGACTTTGCTTGTTGTGTTTCCGGATGTAGATCGTGCTGTCAAAATCGAAGCGCTTCTCATCTCCGATAGGTGGAAGACTGTTCAATGGCAAAAGTTGTTAGTAGTGTTACTACGCATAACATTGGTTTTTGCGATGGTCTTTACGATTGGTTTGGAAATCGAGCAGCTGTTATTTGCGGCCGCCGTTGCTGCTTTCGCTGGGAGCTGGTTCGTCGAACGCAGCGGGCGTGACATCTGGAGTCGAGAAGCAAGACCTGACGCAGGTTACACTGGGGAGATGCAGGCGATGTTTAGAAAGACATTGCCTAACGCCCTATTCGCCGCCGTTCAAGGCCAGCTCGCAGTGATAGTTCTTGGAATCGTCGGCTCTTCGACCTCCATGGCAGATTTGGGGGCGGTCACCCGTCTGAGTGCCCTGTTCATCGTTCCAAGCGCATTCGTGAGTAATGTGTTTGCTCCATCATTTTCAAAGTGTGGGGACCGGAAAAAACTGATCCTGATATACTGCGGTTCTCTGCTTTCATTTTTAGTGTTCAGTGTGGGTTGTCTTCTGCTTGTCGCCTCGTTTCCGGACATCTTGTTGTTTATGCTCGGCCCTAATTATTCAGGACTTCAAAAAGAGCTTATTCTCGCTGCCAGTCTGGCGCTCGTGCTATTCGGATCGAGGTTGTTTGCCCGGCTAAACCAGTCGAAAGGATGGATTGATATCGACGCGCGATGGAATATTCCGGCCACCATTGCGGTTCTGGGGATCGGCATGACAGTTTTTGATATGGCGACGGTAGATGGAGCCTTAATGTTAACCATTTGCACAAGATTGCCATCGATGATTTTGCGCTTGGTTGACGGAGTTCTTGGTCTCTATCAGAGAGAGTAGAATTTGGATATTCTATCGCTCGCTAATGTCTCGACACATCTCTCTGGCTGATACTCTAAACCTATTGAAAATATATGAATTGCGGACGAAGGCTGAGGAGAATAGTCAATAAGAGGAACGCGCGCCTCTTGCGGGAAGACCCGGTTGGATTGATAGCGGCGGTTCGCCACCAATTGACAAATGGAATCGGGCTAACGGTGGAGTCCCTTCTTCATCGACGTTTGACACACGTAGCCGCCTTCGGCACGCACAACGCTGGTGATACTCTGCTGCCTACGGTCTTAAGAGACCTTATCCAGCAAAAAATCGGCGGAATCCATTGGGATCCGTTGCATGTGCATGATCTTGTTAACGAATCCGAGATCAGGCGGATGAATCGGAGTGACGCCGTCTTCATCGGAGGAGGCGGGCTGTTTATCCGGGATTCAAATCGAAACGATGTCAGCGGCTGGCAATGGCCGGTCCGAACGGAGGATATCGAAAAAATCCAAGCGAAGCTGGTTGTGTTCGCGGTCGGCTATAATCGATTCCGGGGTCAGGATGAGTTCGATGACCACTTTCAAAGCAATATTGTGAAGTTGGTCGAGCGTGCCAGCTTCGTGGGGCTACGGAATCATGGTAGTATCGAGAATATCAGGTCTTATTTGCCAGCGGAGTTGCGCGAGAAGGTTGTATTTCAGCCATGTATGACCACTCTGCTAAAGCATATCTATCCGGAACATTTCCGGATACCCCCATGCGAGGACGGAGTGGTTGCCCTAAATTGTGCGTTCGATCGAGCGTCTCTCCGTTTTGGGGACCGGCAGAATGTTATTCTCGACAGGATCGCTGTAGCGATGAAACAAATCAGCAGATATCACCGAATCGCTTATTTCTCCCATATCGAAAGCGATAAAGTGATGCTCCCGGCCTTGGAGCGTGCAGCTGTTCCCTTTGAGCATGTTCAACTTTATAATCGGCCATCAACGGAGGTCCTCGAACGATACAGGGGCGTAAAGTTGGCAATCGGTATGCGCGGTCATTCACAAATGATCCCGTTCGGATGTGGGAGACCGATCATCTCGCTGATTTCTCATAACAAGTTGCGATGGTTTCTCGACGACATCGAGGCCTCCGATTGGGGCATAGAGGTCGACGATCCCGATCTCGCGGACCGGTTGGTGCATCTGGCAGGGGAGGTGCTCGATGCAGCTCCCGAGGTCACCGATAGGCTAAAGAGGGCTCAAACGTTCTTATGGGACGTCACTTGTGCGAACTGCGAGCGAATCCTAAAGGATATATATTCCTAAAAGGAACTCTCCCTCTATCTGCAAGATATACTTATGGTCCCCTCCACTAGGGTTAAACGCTCAATTCAAGAGTTTTATGCTACGAAACAGGCGATTTCGCGGGTCCTCTTGAAGCGCGTCGAGGAAGACTCATGGTTACGAGAAACCGGGTTCAGTCGGCCGATGGCCTGTTTAGTGACGGGATATTTCTGCGGTGGAATGCCCCATGGAAAAGTAGAGTGGTGGAGGTCTCAGATTTATCAGAAAGAGAAAATAAGCTTTGAGGATTTGGACGGATTGACCCGCAACGCAAGGGGTGGAATACATCTTTTGCTTTCTAGCATCTTCGCTGTGGGTGCAGGAGCGGGAAAGCTTTTTGTGCGCCTGCTGGCTCATCCATTCAAGCAGTGCCTTCGGTCAAATTGCGTCACGGTCTTCGTAACAAAGCAAACGGTCAGTAACGCCTCCCGCCGTGTCTTGAAAGCCCTTGGAAATACAGAGAATGTCCCCTCTGGATTCGTAAATACAAATTTGGGTGGAGGATTTTATAAGCAGGAGCGGAGGGAGGGGGGAGTAGTTGGTGTATATCCCGCTTCATATCACGATATCTTTCGGGCCACGATAAGGTTCTTTAGATTCGTTTATCAATGTGGCCCACTATTGGAGAGGATTGCCGTTATTTGTGGACATCCTGCCCCTTCAAGGCGGGTTCTTGAGGAGATATACCGCGGCTTTATTATGGGGTGTTGGGCAGAGTCCGCCCCGATGCCGAGCAATTCATCCTGGGTATTCGGCTTTCTCCGTTGTGATACGGCTTTTCTAGAAGCGGCATTGCAAAAAAGGGGTAGATTAACGGTCCATTGGTTGCACGGAACGTTGAGTCGATATTATACGTTCTACGCCCACGCGGACATCTGCGTGGCATTGAACGAGGCGGACGCGCAGACGGTGGCGTCCTACGGATGTTATAGGAAGGTGGTGACGATTCCTTCCGAGAGGGATTGGCCGGGGTTGGCGGAGAGGAACGACGGCGGCGCGCTGGTGTTGTTCACGAATCTCCTGCATCCGGCCCAGCAGCTCGAGCCTGCGGAGCTTCGGGAGAGTCTCGAAGCGCTGTTCGAGGCGGCGCAGGCGGTCTGGAGCGGTCCGATCCGCTGGCGCCCGCATCCGAGGGAGCGGGACGCGGCGGATTTTTCGGAGTGGGTGAAGCGCGCTGCGGCGCGCTCGATCTTTTTGGAGGACAGCGCGACGCTGGCCGATGCGGTGCGCGGAGCGGGGCTTGCGGTCTGCACGTTGTCGGGGGTGATTCAGGATGTGGTGCGGGAAGGGCGTGTTCCCGCCCTGTGGACGCGGACGGGATACGAGCGGATCGGAATCTGGGCGGCTCAACCGGCGGAGATCAGTTGCGCGTCGATCGAGGAACTCCGGGAGGTCGTGGGGAAACTGGCGGACCGGCAGTGGGCGGACGCCATGGGAGAGCGGCTTTGGAACATTTGGAATGTGGGGGCGCCCGAGATTCCGCCGATGTCGTTTTTCGAAAACCTCGGGAGAAGTTGCAAGGCGGGTGCCGGGGGCTGAGGGTGCGGTGAATGAGCCGATCCCCCATTTGGAGCGCCGTGCTAGGGGCGGCATGCCTGGCCCCGTTCGTCGTGGAAGCGAAGCCCTCCCTCGAGATCGGGATGCACGATCCCTGCAATCTCTTCCAAACCGGGGAATCGGTCGCGTTTCCGGTCTCCGCGCAGGATCTCGCACCGGGGGAGGAATTTTCCGCGCTTGTCACGGATTGGAGAGGACGGGAGGTGTGGAAGCGGGAGGTGCCTAACCAGGAGGGAAAGGCTTCGCTCGAGATCGGCATCCTCCCGAACGGGTATTACGAACTCGCGGTGCAGGCGGGGGAGACCTCGGCAGCGGCGACCTTCGGGGTCGTGACGATGGTCGATCGCACGGCGGAAGAGGCGCGCGCGGGCGGATATCGCTTCGGATTAAAAATGGGGGGGTATCGAGGGAAGTTTGATGCCTACAAGGCGATGGGGGCCGCCGCCCGGCTCGGGTTGCAATGGACTCGGGAGACGTTCAACTGGAAGATCGAAGAACTGTCGGCGCTGCCGGTGAACATCGTTTACAAGGTAGAAAAGTTTCCCCCGGAGGCGTATGACGAGGCGCGGTATGGCCCGCGGAAAGAATTTCGGCTTCGCGAGTTCGGCTGGAGCAAGGCGACGGTGCCGCTGGAAGAGCCTTACAAGCGCTGGCTGAAGGAGGAAATTGCGAAGCTGCCGGAGGCGGCGGATTTGTTCGAAATCTGGAACGAGGCATGGGGGAAGCTGCCGCCGGCGGATTTCGCAAAGGTCGCTCAGTGGACGAAGGATGCGATCCGCGAGGTGCGGCCGGAGGCAAGGGTCGGGCCCAATCTCGGTGTTCTGGATTACGATGTCGAATTCATCGATGCGGGGGGAATGGACGGGATGGATGTGCTGTTCCTGCATCCCTACGGGCACGCCGAGCGACGGGACCTCCGCGCAGTGCTTCGAAGGATTCGCACGTTCTACGAGCAGAGAGGGTATCACGTGACTCTGCACGTCACCGAGTTCGGATCCTCGACCCCGCCCAAGGGGCCGCATTCGGGCAATACCGAGCGCAACCAGGCGCGCCAGGCGGTGCGGGCGGCGCTGGCCTTCTTCGCGGAGGATGTGAAGTCGTTCTCCGCGCACTGCCTTGGCCAGCTCGAGAAGGAGCCCGCCAACCGGGATCAGTGGTATGGATTCTTCCGTGACAATGCCCAGCCGAAACCCGTCCTCGTCGCGATGGCGCATGCCGCCCGCCGCATCGACGGAAGCCGCTATGCAGGGGATTTGTTTCTCCAACCCGATGTCGGGGCGCGGCTTTTCGAGAAGGATGGCGTGCATACGCTGGTCCTCTGGACGAACGATCTCGAGATCCCCATGGAGATCGACGTCGGGGTTCCGGAGGTCACTCTTTCCGATGTCGTGGGAGCGGAAAAGGCGGTCCGCACGAGGGACGGGCGGCTTTCGTTGGCGCTTTCCGGAGACCCGGTTTACGTGGTGGGAGTGAGTCCCTCGCTCGAGGATCGCGCCAGCAAGGAGCTCTGGGATGGCCAGTGGGTTGCGGGTCGCTTTGTCCGAGGTGAGCGGGTCGCCCGCCGAATGACATCGCCGCCATCAATCGATGGCCGGGTCGAGGAGCAGGAGTGGAAGGGCCATAGCCGCATTCCGCTTTCGGCGCCCCGTGTCGACAAGGCGGACGCGAGCGCGACGGGATATGTGGCATGGGATGCCTCGCATCTCTACGTGGCGGCGGTTGTGCGGGACGACGATCCCTTCGTCAACACGCAGCCGCCGTTCACCGCCTATCTCGGCGACAGCGTGGAGTTGTTCGTGGGAAGCGACGTAAAGCGCCAGATCCCCGAGTTTGTGCATACCCACGATCAGCAAATGATCTTCGCCCCGATCTCGCAGGATGGGCGGCCGGTGGCCGGGGGGGTCAACCGCAACGAACGGCGGCTGGACGGGATCGAGGGCCTGAGGATGGCCAGCGTGAAAACGACGGACGGATGGTCCATGGAGCTGGCCATTCCGTTGAGCTATTTCCGGGATTTCCTGGGAGAGCCCGGTCACATCGCGGCGTTCGAGATGCGGGTGAACGATGTCGATACAGAGCGCGACGGTGATCGGGGCGTGCGGTTCAAGATCGATCCCGCGGACGGAGGTTGCCCGAACCATCTCGATGCGACCGTCTGGTCCACGTTGCAACTGGTGGAATGAGACGACACGAAAATCCTCGCGAGCAAGCGCCTCCATGGAAGGAATGACCCGGGCTGGACTTGTGGTGAAGCCGAGCATGCAGACGCCGTCCGATGCAAAGGGGTCGGAGGAATCCTCCGTCGATTCGTCGACCGTGGAGGAATTCCATGCGCTGCGGAACGAATACGGGGCGTTTCTGCTCGGCGAAGCGGAGGAACTTGCGGGAGGCGACGCCGCGACGCGCGAGATACTTACCCTCGTCGCCCTCCAATTTCTCCTCACCGCGGTGGGCGAGTCGACGCTGGCTCGGTGGAAAGCCCGACCCGCCCGATCAGGGAGGGTGAACGGCAGGTCTGTTCCACCCTGGCTCGAGCTTCTCTCCTGGTTGCTCGTGTGGGCCTCATTCGGATTCCAGATGGCGATCGGTCTCCTCTCCGCGGGATGGCGGCGTCCGCAGATTCCGCGGGATGTGTTCGACGAAGTCTTCGTCTCGACGGAGGACAGCGGGCCGGCGAACAAGAGACTTTTCGAATATATGGACTCGCTTCGGGAGGATCGCCCGGTGCTATGGCTAAACCTTCGCCCGGGCCGTGACGCGCGGCCACGCGCGGCGCAGGACGGGAGAGTCGTCGAGTGCCGGCCGTGGTGCTGGCACGACATCCCGGCGGCGACGCGGCGCTACGCGACGGCCGCTCCGCACGTGCGCAGTCTTCTGGTGCGGGCATGGCCATTTCACCGCCCTCGGACGTGGGTCCGCTGCATGGTGAGAAGCTGCCGCAATCTGGCACGGGGTTGCTGGGTCGCCGAAACCAGCGCGGCACTGGACCTTCCGCGGACTGTCCGCTGTGTTTTCTCGCTGCTCAAGCTGGATGCCGCGATCCTCGAGCAGGCTCTGCGGAGCCGCGGGATTTCGACGATCCATTGGCTACACGGGACCGTCGAGATGCGACATCATTTCGCGGGATTCGCGGATTGGTGCGTGGCGATGACTCCCGCAGATGCCGACGTCCGGAGAACCTTCGGATTCTATCGCAACGTCACGGTTCCGGATACGACGAATCGGTTGGAATACGAAGAAGGGTCGACGACAGGAGGTATCCTTCTTTTGACCAACCTGCTCCATACCAGCCATCGGTTGCCGGAGACGTTGCGACTTGAGAGCCTGAAGCGTCTTTTGAAAGTGATGCGAAAAACGGGGGAGGCTGTTACATGGCGACCTCATCCGGTTGAGCGGGCATCTCCCCGGTTCGCGGAATTCGCGACAATGGCCGGAGCCGCAGGGATTGTAATTAGTTCCGGAGGCCCGTTGTCTCACGAAATACAAACGCATCGATGGAACGTATGCACGTTTTCCGGGGTGATCGGGGACGTGCTTGCTCAGGGACGGTTGCCTTTCGTTTGGGCCGAGGTCCCCTACGAGAGGATTGGGTTGTGGGCGGCAATCCCTCCCGAGGTGGAATTTCGGGACATTCTGCAATGGGAACGTATCCGAGATTTGTCAGTTCGAGAGAAAAAGGACATCTTCTCGCGAATGATACACCCATGGGGAATCGGGATTCCACGTGCTCTGCCGAGCGGGTTCTTCCGCGGCCTCCCCCTGCTCGATCAACAGTAACCCCATGAACACGGTTCAAAAATCTGTCAATTTCCCTGCAAACCGATCAATCGCTTCAGGACATGCGCTTAGGTGGGATGACCTTGCTTTCGTTGTATTGGTAACTCTCACTGGCGTCAGCCTTTTTTCTGGTGTTGAGACACGAATTGCGGGAAAAATCGTTCGCCCCTTTGACGCTTTGATAACTTTGAGTGCGGGGTGGATGATGCTGGCTCACTTGAGCCTTACTCTCAAGGCCCTTGAGAGGGTGAAAGGAATTGTCCTGGCGTGGACTCTTCTTATTGCAATACGTGCCGCGAGTGCCTTTTTTAATGGGTTGGGCAAGGACGCAGTTGTGGTGGTCATTCAAGGTGGAGAATTTGTTATGCTGCTTCTCGCTGTTGCCGTGGCTACACGTAATGTGGAGCTGAGGGAACTATTCATTAAGTGGTTTTTATTATTAGTTTCGGCTATCGCTGTTTACGCGTTCGTTTTGCATGTCGGCGGAGGGATGCTCGCCAATCTCAAGCGACTGGATGAGCCAAAATACTCCTTTGGATTCGTGTGCGTTTTTCTGGTAGGAGCTTGGATCAGCGGGCGGCCGCGGATGCCATCTTGGGTGCGAATAGGTCTGATTATTCCCGCTATCGCCCTCCTTCTCATCTCTGGAGAAAGGAGTGCGTGGCTTGGAATGATTGGCGTCGCAGCAGCGTTCGTCAGACTTGGTATCTTTTCTCTTCGTAGTCGTAATATCGCGCGGTTAATCCTGCCGATGATAGGCCTCCTCGTATTGGGGTCGGTAACTGTGGTAGTGCTCGCGCATACTAACGAATTTGTTTCGCGCCAGATGCAGCGGTTCGCTGAACCGATCACTCTGGTTGACTGGAAAAATGGCGAAATCTTTTATCAGTATGCAGAATCGCCTAGCAACAAAGCGCGGCTTTTCCAGGTAGCTAATCTTATCGATATTGCCAAAACCATGCCCCTTACCGGGACGGGGACCGAATTGTATCGTTATTATGCATATTCTCGGTCGGCGGGCTCCGGGTTGAGCGTGATTTCAGGTATGCACGGCCAATATACACTTTTTTTTGCTGAGAACGGGGTGTTGGCATTCGCGCTTTACTGTATGATTTGGATTCTTTTCTTTCGTGGGTGGCGAAAACTCTGGGGCGTGGGAAATGCGGGGACGCGGGAGTCGCTTCTGTTCGTGTATGCGGTCGGTATTTACTCGGCAATCATCACTTGGTTTATTGCGGGGGGGTCAGCGGGGCTCTTCATAACGTTTCTGCCGATAGGATTGCTTGGCGGAATTCTGTTGCAGACGCGTCCTTCCGCGAAGGGGTTCAGGGGGGGGGCTAAAAGCCCCAGACGGTCGTTGAGAAGCCGGGTGGCTTTTGGTGGGGATTCCATTGCTTTGCGACTCTCTGCTAATAAGAATCGAGCGACGCAGGGGTTATGAAAGCTAATTTGGCGATCACGATGCGCCCGATCGAAAAAGGAGTGTCGGGTAGTGGGATGCACCTACACCGGCTACTCAGGGCATTCGTGCGGCAAGCCTCGGATTTCGATCTAATATTCCTCCATCACACCGACCGCGTCATCGATCTTTACGACCACGGCCGAGCTATCAAAATTTCCCGGAATCCATTTCGGGCGGCATGGGAGTTGCGGAAACATCGCTTCGACATCATACATTACTCACCGTTGTCCGCGTTCTCGCCGATGGCGGTTCGGGCGAGATTCCGGTGTGCGACGTTGCATCCGGATGATGAGCTGATTATTCCGAAGCAATTTTCTCTCCTTCGTCGATTGCATTCACGGCATTTCGTGAAGATCTACGCTCGGATGATGGACCGCATCTTCACCGTTTCGCGGACAAGTGCGGGGTTAATTCGAGAGTGTTACGGGATATCGACCAATCGTATTTTCCTTACGCCGAATGCCGTTGACGACAAATATCGGGTCCTCCCGGATTCGGAAGCTCAAGCGGCCGCAAAAAGAATTGTTGGCGGTGGCCGCTTTGTCCTACATCTCTCCAATTTCTCTGAACGAAAGAATCCGTGGACCTTACTGGCAGGTTGGGGGAGGCTTGCCAGCCAACCCGCGTTTCGCGATTTAACGTTTGTAATTGTTGGCAACGGGTGGCGGGGTAACTCCGCCGTCGACAGGGCTCTCAAAGAAAATGGTTTGGCCGACCGGGTTAGGCTTACCGGTTTCATTGAGGAAGAGGATATTCCGAGGTTGATGAATGCAGCGGAAGTTTTTGTTTTTCCTTCGCTTTCCGAGGGGTTCGGAATGCCTAATTTGGAGGCGATGGCATGTGGCTGCCCGGTTATTACCTCTGACGCGTTTGCCATTCCGGAAATCGTCGGTGAAGGTGCGCTCATTTTGAAGGACAAGACCGACCACTTAGAGCTGGCCGCGCGAATTGAGGACATTCTGTCCGATGAGGCCTTAAGGGCGAAACTTCGTGCTCGCGGACTCGCCAGGGTGGCAGATTTCAGTTGGGAACAAAGCGCGAGAGTATTGCTGGAGGGATACCGCTCCCTCCTAGCCTGAATAGTCCCGGAGTTTTCGCGAAGAGTGTTTCTCCCCCGCGTAATCTGAACTGTAGATCGCTTTGCCCAAGCTACTCTCCTTCTCGAATACCGCGTGGTATCTCCACAATTACCGTGCGCCGGTGGACCGCATTTTGCGAGAACGCGGGTGGGAGGTTGTGATGGCGTCGCCAGACGGCGAGTTTCGCGACGAGGTGGAGGCGGCGGGATTTCGGTGGCACGAGATCCAGATGTCGCGTTCGGGGGTGAATCCGCTGGGCGAGTTCGCGACCTCGCGCCGGCTGGCGGAGGTGATTCGTGCGGAAAAGCCGGATGTGCTCCACACCTTCACGATGAAGGGAAACATCAACGGGGCGCTGGCCGCGAGGCTCGCGGGACTGCGAAACGTGGTGAGTTCCATCGCGGGGCTGGGATTTGTCTATTCCAGCGAATCGGCGAAGGCGCGGATTTTGCGACCGTTTGGGAACGTGGCATATCGCTGGGCGCTGGCACGGGGCGAGACCGTGTTTCAGAACGCGGGGGATCGGGAGGTGTTCGTGCGGGACGGACTGGTTCCCGCGGATCGCGCGCATCTGATCCGAAGTTCCGGGGTGGACGTCTCGGAATTCCGCCCGGTGGAGCCGCCGGCGGGGCGGGTTCGAATCCTCTACGCGTCGCGCCTGCTCTGGACGAAGGGGATCGGTGAGCTGGTGGAGGCGGTGCGTCTTCTGCGCAAGCGGGGGATCGATTTTGAGCTGCTGGTGGCCGGACAGCCGGATCCGGGAAATCCGGCGACGATTTCCGCGGCGGACATCGAGGGCTGGGTGCGCGAGGGATTGATCACGCATCTGGGGTTTCACCGGGACATGCCGGGCTTGATGCGGACCTGCCACATCGCGTGCTTTCCGTCGAAGCACAAGGAGGGCGTTCCCCGCTTCCTCGTGGAAGCGGCTGCGGCGGGACTGCCCATCGTGACGACCCGCAACCGCGGGTGCATCGAGATTGGGCGCGAGGACGTGAATGCCCTGCTGGTGCCGATCGCGGATGCCGGCGCGCTGGCGGTTGCGCTGGAGCGATTGATCGGAGACGCGGCGCTGCGCAAGTCGCTGGGAGCCGCCGGCAGGACGATCGCCGAAGAGGAATTTTCCGTCGAACAGGTCGCCGCCCAGACGGAGGAGGTTTACCGGAAGATGGTTGGGAGCCAGTGACGAGCAACAAGCGACAAGCGACAAGCCCCGTGTAAACGGGGCTTTTTTTGTGTCCGAACGTCTCGGGAGGGACGATGACTGCAGCACCACCGCACCACCGCACCTCAGCCCCTCAGCCCCTCAGCCCCTCAGGCCTCAATACGCCGTTTTCGGAGGGACAACGAGTTGGAAGGCCGTGCGGAGAATGATGTAGACATCCAGCAGTAGCGACCATTCCTCGATGTATTCGATGTCGCATTCGACGCGGCGCCGGATGTCTTCGCGGGATTTTGCCTCGCCGCGGTAGCCACGAATCTGCGCAAGCCCCGTGAGCCCCGGCTTCACGAGCGAGCGGATGTGGTAGGACTCCATCGCCTGGGCAAATCGTTTGTCGTGCTCGGGCATGTGAGGGCGAGGGCCGACGATGCTCATGTCGCCGCGCAGCACGTTCCAGAACTGGGGAAACTCGTCGATGCTCGTTTTCCGAAGCAACCGCCCGAGAGGAAAGATGCGGTCGTCGTTGGCGGACGCCTGCCGTGCGTGGTCGTCGTTGTCCACGCGCATCGTGCGGAATTTCAGGATCTCGAAGGGGGCGCTCCCGACACCGGTGCGTTTCTGTCGGAAGAAGAGAGGGCCGGGGGACTGCAGACGGTGGATGATCCCTACCAGCAGGCAGAGCGGCGGCAGCACAAAAACGACAACGGGCAGCGCCACGACAACGTCGAATGCGCGCTTCAGAATTCGGGAAAGCGGATCTTCGAGCGGCTCTTCGCGGACGGTGATCAGATCGAGGCCGAACTGCTGAAAGTGATGGATACCGTGCCGGAATCGCTCGGCAAGATGGTTGACCGCAACCAGCCGGATGCCCGCCCGCTCGGTCGCGTCGACGATGCGGTGCAACTTGTTGTCCTCCTTCGGGAACTCGAGAAGGATCACGGATTGGATGGGATGGGAGGAGAGAACGGCATCGACATCGTCGATTTCGCCGATCACCGGGATGTCCTCGAACGTCTGTGATTCCTTCCCATCGGTGAGCAGCCCAGAGACGTGCACGCCGAAGGCCCGCATGTATCGCAACCAGCGACGGATGCCGGGAATGCGTGAACTCGGGCCAATGAGAAGGGCGCTGTTCGTATGGCGGCCGGAAAACAACACCTTGCTCAGCCACATGGGCAGCGTGGCATTCGCGACGGTCAGGGAGACACAGAGCAGCGGGACGTAGGAGAAGAGAAACAGACGGGAGATCGCGCGGTCCTTCGTGAGAAGGAGCGTGAACATCAGAGCCCCGGCGACGTAGAGGGTCTGGCGCAGCGCGACCTTCACCGCGCGGAAGGGATCGTTGCCGAACAGGGCCAGATCGCGTTCGTCCCCCGGCATCAGATTGATGAGCAAGCCGATCAGCGCGATGACGTTGTAATAGATGTATCGCTCGAACTTCAGGTCATCGGCTTCCCCAAGGATCAGATTCAGCACCAGGAGATAGCCCCAGAACGTTGCCGTCAGGACAGCACACATCCCCACGACATGGGCATTATAGAGGCCTCGCGCGCGGGACTGGATCATGGGTTGGGATATCGAGCGATGGTTTTAGTGCGAACCGAAAGCGAATCATTGTCCAGAATCCCGCGCCGGGTGCAAACGCTAATCCCGGCGGGAGATGTTCCCGTCTTGCACTCATCGGCCGGAGGTTCAACAGTGCGCGCGATGGAAGGCAACCGGGGACGAGCGTCGAGGTGTCGAGAGCCGGGAGTCACGGGAGGGCGACGCTCCCGCGGAGCCGAAGCTGCAGCGAGGGACGAGCGTCGAGAGCCAGAGCGAAGCGTAACCGGAGGCGAAGATGGAGATGGCCTTCAGGCAAACAGCGTCACCGAAGGTGAGGCAAACGAGAGGGTCGAGCAAGGAGGGCAACAGGAGCGAAGCGAAGATAGTGTCACGGGAGGGCGACGCTCCCGCGGAGCCGAGGTTTGGAAACTTTGTGCGCTGTTGCTGGGGTTGTTCGTTGCCGCGTGTGACCGCTCGGAAAGCGACGCAACGCAGGACTTCACCGTGGGGGTCTGCCATGTCCGATCGTTCGAAAACGCGGAGATCGCCGCCGAGGCCGGAGCGACGTCGATCCGGAACACGATTTCCTGGCGCGCGTTGGATCCGGCGGGGAGCGGCGTCGTCGTTCCCAAAGCCCAGCAGGAGCGGCAGAAGGATGCCCGCCGCCTGGGACTGAAACTGCTGACACCGATTGCCTACAGCCATCCCCTGTATGACGGGGGTGGATATCCGGTGTCGGAGAAGTCGGTGACCGCCTACGCGCAGGCATCGGCGTTTGCAGCGGCGGCGCTGCGCCATCCGCAACCGGTGTTCGAGATCTGGAACGAGTGGAATCTCGGAATCGGCATGCCCGCGGAAGCGGGAAAGGGGGCTCCCAGGGACTACGTCCGGCTGCTCTCGGCGGCGTATGACGTGATGAAGAAAAAGCCGCATCCTCCCACCGTCCTCGGCGGGGTGATGGCCGGAGCCGGACTCACCGATGACTGGCTCGAGCAGGCGTGCGAAGCGGGAATGCTCCGGCATCTGGATGGACTGTCGTTTCATCCCTACTGCTACTGGATGGAGGGCCTGAAGGTTCTTCCCGAGCAGGGGATGTTGTGGCTGATCCGGTCGCTGGAAGAGATCGTCGATCGATATCCGGGCGGGGCCCGTGTGCCGCTGTATCTGACGGAAATCGGCTGGCCGACGTATGAAGGCGACGGCGGGGTTTCGCTGGACGAGCAGGCCCAGTTCGCCGCGCGCACGCTTTTGCTGGCGCGTGCGAATCGGCGAATCCGCGGCGTGTGGTGGTTCAATCTGCGTGACCGGGATTCCTCCAGCGACCGGATGAACGACCGGTTCGGACTGCTCTTCAGCGACGGCACACCGAAGCCGGCCTTCTTCGCGTTTCGGGATACCGCCCGGTTGCTGGGGAATGTGGTCGATGCCCGCCACGAGCGGTTGGGAGGAACCGTGCATGCCATGCGACTGACGCTTCGCGACGGACGCCATGCGATTGCGTGCTGGGTGGCGCGTCCGAACGTGCAGGCGCGGATCGAGGTGGCCACGACGAAGCCCGGCATCGCCAGTGTCCAGTTGATCGGAAGCGGCATGGAACGACGGGCGGAGGAATCGAAAGGGAGGATTGTCGTATCGGTGGGGAACATGCCGGTCGTTCTTTTCGGCGTGGACGAGGATGCGGCTCTCCAACCGACCGTGGTGGGGAGATAGGGGGGAGGAGTCGAGCGTCGAGCCGGGAGGCAACCCGAGCGGAATGTCCGCACCTCAGCACCCCCGCACCTCAGCACCCCCGCACCTCCGCACCTCCGCACCTCCGCACCTCCGCACCTCCGCACCTCCGCACCTCCGCACCTCCGCACCTCCGCACCTCCGCACCTCCGCACCTCCGAACCTCAGCACCTCCGCACAGCAGAACCTCCGCACAGCAGAACCTCCGCACAGCAGAACCTCCGCACAGCAGAACCTCCGCACAGCAGAACCTCCGCACAGCAGAACCTCCGCACCCCAGCACCACTCAACGAACTTCACCTCGATTTCACAGAGCGATCATCGGATTCCCATTCGTGACGGGCAGCGTGGGTGGCGATGAAAACGCAAATCACCCTGGCGCTTCTCGCGGCGCTCGGCGTTGCCAGCGCGTCGGAACGCGCGGATGGCCGACGGCCGGCGGGCGAGGTCACGCTGCCGTTGTCGGAGGTCCTCGAATGGATCAAGCCCAAGGCGGCTCCGCCGTCACTGCCTCCGATTCGTTCCGCGATCTCGGGAGCACGATGGAAGCTGCGACTCGGCGAGGATTCCCCGCGCGCCGAGGCGGAATACGAAGTCGAGCTGCTGACGGATGAGTGGGCGGTCGTGCCCCTTGTCGGGACGACGCTGGGATTGAGGGCATCGGAGGTCGCCGATGGAGCGATTGTCTCCCACGAAGGGATGCTGTCGCTGCTGGTGCGCGGTGCGGGACGGCGTGCGGTGAAGCTGGAGTTCGATGTTCCGGCGGCGGCGGTGAAGCCGGGAGGCGCGCCAATTGCGTTGAAACTTCCGCCGCTGGCCGGAGGAAGGGTGGAGATCGTCAGTCGACCCGATGGGGTTCGGCCGTCGGTCGTCGTCGCGGGCGAACCTTCCGACGCGGCGGCCATCCCTCCGGGCGGTGGGGAGCTGGTGGTTCGGATGATCTCCGACCGGCCGCCGGAACCCACGCCATGGGTCGGGGACGTGCAGGCACTGGTCCGGCAGGCGGGAGGGCGGCTCGATGTGGACTGCCGCGTCCTGCTGACCGGAGAATCCGGAGACGGACAGGAGGCGACGATCCTGCTGCCGCGGGAAGCCCTTGGGCTGGCAATCACCGGCGACGATCTCCCTGGAGGAGCCGTTTCCCGGGAGGAAACCGCGGCGACGCTGCGATGGGCGACGCCGGGAATTCTCACCCGCGAGGTTCGCATCCGATACGCGATTCCGCTTCCGACGGACGGAACGACGTGGACCATCCGGCTGCCCCGGCCCGACGGAAAGGCCGCCTTCCAGGCGGTGGTCGTTCCGGAGGCGGGCTGGATCGTGGGAGGTGCCGGGGGAAAAGCCCTCACCGAGCGGTCGCAATGGCCGGCCTTCGCGGTCGGCGCGGCGGACAACGACGCGGCATTCGCTTCCACGAAGCCGGAATTCGTCGTCGAGGCGAAGGCGTTGGCGCGGCTCGAGGTCGAGCCGGCGCGAATCGCCGCCGCGGTTTTCGAAACGCGCGTCGTGCCGGATGGAGCGACCCTTTCGACGGCGAAGTTCACGATCAAGCACCGTGGGGCGATGCGGTGGCGGTTTTCGCTCCCGGAGGGAACGGAGCTGCTGTCCTGTGAACTGGACGGCCGGCCGGTGAATCCGCTGGAGCCCGGCACGGGCATGCTGGAACTGCCGATCGGAAAGGGCGCCTCCGACGCCGGAACCGAACAGCAGTCGGAAGTGCGGATTTCCTTCACGGGCCGCCTCGAGCGGATTGCGCCGATCGAGGGACGGCTTGCGCTGGTGCTGCCGGTCACGCCGACCTTCATCGACGAGCTGGCGTGGAGCGTCCGGCTCCCGGACGGATACGAGGCCACCGCCTTCGATGGAAATGTCCAGCCGGTGCCGGCGAAGGGCGCGCTCGGATTCCGCAAGCAACTGGTCCGCGGAGAGGCCGCGGCTGTCGAGATCTACTACCGCAAAAATTCCCACTGACATGAAATCGCAACCCATCACCTTCCTGCGCATCCTGGCGATCGCGCTCATCTTCCTCTGCGCCGGGGCGGCGTGGCTCGTCCTTGGCTCCGCGATGCTTGTCCGGACGAACGACCGTGGCTCGGAACTTGGCGCCGCGGTGGACCGCGTCTGGGGCAGTCCGCTCACGCAAAAACATCCCGCGGCATGGTATCTGTCGCCCGCCGGAGAGCAGGGGCGGAAGTTCCTGCAACCTTCCGCCTCGTCGGTCGAGGTCGCGCTTGGCTTCGAGCCGAAGACGAAGGGCCTCCTCTGGCATCGCACGTATACGGTGCGGTTCCGCGGCGTCTACCAGATCGCGAATCCCACGCCGATTCCGCAGACGATCTATGTCCGGTTCGAGCTGCCCGCCGGCGGAAGTGAACTGGAGGCGGCGGCATTCGAGCTCGGCGAGGGGGGCGACGCCGTGAAGGCGGTCGCACCGGTGGATGGGGCGCTGACCCAGGCCGTCGTCGTTCCCGCCGGCGGTGCCGTGCCGTTGACCGTCACCTATCGCACGAGGGGGCGGGACTTCTGGACGTATTCCTTTGGCAATGCGGACCGGCTTCGCGACTTCCGGTTGAACCTCGCGACCGACTTCCGCGAGATCGACTTTCCCGCAGGCACCAGCTCGCCCTCGCAGCGCGAGGTCGTCGGGGACGGGTGGAGATTACAGTGGCAATACGACGATGTGATCGATCCGCGGGCCATCGGAATGGCGATGCCCAAGGTGCTGAACGCCGGCCCCATCGCTGCGCGGATGAGTTTCTTCGCGCCGGTGTCGCTCCTGTTTTTCTTCGCCGTGCTGCTGATCCTCGGCGCGGTGCGCGGTGTGAATCTTCACCCGATGAACTACTTCTTCCTCGCGGCGGGGTGCTTCGCGTTTCAGCTCCTCTTCGCGTATCTCGTCGATCACCTGCCGGTGTATCCGAGCTTCGCAATCGCGGCGGTGGTGTCGCTCGCGCTTGTCTGCGGATATGTGCATCTCGTCGCGGGACGACCTCTGCTGACGATCGCGCTTCCGGCGCAGGTCGCATTCATGGTGCTCTTCAGCGCGAGCTTCTTCCTGGATGGACTCACCGGATTGACCATCACGGTCGGGGCGATCGTGACCCTGGCGATCCTGATGGTCGCGTCGGCGCGGGTGGACTGGGGCGAGAAATTCCGGCGCACGAAACCGGCTCCCGCGGTTTGATTTATGGAAGCCGGACTGGATAGAGTGCGGAGGATGTCCACGGCGCACCGCCCGCGTGTCCTCGTCGTCGAGGACGAACTGTCCATTCGCGATGCGATCCAGTATGCGATCGAGTCCGACGGATGCGAGACCGCGTGCTGTGGCACGGGCGGGGATGCGCTGGAAAAACTCGCCGCGGGAGGATTCGACCTTGTGGTGCTCGACGTGGGCCTGCCCGACATGAGCGGATTCGATGTGTGCCGGAACCTTCGCGAACGCGACGCGGTGCCGGTGTTGTTCCTCACGGCGCGATCGGGGGAGATCGATCGCGTGGTGGGGCTGGAGATCGGTGGCGACGATTACGTGACGAAGCCGTTCAGTCCCCGGGAATTGAGCGCGCGGGTGCGGGCCATCCTGCGTCGCGCGCGAAACGGGAATGCCGCTCCGGCGACGGAACCGGCGGTGTTCACGGTCGACCGGGAGCGGTTTGAGATCCGCTACCACGGCGTCGCGCTGGAGCTTTCCCGCTACGAATACCGGCTTCTCGCGACATTAATCGCGAAGCCCGGGCGGGTGTTCACGCGGGCGCAGCTCATGGATGCGGCCTGGGAGGAGCCGGAGGCTTCGATGGAACGCACGGTGGACACGCACATCAAGGGGCTGCGGGCAAAACTGCGCGCGGTGCGGCTGGATGAAGATCCGATCCGCACGCACCGGGGATTCGGGTATTCGCTCGAGACGTGAGCCTCAGCGCGCGCATTCTTCTCGGTTTCGTCCTTCTCGCGCTGGCGGGCTTTCAATTCCTGTTCGATCCGATTCTCGACCGCGTCGAGCGGCAGTATCTGGAGGCGGCCGAGGAGCCGATGGTGGATGCCGCGGAGCTGCTGGCCGGCATCGTGGCGAAGGAAATGGAGGCCGGCCGGCGCGTCCCGAAAACGATCCGGGAGGGGCTCATTGCCGCGGGGGCGCGGAACCTCGACGCGCGCATCTACGGCATGGCGAAGCGAAAGGTGCTGATGGGCGTCTACATCACGGACGACCGCGGCATCATCGTGTTCGACTCGGAACATCCGGAGCGCGTGGGAGTGGACTATTCGTTTTTCAACGACGTCGGCCGCACGCTGGCCGGAGGCTACGGCGCGCGGTCCACGCGGAGCGACCCCGACGACGACCTGTCGTCGGTGATGTATGTGGGCGCGCCGATCATCGTGAACGGGCGGGTCGCCGGCGTGGTGTCGGTTTACAAGCCACAGGGCGCAATGCGGGAATTCATCATGGAAACCCGCCGGCAGATTCTCACGATCGGCCTTGCCGCGGTGGCGGTGTTTCTGCTCGTCGGACTCATTCTTTCCCGGTGGGTGACCGAGCCGCTTGCGCGACTGACGCGGCATGCGGAGTCGGTGGCGCGGGGCGAGCGTGCGCCGGTGCCGAAGATGCCGGGCAGACAACTCACCGTGCTGGCCAGGTCGGTGGAGCGCATGCGCGACGCGCTGGAGGATCGCAACTATGTCGCCTCCTACGTGCAGACCCTCAGCCACGAGATGAAGGCGCCGGTCGCCGCGATCCGCGGCGCTGCGGAGTTGCTCGAAGAGGATCTGCCGGCGGTGAATCGCGAGCGGTTCCTGACAAATATCCGGACCGAGGCGGCGCGGTTGCAGAATCTGATCGAGCAGCTTCTCGCGCTGTCGTCGCTGGAAAGTCGAAGACGGCTCGAGGATCCGCAGCGCGTGGATCTCGGCGAGGTCGCGCGACGTGTTGCCGCGGAGCTGTCGTCGCGCGGAGGACGGGTTGACTGCCGCGCGGAAAATGGGTGCTTCGTCCGCGGCGACGAGTTTTTGCTCGAGACGGCGGTGCGGAATTTTGCGCAGAACGCGCTGGATTTTTCCCCTCCCGGAGGCCGCGTCGAAATCTCGGTGGCGCGGGAGGGGGAGGAGGTCACCGTGCGCGTCACCGATGAGGGGTCGGGCATTCCGGACTATGCGCAGGAGCGCGTCTTCGAGCGCTTCTACTCGCTCCCGCGACCGGGCACGGACCGCAAGAGCTCCGGTCTCGGGCTGTGCTTCGTCCGCGAGGCGGCCGATCTGCACGGCGGCTCGGCGTCGCTTGCGAACCGCTCGCCGGGGCCGGGAGCGGTCGCCATTCTTCGTCTGCCGCAGGACGCGGACTAGCCGCCCGGAGGCCGCTCGAGACCGAGCATTTCGTAGATATCCGGCTCCGGTGTCGGAGTGGGCGTCGGCGTCGGAACGGGTGTCGGGCGGGGGGTCGGCTTCGGCTTGGGTGGACGCGGAGGCGGCAGCGGCCGGGTGTTTGCGGTAAGTTCCATGCGCCCGTCGTCCAGAGCGGTGACGCGGTAGGTGTCCCGCACATGGGTCTCCATCGCGGCGGCCTTGACCGCCTCCCCGAGGCCTGTGGAAAGGGCCACCGCGGCCTTCGAGGGAAGCACGACTCCGTTGACCGAAACGACCGGGGTGACCACCTCGAGATCGCTTCCGTTGGTCGGGTATTCGTAAACGACCGCGTAGTCGCGGCCGCGCCAGGAAACCGTCTCCTCGAGAATCAACCGGTCCTTCGCAACGCGCACGCGGAGGGATTTGCGGGTCGCGTCGCCCGGCGTCGCCAACGGGGCATTCATTTCCACGCGTCCCGCGATGAAGGCATTGATGTCCGCCTCGGAAAGCGTCACCACGCGCTTGCTTTCCTCCCGTGGAGGGAAACCGAGTTTCGCTTCCTGGGAATTCAGAACGATTTCGAGGACGCGCGCGGCATCGCCTTCGGAGGCGACAGCATCGGGCGCCGGGGCCGCCGAAAACAGGCCGCGGTATTGGTAGATGGCCCAGCCGAGGCCGCCGGCAACGATGAGGAGTCCGAGAATCCTCAGCGCCGGATTTCGTCCGAGCACGAGGATCAATCCAACGAGTGCGGCGAGCACCCACGGCCCGAAGGTCCACTGGAGGACGCTCCATGCGGCACCCGCGGGGAGCGTGCCGTTGAAGGTGAGACGGAAGTTCTCCTGGTAGTCCTCGCGCATCTTCCGGATGTCCTCGGCGCGACCGACCATGCGGGCTTCGCGACCGGCAACCCATTGCGAGCCATCGAACGCGCGGCCGGCCCAGAGGTTTTCCAGCGCGTCGCGGATCGGGACGGCCGCCGCTTCGAGCGCCGGGGCATCGTTTGGAGAGAGTCTGCACAGCTCATCGATCTCGAGGAGCTGGCGGGCGAGATCCTCGCGCTGCAGGGAGGATGTCGGCTGGAAATCCAGCGCGACGATCTCTGCGACGCGGGCGGAGATGTTTGTCTGTTGGGACGAGCCGGCTGCGGCGGTCATCCGATCGACCTCGGCCTGGAGTTGCGCGCGGATCTGCGGCCGCACGCCGGCCTGTGCCTGGTATTGGGCGATGAGCTTGCGGAGCTGGGTATCGGAGAGACGGGCGATGGCGGCGTCCGCCACGCGCGGCAGCACGGCGGTGACTTCCTGGCGCGGAACGACGCGGCGCCCTCCGGAGATTTCCTCGATGACCACGGCGTCGCCGTCCCGCCGGGCGGTGCGCGCATGGACGAGTTCGACGCCGTCCGGAGAGCGAAGAATGAAAAGGTAGGACACTGAGGCTTCCTCCTGCTTCGCGGGCGTGGCTTGCCGGAGGGGAATGGCGTAGGCCTCCAGCTCGACGCGGCGGTCCGGATTTGACGCGATCAACTCCTCGATGGTCGCGAGCTTTTGCGCCGCGGCTCCGGGATTGGAAAGCTCCGCCTCGGTCGGTGGCTCGGCGAGGAGGTCGTCCACCGGGTCCGCGTGGAGCACCCCGGAAAGAAACAGGCTCGCGGCAAGCGCAACGCAAGCAATTGGAGGGAATCGGAGCATGGCCGGGAAGCTGCCGTCTCGCGGACGAATTGGCAACCCTTCGACACTTTCCCTGTGCAAACTTTCGTGGTGGGAGATAAAGGTCTGCATGGAGAAGAAACCATTCCCGGAGCTTGGCCTGTCGCCGGAGTTACTGAAGGCCGTCGAACGCATGGGCTTCGAGGAGGCGTCGCCGATCCAGTCGGCCGCAATCCCGCCGTTGCTGGAGGGCGCGGACGTGATCGGCCAATCGCAGACGGGCTCAGGAAAGACGGCTGCGTTCGCGATTCCCGCCATCGAAATGGTGGACCCCGCCTCGCGCGACACGCAGGCCTTGATTCTGTGCCCGACGCGCGAGCTGGCGATGCAGGTGGCGGAGGAGGTCGCGAAGCTGGCGGCGTTCAAGCGCGGCGTGCGCGAACTCCCGATCTACGGCGGAGCGTCCTATGACCGGCAGATCCGCGGCCTGAAGGCCGGTGCGCAGATCGTGATCGGCACGCCAGGGCGCGTCATCGACCATCTCGAGCGCGGCACCCTGCGACTCGATGCCCTGCGGATGATCGTGCTGGATGAAGCCGACCGCATGCTCGACATGGGCTTCCGCGACGACATCGAGGCGATCCTTCAATCGACACCGGAGGAACGGCAGACCGTGCTCTTCTCGGCGACGATGCCAAAGGGCATCCGCGATCTGATCCGGAGTTATACGCGGGACGCCGTGAACGTGAAGATCGAGGCACAGGCGCTGACAATGCCGTCGATCGAGCAAATCTACTACGAGGTCGACCGCCGGTCGAAACTCGATGTCCTCTGCCGGATTGCGGACATGCAGGACGTGAAGTGCGCGATCGTTTTCTGCGCGACGAAGATGATGTGCGACCAGCTCGCCGAGCAGCTCGTGGCGCGCGGGTTCTCCGCCGACAAGCTGCATGGCGACATGACGCAGGCGATGCGCGAGCGGGTGATGCGGAAGTTTCGCGAGCGACGGATCGAGTTTCTTGTCGCGACCGATGTCGCCGCGCGCGGACTCGACGTCGAGGACATCGAGATCGTGTTCAACTACGACCTGCCGCAGGACGCGGAGGATTACGTGCACCGGATCGGACGGACCGGCCGGGCGGGACGCAGCGGACAGGCGGTCACATTCGTCGCCGGCCGCGAGATCCGAAAGCTCGAGGGGATGATTGGAATGACGAAGGGTCGCATCCGCCGCGGCAAGGTGCCGTCGCTCGAGGAGGTCGAGGAGAAGCGGACGAACCAGACGTTCGAGCTGCTTCGCGAGACGCTCGAGAAGGGCGAATATGCGCGGCGCGACAACCTGATTGACCGTCTGCTCGACCAGGGACATGCCCCGACGGACATCGCGAATGCGCTGCTCCATCTGCTGGGCGCGGAGACTGCGCGTCCGGAGCCGGAAGCTCCACCGGTTCGCGAACGCGAGCGCGAGCCGCGGAAGTTCGAGCGGGATGCGCGCGGGAAGGACCGCGGGCGCCGCGATGTCGGCGACATTTCCGACGAGCCGGGAATGACGCGGCTCGTCTTCACGGCGGGCAGGATGAGCAACGTCCGCCCGGCGGACATCGTGGGCACGGTGATCGGCCTTGCCGGAGTGCCGCGCGAGGCGATCGGGGCGATTCACATCGAGCAGAAGCACACGCTGGTGGACATCGCCGACGAGCACGTGGCCGCTGTGGTCGACCATGTTGGCGGCATCCGGTTCAAGGGCCGCAAGATTGCCGTTTTCGTGCCGGATGGGGACTGACCGGTTGCGACCTCGGGCGCTCCAATTTATCTGGTGTCGCGTGATGTCTGGAGACCGGATGCCTGCTGCGATGCTGCGGCTCTGCGCGATTTGCGTGGCGGCCGCACTGCTGGGGGCGTGTTCGGACACCCGGCGGGATGCGGTGCGCGGGCACATCGAGTCAACGGTTCCCGGAAACATGAGCCTCGTCCGAATCGACGAGACGTATCGCTTCGAGCAGGCGGGCGCGCGATGGGAGACGCAGGTGCTTGTGGAATACGACACGATTCTGCCAACCGTGCGAAAGGTCGACGCGGCGACGCTCCCGGAGTGGAACGCGTTGCGACGCCGGGTGGCGGAGCTGCGCGGTTGGGCGCTATCCGAAATGCCGAAGGAGGACCCGGCACAGACGGCGATCCTCGACGCCGCAGCGGAGGCGACGGAGGGGTTTACGTTCAAGCGCACGATCACTCCCTCGGGCACCCGGATTCCGGCCGTGGTGACGCTGGAACTCGAGATTGAAGGAACGGGATGGAGAGTCGCGAAGTCGGAGAATACCGCGCGACTTTCCGGAGAGCCGGACCAGTGGCCGGATCTGCCGCTGGAGAATTCGCCGGAAATGCAGGCGCGGTTTTCGGAGCTTTCGTTGCTCGCGGAGGAGATGGAACGGATGAGGGACCGCTTCCTCGAGCGGAGGGAGAAGACGGCTGCGGAGACCCGCGCCGCCATGACGCAGGCGCTGGCGACTGGAAACACGTTCGATGGCGCGGCCGTCGGGAGCGGGGGTGGGAAGGTTCCCGTGCGGTTCGTCGTCTCCCGGGGACTGGATCTTGGCGGCACCGTCGTGGCAACGCTTGCGACGGAGACCGAGCCCAGGCGCTCCGCGCAGTTCACCGGCGGTCTCCGTCAGCGCGGCACCGGGGAATTCTATCTGGAGGCGGTGCGTTCGCAGGTGCTGTCCGGGGCCGGTGAATTTCCCGGGGAAAAAGGCCCGCGTCCGGCGCTCCGGCTGTTTCTGGCCAAAGGAGGCCTAGAAGGCGTTGTGGAGGGGGCGGAACCCCGCAAGCTGGCGCTCAGTCCGGGCGAGCGGGTGGAGGTGATTCCGGAAACGGATCCCGCGCTGGAATCCGGGAATTTGCCGGCAAATTAGAAAAGGCTTGAGCGGCCGCACCGGCGCTGGCACGATGAACCTCCCCTTGAGCCCGTCTCTGGGGAGGAAAGTAGGTGAATTCATGCCGGAAGTTATCGTTAGAAAAGGTGAGCCGATCGATCGCGCCCTGAAGCGCCTCAAGAGCAAAATGGACTCTGAGGGCATCATGGACGAGGTCCGTCGCCTTCGCGCCTTTGAGACGCCGACGCAGAAGTCCCGCCGCAAGGCGAAGGCAAATGCGAAACGCGCGAAGATGAAGTTTCGCTTCAATCTGAACTAGATAGCGCTTTCCTTGCGACTTTTGATTGCCGGCTGCGGTTTCCTCGGAGAAGCCGCAGCCGCTTTTTTTTGCCGATCCGGATGGGAGGTCTTCGCGTTGACCGCGACGGCGGATTCCGCGACGGAGCGTTCCCGCCCGGGGTGCCGGGTCCTCGCGCTGGATTTCACGGACCCGGTTGCGCTCGAGGCGTTGGCCGCGGAGCGATTCGATGCGGTCCTGCACTGTGCGAGTTCGCGCGGCGGTGGTCCGGATCTGTATGCGCGCGTGTATCGCGATGGTTTGAGAAACCTCGTGGAGAGATTTCGAGGAGCGAAGGTCGTGTTCACCGGGAGCACGTCGGTCTATGCGCAGACGGATGGCGGGATCGTGGATGAAACCAGCGAGACCCGCCCGGAGAGGGAAACCGGCCGCGTGCTGCTGGAGGCCGAGCGAATGGCCCTCGATGCAGGTGGGGTGGTCCTGCGGCTTGGCGGCCTGTATGGCCCCGGCCGCTCCGCACCCATCGCGCGATACCTCGCCGGCTCGGCCCGGCTCGAAGAGGGGGGAGGAAGATGGATGAACCAGATTCATCGCGACGATGCCGCTGCCGCGTGCCTGCGCGCGGTGGGGCTGCCCGGGGGCATCTACAATGTCGTGGACGATCGTCCCGCGACGCAGCGTGAGGTGTATTCCTGGATCGCGGAGTATTTCGGCGGGGAGTTGCCGCCCGTCGGTCCGGCGGATCCTGCGCGTAAGCGCGGACTCACCAGCAAGCGCGTCAGCAATGCGCGGTTGCGCGCAACCGGCTGGAAGCCGGCATTTCCAGGCTACCGCGATGCGATCCCCGTGATCGCACCAACGATCGTTCAGGGAACGGGATCGTCGTAACGGCGAACCTCGAATTCCGCCGTCGGCGGAGCCGGATCGGGTGCGGCGGGAGCCGGTGTCGGATCAGCGGCCGGAACGGGCCGTGAGGCGCTGTTTTCCATGGCGATGAGGTCCGACATCGTGACGAACTCGTAGCCGCGGGCCTTGAGCCCGTCGAGGGTTGCGGGCATCGCGGCCACCGTGCTCGGATGAATGTCGTGCACGAGAATCACGGCCCCCGGCGCGGCCCCAGCGAGGATCTTCTCCGTAACCCGTGCGGCATTCCGGTATTTCCAGTCGAGCGGATCCACGGACCACATGGCGACCGTCATGCCGTAGTCGTCGGCGAAGAGCTTGTTCAGACGTGCGCTGGTGGCGCCGTAGGGCGGGCGGATCAGCGTCGGCTTCACACCGGCCGCCGCTTCGATCGCGGCGTTCGTTTTTTCGATCTGGGAACGAAGGCCGTCGGCGCCGAGCTTGGTCAGCGATGGATGGCTCCAGCTGTGGTTGGCGACCTCGTGGCCTTCAGCCACCATTCGCTTCACGATGGCCGGATACTCGGCGACGTTTTTTCCGACGAGGAAGAACGTGGCCTTGATCCCGCGTTCCTTCAGCATGTCGAGAAGCTTCGGGGTGAGCGTGGCGTGCGGGCCGTCGTCGAAGGTGATCGAGAGGAATTTCCCCGGCACGCCCTCGACGGAATTGTAACTCAGCTTGCGCGGAGCCGGAGTGGGTGTGACCGTGGGCACCGGAGCCGGATCGGGTGCGGGCTCCTCCGGAGGAGTCGTGGGAGTGTCGAGCGCCCAGGGGTCCGACGAAACCTGCGGCGCGGTCTGCGTATGGACGGACTGGCAGGCAGCCACCATGACGGTGGCGGCCAGCACGGCCGCCCAGCATGAGCGGAGATTCATGAAAATCTGTCGAGCAGAACGCGCAGTTTGCCAAGCGTTTCCTCGGGCCAGTATTCGCGCGGCGTGACGATGGCCTCGTCGAGTGCCGAATGCTCGGGCCAGTTGGGCTCGGCCGGAATGCGGGGAATGACGCTGGCAATGACCTCCTTGGCCGTCGCGGCATTTGCGGCGAGGTGGGAGCTGACCGACTCCGCGGTGACGGGGTCTTCACTGGTCTTCCAGCAGTCGTAGTCGGTGACCATGGCCATCGTCGCCATCGCCATCTCGGCCTCCCGCGCAAGCTTGGCCTCGGGCAGGTTCGTCATGCCGATCACGTCGAAGCCTGCCTTGCGGTAGATCTCGGATTCCGCGCGGGTCGAGAAGGCGGGGCCATCGATGTTCACGTAGGTGCCGCCGGAGTGGTAGGTCTTGCGGCGCGCGGAGCAGGTTTGCGCAAGCAGCACGCGCAGGTTGCTGCTCGTGGGGTCCGCGAAGCTGATGTGCGCCACGATGCCGTTTCCGAAGAACGTGTGGCCGGCGCGGTTGCTCGTGCGGTCGTAGAATTGCGAGGGCAGGACGATGTCCTGCGGTGCGTAGCGCTCCTGCAGGCTGCCGACGGCGGTGACGGAAATGAGCCAGCGCACGCCGAGCATGCGCAGCGCGTAGATGTTCGCGCGGTGGTTCACCTCGTGCGGCGCAATGCGGTGACCGCGACCGTGCCGCGGAAGAAAGAACACCGGCCTCCCGGCAAAGGTCCCGCCGAAGATCGAATCGGAAGGCATGCCGAAGGGCGTCTCCACCTCGAGTTCCTGGACATTTTCGAATCCGTCGATCTGGTAGAATCCGCTTCCGGCGATGATGCCGACCGCGGGCTGGTCGGGGTTGGAGAACTGGGTGATCATGGGTTGCTCGGGGGTTTCCTCATTAAAGCCGGCCAAGCTCGGTCTTTTCAAGCATCGCAAGGAATTCTTTCAGCGCCGGGCCCGTCGGCCCCGCGCTCCTGACCAGCGCGCCGAGTGGGCGCCACATCTCCGGCTCGTCGAGCACCACGGAGGCAAGGGAGCCCGACCGCACCTCGTCGCGCACGCAGATCTCGGGCACGATCGAGACCGCCTCCTCGATTTCCACGGCCCGTTTCACCGTCTCGATGTTGTCAAATTCCAGGATCGGCTTGATGCGCACGCCGCGACTGCGCAGGCGCCTGTCGATCTCCTTGCGCGTGGGCAGGTCCGGTTCGAATGCGACGAATTTCTCCCCCGCGATGTCGCGCAGCGTGGGCTTGCGCTTTCGTGCGAGCCGGTGCTGGGGCGCGCAGATGAGCACCAGCTTGTCGCGCCAGAACGTCACCACCTTCAATCCCGGCTTGCGCGACGGATAGGCGACGAGGCCGATGTCGGCATGCCCTTCCCGGACGGACTCGTAGACTTCGTTGTAGCGGCAGTAGTCCACGCGGACCTCCACGCCGGGAAACTCCTCCCGATACCGGCGCAGGCACGGCGGCAGTTCGTGAAGGCCGATGCTGAAGACGGTCGCGATGCGCAGGCCGCCGCTGAGGGGAGGTTCGCGATGATTCAGCCGCGCGCCGAGTTCCTCGTAGGCGTCGAGGATCGCACGCGAGGCGTCGAGGAACGCCTTTCCCTCCGGCGTGAGAACGAAGAAGCGCTTTCCCCGCTCGATGAGCCGGACGTTGAACTTTCGCTCGATCGCGCGCACCTGCTGGCTCACGGCGCTCTGCGTGATGCCGTTGGCCTCGGCCGCGCGCGAGAAGCTTGTCATTTCCACGAGGTCGCGAAAGACCTTGAACGTCTCGATCTGCATCGGGACTATAAGTGAACCTTATGACAAAATGGGGAGCGAGCTGATTTTCTAATGAGTGATCCTGCGGAAAGACTCGGCGGAATCCTCGACCGCATCGCCGCCGCGGCGACACGGGCGGGACGCGATCCCGCGGAGGTGCAACTGGTCGCGGTGTCGAAGACGTTTCCGGCCGACGACGTGCGGGCGGTGTGGGAGGCCGGACAAACGACCTTTGGTGAGAGCCGCGTGCAGGAGGCCGAGGCGAAGATCTCGCAACTGCCCGGCGCGTTGAAATGGCATCTGATCGGGCACCTGCAGCGAAACAAGGTGCGTCGCGCACTGCCCTTGTTTGACCTGATCCAAAGCGTGGACACGGTCGAACTCGCGCAGGCGATCGACCGAATCGCGGCGGAGCTCGGCCTGTTTCCGCGGGTGCTTCTCGAAGTGAATGTGGCCGGCGAGGCATCGAAGTTCGGCTTTGCTCCGGCCACGCTGGAACGGGAGATCGAGTCGCTGCTCGCGTTGCCGCGGGTGCAGGTGGAGGGGTTGATGACCATCGCGCCGTATGCGGAGGATCCGGAGGCCGCGCGGCCGCATTTCCGCGCGCTGCGGGAGCTTCGCGACCGGCTCGCGACGCGGTGCGGGATCCCGCTGGGCGTCCTTTCGATGGGCATGAGCGGGGATTTCGAAGTTGCCGTGGAGGAGGGAGCGACGATCGTGCGCGTGGGGACTGCGATCTTCGGCGGAAGAGGGTAGCGCGCGGCGGCTTTGCCATGGGCGATTCCCGCGGTTGAGAAATGCCTGCGGTGTGGTAAATGGCAGGCATGTTTTTCGGAGCCATGCGCTGGATGGGAGCGGGAATGCTTCTCGCAGGGGTCGTTGCTGTGTCGGGATGCGCAGGCGGCGGGACGCCGTATCTGGGCCCGGAATACGAGACGCAGTTTTTTGGCCAGACGCGGACGACATCGGGCGGCGCCACGGCCGCTCCGGTCGAAATCATCGATGACGTCAGCTACTGGGACGGAGTGGACTACGGTGGGGGGGCTCCGTCGATCACCATCAACCTCACCGAGCAGAAGGCGTATTTCTACCAGGGCTCGAAGCTGGCCGGCGTGGCGCTGGTCGCGACGGGCAAGGAGGGATTTGGCACGCCTGCGGGAACATTCCGGATCATGGAAAAAATCCGGGACAAGCGGTCGAACCTCTACGGCTACATCTACGATGCGGCGGGCAATGTGGTGAACTACGACGCCGACGTTCGCAAGGACCGCGTGCCTCCCGGAGGGCGCTTCGAAGGGGCGCCGATGCCGTATTGGATGCGGCTGACCGCGGGTGGTGTCGGCATGCATCAGGGGCCGATTCCCGTGCCGGGATCGCCGGCGTCCCACGGGTGCATCCGCGTCAGCAAGCAGGTGATTCGCGAGTTCTTCGATCACGCGCACGTCGGCATGCCCGTGCGAATCGTTTATTGATCAGGCAAAAGGGTCTTTCAGCCGCCTGTTGATTTCTGATAGAGCCGGGGCATGTGTCCGGAAGTCGATCTTCTCAAGGAAATCCCCATCTTCAAACTGCTGGACCCATCCGAGGCGCAAGGACTCGCGGCGAAGCTCACGGTCGTGAATTTCAAGGCCGGTGAACCCGTGTTCTTCACGGGCGATCCCGGCGACGCGATGTATGTGATCTGCGAGGGCGAGGCGGAGGTCTTCTTCAAGAACGACACCGGCGAGAAAATCGTCCTCGAGCGGCCGGGCAAAGGGGACTTCTTTGGAGAGCTATCGTTTCTCGAGCAGGGATGCCGGAGTGCCTCGGTTGCCGCGGCGACGGACCTGAAGGCGTTCCGGCTTTCGCATGCCGACCTGCGGGAGTTCCTGGAATCGCGACCCCACGCGGCGATGCACATGCTTGCCGCGATCGCGAAGCGGTTGCGCTTCACGGCCGAGCAGCTTCGGCACACGGCGACGCGCAACGTCAACGAAGAGGAGGCCGACGGCCGCAACTGGATCCAGCGGGGCGCCGACGCCATAGCGGCCTTCTCCGGCAGCATTTCGTTCATCGTCCTGCACGCGATCATCTTCACGTTCTGGATCGTCGTGAACACGGTTCACGTGCCGGGCATCCCGCAGTTCGATCCCTACCCGTTTGGCTTTCTGACCCTGGCCGTCTCGCTCGAGGCGATCTTCCTCGCGACCCTCGTGCTCTTCAGCCAGAACCGCCAGGCCGCGAAGGACAAGATCCGCGCGGATATCGAATACGACGTGAACCTCAAGGCGGAACTCGAGGTCGCGCACCTGCACGAAAAGATCGACCGTCTGAACTCCGAGGCGCTCGCGAGATTCGAGGCGATCCAGCAGCAGCTGGCGAAGATCTCCCCTGCCGGGCGCTGACCGCCTGCGCGTTCCCACTTGCGGGAACACGCAGCGTTGCACGGGGTCGGTTGTTCAGCGGCCGCCGCCGGCGCGCGGCCGGTGGCGCTTCCGCTTCCGATGTTCGGATGCCGCCTTCCGCTTCGCACGATTCTTTGCGCGAATCTTCTGCCGCTTCGAAGACCGGTCGGCCTGGATGGTTTTGTCAGGTGCGGACGCCGCTCCGTCGATGGTCGGGAATTGGAGGGTCGCCACGGCCGCTCCACTGGTCAGCTCCCGGCGCAGGCGCAGGAACCGGCGCGGATGGCCGGCCACCGGCACCGAGGCCTTGCGGATTTCGTGGATTGCCGAGGTGGTGACCACGATGGAGTCCACCGGCGTCCAGTTCACGAGATCCTCGCTCGCCTCCACAAATGTCGTCACGTCGGAGGCCTGGAGATTGGTTTGATAGATCAGCGCGAGTTCATCGCCGTCCGTGCCCGTTTCCACGCCACCCTGCGCGGGATCGAGGTCGGCAATCCGGGGATTCGTGTCGGAGGCGTATTCCTCGAAGTTCGTGCGGCCGTCGCCGTCGGGGTCGGCGTTCGCGCCCCACAGGGTCTCCTCCAGTGAAGGATCCGCGAGTTCCGATGCGGAGAACCACGTTTCGCGCCACGCGGCGATGCCGGTGGCGGGAGTCGAGGCGACGACTTCCATCGCGTTCAGGTAGGCGAACGAGCCCTGGATGAGCGTGATATCGATGAAGACCTGGCCGAAGGCGTCCGGGCGGATTCCCGACACCGTGGCGACCGTGTTGTTGTTGATGTTCGCTCCGCCTGCGCCAATGCCGGCGCCGCTGGTCCGGAGGGTGACGGTCCGGCGGTTCGCGCCGCGGACGTCGTATTCCGTGATTCGCGTCTCGGCATCGCTACGCGCACCGAAGAACCGGAATTCGTAGGACAGGTTCGGGTCGAGCCCTTCCAGCATGAATCCCCCGGGGACGTCGTCGTCACCACCGTTCACCTTGTCGTCGGCCGTGCAGAAAAAATAGTCCTGCGTGACGGACGGGATGGCGAAGTGCCCGAGGAGGTCCGGATTGGGATTGGCAAGGCCGCCGTTGAGCTTGCCGTTGCAGAGGAATCCGCCGGTGATCGTCATGCGAATGCCGGTGCGGCGGCCGGTGCGGTCCACGAGGTTGGCGAGGTGCTCGCCGGAGTTGATGAGACCGCCGCCGTTCGTGCCGTGCCAGTTGTTCCAGTGGTTGCCATTCGTGTCGGGAGCCCGCGTGTGGTCGCCGTTTGTGGAGTCGGAGGGGCCGAAGTCGAAGAGCAGGCTCTCGTCAGGCTGGAGCGTGTCCGGATTCGAGGTGAGCGGTTTGTTCGGCTCGAGAATGGCCATCACCGCAGGACGGACAATCCGCCGCCATTCCGCGTAGCCGGCCTTGCTCAGGTGGAGCCCGTCGACGAAGAGCGCGCTGAATGCCGAGGGGTTCGTGACCTGGAGATTTTCGAAAAAGGCGGGAAGATCGATGAAGTGCAGGGTGGGGTCCGCGGCGCAGGTTGCGGCGATCAGGGTGTTCGTCGCGCGCCTCGTGGAGTCGATCGATGCGCTGTCCGGCGTGGGGATGATGCCGAGATAAAAGATCGGGATCTCCGGAAACTGCGCGCGGACCAATCCGACGAAGGTCTTGAAATCCGAGTGCACCTGCTGGGCGTTCTTTCCACTGCGAACGTCGTTCGTGCCGAGCCACATGACGATTCCGGACGGCTGGTAGGGTGGGACGAGCCGGCTGAAGTTGGGATTCACCGACGAAAACTGCGAGCCGCCGAAGCCCCGCTGGATGACGCGGTAGTCCGCGAAATCGCGGGTGAGCGGCTCCCACCGGCGGATGCTCGAGCTGCCGAGAAAGAGAAGCGCGCCCGGGGCAATCGGGTCCTGTCCGTCCTGCGCAACCCAGCGGTCGATGACGTCACCCATCGCGGGCAGCGGCACGGGATCCTCGCCCTCGCTGATTTCCAGGATGCCGAGATACGCAAACGTGCCTTCGGTGACGGACATCCGCAGCTGGATCGTGCCGCTCGCGGTGGGCTGGACATTGTCGATCGTGACGACGGTGTCGTTGTTCCCGTTGTATCCGCCTGCGCCGATTGCCGGGCCGGAGGTCTGCAGGGACGTGGAGAGGGTTCCGTTGCTGCCGGTCGCGGCGTAGGTGGTGCGACGAACATCAGTGGTGTTCCGCGAGCCAAACATCCGCAGGCGGTAGAGTCTGCCCGGGTTCAGACCGGTAATGGAGAGCGTCGCCGTGGCGGTCGCACCCTCGAGATAGAAATAGTCCTGTGTCGCCGTGGCCACCGCGAAGTCGTCGAGAAGCGCGGGATCGGGCGAGAGAAGTCCCCCGTTCAGGATGCCGTTGGTGCGCCACGCGGTGGTGTTCATCGTGACGCCGATGGCCGTCGGCTCGTCGTCGATTGTGCGAAGGTTCGAGACCGTCAGACCCAAGGCGACGACGTTGGGGGACGAGACGTTGTTCCACACGTTCCCGAAGGCGTCGGTGCCCACCGTGGCGTTGCCGTTCGTGCCGTCATTGGGTCCGAAGTCGATGCGGAGCGTGCGGGCGGAAAGGGGGAGAGCCCCCAAACCGATCGTCAGAAGCAGGACGACGCGCGTGAGAAGACGCCGTCGCGTCCTCCGGCAAAGTCCGTGAAAAAGGGGGAACGGCGTGCGCATGGGTAATATTGTATACAATTTTTGAAACCGGCAAGGAATTGGCGTGAAATGGGGAAGGAAACTCAGGGGGTGCTGGAGAGCCGCTCCGCGACGATGCGGGAGACGACCGACTTCTGCACCTTGCCCATCGCGTTGCGCGGAAGGCAGTCGAGGACGACGAGCCGGCGTGGAATCTTGTAGGGGGAAAGCCGCTGCAGGCTCCATTGGCGCAGGTCGTCGATTTCGAGCGGATGATCCTTGGGTTCGACCGCCGCCGCGACGGCGACAATCTCGCCCCAGGTTTCGTCCGCGATGCCGACCACCGCGCATTCGCGGATGTTCGGGTGCTCGAGCACGGCGGCCTCGATCTCGAGGGCGGAGAGCTTGTAACCACCGCTCTTGATGATGTCGACCGACAGGCGGCCGAGGATGCGATAATAGCCGTCTTCGAGCACGGCCATGTCGCCCGTGCAGAACCAGCCGTCGTCGAAGGCCGCCGCAGTGGCCTCGGGCTGGTTCCAGTATTCGCGGAAGACCATGGGCCCCTTCACCTGGACTTCGCCGGGCTCGCCCTCGCCGGTGATGATGGTGCCGTTCTCGGCGCGCAGGCGCACCTGCACGGAGGGCAGCGGTTGACCAACGGCGCCGGGGCGGCGTTCGCCGTCGTAGGGGTTCGAGAGGATCATGCCGGTCTCGGTCATCCCATAGCGTTCGAGAAGGCTCTGGCCGGTGAGTGCGGTCCATTTTTCGTGGATCCTCGCGGGAAGTGCGGCCGAGCCGGACACCATCAGGCGCATTGCCGAAAAGCCGGCGAGGATTCGTTCGCGAAGGTCGCCCGCGTAAACGCCGGCATTCAGCGCCTCGAGGATCCTCGCGTAGATCGTCGGCACGGCCATGAAGACGGTGTAGGCGCCGGCTGCGACGCGCTCGAGGATCTCGGCTTCGATGAAGCGTGGAAAGGCCTCGATGCGTGCGCCGGACCACAACGCGCAGCAGGCGACGTTCACGATGCCGTGAATGTGGTGCATCGGAAGGAACAACGGAATCCGGTCGTCCGCGCTCCATTTCCAGGCCTTCACAAGCGTTTCCGTCTGCGCGCGGAGGTTCGCATGCGTGCTCACCACGCCCTTGGGACGGTTGGTGGTGCCGCTCGTGTAGAGAATCATCGCCCGGCGGGATTCGTCGATCGCGGGAAGCGTGCAGGTTCCTGCCGGGTCGATTTCTTCGAAGAGAAGAACGCTGGCATTCCGTGCCTCCACGGGGAGCTTTTCGACGTGGGCGCGGGTGGTGAGAATGGTCCGCACGCCCGAGTCCTGCAGCACATAGGCGAGTTCGGAGGCCGTCGCCGAGACGGAAAGGGGCACGGCGATGCCGCCCGCGCGCCAGATGGCCCACTGCATGGAAACGTATTCGAATCCCGCGGGGGCGAGGAACGCGATGCGTGCCTCCTCGAGGTCGGAAGCGCCGTGGAGGAGCGCTGCGGCAATCGCTTCGGACTGCCGGAGAAGCTCCGAATAAGAGTGGTCAACGCCGCCGGACCGGATCGCAATGCGGTCGCCGTGCGCGCGCGCCCGGGCGGGCAGCGCGAGTTCCATGGCGCGGGGTTCCGAAGATTCAGAGTCGTTTTTCATACGAACAGGCGAACAAGGAAGAAAATGACGGAAGGTCCAAAGAAGCAGCCGAGGCCGGTGTAGAAGGTCGCGGTCATTGCCCCATAGGGCACGAGCTTTGGATCCGTGGCGGCCAGCCCGCCGACCACGCCGCTGGTGGTGCCCATGAGTCCGCCGAACACAAGGGCGGTCGTTGGATTGTTCAGACCGATCCACGGGGCGACAAAGGGTGTGCAGGTCATCACAAGAATCGCCTTCACCAGGCCCGCGCCGATGCTCAAGGCGATGACCTCGGAGCTGGCATTCAGCGCGGCTCCGGTCACAGGGCCCACAATGTAGGTCGCCGCGCCACCGCCGATCGTCGTGATGCTTACCGCGTCGCGATAGCCAAATGCCCACGCGATCCCTCCGCCGATCGCGAACGAAACAAAAATCCCCAGAAACAGTGCGACGGCTCCGCAGATTCCGGCGTGCCGGATTTCCTGGAAACGGACGCCGGCCGCCGTCGCGACGATGGCGAAATCCCGCAGCATCGCACCCCCCAGAATGCCCATTCCCGCGAGCACCGGGATGTCTGCGACGCCATTTTTGCCCGATGTGAACGCTCCCGCGAAATAGGCCATGACCAACCCCAAAAAGATCGCAATCGCCGAGCCATGCAGCCGGCCTTTGGTCAGCTTGTCCGAAAAAAGGTAGGAAATGGCGACCGTGGCGCCCACCACGGCGAAGGCGGTGACCAGCGAATTGTCGATGAGGACTTTTTCCAGGATCGGCCCCATCTCAGCGGTCCTCCGGGGGCAGGGATTTCGGCGGGGCAATCCGGCTGACGAGCGGCACCAGCGCCATGCTGCCCACGACGGTGACCACCCCTGCGAGAATGGCCATCGGCCCGGCGTGGATCGCGCCGTATACATTCTGGGTTGCGGCGATCGCCACCACGATCGGCACATAAATCGCGCTCCAGTAGTTGATCCCGCTCTCGGTGGCTTCGCGGAGCCGGTTTGACCGGCGGAGAAGCTCTGCGGTGACAATGAGCAACACCATGGCGATGCCGACACCTCCGATATTTTTGTTCACTTTCAACAAGGAACCCAACAATTCTCCGACGAAAAGGCCGGCAAGAGAACAGAGGGCAAGGATCGCGGTTCCGTAGATGGCCATTGAACGTTTTAGGGCAATGAACGAGGGCGGAGTTTGACTGGCATTGAGCAGTCGGGCAATGATTGCATGCACTTGACGCTCGCCTCGGAGGTCGGGCGACCTATTTTACGGAGATGGCATCGGTCAGCACGGACGAAATCAGGGAAAGCCTCGAGCAATCGATTATCGAACGGGAGTTCGGAGATGGGGAGCGCCTCGACGAGGTGCAACTGGCCAGGCGTTTCTCGGTGTCGCGGACGCCCCTGCGGGAGGCCCTGCGGATGCTTTCGGGCTCGGGACTGGTCGAATTGATCCCCCACCGGGGCGCCTACGTGCGCTACCCGGGAATTGTCGAGATCGTCGAGATGTTCGAAGTGATGGCGGAACTCGAGGCCCTGTGCGGCCGGCTGGCGGCGCGCCGCATTTCCTCCTCGGACCTGGTCGAGCTCACCGTCGCCGCCCGTGCGTGTGAACGCGCCGCCGCGAACAACGACCCGGACGACTACTACCACCGCAACGAGACGTTCCATCAACAGATCTACCGCACCGCGGGCAATGGCTTCCTCGCCTCTGAGGCCCTCCGGTTGCAGAAGCGGCTCCGTCCGTTTCGCCGGATGCAGCTCCGCTCCTCCGGACGTCTTGCGCAATCGTTGAGCGAACATTCGCGGATCCTGGACGCCATCACCAAGGGGGATGCGAACCGGGCTGCGGAGGAGTTGAGGAATCACGTGGCGGTGCAGGCGGAGCGGTTCAACACCCTGATTGCGCATTACGAAAAAGGGCCGGAACTTTCCGGCCGGTGAGTGATGCCGGGGGGCGGGCACCCCTTGGTGCTGTCCCCGGGCGGGAGAATGGCAGGCGCCCCGAAGGGCGCGCTGCCGCCCCCAAAAGAGATCAGACCGTCGGGTTCGAGCGACGGCGGCGATACACGATCCACGCGCCGGTTCCGGCGGCGAGGAGAAGCAGGGTGGTCGAAGGCTCCGGAACTGCGGTCAGCTCCAGGGCCCCGATGTATGCATAATCGCTCTCGGCGACCCGGACGGTGAGCGTGAGGGTTCCATCCTCATCCGGGACGATTTCGGAGAACTCGGCAAACTTGTCATTGTTGCCGTTGTGACCACCGGCACCGATTCCCGCACCGGACGTCTGAAGCAGGACGGTGTGCAGGCCGTTGATGTCGACAATCGTATATTCCGTCACGCGCACCTGGTTTTCCGCACGAGTGGCGAAAATCTTCAGGTTGTAGGTAAGCGTCGGATCGAGGTCGAAGAAGGTCATCGAGGCGATGCCCTCCTTCCCGTCGGTAAAGGGCTTGTTGATGAAGAAGTAGTCCCCGGTGGCGTTCGTTGAGGCAAAGTTCCCCAGAAGGGCCGGATCCGGCGTCATCAAGCCACCGTTTTGGAAACCATTGGATTCCCAGCCCCTGGAGAACGTCAGGACGATGCCGGTCTCCTTGTTCGTCGAGGTGACGAGGTTCACCACCGGATTGGGGGGAGTCGGTCCGCCTGCCGTGGCGGTGTTTGTCCACGCGTTGTTCCAGTAAAGTCCGTAGCTGTCGGGAATTCCGATGCTGTTCCCGGCGTCGGGATTCATTACCCCGTCGTAGGGCATGATGAGTCCGTTCACGCCCTCCGGGTTGTTGGGATCGTTCTTACCGAAGTCGATGTAGATGATGTCGCCGAGGCTGATGGCGGCGTTTGCGATGGGGAGCGATGCGGCGGTGAGGCCGATGGCCAGGGTGGTTAGCAATGTGCGGGTTTTCATGGCAACACGGGAGGTTGAGTTTGGAGGAGGTGAAAGCTGGCTGTTCGGGGGGCGTGGTGGGGAAGGCCAAACTCCCGCACGTGGCGTGCGGGAGTGGCTCTTTGGAATGTTTATCTGTTGGTAGGCATGGTCCTGCCTGAGGTTGGCTCGCTTACGCCCTCCGGCGGCGGCGAGCCACGATCAAGGCGATGCATCCCGCCGCGGCGGCGATTCCATACATCCCGGGCTCGGGAACAGCGGTCAGCTGCAGGGTGCCCAGGTAGGCATAGCCGCCCTCGATGACTTTTACTGTGAGCAGGATGTTGCCGAACTCATCGGGAATGATTCCCTCGAGATAGGCAAAGGTGTTGTTGTTTCCATTGTATCCGCCAGCGCCGATTCCAGGGCCGGTGGTTTGCAAAATAGTCGAGTGGACTCCGTTGATGTCCGTGATCGAATATTCGGTTTTACGAACATCGCTTGCGTTCGTTTGCAGGCGGGTTGCGAAGAACTTGAAGTCGTAGGTTAGCTCCGGATTGAGGCCCGAGAACGTCATCGTGGCGTATCCCAACGCTCCACTGTTCGTTCCGTTGTGGAAGAAGTAGTCGCCGGTTGCGTTTACGAACGCGATGTCACCCAGGAGCGATGCGTTCGGGTCCATGAGACCGCCGTTCCTGAAGCCATTGGCTTCCCAGCCTTTCGAGAAGGACAGGTCAATTCCTGTGTCTTTATTGGTGTTGGTGATCAGGTTGACCACCGAGGGCGGCGATTGGCTCAGGTTGTTGGTGTTATACCAAGCGTTGTTCCAATAGTTCCCGTTGGCGTCCGCCACACCGGTGTTATTTCCACGCGTGGTGTCCATCGTGCCCGGACCGGGCATGATGATGCCGTCTTCAGTGTTGTTTCTGGAGAAGTCGATGTAGACCTTGTCGCCGGCCTTGATGGCGGCTTGAGAGGTCAGGGGAAGCGCGAGCCCTGCAACGGCCACGCCGAGAAGGAGTCGGAGTTTCATGGGTCTTTTCCGGGGAGTTTTTGATTCAGGAATGGGAGGCCTCCCATCGCAGCAGACCTGCGGAGGGAGCTTGCCGCGAAGATAGATCGGATTGTTTCTGTGTCAACCAAGTTGTATACAATTCTTCCGACACGAAGCCGACACTTATTGCGCTGATGGAGTGAGCCTTATGGCCTCCGCGAACAGGTCTTTTGAGCGGCCCGTGGACCCCCCAGACGGGAATCGACCAGTCGGGGAGCTCCTACTGTATACTACGCGCGTCCGAGCCGATCAGCTTGTCGAAGCGCTTGGCGGGGTTTGCGTAGGCGGGGTAGCGGGAGGTGTCGCCGGTGGAGGGCTTGAAGCGCCAGTGCTTGTAGGCCCAGAGCCAGAGTTCGGGGCGGGCGCGGATGGAGCGCTCGAGTTCGTTCCAGCAGAGTTGGGTGATCTCGGCGGCGCTGGCGTCGGAAGGGACGTTCACCGCCGGGAGATAGCGCGCGACATAGGTTCCGTCGGGTTCGGGGGTGCATTCGCACGGGATGAGCGTGGCGTTGGTGCGGCCGCGCAGGGCGTGGAGGATCGGGCTGGCGGAGGTCCACAGGCCGAAGCAGCGGATGGGGACGGTGCCGTGTTTCGGATCGAGGCTGAGATCGGTGAGCACGCCAAACTTGCCGCCGGATTTGAGCACCTTGAGCATGCGGATGAGCACGCGTTCCTGGGGGATGATTTCGTGCCCAGTCACGCCGCGCAGGCGGCTGAACACGGGGCCGAGCAGCGGGTTCTTGAATCGCTGGAAAATGATCGGGCCGGTCCGGATGCCGAGCGCCGAGGCGTGGCTGAGCCACTCGAAGTTGCCGAAATGCGCGCAGAAATAGATGCCCGCCTGCGTGGGGTCGCGATGGCACGGGTCGGCGTCGAGGCCTTCGATGCGGATGTATCGGCGCCAGTCGCCGCGCACGAGATTGGGCGACCAGAAGAGGCTGAGCATCGTGCGCGCGAAGTTGCGGTAGGAGTCCTTCGCGATGCGCTCGCGTTCGTCGGGCGTGTATTCGTCGCCAAAGGCGGCGCGCAGATTTTCCAGCGCGGTCGTGCGGCCTTGGGAATCGAAGTGATACGCGAGCGCGCCGAGGTCGTGCGCGATCTGCTCGATGGCGTCGTAGGGGAGCTTCGGAATCAGCCACGCGACGAACTCCAGCGCCCAGTATTCGATGCGGTAGCGCAGGCGTTTGAAGCCGGTGATGCCGGCAAGGGGATCGTCAGGCATCGCGGAGGAGCGCCGGCGGTGCGGGGCGCGTGGGTTTCGAAGGGAGCGGGCGGCTTCCGACGGTCCGGGTGGGGACGGTCAAGGCCCCC
>Ga0065721_10003943_pt1 | contig 53621 bp, 44 predicted proteins | sample Mesricmetagenome_FD_59108 | JGI IMG/M metagenome (GOLD analysis project Ga0065721, IMG submission 59108) | Mesophilic microbial community from rice straw/compost enrichment Sample: eDNA_1 v2 (version 2) | ecosystem: Engineered > Solid waste > Grass > Composting > Bioreactor | place: USA: Davis... | reverse complement strand
GCAGATTCTGCAGGTGCGCGAATTAAATGTCATGCGCAGTACCGCTGTGGATCTGGAAACACAGCAGCTCGCGCTTAAGCAGACCGCGGATCAATTGAAAAAAGCGCCCAAACCCAGCAGTGATCCAGCACTGGAACAGGAGATCGAGCGTTTGCGCGGCGCAATCCAAAATCGCGAAGGGGTGGCCGGCATTATCACCAGCCGCTCTATGGGCAACGATACGGGATTTTCCCGCCACTTAATCGCTCTTGGCCGGCATAAAGTGGACGGTGTGGCGCTGCGAAATTTTACGTTGGATTCCGGCGGTGCATTTTTACGTTTGGAAGGTGTGAGCCAAAAAGCGGAGCTGGTGCCGCTCTATGTCAGCCAACTACAGGCGGATGAAAATTTTAATCAAACCAAATTCGGCAATTTGACGCTGCGCGGTTATGGCGCCGGCGTCAGTTTTCTGCTGAGCGGCGACGGCCCTATGGATCCGGCCACGCTTACCTATTTCACCGACGAACAACTGCTGCCGCGGTGACAATCCGCGTGGAAATTTAACGAGCTATATGAAAGAAAAATGGGGCCAGCTGAAAAATCGATTTGAAGCTTTCGCGATGCGCGAGCGGCTTCTGCTTGTCGGTGCGGCCGTGGCCCTGGTGTATCTGCTCTGGGAGATGCTGTTGTTTCATCCGCTGACGAAAGAAAAGCAGGTGCTGGTCGCGCGGGAGCGGGTGGCTCAGCAGGCGATACAGATGACGGAAGCGGAAATCACCGTTTTAAGAAATCTTGTCAATAAAGACCCGAATGTGGAATTGCGCCAGGAAATCGCCGATCTGCGTGCGCGGCTCAACAGCCTCGACCAGCAGCTCGATACTCTCGCAGTAGGCCTGGTGCCGGCGCACACCCTGCCAAAGGTTATGCACGGTATTTTGAGTAAGACCGGCAAATTACAAATTGAGCAGCTGATTACTCTGCCGCCGGAAATATTGAACCTCGCCGCCGGCGTCAACAAAGTGGAGGTGCAACCCGCCGAGACCAAACCGTCAACCGCGGCTGTGCAGCCGGAAAATACGGAGTCGGTGGAGCAGGGCGCGAGTGTTTATCGGCATTCCGTGGTGCTCAGTTTATCGGGAGATTTTGCCAGCGTCGTTCAATATTTGCGTGAGCTGGAGCACAGCGACTGGCGCTTTTATTGGGAGTCTCTGCGCTATCAAGTGAGCGATTATCCGCAGGCGAAAATCCGCCTCCGAGTATTTACCCTTTCCAGTCAGCGTGGAGTGCTCGATGGCGCTTAAGCGATTTTATATTTTGCCGCTGTGTGCTCTTGCGCTGTCATTTACGGTGAGTGCGCAAGGTGTTGATGAGCTGACACTGGTGGATCCCACCCGGCCAGTGGCGTTTGTTGCGCCGACCGGCAAACAGCAGCAGGAAGAAAATAAGCTGCAATTGCAGGCCATTTTTTCTGGCGGTGGCAGGCGGGAGGCGGTGATCAACGGCCGAGCGGTCAAAGTCGGTGACATGGTGGATCAGGCAAAAATTCTGGCCATAGGGCCGGGTCGCGTGAGCTTCGTAAAAAATGGGGAAAAGGGGGAATTGGTGTTGCTGCCGACCGTATCCAAACCAGTGAGAGTCGAGGAATAAATTATGATAATCCGACTTTCATTTATTCTTTGGTCATTGCTTCTGCTGGGGCTTAACGCCTGTACGCAACAGGATCACAAACCTTCCTTGAGCCGGGAGGTTTATGACAAAGCCTTGGACGATAGCAGACCCGCGCCGGTGCCGGATTATGTCAACGACGCTCTGCTCAATCGCAGCGCCAGCGGATCCGCCACCCGCGCGGTGCAGGCGCGCCGGTTTGATGTCTCGGTGAATAATCTTCCCGCCAAAGCGTTTTTCCTCAGTCTGGTTTCCGAAGCGGGCGTCAATGTGGTGACCCACCCGGATGTGACCGGCAATATCTCCCTGAATCTGCGTAATGTCACTGTGGATGAAACCCTGGCGGTGGTGCGGGATATGTACGGTTATGAATACAAAGTCAAAGACAATATTTATTCGATATTTCCGCGCAAACTGCGCACGGAAATATTTTCCATTAATTACATCGATATTAAACGGGTCGGCGTAACCGATACCAATGTGTCGATTGGCGAAGTCAAAACCGGCAGCAGCTCTTCCTCCGAGGGTGGCAGCGGCGGGGGCGCCACCAGCAACGCCGCCAATATTCTCGGGTTGGCTGGTAGCACAGAGGAAAATTCCAATAGCAGCGGGCAGGGCATCAGCCCTGGGTCGCGGGTGCAGACGCTGAACAAAACCGATTTTTGGCAAATGGTAAAAGAAACCGTAGGTTCCATGGTGGGCGTGCCGGCGGAGGGCCGCAATGTGATGGTCAACCCGCAATCGGGCTTGCTGGCGGTGACTGCCATGCCGGCGGAAATCAATGCGGTGCGGGAATTTCTCGAGCGTTCGGAACTCAGCGTAAAACGCCAGGTGATCTTGGAAGCGAAAATTCTGGAAGTGCGTTTAAGCGAAGGTTTCGACGCTGGTATTAATTGGAACGCGATCCAAGGGCAGCTGCACTACAGCAAAAATGTCACCAGTTTTAGCAGCCCGGTTGATATTACCGGGGTGCAGGATTCCGGCACTGAGGTTTTTGCATCTATTTTTAAAGTGTTGGATATTCGCGATCTGCTCTCTTTATTGGAAACCCAGGGTTCGGTGCAGGTGTTATCCAGCCCGCGGGTGAGCACGGTCAACAATCAAAAAGCCGTTATCCGCGTCGGCACCGATGAATTCTTTGTTACCGGTTTGAAAAATAACACTACCTCCAGCGCCGCTACCACAACGTCCTCACCGGAAATTGAACTCACCTCATTTTTCAGCGGTATTTCCCTGGATGTGACGCCGCAGATTTCCGAAGACGGCGATGTGATTCTGCATATTCACCCGATTATCAGCGACGTGCGCGACCAGACCAAGGAAGTGACGGTGGGCGACTCCAAGTTCGCCATGCCCCTGGCGCTGCGGGAAATTCGCGAGAGCGACAGCGTGGTGCGCGCCCGCAGCGGCCAGGTGGTGGTGCTGGGCGGATTGATGCAAAAATCACGGCAGGCGTCGGATGGCAAACGGCCGATTCTCGGCGATATCCCGGTGGTGAATTTATTTTTCAAAACCAAATCCCGCGGTGCGGCCAAAACCGAATTGGTGATTCTGCTGCGCCCGGTAGTGGTGGGCGAGGAGAGCTGGCGGGAACAATTAAAAGAATTTCGCGAATTCTCCGGGCCGATCAATTGAGCCGGGCCGCGCACGTTAAAATCCAGGCGAGGTGAATCATGTACCTAAAGCACTTCGGTATGACGGAAAAACCGTTTTCGCTGACGCCGGATACCCAGTTTTTTTTAGCTGCCCGCAGTCACCGCGAGGCACTTAATACTCTGTCGTTCGCGCTGCAGGATGGCGAGGGTTTTATCAAAATCGTCGGCGAAGTTGGTACCGGCAAAACTCTGCTGTGTCGCATTCTGCTGAACCGGTTGGATAAGGCACAATTTGTCACCGCGTATATCCCCAATCCCTGTCTGACCCCGGAAGAATTAAAGGCGTTTATCGCTGCGGAAATCGGCGCGGATTATCAACGCGCCATGCCCGCGCACGAATTGACGGCGGCGATTTATCGCCGGCTGCTGCAGATCGCCCGCCAGCGCAAACATGTGGTGTTGGTGGTGGACGAAGCGCAGACCATGCCGCGGGAGACCATCGAAGCTCTACGCCTGCTCACCAATCTGGAAACCGAAAAACGCAAGTTATTGCTGGTGGTCATTCTCGGCCAGCCGGAACTGGATGAGCTGCTCAATCGCGACGATTTGCGCCAATTAAAACAGCGCATCGTGTTTGCGGAAAAATTGCGGCCTTTAAGTACAGCGGGCGTTGCCGCTTATTTGCGTCATCGCTTGAAAGCCAGCGGTTGTCAGCGCGACATGCTGTTCAGTCCGCTGGCCACCTGGTTATTGGCAAAAGCCTCCGGCGGTATTCCGCGGCTGATCAATATTCTCGCCCATAAGGCGTTGTTGTGCGCCTATGGTAAGCGCGACGCCACTATCGCCGGTTGGCATATCGCCAAAGCCGTGCGCGACACTCCGGAGTGTCGTCCGGGCGGGCGTTTTTGGTGTCGTCTTTGGGAGCTCAATGGGCGTGCGTTTGTCGCCCGCCCGGCAGAGGTGGCGCGATGAGTTTGATCAACGATATGTTGCAGGACCTGGACCGCGACACAGTGCGGGAAATACCGGTGCTGCCCTCTGGACTTGCGGCAAAAAAAATGGACGCTTCCACATCACCGCGCCGATTTATATTGCCGGGTTTGGCAGTGGTTGCGGTGATCTACGCGGTAGTTGTCGAGATGAATTTGTTTGGGCTTATGCCGGAGAAGAAAAAGCCCGATGTCGATATTCCAGAACCCATTGCGCTGAACAGTAAATGGTTGCATGTAAAGCCGGCGGAAACGCCCGCCGCGGTGGTGATCGAAACGGTTCCCGTTTCCACGATAACAGAAGAGGTCGCCACGGAAGATACAGCGGTCGAATCCGTTGTAGCCGAGCAAGTTATTGCACCATCGCTTGAGGAAAAACCGATTGCAGCAACACCGTCTGATTTGAATTTCTCAGGCAATTCCGCAGTTACACCTTTACTGGAAGCCGCTTCCCGTGCTTTGGCGACCAATCAATTGACCACTCCGGTAGGCAATAACGCTTACGAATTATTTAAAAGTGTGTTGGTAATCGATCCGCAGAATGAAGATGCACTCGCGGGCATTGAAAGCATTCGCCAGCGTTATCTCTGGTGGATGGAACAAGCTCTCAACCAAGGTCGTGTGGCCGCGGCGCAGATGTATGCACACAAAGCCAAAAATGTCGGAGTCGATGACGCCACTTTGGCGCTTTACGCCGACCGCTTAAATCAGCCTGTCGCCGCCGCGCCAGCGGAAATACCTGCAGCGGAAATATCAACTCAAGCCAGTATCACGCCAGCCAAATTGGCGAGTGATGTCGAGGTGGCCGAACGTTTACGCGCGGCGGGTTTGCGCGCGGAAACGGAGGCGCTGCGGCTGGTCACACAAGCCCGCGCCGCACCGCAAACGGCGGTGGCGCTCGCGGATTTATATGCGGAGCGGCAGGCGCGGCGCGAACTGCGCCATCTTGCTGATCTTCTCGCCGAACCTCCCACCGAACAAGCGCAACCGGCCTACGCCTATGTGGCAGCGCAATTGTGGCTGCTGGACGGGCAGGAAAAGCGTGCAGCGGATGCACTCGCCTCAGTGGAATTTGACGGGTTGGCAGAGCGTCAGCGCCAGCGCCTTTTAGCCGGGCTGCAGCAGAAGGCGGGCGCTTACGGCGCGGCCATGGCACTCTACGCGAATCTCGTCTCCGTATCTCCGGAGAGCGTCAGCGATTGGTTGGGACTTGCCGTCAGCGCCGACCGCAGCAAATTGCCGGACACCGCTCTCGATGCCTATGAAAAAGTGCTGTTGCTGCGCCATCCGGATCCGCGGGTGATGCAGTTTGCGCGTCAGCGTCAGCAGGATTTATCTCTTTCCATGACCAACAGGTAAACGCGTGGAAACCGCCAGCGCACCCAAACGAATTCGAATTGGCGACATACTGGTCGCCCAGCAGATCATCAGCCAGCAGCAGCTGGAAACCGCGCTCGCGGAGCAGAAAAAAACCGGCTACAAACTCGGCCGCCAATTGGTAGCTTTGGGTTTTGTCGATGAAAATACCCTGCTGAATTTTCTCTCCAAACAGCTGAATTATCCGTTTATCGAACTGGCGCATTTCCGTTTTGATCGCGAAGTGGTGCAGATACTGCCGGAGACTGTTGCCCGACGTTATCGCGTCATTGTGTTAAAAGACGATAAGGATGGTTATCTGTTGGGCATGTCCGACCCGACGGATATTTTCGGCCTGGATGACATTAAAAAAATTCTGAAAAAACCGATTAAACCAGCGGTGGTGCGCGAATCCGAACTGCTGGATATTCTCGACGTCGCCTACACCCGCGCCGCCGAAATTGCGTCTCTCGCGGAACAGTTGCACGAAGAGCTGGAAAGTGACGCAGTCGATATCGCGAGTATTCTCACCACCGTGGAAGACACGGATGCGCCGGTGGTGAAACTGCTGCAAAAGATTTTTGAGGAAGCCATCAATAGCCGCGCATCGGATATTCATATAGAACCGGACGAAACGGTATTACGCATTCGTCAGCGCATCGACGGCGTGTTGGTGGAGCAGGTGATGAATGAAAAACGCATCGCCGGCGCGTTGGTGGTGCGCTTAAAACTCATGTCCGGTTTGGATATTTCGGAAAAACGTCTGCCCCAGGACGGACGCTTCAATCTCAAAATTGGCTCCCACAGCATCGATGTGCGCCTTTCCACCATGCCGGTGCAATACGGTGAGTCGGTGGTCATGCGTCTGCTCGATCATTCCGCCGGCATTCGCCCGCTCAATAAAGTCGGTATGCCGGAGCGCTATGTGCGCCTGTTTCGCAACGTGATTACCCGTCCACACGGTTTGGTGCTGGTGACCGGGCCGACCGGTAGCGGCAAAACCACAACGCTCTACGGCGCGCTGGCGGAGCTCAATACGCCGGAGAAAAAAATCATCACAGTGGAAGACCCGGTGGAATATCGCCTACCGCGGATTAGCCAAGTGCAATTGCATGAAAAAATCGGCCTCAATTTCGGCACCGTACTGCGCGCGACTTTGCGGCAGGACCCGGATATTTTGTTGATTGGCGAAATTCGCGATTCTGACTCAGCGGAAATTGCTTTGCGCGCTGCTATGACCGGTCACTTGGTGTTATCAACATTACATACCAACGATGCTGTGACATCGGCGCTGCGTCTGTTGGATATGGGTGTGGATTCCTTTCTGGTTGCCTCCAGTCTCAAGGCGGTTATCGCCCAGCGCTTGGTGCGCCGTGTCTGCCTGCATTGTGCGGAACCCTACACGCCCAACACGCAGGAGCTGCAATTGATTCGCCGCATGACGCGCAACCAGAATCCGGATGTCAGCCGCATGCGCAAAGGCAGTGGCTGTCCGCACTGTTACAACAGCGGTTATCTCGATCGCATCGGGGTTTTTGAATTACTCGAAATCAATGGCGCCATGGCTGACGCCCTGCGCGATAACAGCGTACGCAAATTTAATGATGCAGCCCACGCCCAGGAAAATTACCGTCCGTTAAGTCACGCCGCCCTGGATTTTGTTTTGCAGGGAACTACCACGGTGGATGAGGTATTGCGGGTATCCGCCGAGGTTGAAGATGAAAGTCTGGCCGAGTCTCCAAATTGATTTTTGAACGGGTGCAACATCGATGAATTTTCTAAGCCGCTATGCCCACGTTTGAATATCAGGGCCGCTCGACCCAAGGGCAGGCCGCCAAAGGACAAATGGACGCGCCCAATATGGAGGCCGCGGCCGCTGCCTTATTGGAGCAGGGCATAACACCAGTGGATATTCGGCCGCTTGCCGCGGCGACTGACGCGAATATTGATCTCAATAAATTGTTTGGTGGTGGCAAAGTCAAAGCCATCGATCTCATCATGTTCTGCCGACAGATGTACACCATCACCAAATCTGGAATTCCCCTGGTCCGTGGAATACGCGGCCTTGCCGCCGGGTTAAAACATCTGGAATTTCAGCGTGTATTGAACGATGTAGCACAGCGCCTGGAAGGGGGCTCCGCATTGTCGCAGGCGCTGGCCAAGCACCCTAAAGTATTTAATAACCTCTTTGTCAGCATGATCAATGTCGGTGAGAGCACCGGCAGTCTCGACCAGGTTTTTGCGCAATTGGCGTTTTATATGGAACGCGATGAGGAAACGCGTAAGAGCATCAAATCCGCCACGCGCTATCCAACCTTTGTGGTGATTGCCCTCGCTATTGCGGTGACCGTGGTAAATATCGCGGTTATTCCCAAATTCGCCGATATGTTTAAACAGTTTAAAGCCGAACTGCCGCTGGTGACCAAAATTCTTATCGGTACGTCCAACTTATTTGTGAATTATTGGTGGGCGCTGCTGATCGTATTGGGATTTGCCGTGGCGGGAATTTGGTATTACCTCACGACACCGCAGGGCGCGATTTTTTGGGGAGAAAAAAAATTAAAATTGCCGATTATCGGCAGCATTATCGACCGCGCATCCATGGCCCGCTATGCGCGCAGTTTTAGTTTGATGCTGCGCGCGGGCGTCCCACTCAATCAAGCGCTGACGTTGTGCGCAAGAGCCATCGACAATCCCTATCTCGGCCAGAAAATTGACCGCATCCGCCGCGGTATAGAACGCGGCGACAGCCTGCTGCGCACCCATATGCAAGCGGAAATGTTATCGCCTCTGGTGCTGCAGATGATCGCGGTAGGGGAGGAGAGTGGCAAGGTGGAAGAACTGCTCGCGGAAGTTGCGGATTTTTACGAGCGCGAGGTGGATTACGATTTGAAAAAATTAAGTGACAGCATCGAACCTATTTTGATTGTTTTTATGGCCGGTTTTGTCACAGTGCTGGCCCTCGGTATTTTTCTACCCATGTGGGATATGTATAACGTGCAAAAGAGTGCCATGTAAGTACTACCGCAAACACTTTGGCGTTGCTATTCTCCCGCTTTGCTTTCCCGGGAAATTGTCTGGTTGATTTTCAGACAGCTCAATTAAGAATTCGAATAAATAAAGAAAACATCAATAACAAATCGGTTTGTGGTCCTCCAAACCGACCCAATTGCAGTCGCCGGTGAGCGATCTATGCTTTTAGTTCATGAGGCTAATAAGAAAATAACAATTACGGTCCGAGGCGTTACACGCGCCGCCGGAAAGTTTTCTAAAGGTCGTGTCAGTGGTTCTGGGGCACAAAATAAGTCATAACAGAAGGAATAACGCCATGATGATCACTTTTCGTCGAATGTTTATGGCCGCTGCGGCGTTTGTCGCTGTGTCCATGCAAGGCTGTGGTTGCGACGACAACGATGACCGATATTACACGCCGTCGCCGGGCGAACCGTCCGTTAATGTTGAAGGTACCGCCACTAAAGGTGTGCTTAGAAGGTTCTTGGTTGAAGCTTTTGAAATTGATGCCAATGGCGGCTTAAGTGCGCAACCAGTTCACTCTTCTATTACTAATGACAGTGGATCTTATCGACTTTCCATTCCTCGCGATCGCCTTGGTAACCCCTTCGTGATTCGCGTGACACCGCAGACGGGTTCTACCATGCTATGTGACATGGAGCTGGGTTGCGGTGGCGCCGCTTTTGGTGACCCGATAACCGTGCCGGATGATTTTGAGCTCCAGGCGGTGCTCCCGTCAGTTTCGCAAAACACCTTTGCGAATATCACGCTTTTCAGCCATTTGGCCGCCAGGTACGCGTTGGACAACATTCAAGGTTCCGGCCTCGACGCAATTCGAGCCGCAATTGCCAGTGCCAATTCTCGTGTGGCAAACCGGTTCGGCATTGTGGGTGACCTGACCGCCATTCCCGTCATTAATCTCACCGATGCGAACGCCGTGTTAGCCGCAGCTCGACAGGCGCGTTTTGATGCTTTGCGTTTAAGCGCGCTTAACTCGGCATTTATTCCTGCGACAATTTCCAGAGACGCCACACACGATTTCTCATCGGCCTTCAGCGCATTCGTGAATCAGTATTTGGCGAGGGGATTTGCCGGTAATACCGCTGGCGAGTACGCCCAGGACGCCAGCTTTGCTGACTTCCTGCAATATGCCTCCCGAATCCTCGGAATCGCTCAGTCGCAGCTTGGGGAAGATGGGCAAGACTTGGCGGGCCTTATCCAGGATCTGCAAACGGAAGCGGAGTTGGCCGCAGCCGAAGAACCCAACCAGTTTGACCAAGGCACACCCAGTGAAACCGTCGGCGCAACTCCGCGCGCGAAGGCCGTCGCCATGGTGACCGATTTGCGCGACCTGCTGTATTCCTTTGGTGAGGTGACTGTGGAAGGCGGCACCTTGGGTGGTCTCGCGGAAGATTTCGCATTGCAAGTCGAAGCAGCAGAATTGGCCGCCAGTGAAGATCTGGGCCTGTTGGTAAACGCCATGGCTTTGGCCGCATCGGCGGTGGATGACGCTAACCGCGCATATGAAGCCAACAATACGCTCACGTCATACACCAGCGACAACGGCATTGTGGTCGCCATTTCCTCCGAGGCAGGGGCGCCGGTCTTCGAAGTCGATGAGACCGTCGATGCGGATGGCACAGATGTGGACGTCACTCTGGTTGCACGCAACGCAGTAGAGTCCACTCCTGGTGAAGGCGAAATTCCGGCAAGTGTGGATGGCCGTTATGACGTTTCCGGCAGCGCGACAATTCCTTCATTGACGCTGGCGGTAGGCGAGGGTTCGTGGATTGAGGTCGACGAATATGCATCGACTGTGGAAGGTGAGGCGGAAGCTCATGCCCTGGCCGGTCTCGATCTGAATTTGCAAGTCGCAATCAGTCAACAAGGCGTCAGCGATGCGGTCAGCTTAAACGGCAACCTGGTCGTATCCGTGGAAAATGCAGCGCTTGATGAAGAAACCACTGTGGGACAAAACAGTGAAACCCAGATAACGGAATTTACCGTTGGCGTTGTTTCCTTCAAATTCTCCGGTGCGATCAGCAATACCTCAGGTGAAGCCGCCAATTTTGCTTTGGCGCTCTCCGGCGACGGCACTGGAGTATCACTGGTGGAAACCTGGGTGAACGGTACCGCCTCGCTGCAATCTGAGACGGACACCAATTTTGCGGATTTGTACGGCAGCTTGCTATTCACTGCCAAACTTACCGGCAATCCCAACGTGGTGGTGATGAACTTCGGCTTGACCCGCACCGGTCTGGAATCTTCGGACAACACTTTGAGCATCAAGTATCCAGGCAAACAATTTAACTTCAGTCTGGCGGTTGAGGATGGCGAACCAGAAGGTTATTTGACCGTGGTCAACCAGGACGGTGTGAGATTGCGAATCCGCGAAGGTGAGACTGCAGTAGAAGGTGATGTTACTTATGATGGAACTGTTCACGGCTTCATCGAGGAAAGAGCCGGCAACGTGGTCGTGCGCTTCCCATCCGAGGATGGCGATCAGCTGGAGACGCTGTACTAATTACCATCGACAAACTCAGGATAAGGATATCCTGGCCTACAATAGTTGAATCTCCACAGGGTGAACAATGTTCACCCTTTCTTTTCACTAGCCTATTTGGTTGACATGTATTTTTTCCTTGCTCTTGCCCTGATTTTGATTGCTTTTCCCTCTTACGCAAACGAAAAAAATGCCGCAGTGTTTGTCCGTCAAAGCAGTACATTTTTCAGTGAATCCGTCCCCCTGAAAGATTTTGAAGATGACCTGAAAGGTGGCAGTGAGCCTGTACCCGGTAAACATGCCTTGACGTACAACCGCTTAGAAGTAGGTTTTGGCTGGCGGAATTTCGAGCTCGCGCGGTTTATGCGGGAGGATTATGTATTCGAATACACCCCGGATACGATGAACATTATTTATTGGGATAAAAACAAAAAGCGGATTCCCCAGGGGAGCTACGACGTTTATTTAAAAGCGCAACATATCAAGACGGAAGGGTGGCGCGCCGGATATCGCATTTCCCTGCCTGAGGATTCGCACGTTCGTGTATCGCTGAATTACATGGAAGCCGAGGACCTGCTGTATGGCGCGATCGGCGGCAGGGTAAACGTGGAAAATGGGGATATCAGCGGCGGCAATCTGGATTTGTTGTATTACTACGAGGAAGATTATCTGTTGGATCGCCCGAACGTGCGTCCTGCGGACGGGAAGGGGTATTCCTTCGATGTGGAGGCGCAAATTAATTTGCAGGGCGGCTGGCGCTTGGATCTGAATTTTTATGATTTGCTCGGCGAAATCGACTGGAAAAATGCGCCCTATACCGATGCTGCCATAGCCTCAACAACCACCTATTACGACAGTGAAGGCTATGCCCATCGCAATCCTATGATGACCGCTATGGAAGGCTACAGGAAATTCACCCAGAAGCTGCCGGTTTTCTACCAGCTGTCGCTCGCCAAAGATCTTTACGGGCCTTTGGGCATTTCCTACACCCGGGAAAAATACGATAGTGTCGAATTCAACCGCTTGTTTCTGCTCTGCCGTTTGGCTGGTGATTTTCACTTGAAGGCCGGCTACGACTTTACCATGAGCGCCACCTGGATCGGTTTGGAAAGCAACGCGGTGTCATTAAATCTGGCCACTGACGATTGGTCTCTTGTGGACAGCAACTCCCTCATCTTGCGTCTGGCTGGACGCTTGACATTTTAGCAGCGCGATCCGGCTGGTCGCGCTGCTCCTCACTTTACACTGGCATCCATTTATCTGCGAAAGATGCCAGTTGTCCAATTTCAAATGGCATCACTTTTTTCCCTGTGTTGATATAAGCGCCGGATATATTGCCAAACATTATGGCGATTTAATTTGCGTCTGTGCTTTAGAATGAAAAAATGATTTTTTTCGCATTCCTGCCTCGCTTGCTCATGCAGTTATTTTAAAAATACATAAAACACAAATTTCCATAACTTTTTTATTTACCCGGGGGTGTGGCCTAAGCCTTTTTATAACGGGAAAATCCAAAAACCTTTACTAAGCTTTGACTAAGTGAGACTTGAGAGTCCTGCAGGCTGGAGAAAAACCGGTTTGTTGGCATAACGTCAGGTTGCACGGCACCAGGCAGATTGAACGCCGGAATTTTGACGGATTTTATTTGCCCATTTTGTTTTTATCAGTTGTAATAGTTGGAGATTTTTCATGGGTAAACAGCAATCGGGTTTTACTTTAATTGAACTCATTGCGGTGATTGTCATTCTTGGCATATTGGCCGCAACAGCCGTACCACGCTTTGTAAACCTGCAAGACGAAGCAGCCCTGGCGGCGGTGCGCGGTGTTGCCGGAAGTATCGAGAGTGGCGCTGCCCTTAACCACGCAGTGGATATCGCAGTAGAGGCGGGTCTCACCACTACCGCTACCGATCCTTTCATCAATATTGATAACTGCTCTGACGGCGGGGCGCTGTTGAGCGCAGGTCTGCCAGCCGGTTACCAAATTACCGCCGGAGCAGTACAGGATAAAGAAGCCATAACCTGCACCTTGACCGGTCTCAGTGGCGAAACGGCTCAGTTCGTTATCATAGGCGCGGCTGGCGGAACCGATCCCTGATCCGCGGTGAATTGACAATGATTTTGGGGAGCGTGTGCAACAACAATCGGCTATCGGACAAAAAAGACTCGACGCAGGATTTACTCTGGTTGAGTTGATAGCGGTCATGGTGGTCGTCGGCGTTATCGCTGCGGTTGCCGCTTCCCGTCTGGTTCCCCACACAATACTCCAACTGCAAGCGGGCCGTGATCTTCTGACCACGGCCCTTTTTTCTGCCCAACAAAAAGCCATGGCGCAACTCGCTCCTGTGCGAGTGATTGCCAGTGGTAATACCATTGATGTGCGTATGGACACCAATCGCGACGGCAATTTTTCCGCTGATGAAAGCATTACCGTTGCGGGCACCCGTTATCCGCTGCAGGTTGAAGGCGGCATTTTATTCGGCGCAACCAGTCTGGATTACGATGGTTTAGGGCACACCACGCCGGTTGTTATTCCCGTCAGCAAAAGCGGCCAGAGCGTCAACGTAACGGTGACGGCGACCGGTTATGCCTATTAATTTGCATAAGGGCAACAGGCAAGACCCCACGCAAGGCGGTTTTACGCTGATCGAAGTAATCGTTTTTATTGTGGTGATCGCAGTGGCGATGGGTGCGTTATTGGGCGTTTTTAATCATTCCGTCGTTAACAGTGTTGACCCGGCAGTGCGGGTAAAAGCGTTGGAAAAAGGCCAAGCACTGCTCGATGAAATTCTCGCGCGCAAATTTGATGAAAATACACCGACCGGTGGCGTCCCTGCGTGTGGTTCCAGCGCAGGTCAACCCTGTTTAGGTATTTCGCCGGATGGCGATTTCGATGATGTGGGCGATTATCAAGGTTATGCGGATATTTCCGATCCACGATTCCCAATTTCTGTTTCCGTGGCAAACGCCGGCGCTGATGTGGGGCTGCCGGCCAATCGCGCGCGCTTGATTGTGGTAAGCGTTGGTATGCCGGGCGGCTCAACGCTTACATTGAGTGCGTATAAGGTGAATTTCTAATGGTTCCCGCGCGGCGCTCGACCAATTCCCTTCACGCCGGATTTACCTTGGTCGAAATGATTTTTGTGGTGGTGATTCTCGGCATAGTCGCGTCCATCGGATCCGGTTTTGTCGTCTCCGCAATGGATTCGTACCGTATTGCGCAGGAGCGTAATCAATTGGTACAGCGTGGCCGTTTGGCGCTGGAACAAATGGCGCGGGAGTTGCGCATGGCGCTGCCCAATAGTGTGCGGGTCAGCGCCGGTGGACGCTGCATCGAATTTATGCCTGTGGTGGCGGCCGCTAATTATCAGGGGCAGGTGGCGGATCAACACAATAATATTGCGCCGCAGGCGCAGATAGCGACAGGCGCATTTACTTTAAGCGGCGTCAATCCTCGCCACGTGATCATCGCGCCGTTTTCGCCTGCGGACGTCTATACCAATGTTGCGCCATCGGCGCGGGTAGGACTGGGCACCTTGGGTGCTTCACCTTTTACCGCCGTACCTTTTTCGGCCAGTCACCGATTTATTCGCAACTCTCTCAATCGCCGTCTTTATCTGGCTGCAGATCCTGTGCGGTTTTGTGCAAGTGGTGGCAGTTTATTGCGTTATTACAATTATGGATTTTCCGCGGCCGCACTCGGCGAAACTAATCCGGGCGGCGCCAGCGCGTTGATGTCCCACAGGGTGGATCCCAACGGTGTTGCCTTCCATCTGTCACCGGGCTCCCAGGACCGCAATATGGCGGTGCGCATGCAGCTGATTTTTCGCGGCAATTCAGCCGCACTCGATCTCAACCACCAGGTGTTGATCCGCAATGTGCCCTGAGAATCGAATATGCCATGCGACAACAAGGTTTCAGCGCGGATTTTTGATGCCGCTGACGCTTTTTATTCTGGTCGGCCTGGGTGCACTTGCCATCGCCATTAGTCGCCTGTCGTCGGGACAATTCTCCGCCGCAGTACAGGAAACACTCTCTGTACAGGCTTTTTATGCGGCGGAGAGCGCCTCACAAGTGGCGATGAGCCGTATCCTGTTCGACGCTGCCAGCAAGGTCAGCGCCGATGCAAATTGTGCAACGGTAAATGGCAGCAGTCTGAATTTTTCTGCAGTGGGATTGCGCGATTGTTCGGTGCAGCTGGTGTGCACCGCAGTAGCCAATAGCGGTGATTCCGCCGGGATTTATCGCGTGGAAAGCACCGCTACTTGTGGTGGCGGAACTTTATTGGCTGCGCGGCGCTTGGTTACGGCGGTACGGTATGAATAATGTTTTGCGCGTAATATTGCTTCTGTTTGTGTTGGCAGTGGAGCACGTACATGCCGTCACATGCAGCTCCATTTTTTCCGCCGGAGCACAGTCGCATTCCGCGAATGGTTTTTTGGAAATGAATATGCAGTCACGTATCCTGAATGGTGGCTCGTCATTAAAAGTGCCGCGTATAGTCGATAACTCTGGGTATGGTTGGCTCTCATGCGGCACGGCTAAATGCTCCGGAACGGGGGGATTTAACAGCGTCGTTAATTACTCTGTTCCCGTGACCAATGGCTCCAATGGAGCCATCAATGTAGCAGCCAGCAGCACTGTATCACGTGTGGCAGGTCAATATACGAGTGTTAATGTTGGGCAGGAGGCGACTTTGAATTTTTCCACTAGCGGTGGAAAATATTACATGAGTAGTTTGACGACTAATTGGAAGTCAAAATTAAATTTCGCTCCCGGCGATTATTACATTAATGGCGATTTGCTTATTCAATCGGAAAATGTTGTAAGTCTCACCGGTAATGGACCTGTAAGAATCTTTGTTAACGGCAGCGTGACGATTCATTTCAATACAACGGTCACTCACAGTAATCCAGCGAATCTCCTGATCTATGCCAAAAATACGATTTCGTTTTTAAACGCGGTAAAATTCACTGGGTTTCTCTATTCGCAGACCGGCGATGCATTGATTGGATTTATGTCGCAAATGACGGGTGGGGTATCTGCTGCCGGACGCATTTATATGGATAACGATTCATTAATCACCTACAGCAACTCGGCCAACACAGCCGATTTCGGTGCGCTCTGTACGTCGACACCGTCAATTAATAACTTTAATATCAATGTGGGCACTGGAGCGGCCACTACATGCAGCGATTTCCGGGTGACCATCACTGCGCGGGATAGCAATAACAGCCCGCTGACGGGTTATACCGGCACCATCAGCCTCACCACATCTACGAACCGCGGCATCTGGAAAAAAACCGGGGTTACCGGCGAAGCCTATGGCAATTTGACGGCCACCACTACTGACAATGGCCAAGCAACTTACACCTTTACTACGCAAGATGCCGGCGATATTACGTTGTTGCTGGATAACCAACATGCGCAAAGTCTGATGATTCGGGTGGTGGATGGCGGCGTGAGTTCAACTTCCGGAACGGTCACTTTTTCTGCAAATGCGTTTGTTATCGAAAGCACGGATTCGCTATCTAACGATCTCATCGCAGGTCGATCGCATTCGTTTGCGGCAAAAATGATGACTCAGGATTTATCTTCACCAACAAAAACTTGTCGGGTGGCGTCGTTTTACAATAATACCAATGTCAAAATGTGGCTTGTGCGAGATGCCGTCGATCCGATCGGTACAGCGCCAGCAATCAAGAAAGATGCGCAGACCCTGTCCCCACCCAATTCCGAACCGACGGCGAATAATATTAATTTGGCATTTAATTCTGGGGTTGCTAATTTCACCTTGCTTGCGTCGGATGTTGGCAAGTATCGCGTCGCAATCGCCGATACGAGTAAAATTTTTTCCAGTTCCGATATTCGCGGCCAATCTGAGATGTTGACAGCGCGTCCGTTCGGCATACGTGTATCCATCGCCGCGAATCCCGCAGCAACCGATAGCAGCGGAGCTACGTTTCGCGCCGCAGGGCAAGCTTTTACTTTAACTGTTGCGGCGGTCGCATGGGACGCCACCGATGACCAGAATAATGATGGTATTCCGGATGGTCATGACGATAATTCTCCTGGAAATAACGCCAATCTCGGCAATAACGCAGCGTTAGTAAGTTTTGGAAAAGAAAAACCGGCAAAGGGTATTACCGCTAGTGCAATTCTTGTGGCTCCAGCTGGAGGAAATAATCCAGGATTGTCTGGTGCCATTTTTACAGATTTTACGGTGGGAACTGCCAGCTCAGCTCTCGTTTCGTTCGGAGAAGTCGGTATTATCGAAATCTCAGCAAGTGTGACGGGAGGTGACTATTTAGGTAGCCCAGGTAGCGCCAAGATTATTGGCAAATCCGGCTACGTGGGACGCTTTATTCCGGATCGTTTTAGCTTGTCAGGTCTGTCGGTAACGCCAGCCTGCAATTCCGGTTTGGCTTATTCATATTTAGGAGAAAATTTCTCGCTCGCAGCCGCTATGACCCCTTACGGCGCTAATGGAGTCGCACTGAAAAACTACATTCAAGGTTTTGACAAGTTCAATAAAAGCGCCGCGCCATCCATGTTCTATGCAGTGGATGCGGCGAGCGCTAGCAATTTGACCAGTCGGCTTCTCAGCCCTAGCCCAACAACTGTATATGCGTGGAGTAATGGTGTGTTGAATGCAACACCGAGTTTTAATATCAGTCGGTTGGCCAACCCTGATGGGCCATTTACGCAAGTCAAAATGGGATTTAAACCGGTAGATACAGATGGTGTAACACTTCGCACAGGAGAATTAAATCTGGATGTCAATAATGACGGTGTAATGGATGCGGCGATCGTCGGCAATCCATTCCGTTTGTTCTATGGACGCTTGCGCCTGGACGACTCCTACGGCCCAGAAACCGCAAACTTGCCAGTGATTTTCCGCACCGAATATTGGAATGGCAGTGAGTGGCGACAGAATCGCGATGACAGCTGCACTAAAATCGCTGCAAATAAAATCCGCTATCCCGGCGGCCTTATTAATGTTGTCGCAAATCGCAGTACAGCGGTAGGCGCTGGTTCCACCACTGGGGTTTACGCCAATTTGGATGCGACTTCAGTGAATTTTTCCGCAGGCGACGCCGGTCATTATTTTACCGCGCCGGGGGCGGGCAACACCGGCTCGGTCACCGTTCAGGTGGATTTGGCGAATTACCCCTGGCTGCAATTCGACTGGAATGGCGACGGTATTTACAGCGATGCGAGCCTGCCTAATGCCCGCTTCACCTTCGGTAATTACCGCGGTCACGACCGGGTACTGTATTGGATTGAATCCTCGAAGCATTAAGCTTTTAGAATTTCCGCCTTCAATCGTTCATAACCAGCCGTAAAACGCGCTCCCATTTGCGCTTCCCGATGATCAAAACCAAATGCCCGGCGTTTAATGGCGAGAATTGGCGGCGCCTGAATGCGTTTGGCGATGGCCATGCCCTGATAGAGTTTCCACCAGCGTTCCAAATCGGCGATAAAACTTGCGGCGTCGGGAAAAAGGGTGTTGATGTCCCCTGGATAATCCAGTTGCTGTGCTAATTCACCATCCGCATACCAGCGCAAATTATCCTCCGGCGTCGCGCGTTGCCAGCGTTCCACCCAGCTGCGGAAGAGGGCGTCGTGATAGGGGTAAAAGAGGGGGTCACCCTGATCCTTGTCCACATTTTGTTGCGCACTGAGTTCCGCTGACGGTTTTATTTTGATGGTTCCCGCAGGAATCACTTCGCGGCCGTAAACTTCGCGGTTGAGAAATTCCGCCAATGCATAAACTTCGCCTTTCCACAAATCGGCAAGATTGGCGAGAAAGCCGCCGAGATCACCGTAAAGGGTGCTGTAACCGACAGTGGTTTCCGATTTGTTGGCGTTGCAGGTAAATGCTCCGCCGAACGCTGCCGCCACGCCCGCGAGTATGCGCGAGGAGCGGTCGCGGGCCTGAATATTTTCCCGCACAAATTCCGATACCTGCAGCTGCAGTTTGCCGCCGCTGTAGAGAAATTCCGCCTGTTCCAATTGCGCGACTGTGGTATCCACCGCGGGTTGAATGGGAATTTCGGTAAATGGACAGTCCAGATTTTCCGCCAGAGCGCGGCTGAGCTTCCGCGTAGTCATGGAAGTAAAGGGGCCGGGCATACTGACCAGCAAAAGATTTTCCGCCGGCAAAATAGTGCGATAAAGCGCGGCTGCCACAGCGGAATCTATGCCGCCGGAAACACCCACCACGACTTTGCGCAGGCCTATGCGCTCCATAAATTTGCGCGTGCCGTATTGGATAGCGGCAAATTGTTGCGCGGTGGAATCTTCCACCCATGTGGTATTAGCAGCAGATGCTTGCACCGGCAGGCTTACGTCAATCACATCTTCCTGAAAAAATTTGGCCTGCTGCAAAACCTGACCCTGCGGTCCGTATACGCAACTGCCGCCGTCGAAGGTAAATAAAGTTTTGCTATTGTCCTGCAAACCGGCGGCGTTAACGTAAATAAGTGGTAAGTTGTATTTTTTTGCCTGCGCCGAAAATACCCGGTTGCGTTTATGGTTTTTATTGAAGGTGTAGGGTGAACTGCTGATATTGACGAGGAGTGTTGCGCCTTTTTCTGTTTGCTGCGCCAGGGGGGAAATATTGTAATCCTCATCCCAACCGTCCTCGCACAGGATGCCGCCGAGTTTGCCCAGACGGCTGGGTATTGGTTGGATTAAATCCTCAAGCGCGAAATTGCGTTCAAAAGCTAATTTGCGCGGATCGTAAAAATGCCTGTTGTCTTCAAATTCGCGATAATTCGGCATCAGCATTTTGATAAAAAATGGCTGCTCAGTAACCGGGTGCTTGAGCCACTCGCCATCTTCTGCAGCAAACAAAGCGTTGTATTTGCGCTCGCGGCCGTCTTCATTTTTGCTTTGCCAGTCGATGGCGATATTGCCAAAAATAATGGTCATGCCGCGGCTGGCTTGGCGAATTTTTTCTCCACATTCCTCGCACTCGTGCAAAAATGCGCTGCGCTCCCATTCGTCTCCCAAAAGATAACCGGGCACACACATTTCTGGCAGGGCCAGCAAATTCACCTGATCCTGACGCGCTTGTTCAATATGATTGAGAATAGCATTGGTGTTTTGTTCCGGTCGGCCGGGGGCAACATCGAGCTGAATAAGACGGATCTTCATATTTTCTCCCGTGCATAAACACAAACGGGCGCCAGCGCGCCCGTTGTCGGTTGTGGTGCAGGTATTCTGCCGTCTTAAAATTCCATACGGAAGCCTGCGTAAAGCTGAGTAGACGTAAAATCGTCGTAACCCAGCGTTTGACGCACCCCAGCGTAAGCGCTGGAACCGCGCGGCAATACCGCACTGAAACCGAGACCGAGCTGATAATAAAACGAATCCGGATCTTCGGCTTCCAGGGCAAATGACACGCTTTCGGTCGGCGCATAAGCGAAGCTTCCGGTCACCAGTTTCTGATCAGTATTCAAATCCGCGATCAGGTTTAATTCCACATTGGGAATAATCACACCCCAACTGGTGGTGAAAGCGTAAGTGCCTTGCGCACCGGCTTCAAAAATCCAGCGATCGATGGATTGATCGCCCAATACCACTTCCCATCCGCCCGCGCCGTTATCGGCGTAACCCTTGACTTCAGAGCTGGAGAAATTCAACCGCGCGCGAGGATAAATCGACAGGGCTTTATGCGCCCAAAGGTATTGCGCCTGGGTGCTAAAAAATATCTCTTTGCCGCTGGTTTCGCCTTCGGTGGTCGCGGTGAAATCCTCGACACCGGGTTCGCTTTGGCCGTAGCCGATTTTGCGCGCTATATCGATTTCGCTGCTGGAGTAGCCGAGCTGAACATCCAGGGAGAAATTGCCGCGGTTATAGGTGGTGTAACCAATAAAGGTAAAAATATCGGCGGAAACTTTGCCGCCGTCATTTTTGTAATCGAGATCGTTGCTGGTAAAACCGCCGGCGGCACCGATAAACCAATCGTTGCTCAGCGCATAGTCCGCGCCCGCGGTAAACGCATTGGAGCTGTAGTCAAAACCGGCTTCATACATGGTGCGGTCTTTTTCCGCATCTTCCAGCTGCACGCTGGCAAATACGCCAAATTTGGCGAGCAGGCCATCGCCATCACCCGCTGCGCCGCCGTTTGGTGTAGTGCCCCAGGTGAGGCGGCCGCGCGATGCGGAGCTGATGCCCTGGCCGAGTTGGCTCAAGCGCGCACCTACCACATCCCCTTGCAGTTTGGAGGCATTGGTGCCAATGCGCTTAAGGGCGAGGGTTTCTTCAGGAGAAATTTGTTGAATCGCTTCAGCGGCGGCGTCGGGATCGGCCTCCATCAGACTGAGCAAACCTTCGCAGCGCTGCGCCAGACTCTGTGTACCGGCGCCCACACCGGAGAGGTCGGTTTGCGCGAGTTCGCCACAGATAAGATCCAGTGCCTGGGCGACACTGTAATTATTCGGTCCGCTGGCATTGTTGCTAATGGTGTTGGGCACCACATAAATCGCCACATCGCCGACCGCTTGCTCGCCCTGTTCGGAATCGTCCTGCACGGTATAAGTGAAGCGGATAAATTCCGGTTCGACGCTGCCGACGCCGGGACTTGGCACCACTTGAATGCCGCCGTCGCTGTTTAATACCACCGTGGCATTTTCCGTTTCCGGCTGCGTCACGGAAATAACCTGCAGGCCATCGCCATCCGGGTCGGAATCGTTGGCGAGCACGTTGATGGTGACGGATACGCCAGTGGGGATCGTGCGGGCGTCCTGATTGGCCACGGGCGGTGCCGCCTGTGCCAGGGGACTGAGCAACAAAAGGCTGGCGGGAATAAGATAGCGAAAGTCCATAAACAATCCTTGCTGGGCGAGTGGAAAGAACCCCCGAAAGCAGACCGCAGGGGGCAAATAAGGCGGCGATTATAGAACGATTCGCCAAGCGCCTCCAGGCAATATGCCCTTGTGGCCGTTTGTGAACAGGGCGCGCAAGCAGGCATAATGCGCACCTTTTTATCAGAGCTAAGCTATTGAGCATGCTGGAAAATCAAAATCTTCCCGCCGACCCCGCCGGGCTGGAGCAGAGCTTGGCCGACACCTTGCTGCAGCACCGGCCGCGGCTGCGCAAACTTTGGCGTGCGGCGCAGGATGCCAGCAACAAGCCGGAGAATCGCGCCCAGGTTCAACAGAAATTCCTGACTCTACTGGCGGAATCCCGCACGCTGGTGCTGAGCAAACAGCAAAACCGGCCGGTATTGGAATTTCCGGAAAATTTGCCGGTCAGCGCCCGGCGCGAGGAAATCGCGCGCACCATTCTCGCCAATCAAGTGGTTATCCTCGCTGGTGAAACCGGCTCCGGCAAAACCACTCAGCTGCCCAAAATCTGCCTGGAAATTGGCCGCGGTATTTACGGCTTGATCGGCCACACCCAACCGCGCCGTATCGCCGCCAGCACGGTGGCGAGCCGCATCGCCGAAGAGCTAAAGGTTCCCCTGGGAACATCCGTGGGTTTTCAGGTGCGTTTTACCGACCAGACCCAGCCCGGTTCTCACATCAAATTGATGACGGATGGGATTTTGCTGGCGGAGATCCAAAATGATCCGCTGTTGTTGCGTTATGACACTTTGATTATCGATGAAGCCCACGAACGCAGTCTGAATATTGATTTTCTGTTGGGCTATCTCAAGCAGATATTGCCCAAGCGCCCGGATCTGAAATTAATCGTCACTTCCGCCACCATCGATGTGCAGCGGTTTTCCCGCCATTTCAACGACGCGCCGATTTTGGAAGTATCGGGTCGGACCTATCCGGTGGACATTTTGTATCGCCCCTGGACGGGCGAATTGGAGGATCAGAGTCAAGCGATTATCGAAGCTATTCAGGAAATTCTCACTCTGCCCAATTCCGTTGCTGGCGATATTCTGGTGTTTCTCGCTGGTGAGCGGGAAATCCGCGAAACTGCCTTAGCGCTGCGCAAAGCGGAATTTCCTCATCTGGAAGTGTTGCCGCTGTACGCGCGTTTGAGTCTCGCTGAACAAAATCGCGTGTTTCAAAGCCATAAAGGCCGGCGCGTGGTGCTGGCGACTAACGTAGCGGAAACCTCCATTACCGTGCCCGGAATTGGTTATGTCATCGACCCGGGATATGCGCGCATCAGCCGCTACAGTGTGCGCACCAAAGTGCAACGTTTGCCCATCGAGCCGATTTCCCAGGCCAGCGCCAACCAGCGCGCCGGTCGCTGCGGCCGCGTCAGCAACGGTGTGTGTATTCGCCTCTATGCGGAAGAGGATTTTATTCAGCGACCGGAATTTACCGACGCGGAAATTCTGCGCACCAATCTCGCGTCGGTGGTATTGCAGATGTTGCATCTGGGCATCGGCGATATACGCAAATTTCCCTTTGTCGAAGCGCCGGATTCCAAATACATCAGCGATGGTTATCGGTTGTTAGAAGAATTGCAGGCAGTCGACAACAAAGGCCACCTCACACCGGTAGGTCGGCAGCTCGCAAGTCTGCCATTGGATCCGCGCCTTGCACGCATGGTGCTGGAAGGGCAGCGCCAGGGTGCATTGCGCGAAGTGTTGATCATAGTCGCAGCATTGACGATTCAGGATCCGCGCGAGCGGCCGGCGGAAAAACAACAGGCAGCGGACGAAAAACATCGTCGCTTCTGGGACGACAATTCGGATTTTCTCGCCTATTTGAATTTGTGGAATTACGCCGAACAGCAGCGCCAGGATTTGTCGCAAAACCAGTGGCGCAAACAGAGCGCGCGGGAATTTCTCTCGCATCTGCGCCTGCGTGAATGGCGCGAGCTGCACCACCAAATCCGCCTGGCGTGCAAACCGCTCAACTTTAAGGAAAATCAGGAGCCGGCTTCTTATCCTGCGCTGCATAAAGCACTGCTCGCGGGTTTGCTCGGCAATATAGGTGTGAAAAACGACGAGCCCGGTGACTTGCAATATCTCGGTGCGCGCAATCGCAAATTCTCGATTTTTCCCGGCTCGTCGCAATTCAAGAAAAAGCCGCGCTGGCTGATGGCTGCGGAATTATTGGAAACCTCCAAGCTCTTCGCCCACAGCGTTGCCAAAATCGAGCCCGAGTGGATTCAGGAGCTCGGTAAACATCTGTTGAAACACCACTATTATGAGCCGCACTACAACAGCAAAAGCGGACAGGTGGTGGCCTACGACCGAATTACGCTGTTCGGCCTGACGCTGGCGGATAAAAAGACCGTCAATTACAGCCATATCAACAGCGCCGAGGCAAGGGAAGTCTTTATTCGCGCAGCGCTGGTGGAGGGCGCTTTTGGCCAGTATCCATCGCGGCAGCAGCGCAATCCGAAAGCACCGCTCAAGGAGGATTTTTTTCTCCACAACTTACGCCAAGTGGCGGAGGTACAGGATCTCGAAGCCAAGTCGCGCCGCAAAGATATTCTGGTGGACGATGAAGTGATCTACCGCTTCTACGATGAGCGTATTCCCGCTCACGTCGTGAATTTCGCCGGCTTTGAACACTGGCGTAAAGAAGTGGAGAAAAAGCAGCCGGAGTTGCTGCACATTCCCCGGGAATTATTAATGCAGCACGGCGCTGTGGATATCACTGAAGCGCAATTTCCTTCCAGCATGACCATTGAGGGAATGACGCTGCCGCTCACCTATCATTTTGAACCGGGCCACGCCGACGACGGCGTCAGCATCGGCGTTCCGGCCAGTGTGTTGCACACGCTGCCGGAGGCGCGCTTGGAATGGCTGGTGCCCGGATTTTTGCGCGATAAATGCATCACCCTGATCAAAAGTCTGCCGAAACAATGGCGCAAACAATTTGTGCCGGTGCCGCATTATGTCGATCAGATCATGCCGCGGCTGAAACCGGGCAACCAGCCTTTATTGCAGGCATTGCAGCACGAGTTGGAGCGGTTGCTGGGCAAACCCATGCCCAAAGATCTCTGGCAGGGCGTCGAGCTGGATCCGTTTTACCAGATGAATATTCACGTGCTCGACGAGCGCGGCAAAATTCTCGATCGCGACCGCAATCTGCAAACTCTGCGCGAGCGCTATCGCGGCCATGTGCAGAACACGCTGCAAAAAGTCGGCGAAAATATCGAGCGCGATACGATTACCCAGTGGGATTTCGGCACGCTGGAAACATCTTGCACATTAAAACGTGGCACAGTGCAAGTGCGCGCATTTCCGGCACTGGTGGTGGAAAAGCAGGGCGTGGCTCTGCGCCTGCTGGATAATCCCCTGGAAGCCGAGCAGCACAGTGTGCGCGGCGTGGTGGCATTATTGCAAACGCAATTGGCTACCGCGGTGAAGTATCTGCAAAAGGATTTACTGAAAAATAAAGATATGGCGCTGAGCATCATGAATCTCGGTCGCCGCGATGAAGTGGTGCAGGACCTGATCAATGCGGCGGTATATCGCGCTTGTCTGGAAGGATTTGCTCTGCCGCGCGATGCGGAAGCCTTCGCGGCGGCGGTCAACCGCGGCAAAAATACCTTGGTACAGCTGGGCAACCAATATGAAACCTGGCTGTTGCAGGTGTTGGATTTGGTGGTGCAGATCCGCAAAAAAATGAAATCCACGGCGAATGCCTTGGCGCTTGCCGCAACCTTTGCGGATATTCAGCATCAGCTCGACCATTTGTTTTACAAAGGTTTTGTGAGTCAGGAGCCCTGGGAGTGGCTGGAGCAATACCCCCGCTATTTGAAAGCGATTTTGCTGCGCCTGGAAAAAGCGCCCATGGATATTCAGAAGGACAAGGTCAATAGTCGGCAATTGCAACAATATTGGGAAAAGCATCAGGCGCGTCTGCAAAAAGAGGGCAGTGCGCTGTACCGCCAGCACAGTCAGTGGCAACAATTTCGCTGGATGCTGGAGGAGCTGCGGGTGTCGCTATTTGCGCAGACGCTGAAAACGCGAGTACCGGTGTCGGAAAAACGCCTGGACAAGCTGTGGGAGGAAAGCCAACAGATCTGATGCACAGCTGCCATTGATCGAGTTATCGCGCTGGCGCGCTACGCCTTGGTGACAAAACGCAAAACCAGAGATTATGATGCGCGAAATTTCCTCTCGATCCTCTGAAGGACATTTGCATGAGCAATTCCTACCCCTGGCTTTTTTCCCGCATCGGCGGCTTCGATCAAGTTCTTCTGCGCTCAGGTGAAGACCTGCGACACCTGGAAGAATTGGATCCCAAACTCTGGGCCGCACTCGCCTGTCCCGTCCAAGGTCTGTTTTTCGACGAAAAAACGCTGAAGCTGATCGATATCGACAGCGATGGCCGCATCCGCTTGCCGGAAGTGGTCAAAGCGGTAACCTGGGCGACCCGATGCCTGAAAAATCCAGACCTGCTGTTGCAGCCGGCGGCGGAAATTCCCCTGGCGGAATTAAATGACGCCGACCCCGACGGCGCCGCCATTCTGGCGAGCGCCCAGACCATGCTGAATTTCCTCGGCAAATCCTCCGAAAGTGTCATCACCTTGGCCGATGTAGAGGCGCAGCAGGCGGCTATACAGGTCGCTCCTCTGAATGGCGATGGCATTATTCTGGCCGACTCTACCAACGATCCGGATCTGAAAGTCCTGATCGGCGAAATTCAGGCAGCGTTCCCGGACATCATCGATGTCTCTGGCAAACCCGGCGTCGATCTGCCGGCGGTGGAGAAATTCTTTGCCGCAGTGGCCGCGCGCGCTGCTTGGCTGGAGCAGGGCAAGGTGGATTGGGTCAATTCCGTAGATTGCCAGAGCGCCTACGCGGCACTCTCCGCCGTGCGCAGCAAAATCGACGACTATTTCGCCCGTTGCCGCGCCAGCCGCTTCGACGCCCGCGCTATTGCGCAGCTCAATCAACCCGAAGCCGCTTGGACCGTTCTGTCCACGGAATCTCTGTCCGCCGACTGCCACGAATTTGCCGATTTCCCCATCGCATTGGTGTCCACCGACGCGGTACTGCCGTTGACGGAAGGGGTGAATCCGGCCTGGGAAGCTGCTCTTAACCAATTCAAGAAAGAAGTGGTGATGCCGCTGGAAGGTGAGAAAACCTCTTTGTCTTTTGCTGAATGGCAAGCGTTGAAAGAGCGTTTTGATGCTTATCAGCAGTGGTTGTCCGCGGAGGCGGGCAAGGAAGTGGCGGCGCTGTCGCCGGAGCGCATTAGCCAGATTCTGCAGGAGTCGCGGCAGGCGGCGCTGGCGGATGTGGTATTGCAGGATCAGGCGGTGCAACCGCGGGTTGCTGCGTTTGCTGCGGTGGAAAAATTATTGCGGTTCCGCCTGCATCTGAAATCGCTGCTCAATAATTTCGTCAATTTCACGGAATTTTACGCCGTTGAAAGCCGCGCGGTTTTTGAAGCGGGCACGCTTTATCTCGATGGCCGCGGCTGCGATCTTTGCATTGAAGTACATGATCAGGCCAAGCACGCCGCTCTGGCCGGCTTGAGCAAATGTTTTCTCGCGTACTGCGATTGCACCCGCCCAGACGGTGCGAAAAAAACCATCGTTGCCGCGTTTACAGGCGGCGACTCCGATTATTTGCTCGTCGGTCGCAACGGCGTGTTTTACGATCGCGCAGGTAGAGATTGGGATGCCACCATCACCAAACTCGTGGAAAACCCCATCAGTATTCCGCAGGCATTCTTTTCTCCCTACAAACGCCTGATCCGTTATATCGAAGAGCGCGCCGCAAAAAGTGCCTCCAACGCGGAATCCTCAAGCGATGCGTTGTTGCAATCCACAACGGAAAAAACTCTGGCCTCGACGGATCCCAAAGCAGCGCCCAAGCCTAAATTCGATGTCGGTGTGGTGGCAGCCCTAGGTGTTGCTGTAGGTGGTATCGCCACCGCCATGGGCATGTTGCTGCAGGCGTTTTTCGGTCTCGGCTGGTTGATGCCCCTTGGGCTTGTAGGCCTGCTGTTGTTGATCAGCGGTCCTTCGGTATTTATTGCCTGGCTGAAACTGCGCCAGCGCAATTTGGGGCCGATTCTCGATGCATCCGGTTGGGCGGTTAACGGGCAGGTCAAAATCAATGTGCCATTCGGTGGCAAATTGACTGAGGTGGCGAAATTGCCGCCGGGCTCCAAGCGCAATTTGATCGACCCTTACGCGGAAAAGAAAAAACCCTGGGGCGCGATTTTGTTTGCGGTACTGGTGCTGATCGTATTGGCCGTTGGCGGCTGGTGTGTCTGGACCGGCAAAACCCCTTGGTTCCCGCCTGTGCCAGCGCCGGCTGAGACTCCAGCCGAGGAAGCTCCCGCAGCTTCCTGATTTAAATCTGTATTACCTAAAAGAGAGCCATTATGGCTCTCTTTTTTTACCTGCTCATAAATCTTCACAACACTTTCTCCCTCTTCCTGCCGCGCTGTCATCTAGTTGTCATCTTTCATTCTTATATTGCAGCGCGCCGGCACATTACATTCTCAAATGGTGGCGCCAGCAGTTTTTTATTGGGGAGAGATTATGAAAAATTCTTTACGTGTAATTATGGCTGTGTCCAGCCTTGTGCCTGCAGCTGCCATGGCGGATATAACCCTTTACGGCAAGGCAAATGTCTCACTGGAATGGGTGGAAGAGGGCGAGGAATCCCACACCGCACTGGAGAGCAATGCCTCGCGCCTTGGCTTTAAAGGTTCGGAAAAAATCAATGATTATGTTGAAGCGATTTATCAACTGGAATACGAAGCGCACTTCGACGATGGCTCCACCACCTTCGGGCAACGCAATATTTTTGCTGGCTTGAAGGGCGGCTTCGGCCAGATTATCGGCGGACGTTTTGATACGCCGCTGAAAATGGCGCAGCATAAAGTTGATGTATTCAACGATCTGCGCGGCGATATTAAAAACTTCATTTCACCGAATGAAATTCGCAGTCAGAACACAGTGATGTATTCCACTCCATCGTTGGCGGGTTTTGTCGCACACGCGGCCTATATTTCCAGTGAAAATGAAGAGGTGGATGACGGTAAATCGGTGTCCCTGACTTACTCCGCTGATGCGCTTTATTTGGCGTTGGCGTTCGATCAGGATGTCCGAGCGGAAAATGCCGAAGCCTTGCGTGCGGTAGCCCAGTATTCAATAAGCAGCTGGCAATTTGGTGTGCTGTTTGAACAGTCGGAAAATGAGGGCGCGGAAAAGGAAGATGCCTGGCTGGCATCGGTTCTGTATAACCTGAATGCCGATTGGGCGCTGAAGGCGCAGTTTGCGCAATCCGATATACCTTTTAATTACGCCACCAATGTGCAGACGGATAGCAGCGAGTCACTTAGTTTCGGCGTCGATTACAAACTCAGCAAAAACTTTGTGATATACGGTTTTTATACGGATATATCTGCGGAGGACGAAGGTATTGCGGAGGATGTGGTGGATAACAGCTATGTCGGCCTGGGAGTGGATTTCCGCTTCTAAAATCCGGACATAAAAAGGGAGCCTTTGGCTCCCATTCGTTAATTATTTTTGATATTTCCTGCGCAAGAGCGCCAAGGCTCCAAGTAACAGCAGATATTCACTGCCCGGCGCACCGCTCTTTTTCTTTTTCGCTGGTGGTGGGTCTTGTTTGATGGCCAGCACTGGCTCCAGATCCGCCGCAGTATCAGGAGCGGGATCGACCACGGTTACGCTGAGGATCATAACCCGGTTGGAATCGGTGATCGGTTCTCTGGCAATGTAATCCAGGTCGGTGTAATTGCGCAGTGGCAAGGCACCAAAAGCCGTCTGGGCGCCGAGGTTGATTACGCTTAATTTGTTGATTTGATCGACGATTGCCATCCCCTCTTCAGTAACCTGACCAAATGCCGTAAAACCACCGTTCTGATTATCCAGATTGGCGCTGTTGTCACTGACGTTGAAAAACCATTCGGAGGTGGCGCTGTTGGGATCACCACCGCGCTTGGCCATAGAAATGGTGCCACGCTGGTTGGACAGAACAGGTTCGTTAACTACCGCTGGCAATTCTTCGATATGCGGTGTGAGCGCTACCTGATTGAGTGCCGTGTAATTGGGGTCGTATGCAAAGCCGCCGCCCTGAACGACAAATCCTTTGGCAGAACGGTGAATAAAGGTGTTGTCGTAGGCACCACTTTCCACGTAGGCCAAAAAGTTTTCCACGGTCTCGGGTGTGTATTCGTCAAAGAGATTGACCTCGATATCACCAAGACTGGTTTCAAACTTCACGATGGTAGCTTGAGCTGCCGCACTGGCCGCCAGCAGGCCAGTGAACAGTGAGGCTTTCAGGGTTTTAAATCGCATGAGAATTTCCGTTGAAAATACTTTTTATGGAATCGGACGCGCAATTTAACAAACTACGGCGGCATCGCATAAGTAAAAAACTGTGCGCTGAATGCTGCGTTGGGTGTCGCCAGTGCGATTTATGGCGGCCGCGACGGCCGCCATTTTCAACGGAAGGATGAGAAAAGCCGGGTTACTGCGCCCTATTGGTAAACCCGCACGTAGTCGATTTCGTAAGTGGCGGGGAAGGGGGTCTGCGCCGGGTTGCCGCCGTTGTTGCCGCCAATCGCCAGATTGATCAGCACGTACATAGGTTTGGCGCGGAAGGGGTTGCTGCCGTCCGGGTTGATCGTCTGACTGGTGTTAGTGACGTTCATCAACACATCATCTACGTAGAGGCGGATGCTCTGCGCATCCCAATCGCAACGCCAGACGTGGAAGCGCGACTCCCAGTCCGGGTGCTGGTAGCGCAGGCTGTCCATGGAGCGGGTGGAGGCATCCCAGGCCGCCGACCAGGCGTCGCTGTTATTGGCCTTCCAGGCGACGTTAGCGAGGATCTTGTTCTGGTAGTACTCCATGATGTCGATCTCGCCGTTTTCTGGCCATTTGCCGTTGCCCAGCATCCAGAACGCCGGCCACAAACCGTCGCGGGTCTGAATGCGAGCGCGCATTTCGAAGCGGCCGTAAGTCCAGCTGACCTTGCCGCGGGTGTGCAAGCTGGCGGAGGTGTAGGCAGCGTTCATGTAGTTTTCCCGGCGCGCTGTAATGGTCAGCATGCCGTTGGCCATATTGACGTTTTCCGGCCGCGCCACTGTGTAGTACTGGGCCTCGTTATTGCGCACCAGACCCTGCTCATAACTCCAGTAGGCGTCATTGGGCAGTCCCTGGCCGTTGAATTCGTCCGACCACACCAGACTGTACTGTTTTTGCCCCGGCACAGTTTCCAGGCGCCACTGCTGATTCTGGCCGCCCTGATACGTGCGCATACGGATATCGCCACCGTTGCTGGTGTTGCTGTCCACTACCTCCAGTGCCTTGCCGCTGAGCCTGGAGATAATGCGCACATAACCGTCGCCGACGCTTTCGATACGCCACTGCTGATGGTATTCGCCGAGATAGTTGTACTGCCGGACATCTGCGCCATCGGCCGTATTGCGGTCCCACAGATCCAGAGATTTGCCACTGTGATAGGGCATGATCGCGTAGTAGCCGTTTTGCAAATCCACCACTTCGAACTGCTGATTGGCTTTGCCGCTGAATGCCCACTGGATCAGGTTGGCGCCGTTGTCGCTGCTCTCGTCCGAAATATCCATGGGCAGGCCGCTCAAGCGGTTGTAAATAAAATAGCGCCCGGTAGTCACTGCAGTAGCGGCGCCTGAAGAAGAGCTGCTTGAACTTGATGAGCTGCTGGACGATGAACTGCTCGAACTCGAAGAGCTGCTAGAGGAAGAGGAACTGCTGTTGCTCGAACTGCTGCTGGACGAGCTGGAGGAGGATGACGAACTGCTGGAGGAGCCCCCGCCGGTGCTGCCGCCGCAGCCGATCAAAGCCAAAGCCGTCAGGGATAACAATAGGCCGCAAAGGCCGGAGACGAGGGTGCGCATAGTTGTATAACCGCTAATAGTTGTTATTGCCGCTAATCGTTATGAAATCGGTAGCGGGATTATCGGCTATCTCGTAACGGCCCGGCGCGAACCTGGTGGCAAAACCGGCAACAGTGTTGCCGCGCTATGCCGTTATTCAGCGGCGTTTGGTAATGGGTATAAATATTTATCGGATTAGCTTCGCAAAAATTTCTGCACGTACCAGCAGCTCGCGTGGATCTCATATCCCTGATCTTTCGCCCATGCCAATCCCCGGCGGACGAGCTTTTCCGCAAAACCTTTACCGCGAAATTCCGGCGGCACATAGGTGCGGTAAAAGTCGATGGCGGGCGCGCCCGCAGCGTTTTTTTGCAAGTCGTATTGCAACACCGCCTGATGTTTTTCAAAGTTCAGCACAAACTGCTGCTGGTCGGGTTGGTGTTGAACTTCGTTCTGGTTTGTCGTCATGGCTTTCTCTCAGCTGGGCCAATAGGTTGTACGTTCTTCCAGACTAGGGCGCACTCGCTCTTCGGGTTTTTCCTTATAGCTGCCGATATAAATAAATCCGGCGACGCAATGATGCTCCTCCATACCGAGCAGCTTGTGCACTTTGGCATTGTAGCCGTACCACTCGGTCAGCCACTGGGCACCAAAACCCATGGTTTGGGCGGCAAGCAAAATATTCTGGCAGGCCGCGCCGGCGGAGAGCACCTGTTCCCACTCCGGGACTTTGACATGAGGGCCAGCGGTGGAAATAACGGCGATCACCAATGGCGCGCGGGTGAGCACTTCCGCCTGGAATTGTAGAAGCTTCTCCGTCGCGTCCGGATTTTCTTCTTTATAAATCTCTGCGAGTTTGCGGCTGAAATTCGCGCGCGCATCGCCTTGAAAAATCACAAAACGCCAGGGCCCGATTTTGCCGTGGTCTGGCACCCGATGGGCCGCCTGCAACAGGGTTTGCAGTTGCTCGGAATTGGGTCCCGGCTCGCACATATCCTTGACGGAAACTGAGCGGCGGGTGGTGATGATGTCGAGCAGGCTCATGATGGCTCCTTGGCTGGCTGAGATTAAGAGTAGAAAGCGCGGCAGCATAGCGCTGTGCGGCAGACCGCTCAATCGCTGCGGCGCTGCGCGGGGGAGGGGTCTTGGGTATAATGCCGCCCTTTGTCTGACAGGTCCCGGAGACACAATGACCGTTCGCACCCGTATTGCTCCTTCCCCCACTGGTGATCCCCACGTCGGCACGGCCTATATAGCGCTGTTCAACTACTGCTTCGCCCGCCAGCACGGCGGCCAATTCCTGTTGCGCATCGAAGACACCGACCAGGCGCGCTCCACCGCCAAGTCCGAACAGGCCATCCTGCAGTCGCTGCGCTGGCTGGGCTTGGATTGGGACGAAGGCCCGGATGTCGGCGGTCCCTGCGGTCCTTATCGCCAGAGTGAGCGCAAAGACATTTATGCCCAATACGCCGAGCAGCTGCTCGCCTCCGGCCACGCCTTCCGTTGCTATCGCACGGCGGCGGAGCTGGACGAGATCCGTGAAGCGCGCAAAGCCCAAGGCTTGCACACCGCACTCAAGCCCAGTGATCTGCAGTTGCCAGAAGATGAATTAAAGCGTCGGGAAGCGGCGGATGAGCCCTTCGTAGTGCGCATGAAAGTGCCCGAGGAAGCCGGCCCTTGCCCGGTGCCGGATATGCTGCGCGGCACCATCGAACTCGATTGGAGCCAGGTGGACGCGCAGATTCTGCTAAAGTCCGATGGCATGCCCACCTACCATTTGGCGAATGTGGTAGATGACCATTTGATGGGCATCACCCATGTGATTCGCGGTGAGGAGTGGATCAACTCCGCGCCCAAACATTTGCTGCTGTATCAATATTTCGGTTGGGATGCGCCGGTGCTGTGCCATTTGCCGCTGCTGCGCAATCCGGATAAAAGCAAGCTCAGCAAACGTAAAAATCCCACCAGCATTCTGTATTACCAGCGCATGGGTTATTTGCCTGAAGCGCTGTTGAATTATCTCGGCCGTATGGGCTGGTCTATGCCCGACGAGCGGGAGAAATTTTCTCTCGCCGATATGCAAGCCAATTTCGATATTAAGCGGGTGTCGTTGGGCGGCCCGATTTTCGATATCGAAAAACTCAACTGGCTGAATGGTCTGTGGATTCGCGAAGATTTAAATGTGGAAGCCCTGGCTGATCGTCTGCAACAATGGGCGCTCAACCGCGATAACCTGCTGGCGGTCATTCCTCACGCCCAGCGCCGCATCAACACCCTCAGCGAATTTATGCCGCTGGTGGGCTTTTTATTGGCTGGCCATCTGCCGTTGACCGAAGCCAATTTCCAGGCACTGAAAACTGACGCGGACACCACGATTAAAATTCTGCAATTCTGCACCTGGCGTTTCGAATCTTTGTCCGATTGGAACAAGGATTTGATTTTTGCCGAGCTGAAAGCGCTCTCCGACGCTATGCAGATCAAAATCAAAGATATGATGCCGCCGCTGTTTATCGCAGTCGCCGGCACCACCGCGTCGATCTCCGTAACCGACGCCATGGAATTGCTCGGCTCCGACATGACCCGTGCGCGTTTGCGCAACGCCATAGAAACGCTTGGCGGCGTCGGCAATAAAACCCTGAAAGCGCTGGAAAAAGAATTCCGCACCCTGGGGCAAACGGATTCTGCCGACGCGAGCGGCGGGGCCGAATAATTCATGCTCACCCGCATCAAAACACCGTGTATCGGCGTGTGTTCCACCGGCATAGGCGACAGCGTATGCCGGGGCTGCAAGCGTTTCGCCCACGAGGTAATTGGCTGGAACGCCTACTCCGATGAAGAGCGCGAAGCGATCATGCAGCGCATCGAAACCCTCTTGAGCCAAGTGGTGCAAAACCATATTCGTGTGGTCGATGCAGCCAAATTGCAGGAGCAAATTGAACAGCAGCAAGTGCGGATTTATCCCGGCTTAAATATTCACTGCCAGGCATTTGAGGCCATACGCACTTTCGGCAAACAATTAAAAGAACTGGAATGGATCGGCTGCGAGGCATTGGCGCCATATAAAAATTTGCCGGTGAGCGAAATCAAAAAATCCATGGATGAAGCGTTTTATCTCCTGTCCAGCGCCCATTACGAGCGCTATTTCCCGGTGTTGACCTGATGCTGCAAGCAATCGAAGAATTTCTGTTATGCCGCACCCCTGAGGCCTGGATTCAGCAGGCGTTGCAATATCCGGAGATATTGCTGATCGATCACGCCAATTGCGAAAAAAAAGCGGCGAGCACTGCGCTGAATTTGATGTATCGATACGTAGAGAATTTTGATTTGCTCAACAAAATGTCGCGGTTGGCGCGGGAGGAGTTGCGCCATTTTGAGCAGGTGCTGGCGATTATGCAGCGCCGCAAAATTCCCTATCGCCATGTCACGGCTTCCCGCTATGCCGCAGAACTGCGTAAACATGTGCGCAGCGCAGATCCGGAAAAACTGATCGATACCCTTATCGTCGGCGCCATTATCGAGGCGCGCTCCTGCGAACGTTTTGCCAGCCTGGCGCCGCATCTGGATGACGAGCTGCAAAAATTCTATGAGTCTTTGCTGAAGTCCGAGGCGCGGCATTTTCAGGATTATCTGACGCTGGCGAAAAAGGCCGCGGGCGGCCAATCGATTGATGAACGGGTGAGGTTCTTTTTGGAGCAGGAGCGCGAATTGGTGGAGGCGCCGGACGCCGAATTTCGCTTTCATTCCGGGGTGGTAGCCGAGGCTTAGGGCGGGATCGCTGGGCGCTTGATATGAGTCAAGCGCTGCAAAAAGCCGAAAAACCTCGCCCACTTGTTTATATATTGGAAGAAAAGTAAGGCGTTGTGGTAGCGGGTCCGCAGCTATAAATGAGCTGCGGACCCGCTCTTATATTCAGGAATTTAAATCAAATTGAATTAAATTCAGCTCGCCATGTTCCGCAGCCAAATACCAGCCAACTGTGCTGCTCCAATCGCCCAAAACCCAACGTTCCGCAGGTGCGGTATTCACTGTCAAAGTGTGGTGAGCGGGGCGGTGGGTGTGGCCGTGGATCAGCAGGTCTACGCCCGCAGAGCCCATCACTGTTTCCACTTCCGCCGGCGTGACATCCATGATGTCCTCGGCTTTCATGGCGTTCATAGATTTGCTTTTATTGCGCAGGTCGGCGGCCATCTGGCGTCGCTGTGGCAGCGGCAAGCTCAACACCTGTTGCTGCCACGCCGGGTTGCGCACCATGGCGCGGAATTTCAGATATTCCACATCCTGAGTGCACAGAGTGTCGCCGTGCATGATCAGTGTTTTTCTGCCGTTCAAATCGATCAGATGAGATTCTGGCAATAAGGTAATGCAAGTATCGCGGGCAAATTGTTCGCCGACCAGAAAATCGCGATTGCCGTGCAGAAAAAATACCTGATGATCCTGCGCGTAATTGCGCAGATGATTTTTTATTTCCACTACTAATGCATCGTCGTTGTCATCGCCGATCCAGGCATCAAAAAAATCACCCAGAATAAACAGCTGATCGGCATTTGCGGCCTGATTGCTCAGAAAGCGAAAAAAGCCTTGGATAATTTTAGGGGTGTGATGACCGAGATGAAGGTCGGAGATAAATAGAGTTTGCATACGGGGAAGGGGAGGTTAGGCGCTGGAGATTGAGTCGGCTTCACTGGTATCAGCGAAGCCGGACAAGGTAATCAATCCTGAACGGTAACGCGCTCGATTACCACGGTTTCCACCGGGACGTCCTGGTGCATGCCTTGGCTGGAGGTTTTGACGTTTTTGATTTTGTTCACCACGTCCAGACCTTTGGTGACTTTGCCGAAAACGCAGTAGCCCCAACCCTGTGCGGTTTTGCTTTTATGATTTAAAAAATCATTGTCTTTGACATTGATAAAAAACTGAGCAGTGGCGCTGTGCGGATCGGAAGTGCGGGCCATGGCGATGGTTCCGGTGTTATTGGGCAGGCCGTTGTCCGCTTCATTTTCGATGGGAGCATTGGTTTTTTTCTGCTCCATATTCTCAGTAAATCCGCCGCCTTGAATCATGAAGTTGTTGATCACGCGGTGAAAAATGGTGCCGTTATAAAAACCGTCTACAGCGTATTGGCGAAAGTTGGCGGCCGTCTTTGGTGCCTTGTCAAAATCCAATTCCAGTTCGATGTCGCCGTAGTTGGTGTGAAGGGTAATCATTGCAACAACTCCTATTCAATTTGGACGTGGCTCCGCAGCCAGCGAGCCGGCTATAATACGCGCTTTATGCCAAAACCGAAACCCGAATCGCTGACCAGATCCTCTACTATGACTGATGAAAACAAGCCGCTGAACTTCCTCGAGCAAATCATTCAACGCGATCTTGAAGAGGGCAAATATCAGCAAATTACCACCCGTTTCCCGCCTGAACCCAACGGCTATCTGCATATTGGTCACGCGAAGTCCATCTGCCTGAATTTTGGGCTGGCAGAAAAATTCGGCGGTCGTTGCAACCTGCGTTTCGACGACACCAATCCAGCCAAGGAAGATCAGGAATATGTGCAGGCGATTATGGATGATGTGCGCTGGCTGGGATTTCATTGGGACGGCGAGGTGCGTTACGCCTCCAGCTATTTTGATCAGTTGTATCAGTGGGCGATTTATCTGATAGAAGCCGGCAAGGCGTATGTCTGTCATTTGAGCCCAGATCAGGCGCGCGAATATCGCGGCACTTTGACCCAGCCAGGGAAAAATTCCCCATACCGCGATCGTTCCGTGGCGGAGAATTTGGAGTGGTTTGAGAAAATGCGCTCCGGTGCGTTGGCCGACGGCGAGTGCGTGTTGCGCGCACGTATCGATATGGCTCACGGCAACATCAATATGCGCGATCCGATTCTGTATCGCATCCGTAAACAAGCTCATCACCAGACCGGTGACAAGTGGTGCATTTATCCCACCTACGATTATGCTCACGGCCAAGGTGACGCCATTGAAGGCGTGACCCATTCCATTTGCACTCTGGAGTTCGCCGATCACAAGCCGTTGTATGACTGGCTGATCGACAACCTGCCGGTCCCTGCCAAGCCGCGGCAGTATGAATTCGGTCGGCTGAATCTCAACTACACGGTCACCTCCAAACGCAAGCTTAAGCAACTGGTGGACGAAGGTTATGTGGACGGCTGGAACGACCCGCGTATGCCGACCATCGCCGGTTTCCGCCGCCGCGGTTATACCCCCGCGTCGATTCGCAAGTTCTGCGACATGATTGGCGTAACACGGGCGGACGGTGTGGTCGATGTCGCCATGCTGGAACATGCCATTCGCGACGATCTTGATAAAAACGCGCCGCGGGCCATGGTGGTATTGCGGCCGTTGAAAGTTGTGCTCACCAATGTGGCGGAAAAGCATTTCGAAGAGCTGGTCGCCAAAGGCCACCCCCATCGCGACGACCTGCCGGACCGACTGCTGCCGTTTGGTCGCGAGGTCTACATTGACCAGGATGATTTTCGCGAAGAGGCGAACAAAAAATACAAGCGTCTGGTGCTCGGTAAACGCGTGCGCTTGCGCAACGCCTACGTAATCGAAGCGGAGCAGGCGATAAAAGATGAAAGCGGCAAAGTCATCGAGGTTCACGCGCGCTTGATCGAGGACACGCTCGGCAAGGATCCGCAGGACGGCAATAAACCCAAAGGTGTTATTCAGTGGGTGGCGGCGCACCGCTGTGCGGATCTGGAAGTTCGCCTCTACGAGAGACTGTTCACTGATCCCGCGCCGGATGCCGGTGACAAGAATTTTCTGGACTGCATCAATCCGGAAAGCCTCTCCGTGCTGCACAACTGTAAAGGCGAAATTTCCCTGCTGAACAGCGTTGCCGGTATGTCCTACCAGTTTGAGCGCGAAGGTTATTTCTGCCGCGACTCGGAAAGTGATGGCATGGTGTTCAATCGCACTATTGGTTTAAAAGATTCCTCAGGTAAGAGCGAAGATCAATGACGTTACACATTTACAACACACGGACACGGCAGAAGGAAATTTTCGAGCCGATTACGCCCGGCAGCGTAAAAATGTATGTGTGCGGACCGACCGTATACAACCTGGTCCATATCGGCAACGCCCGCCCGGTGGTGGTGTTCGATACCCTGTTTCGCGTGCTGCGCAGCTTGTATCCCGAGGTGACCTACGCCCGCAATATCACCGACATCGATGACAAAATCATGAAGGCCGCGCGGAACAATAACGAATCCATCGCGGATTTATCGGCGCGCTACGCGGCTGAGTACAAAAAAGATATGGCGGCGCTGCTGAATCTGGAGCCGACTATCACGCCGTACGCGACTCATCACGTCGGCGAAATGATTGCCATGGTGGATGCGCTGTTGCGTCGCGGCCATGCGTATGTGGCGGAGAACCATGTGTTGTTCGACGTGAAATCCATGCCGGATTACGGCCGCCTGTCCAACCGCTCGCTGGAGGACATGCTCGAAGGTGCTCGGGTGGAAGTGGCGCCGTACAAAAAATACGGCGGTGATTTTGTGTTGTGGAAACCTTCATCAGACAGCGAGCCCGGTTGGGACAGTCCTTGGGGTCGCGGTCGCCCGGGCTGGCACCTGGAATGCTCCGCCATGATCGAAAAACACCTCGGTGAAACCATTGATATTCACGGCGGCGGCCGCGATCTGATTTTCCCGCACCATGAAAACGAACTGGCGCAAAGCCAGTGCGCCCACGGCGGCAAAGAATATGTGCGCTATTGGATGCACAACGGCTACATCAATATCGACGGCGAAAAAATGTCCAAATCTCTGGGCAATTTCCGCATGGTGCGCGATCTGCTGACGCAATTCCCCGGCGAAGTTATCCGCTTTGCGCTGCTGTCCGCGCATTACCGTTCGGAATTGGATTTTTCTCCGGCGCTGCTCGAGCAGTCCAAGGCGAGTCTGGATTCTCTATACGGCGCGCTGCGCAAAGTCAAAGACGTTGAACCTTCTTCAGTCAGTGTTGCGGACAGCCCGGTTTATCAAGCGCTGCTTGATGACATCAATACGCCGCAGGCGATCAGCACTCTGCACGATTTGGCGCACCGCATTAATAAAGGCGAGGGCGCAGAGCTGGCGCAACTCAAGGGCGAAATTCTGGCTGCTGCGAATCTGATGGGTTTGCTGCAACAGGACCCGGATACCTGGTTCCAGGGTGATGCCGCATCCAGTGGTATAGACGCAGCCCAGGTGGAGGCATTGATCGCCGAGCGCCAGCAGGCCAAGTTGGACAAAAACTACGCGCGCGCGGACGCAATTCGGCAGGAGCTGAAAGCCATGGGCGTGGTGCTCGAAGATTCCAAGCAGGGCACCACCTGGAAAATTGAAAACTAAATACCATTGCCGGGCCGGCACTCGCCGGCCCATGTCAGGATCTTACTTTTGTGGGATAAAGCTGCCGTTTGCACTCATCTGTTCGATGCCCTCCGCAACAGCGATGGTGTCGTCAGTGAGCACGACCTGATCCGCTATCTGGATAGCCACCAATGTTTTGCGGCCTTTGCCGAGGAGCCGGCAAATCTTCGCCTGTTCCGCAAACATTTCATCACCCGCCATTGTCTGTACCGCCTTCAGGAAGAAATCAGCGCGCAGTGGCGGCTGGATATCGGCACGATGAACATCGAACTGCACAAATTGGCTGGTGCAGACGCACGAGCGGCGCAGTTGAGTGTGGTAGATGCGTCTTTGCGTGAGTACTACCTGGATCTCACCCATCTGGAACAGGCGGACGTGGATTCAGTGGAGACTTTGCTGCGCGATTTCTGGCAGCGCTTTGCCGCGGCGGATAAAAGCGCGGATGCTTTCGCCGCTTTAGATCTCGATAGCGCTGCCAGCTGGACGGAAATCCAACAGGCTTACAGGCGCAAGGTCCAGCGGGCGCATCCCGACCAAGGCGGTACGCCTGCGGAATTTGCCACCGTGCAGGAAGCCTATGAAATTTTGCGTCAGCGCTTTGGCAAACCGCGCTGAGAAAAGACGTTTAACAAGTGAGAGGTGTATGTGAGCTGGATCGGTAGGATCGTCGGATTTTTATTGGGTTGGGCCATGGGCAAGTGGCTGGGTGCGGCGCTGGGTTTTGCCGCCGGTTACTACTTTGATCGCGCTTGGAAAAATTTCCGCGCCCAGTTCAATCCGGAGCAACGCCGCAAAGTGGAGATGGCGATGTTCCACACTATCTTCCCCTTGCTCGGGCGCATGGCCAAAGCGGATGGTAGGGTCTCCGAGGAGGAGATTCAGGCAGCGGAAGCCATGATGAACCGGATGCAGTTGTCCGCCGATTTGCGCGAAGAGGCCAAGCGCCTGTTCAAACGCGGCGTCCAACCGGATTTCGATCTCGGCCTTACCATGGCGGAATTTATTGGCGTCGCGGCGAACTATCCCCACCTTAAGCAGCTGCTGTTGGTGTATCTCATCACCATGGCCATGTCCGACCATGAATTGCACGAAAACGAAGTGGCGATTTTGCGTGAAGTGGCGCTGCTGCTGGGTTACTCGACGACCGCATTCGAGCACTTGTTGCGCATGGTCCAGGCGCAGAACCAATTCCAGCAGCGCCGTTATAGCTACAGCGGTGGGCAAGCGGCGGAGGAGCCGCGGGTCGATAAACTCGCGCTGGCCTACGAAGCCTTGGGTGTAACCCCACAGGCGACCGATGACGAGATCAAAAAGGCCTACCGCAAACTGATGAGCCAATATCACCCGGACAAACTGGTTGGCCAGGGGGTGCCGGAGGAGATGGTCAAAGTCGCGACTGAGCGCTCCCAGGAAATTCAGGCGGCCTATGACCTGATCAAGAAGAGTCGCGCATGACAGTGCGATTATTGGGTTGGTTGCCGCTTGTTGTATTGCTTTCCCTTAGCCCGCTGGCATGGGGTTGGTCAGCCAAAGGGCATGGCGAGATAGCGGTAGCGGCTGTGGAGCGACTGCCAAAACCTTTACAGGACGAGTACCGCGCAGTGCTGATGGCGGGCCCTTGGGCGAAAGGCGACATCAGCTGGCGCACCGCGGCAACTCGCGCCGCAGCATGGCCGGACCGGGTGAAAGAGATGCCGCTGCGCAAGCTGTTCGGTCAGTACGGCAGCGGCAAAGTGCCTGCAGCCCTGCAGTCGTATCGCAAACCCTCTACGAGCGATTGGCATTACACCAACGCTTTGTTTATTGACACCAAGGGCCGGCTGGTAGAAGCGACGACAAATGCCGCCGGCAAATCCTGCCCGCCGGCGCGCCAAGGCAATTTGCTGACGATCTGGCCGACGTTATTCACTGCCTACGGTCAGGCGCAGGATCCCCGCGACAAAGCTATCGTTCTGGCTTTTGTGCTGCATTTTGTCGGCGACGCTTATCAACCGCTGCATCTATTGGGCTCATTGGATGACAGTTGCCGTCAGGACAAAGGCGGCAATGCGTTTTGTGTGGGGCCGGTAGTGGGGTTCAAGGCCGGCCTGCGCTGCCGCGACAGTCTGCATTATCTCTGGGACCAGGGCTTCGGTGCTTATAAGGAAGATCTGACTGTGGGCAAATTCCGCGGAGATGCGCGCAGTCTGGATGCGGCAGTGAAAGAAGTCCGGCGCATCGCCACTGAGGTCTATCCGAAGAAGTCGGCGGATGTGCAATCCACTGCTTATAAAAATCGCAGCAGTCGCCATGCCCGCCAAATGGCCCAGCTTGCCAGCGCGCATTTGGCGGCAGCGCTGCAAAATCTCGGGCGCCAGTGACGGAAGGAGAACCCATGACCAAATCGATCCTGATTACCGGGTGCTCCTCCGGCATAGGCTTGGCGGCGGCGCGCACCTTGCGCGAGCGCGGCTATAGGGTGTTTGCGTCCTGCCGCAAACAGGCGGATGTGGAACGCCTGCAGAGCGAAGGTTTTACCGATGCGTTGGTGCTGGATCTCACCTCCAGCGATTCCATCAAAGAAGCGGTCGATGAAGTCCTGGAGAAAACCTCCGGGAAAATTTTTGCGCTGTTCAACAACGGCGCTTATGGCCTGCCGGGAGCGGTGGAGGATTTACCCAGAGCGGCGCTGCGGCGCCAGTTCGAAACCAATGTGTTTGGCACCCACGAGCTGACTTGTCGGTTGCTGCCGGCGCTGCTGCGCCAGTCGGATGCGCGTATTGTGCAGAACAGCTCGGTATTAGGATTGGTCGGCATGTTCAACCGCGGCGCCTATGTGGCAAGTAAATTCGCCCTTGAAGGATTAACGGACACCTTGCGCCTGGAGCTGCACGGGACTTCGGTCAAAGTGGTGTTGATCGAGCCGGGACCGATTCTCAGTGATTTCCGCAAAAACGCCCTGGCGGCCTTTCAGCGGGAGATCGATGTGGATGGCAGCCGCCATGAGCCTCTTTATCGCGCCGCTCTCGAACGGCTGAGTAAGCAAGGTCCCGCTGCCCGATTTACGCTGCCCGCGTCCGCAGTTGTGGATAAGCTGATTCTGGCACTGGAGAAGCCGCGGCCCCGGCCGCGTTATTACGTCACTACACCCACCTATGTCATGGGGGCGTTCAAGCGGCTGCTGCCGACTCGATGGCTGGACGGGGTGATTCGTCGCTTAGGTTCTGCGTAACCGCACCGGCGCTCTTAGCCGAAAGTGCGGAAATAGAAAATAGGAGAGAGCGAGTCACTGGACGCGAGTAACGTCCACAAATAGGGTGAGATTCTGGCCGGGTTTTAAGTGGCGGTTGGGATCGACCTTGTTCCACTCTTTGATATCCGCCACCCGCACTTTGAATTTGTCGGCGATGGCGGACAGTGAATCCCCTTTGCGCACCTTGTAGGCAAGTTTGCGGATAACCGCCCGCTCGCTATCGCTGGAGGCTGTTGCGCTGGTGTTGGTTTGCTGCCAGATCACCAACTTCTGGCCAGGATAAATGGGATCTCCCGGTGCCATACCGTTCCACTTAGCCAATTGGCCTGTGCCGACCTTGAACTTGCGGCTGATCTCCCAGAGGGAGTCCCCGGCGCGCACTTGATACTCTACTTTGGTGCCCTTGCCGTTGGCTTGAACACGTTGCAGCCGTTGACCGGCTGTGTGGCTATAGAACTCAACACTTGCCGCCGACTTGGGCACCATCAGGGTTCTGCCTGCGCGCAGGTTGTGGTTGGGCAGTTTGTTGATGGACTGCAGCAGTTCCGTGGTGGTGCGGTAACGCTTGGCGATGGAGGAAAGGGTATCGCCAGATTTGATTTCGTAGCGGTCCCAGACCACACGTTGTTCCACCGGCGTTTCCGCCAGCTTTTCGATGAATTTGCCGGCTTTTGCACGGGGAAACAGCAGACGGTGAGGTCCTTCCGGGTCTGTCGCCCAGCGGTTGAAGCCTGGGTTCAACGCCGCGAGATCTTCCATGGACATTTCCGCCCAACTGGCTGCCTGGGCCAGATCGATCTGCGCACCCACGTCTACGGAAATAAAATAGGGCTCATTGGCCACCGGATAAAAAGAAAGCCCGTAGACATCCGGGTTCTCCACCAGTGCTTTCAGTGCCAGCAAACGCGGAACATACATTTCCGTTTCCCTAGGGAGGGATAGCGACCAGTAATCTGTCGGCAGACCTTTGGCCTTGTTGCGCTTGATGGCCTTCTGCACGTTGCCGGCGCCGCTGTTGTAGGCGGCGAGGGCGAGCAGCCAGTCGTTGCCGACTTGGCGATAGAGCTGTTCCAAATAGGTCAGCGCCGCGTCGGTGGAGGCCATTACATCGCGGCGACCGTCATACCACCAGTTCTGCTTGAGACCCAGCATGGTGCCGGTGCCCGGAATGACCTGCCACATACCCGCGGCGCGGCCGGGGGAATAGGCAAAGGGATCGAATGCACTCTCGACGATGGGCAGTAGCGCCAGCTCCATGGGCATGCCGCGTTTGTCGATTTCTTCCACGACATAAAAGAGATACTTTTCCGCCCGCTCCGACACCCGCGCCAGATAGCTGGGGTGCTTGGCATACCATTCGATTTCCTGCTGAATGCGGCGGTTGATTTGCGGGGTAATGTTGAAGCCGTCGCGGACTCGATCCCAGATATTGATGCTGACGGGGAGGGTGAAATCTTCTAGTTCGGTGTCGCGTATTTGGCAGAGAGCCAGAGATTCAAAGTGCCACTCGGAGAGGTTGGGTTGGGGGGTGGCGGTGCGTATCAGGCGTTTGGGTAGAGAGAGAAGCGAGTAGCTGTCATCTGTATCCGGCGGTACCTGGGTTTCGAGCCGGGCACAGCTACAGATGGCTATGCTCAACAGCAATAGGCTGGTTTTGGTTCGCATCTGGCAGTCTTTCGTTGGCGGATTGTCATCAAGTTGAAATTTTTTGTCGCCGGAATTCTAGCGGAGATCTGTCAATCGGCCACACACGCTGTTTGGGCAGATGCGTGAACTGATAGCGATTTTTCCATTTCGGCGGGGACTGCCTGTTTAATAAAGCATCAATTTGGTTTTAGCCTGAGCACGAGTCCGGTGCAACTCGAAGCCGACATTTTCGTCCATAATAGGGGCTCATTGGATTGGAGGTGCGCCATGTCCATCTTGCGCAAAAGCATGTCGTCGATACGCAATCGCCAGCGGGTTCCCGATCTGGATGCGAGCATCGCCGCCCTGGAAGACTGGTTCGAAACGCCCCTGGGCCGGCAGTTGTTGCGCGAGGAGCAACGCATTCTGGATCGCGAGTTGAGCTGCATGTTCGGTTATCACCTGATGCAATTGAGCATCAACCGGAAGATTCAGCTGTTTCAAGATAGTCGTATTTGCCATTGTTTCGCCGTAGGGGCAGGGTCCCCCGGTGATGGCTCTAAGGTCGCGACCTACAGCTCGTTAGACGCGCTGCCACTGGAAGATGAATCGGTGGATGTGACCATCCTGCACCATGTTCTGGAGTTCTCCCACAATCCGCACCAGGTGCTGCGCGAAGCCAGCCGGGTCACGATTCCGCGCGGTTACATCATCATTTTCGGCTTCAACCCCATGAGTTTAATGGGCATGATCAAGCCCATCGCCCAATTGTTCAGCCGCAGTCCCATCTGGAAGCGCAACAGCTTGCGCAAGTCGCGGATCACTGACTGGTTGCAGTTTCTCGATTGCAATACACTGCGCACCCAGGACGGCATCTACAACCTGCCGGTGCAACACCGCCCCTATCTGGTGTATTCCACCCGGATCAACCGGATGCTGCAGCGTTGGAAGTTTCCGTTCGGCAACTTTTATTGNCTGGTGGCCCGCAAGGATATCGCTTGCCTGACCCCCATNACGCCGGACTGGTCGCGACAACCGCGCTTCCGNGTTGCCAAGCAGGCNCTNTCNGCGCGCTCGGCGGCGCGGCTCGCGCTGATCAAAAGCTCTAAACCCACCCCAGCCAAGTGATCTCGGATTACAAGCAACTTCGGAATTAGCTAACACTTGAAGAAAGTCGAAATATTCACCGACGGCGCCTGCAAAGGTAACCCCGGCCCAGGCGGTTGGGGCGCTTTGCTGCGTTATGGCAAAGTCGAAAAATCCCTTTACGGCGGCGAAGCCGAAACCACCAATAACCGTATGGAACTCACCGCTGCGATTCGGGCGCTGCAGGCTTTGAAACAGCCCTGCGAGGTGGTGCTGACCACCGACTCGCAATATGTCCGCAAGGGCATTACCGAATGGCTGCCGCGATGGAAACTCAATCAGTGGCGGACGGCCGACAAAAAGCCGGTGAAAAATCAGGATTTATGGCAGCAGCTCGACGAATGCACTGCGCGCCATAAAGTGCAGTGGCACTGGATCAAGGGGCACAGCGGGCACCGGGAAAACGAAATCGCCGATCAATTGGCCAATCAAGGTATAAGCGAAGCAAAGCATCATGCGTCAAATCGTATTGGATACTGAAACCACCGGTCTGGAACCGCAGTTGGGCCACCGCATCATCGAGATCGGCTGTGTGGAACTGGTCAATCGCAAGTTGACGGGCCGGCACTACCACCAGTACATCAACCCCGAGCGGGAAGTGGATCAGGGCGCTATCGAAGTCCACGGCATCACCAATGAATTCCTCGCGGACAAACCCCGCTTCAAGGCAATCGTTGGAGAGTTCTGGGATTTTGTTCGCGGCGCCGAGCTGGTGATTCACAACGCGGCGTTCGATATTGGATTTCTTAACCACGAATTTGCCCGTCTCGACATGGCGCCGGTGACGACGGAATGTTCAGTGTTGGATACCTTGGCGCTGGCGCGCCAGAAGCACCCCGGGCAGAAAAACAGTTTGGATGCACTGTGTAAGCGCTATGGCGTCGATAACTCGCACCGGGATTTGCACGGCGCTTTGTTGGATGCGGAGATTCTTGCCGACGTCTATCTGCTGATGACCGGCGGGCAGACAGCGCTCGAGCTGGGCACCGAGACGCAGACTGCCGCGCAGCAAAGTTCCGCGCCGGTTTCTCTCGGCGTTATCAGTCGCGACCGCCGTCCGCTGCGGGTGATTTACGCGTCAGCTGATGAGCTCGAAGCACATCAAACCAAGCTCAAAGCCATCGACAAAGCGTCGGGTGGGAATTGTCTCTGGTTAAAGCAGGAGGCTTGAGCCTCCTGTTGTTTGCTTAAAGAAAAAGGAGAACGCAACACAACCCTGTGCCGGTGAGCACCAGCGTATAGGGCAGGGCCATCACCACCATTCTTCCGTAAGAGAGACGGATCAACGGGGCCAGCGCGGATGTCAGCAGGAACAGGAACGCTGCCTGGCCGTTGGGGGTGGCAACGCTGGGCAGGTTGGTGCCGGTATTGATGGCGACCGCCAGTATGTCGAAGTGCTCTCGATCGATCGCGCCAGTCGTCAACGCTTCTTTCACTTCATTGATGTAAACCGTCGCCACAAACACGTTGTCGCTGATCATCGAGAGCACGCCGTTTGCCGCGAACAACATTGCTGGCTGGCTCGCTGCGTCCAGAGACAGAACCCATTGAGTGATCGGCGTGAACAGGTGCTGGTCGTGAATCACCGCCACCACGGCGAAAAACACCACCAACAAAGCGGTAAAGGGCAGTGACTCTTCGAAGGCTCGGCCTATGCGGTGCTCTTCGGTAACGCCGGTAAAGGCGGTCAGCAGGACGATGATCATCAGACCAATCAAACCGACTTCCGCCAAGTGCAACGCCAGACCTATTACCAGGATTACCGCCGCTATGGCCTGAACAATCAGGGTCGCGTTGTCGATATTGGTGCGTCGGCTGCGCATCTCGCGATCGTAATCGAGAAGGATTATCCGGACCTTCTCCGGCAGAGTCGCGCCGTATCCCATCAGCTGGAATCGCTCCACCACAATACAAGTCAACAAGCCTGCCGCTAGACACGGCATGGAAACCGGCGCCACACGGACGAAAAACTCCACAAAATCCCAGCCGGCCTTCTCGGCAATCAACAGATTTTGTGGTTCTCCCACCAGGGTGCAGACGCCGCCCAGCGCCGTGCCGACAGCGCCGTGCATTACCAGACTGCGCAGAAAGGCGCGGAATTGGTCCAGGTCACCGCGGTGCAGCTCCTGCACCATGTCATCGTTACTGGTGTAGTTGTCACCGCCGGTGGCGACCTTGTGGTAGACGGCGTAAAAGCCGACTGCTACGGAAATCAGCACAGCGGTGACCGTCAAGGCGTCGAGAAAGGCGGAGAGGGTGGCCGCGACGAGGGAGAACAACAGGGACAGCAGTATCTTGGAGCGGACACCGAGCATGATCTTGGTAAACGACCACAGCAGCAGGTCCTTCATAAAGTAGATGCCCGCCACCATAAACATCAGCAGCAGTATCACCGGAAAGTTATTCACCACTTCGTGATAAACCGACTCGGTAGAGGTAAGACCGAGCACTATGGCCTCCAGCGCGAGCAGTCCGCCGGGCTGCAGCGGATAGCATTTCAGCGCCATGGCGAGGGTGAAAATAAATTCGCAGATCAGCAACCAGCCGGCGAGAAAAGGGTCGAGAAGAATGACGATAGGGTTGATCAGCAAAAATGCCACTATAGTTTTCTTATACCAGAGCGCTGAAGGACCCAAAAAATTGTGCCAAAAGGCCATGCTTAATGAAGGTTGAGTCATACGGCGATCCTAAGAGACTGGGGTGGGAACGTGAGCGAAGCAGGACGTACGTCAAAAATGCCGCTCAAAGTACAGCTGTTATAGAAAAATGCAATAGTCACATTTGGCTGAAGTGCTTTACTGCTTGAGTATAGGCACTTGGTGTGTGCCTGAGCTGTCCCGCTGAGCGGTGACAAAATCGAGAGATTTGCTTAAGATGCCTCGATAACTGTGCGTATCTAAAAGAATTTTTTGCCTCCCGTATTATACTTGTCAGGTTGTCGGTGTTTCGGGTGCAGGATTCACCAATAACGACAAATAAAACACAGGCACTCCGTATGTTCCCTGCCCGAAAAAATATAGGAAAACCAAAGTGATGACGGCGGACTCGGCTAGCTTTCATTCCCTCAACGTTATCCGCAATGAACTGGTGGCGACCATTGAACAGGCCGCCCGGGACCTCGAAGTATTTGTATCGGAGGGCGGGGATCCCAAAAGTCTGCAAGCTTGCCTCGCTGGCATCAAACAAATCGTCGGGATCTTCCGCTTGCTGGAGTTCAAAGGCGCCAGCATGTTGGCTGAAGAGCTGCTCGCTACCGCTAGTACCGTGCCTGCTGATTCCTCCACACCGGGTTTTGAAAAACATGTCGAGTTGGTGAGTGGGACATTTTTTGTACTGTCCCGTTATCTGGAATATGTGCAGCAGACCGAGCGCAAGCTCGCGGTGCTGTTGATTCCTTACATCAATGATCTGCGCAAATTTCGCCGCGAGCCGGTGTTGCCGGAAAGCTTCTTCTTCCAGGTCAATCTCAAAGCCAACCCCGAACCGCCGCCAACAGACGCCATAGAGGTCAAAGATAAAGATTTCATACCGCTGCTGACGCGTTTGCGCCATATGTATCAGTTGGGCTTATTGGGCGTGTTGCGCGGCAAGCAGGTGAAGGCGTCGCTAGGGTTGATGCGCCGGGCGCTGATCCGTCTGCAACGGCTGGGTAACGATATGCCGCTGTCATCGCTCTGGTGGATGGCCAATGTGGCCATAGACGTGATGATTCAACAGCAGATGGAAATGATCGAGCCGCGCAAGATGTTGCTCAGTCGCATCGATCGCATCATCCGCCAGGTGCAGAAGGGTGGGCGGGCCTCCTATCAGGCGGCGGCGCCCAAGGGGCTGATCAAAGAGTTGCTCTATATCATTCTGCTCTCTGGCCATCAGAACGAAACCGTCAATCGCATCAAGCAGTATTTTGGCGTCAGCCAACTGCCCTACACCGAGCGGATTCTGGCCGCTGAGCGCCAGTCTCTGCGCGGCCCCAGCGCCCATACCATCAGCTCACTGGTGCGGGTGCTGAAACTCGAAATCAACAATATTAAGAAAGTCCTGGAGACTGCCGCCTTGGGTGGCCAGGCGATTGATGATGTTGCCGGTATGACCTCGACGCTACACAAAATCGCGGAGACCATGGGCGTAGTAGGGCTGGTTGGGCCGAGCTCCATTTTGAAAGAGGAGGTCAAGAAGGTAGACCAGTGGCGTGATGGTCAGGTCATTCCCGATGGGGAACTCGATCGCTGCGCCAAAGTGATGCTCTATATGGAAAGCGCAGTCAATTCCCTAGAGTTCGACAAGCTCGCCACCGACGTTTTGACCAGCACCAGTGAAGAGTCGCAAAACCAGATCATCGCCCACAGCGAACTCGCCCAAGCCGAGCGCATTGTGTTGCAGGAGTGCGAGTCCGGCATATCCCTGACCAAACGCGCGATTACTGCCTATTCGGAGTCGAACTTTGATTCCGGGCATATCAGCAATATCAGCAAAACCTTGAATTCCGTGCGCGGTGGGCTGTTGATGTTGAAGCGCACGCGGGCGGCTTCTGTGGTGCAGCGTTGCGCGGATTTTGTCGATCAGGTCTTGATGCAGGGCGATCATCCACCGGCATTGAAGGAGCTGCTGGAAACCTTCGCCGACGCGATTATAAGCGTTGAGTACTTCCTCGATACGGGCAATACCGCTGCGCGTCTTGACGACTCCGTGCTGCAAGTGGCGGAGGAAAGTCTGGCAGCCCTGGGTTATCCGGCGCGCAAAACCTAAATGAGTTTTGAGCCCGGGTTCGACAGCCGGATCGAGGTAAGCGCTGGCGATTGGATTATCGGCGTGGTGGGTAGTCGGATTTTGCTGGATCGCTCACAAGACACGCTGTTGCTTCCATACCGGGACGTGCTCAGCCTTCTCTCCTGGACTCCGACCGAAAAACTCTACCTGGGCACATGGCAAAACATCGCCTGTTTCGCCTTCATTTACCCCGCCGATCTGGAATTGCCCAGTGAATCACCTCTCGCGGTCGGCAGTCTGCGCAGCCGCTTGGGGGTGATATCCGATGAGCTGTTCCACCTCGGCGGTCGCGCGCTGCAGCTTGCGCATTGGTATGAATTTCACCGCTTCTGCGGCCGCTGCGGCCATCCCACCGAGCTGCAGCTGCACGAGCGTGTACTAGCCTGTCCCTCGTGCGCAGCTTTGTTCTACCCCCGTATTGCCCCCTGCGTTATCGGTATTGTGATTCGCGGGCAAAACTGCCTGTTGGCGCACAATGTGAATTTTGCTGAAGGTCTTTACAGCACCCTCGCCGGGTTTATCGAACCCGGCGAAACTGCCGAGCAAGCTCTGGCCCGGGAAATTCGCGAGGAAACCGGGATTGAGGTGGAGGAGCTTGAATATATCGCCAGTCAGCCCTGGCCATTTCCCAGCCAGTTGATGCTGGGCTTTGTCGCCCGCTATAAATCTGGCGACATAAAAGTGGACGGAGTTGAAATCACCGACGCGCAATGGTTTGCCCCGGACACCATGCCCACCGTTCCACCTCCGCATACGATTTCCGGTAAACTCATCGACATTTTTCTGCAGCGGGCCAACCTGCAAGGGTGAACATGTTCTATTCCATGGCGACAACCGTATCCGCCGTCATTGCGATCCTGCTGGTGTTGATCGCTCTGCGGACCCTGTTAAAGGGGACATGGTTTTGGGGTTGGGTGCGCGGTATGAGCGGTTTCGTGCTGATCGGCCTTGCGGTTTTTTGTGTCTTGGTCGCGTTGGATTTGCGCTCCTACCAGCAGGTGTTAATCGATAAGCCGGTGGCGACGGTCAGCTTTCAAAAAATTGAGGATCGCGCCTATGTGGCCACGGTCGCGCTGACCGATACGGGCGCGACGACTGATTATTATTTGCGCGGCGATCAATGGCAGATCGATGCGCGCATCATCCGCTGGAAGGGGTTGTTGAGCCAGGCGGGTGGCAAACCTGGTTACCGGCTGGAGCGCATCTCGGGTCGTTATATCTCCATTGAGGATGAACGCAGCCGCGAGCGCACAGTCCACGCCTTGCGGGATGAACAAGAATACGGTTTGGATTTATGGGCATGGGCCTATAAAAAGCAGGCTGATGCAGCTTTGATCGACGCGGTATATGGCAGCGCGACTTTTGTGCCCATGACCGATGGCGCGCTTTACGAGGTCGCTCTTTCCCATACCGGGTTGGTGGCGAAACCGCTGAACGAGACCGCCAAACGGGCGGTGAATTTGTGGCTTGACTAAGGGGAATTACGTTGGAGTTTTTGCTGGATTACGGGCTATTTCTGGCCAAGGTCGTCACCTTCGTAGTGGCGTTTATGGTGGTGGTCGGATTTGTGGTGGCCTCAACTCAAAGGGAGAAGGGCAAAGATAAAGGCCGAATTCAGGTCACCCGCCTAAATGACCGTTTTGATGACATGAACCACGCTTTGAAAGTTGAAGTGGTGGATGAAAAAGTCCTGAAAGAAGAAGAGAAAAAACGCAAAAAAGCGGAAAAGCAGGCGCGCAAAGAGAAAAAAGGCAGCACGGAGTCAGAGCGCAAACGCCGCGTTTACGTGCTGGATTTCAACGGCGATATGAAAGCCTCTGCAACGGATGACCTGCGCGAATCCATCACCGCTGTGCTCAGTATTGCCGAGCCGGTCGACGAAGTTGTAGTGCGTTTGGAAAGCCCCGGCGGAGTCGTGCATGGCTACGGCTTGGCGGCGAGCCAGCTCGATCGCATCCGCCAGAAAAAGATTCCGCTCACCGTTTGTGTGGATAAAGTCGCCGCGAGCGGCGGCTATATGATGGCGTGCGTTGCCGACAAAATCGTGGCGGCACCGTTTGCCGTGCTCGGTTCCATCGGCGTGGTCGCGCAATTGCCGAACTTTCACAAAGTGCTGAAAAAGCACGATGTCGATTACGAGATTTTTACCGCCGGCGAATACAAACGCACAGTGACCATGCTCGGGGAAAATACGGAAAAAGGCCGGCAAAAATTTAAAGAAGACCTCGATGACACGCACATACTGTTTAAAGAATTTGTGCAGGCGCACCGGCCATCCGTGAATGTGGATGAAGTGGCGACAGGGGAGATCTGGTTTGGCAAACGAGCACTGGAGAAAAACCTGATCGACGTGATTTCCACCAGCGACGAATATCTCACCAGCCTGCATCCGGCGGCGGATATTGTGCAGGTCAATTTTGAGCACAAAAAACGTATTCAGGAGCGCATTGGTCTGGCTGCAGGCAGAGCCCTGGAAACGACGATCGAAAATACCATCGCCAAGCTCGCGCAGCGGCCTTGGTTTTAATCGAAAGATAAAGAAAGAAAAAACCCGGCAATTGCCTAATGCCAGTCAGCTTAACTGACTGGCATTAG
>Ga0065721_10048988_pt1 | contig 53650 bp, 48 predicted proteins | sample Mesricmetagenome_FD_59108 | JGI IMG/M metagenome (GOLD analysis project Ga0065721, IMG submission 59108) | Mesophilic microbial community from rice straw/compost enrichment Sample: eDNA_1 v2 (version 2) | ecosystem: Engineered > Solid waste > Grass > Composting > Bioreactor | place: USA: Davis... | reverse complement strand
TGCCGGACCGGCATACGATGAAGCAGGAGGAGATCAACCGGCTGCTGGTCGAGCTGGCGCTGCAAGGCAAGACGGTTACGCGGCTGAAGGGGGGAGACCCGACGATCTTCGGCCGGGTCGGCGAGGAGGCGGAGCTGCTCGTCGAGCACGGCATCGAATTCGAAATCGTACCGGGCATAACGTCCGCCATCGCCGTTCCGGCCTACGCCGGCATCCCGGTCACGCACCGGGACCTGGCTTCGTCCCTTTCCATCGTTACCGGCCATGAAAGCCCGGACAAGCTGGACCGGACGATTCATTGGGACAAAGTGACGAATGCGACCGGCACGCTTATTTTTTTGATGGGCGTGGCCAAGATCGGCTATATCGCGGAGCAGCTGATTAAGCACGGGAAGCCGCCGCAGACGCCCGTGGCCCTGATTCGATGGGGAACCCGCGTGGAGCAGCGGACGGTGACCGGCACGCTGGAGACGATCGAAGCGGTCGTGCGGGCCGCCGATTTCAAGCCGCCCGCCGTCATCGTCGTCGGCGAGGTCGTGCTGCAGCGGGAGAAGCTGCAATGGTACGAGCGCAAGCCGCTGTTCGGCATGCGGGTGCTTGTTACGCGCGCCCGCGCGCAGGCCAGCGAGCTGTCCGAGCGGATCGAGGAGCTGGGCGGCGAGCCTTGCGAGTTTCCGGTTATCGAGACGAGGGAGCCTTCCGAACCCGGCGCCGCCGCCGAGCTGCGCGCGCGCCTCGAGGAAGCGGAAACGTACCGCTGGCTCCTCTTCACGAGCGTAAACGGCGTCGATTATTTCTTTCGCTGGCTCAGGCGGTTTGGCATCGACGTCCGGCGCTTTCACGGAGCCCGCATCGCCGCCGTCGGCCCGAAGACGGCCGAGGCGCTTGCGGAACGAGGCCTGATCGCAGAAGAGCTGCCCGAGCGGTATGACGCCGAAGGGCTGCTGGAGAAGCTGGCCGGCCGGATAGCTCCGGGCGAGCGGGTGCTGCTGCCGCGCGGAAATCTGGCGCGCGAGGCGCTGCCCCGCGAGCTGAGGGCGCGCGGGCTGGAGACGGTCGCAGTGGACGTCTACGAGACGGTCATTCCCGAGCGGCCGGACGAGCTTGCATTGGAATGGCTGCTTGCCAAACAAATTCATATGATTACCTTTACGAGCTCCTCGACCGTTACCAATTTGCTCGAGGCGCTCCGTCGCAAAGGCTATACGGATCCCGCCGGTCTGCTGGAGGGCATTCCGCTGGCCAGCATCGGTCCCATTACGTCGAAGACGATGGCCGCCGCCGGCCTTCAGGCCGCCGCCGAAGCGGAGGAAGCGACCTTGGACGGCCTGCTGGCGGCATTGATCCGGTTTAACGCCGAACGATTCGAATCCCGAAAGGAGCAATAACGATGGCTTATCCTGCAGTAAGAAACCGCCGTCTTCGCCGGTCGGCCGGCTTGCGCGGCCTCGTCCGCGAAACGTCGCTCCACGTCGAAGACTTGATCTATCCGATATTTGTCACGCACGGCTCGAACGTCAAGGAAGAAATCCCGTCCATGCCGGGCGTCTATCATTACTCGCTGGACGTGCTGCGGAAGGAAATCGAGAGCATCGAGGCGGCGGGCATCCGCTCGGTGCTGCTGTTCGGCGTGCCCGACTGCAAGGACGCCGTCGGCAGCTCGGCCTACGATCCCGACGGCATCGTACAGCAAGCCATTCGCAAGGTGAAGGAATGGGCGCCGGAGCTCGTCGTAGCGGCGGACACCTGTCTGTGCCAGTTTACGGATCACGGCCATTGCGGCGTCGTCCGCCGGGACGAAGCGACGGGAACGGCCGTCGTCGACAACGACCGTTCGCTGGAGCTGCTGGTCCGGACCGCGGTATCGCAAGCGGAAGCGGGCGCCGACGTGATCGCGCCGTCCAACATGATGGACGGCTTCGTAACCGCCATTCGCCAAGGCTTGGACGAGGCGGGCTTTGACGATATCGCCATCCTGTCGTATTCCGTCAAATACGCTTCCGCGTATTACGGTCCGTTCCGCGACGCGGCGCATTCCGCCCCGCAATTCGGCGACCGGAAGACGTACCAGATGGACCCGGCCAATTGGCGCGAGGCGCTGCGGGAAGCGGAAGCCGACGTTGCGGAAGGCGCGGATATGCTGATGGTCAAGCCCGCCCTCGCGTACCTGGACATTATTCGCCTGCTGAAGGACAATTTCGATTTGCCGGTGGCGGCCTATAATGTGAGCGCGGAATATTCGATGGTGAAAGCGGCGGCGGCGAACGGCTGGATCGATGAAAAGGCGGTCGTCATGGAGACGCTGACGGGCATGAAACGGGCGGGGGCGGACATGATCATCACGTATCACGCCATGGACGCGGCGAGATGGCTGAGAGGAGAAGAATAGTCATGGATACGAGCATGCGCAAAAGAAAAGACGAACGTTCCGCGGCGGCTTTCGAACGGGCCAAAAAGGTGATTCCCGGCGGCGTGAACAGTCCGGTACGGGCGTTCAAGTCGGTCGGATTGACGCCGGTTTATATCGAGCGCGGCCAAGGCAGCCGGGTGTACGACATCGACGGCAACAGCTATATCGATTACGTGGCGTCCTGGGGACCTCTCATTATGGGCCATGCGCATCCGGAAGTGGTGGAGGCGATCCGGAAGACGGCCGAAAAAGGAACGAGCTTCGGCGCTCCCACGGAGCTGGAAACGCTGATGGCGGAGCTCGTCTGCGAACGGGTGCCGTCGGTCGATATCGTCCGCATGGTCAACTCCGGCACGGAGGCGACGATGAGCGCCCTCCGGCTGGCGCGAGGATATACGGGGCGCAGCAAAATATTGAAATTCGAAGGCTCTTACCATGGACATGCCGACAGCCTGCTCATTAAAGCCGGCTCCGGCGTCGCCACGCTCGGTCTGCCCGACAGCCCGGGCGTTCCCGAAGGCGTAGCGGCGAATACGATTACCGTGCCTTACAACGATATCGAATCGGTAAAGCTGGCGTTTGAACGTTACGGCGAGCAGATTGCCTGCGTCATTGTCGAGCCGGTGGCGGGCAATATGGGCGTCGTCCCGCCGCTGCCGGGCTTCCTGCAAGGGCTTCGCGACATTACGGAGCAATACGGCAGTCTGCTCATCTTCGACGAGGTGATGACCGGCTTCCGGGTCGGCTACCATTGCGCGCAAGGGCTGTACGGCATCGCGCCGGACTTGACCTGCTTCGGCAAGGTGATCGGCGGCGGACTGCCCGTCGGCGCGTACGGCGGCAAGCGGGAGCTGATGGAAATGATGGCGCCGAGCGGCCCGATCTATCAAGCCGGCACGCTGTCCGGCAATCCGCTGGCGATGGCCGCCGGCTACGCCACGTTGAAGCTGCTGACGCCGGAAACATACGAGCGGCTGGAACAAAAGGCGGTCAGACTGCAGCTCGGCTTCGAGCAAAATGCCGAGAAGCGCGGCATCGCAACGACGATCAACCGGGTCGGCTCGATGGTATGCCCGTTCTTTACGGACAAGACGGTCATCAATTTCGAGACGGCCAAGACGTCCGATCTGGACCGGTTCAGGACGTATTTCGCCGCGATGCTCGATCTCGGCGTCAGCGTCGCTCCGTCCCAGTTCGAAGGAATGTTCATCTCCGGCGTACACAGCGACGAGGATATCGACGCGACGATCGCGGCGCATGACGAAGCGCTCGGCCGCCTGTAGAACGATTGGAGGGACAGGCATGACGGTATATTCCAATGACCCGGCCGGCATTTTGCGGTCGGCCGTCCGCCGCGAACAGTGGCTGGAGCTGGAATGGCCGCCCCCGCCGGAAAGCGCAGGCGGGCCTCTGCCGAAGGCCGGCAGTCATCCGCATGAGGTGCGGCAATGGCTGCTGGCCTGTTCCCTTTTTCCCGCCAAATGGGTGAACCGGCTGTTTTCCGTCGGCGGCATCCGCTGGGAGAAGGACAGGCTGCGGCTGCTTGCGTTTCCGTCGGCGGATACGCTGCGCGATCCTTTGTATGCGTCCGCAAGGCGAACCGGCGGCAAAGCCGGCATCCGCATCCTGTATGAGGACGACTACTGCATCGTGGCGGACAAGCCGGCGGGCATGCCGGTGCACGCTTCCCGCCCGGGGCAGACGGGAACGCTGGATGAAGCCGTCGCCGGCCATATGCTGGCGAAGGGAGATCCGCTTCCGGTCCGCCATATCCACCGGCTGGATGAGGATACTTCGGGACCGGTGCTGTATTCCACTAACGATATGGCCCATTGGCGGCTGGACGAAGCGATGAGGACCAAGGCGATCGACCGGCGGTATATCGCGGTTGTGGAGGGAAGGCTTCGTCCGGAGGCCGGCCGCATCGACCTGCCGATCGGCAAAGACCGCCACCACGGAAGCCGCCGGCGCGTTACGCCAAATGGAGACGCCGCCGTGACGCATTACGAGACGGTGTCGTGCGACGGCCGCCTGTCTCTGGCCCGCATTCGGCTGGAAACGGGCCGGACGCATCAAATTCGCGTTCATATGAGCCATCTTGGCCATCCGCTGATCGGCGACCAGCTGTACGGAGGCTCTGCGGAGCTGCTGGACCGCCAGGCGCTTCACGGCGAGCGGCTGCGTTTCGCCCATCCGCTGACCGGCGATACGGTGGAGGTGGAGGCGCCTTGGCCGGATTGGCTGGACAGGCTCGCCAAGCTTATCCGCCCTTCGCGAAAATAAAGTCATGCCGCCGCCTTTCCTCCCATATAGATAAGTAGTGAATGTAATGGTAGACCAAGCATTCATGACGAGAAGGGAGGATATGGGCGTGTCGAATCAGTCGAACGGATTGCGGTTTGATGTGTACGAACGGGTCCATTTGCCCGACGATGTCGCGGCGATTAACGAGCTGGAGGAAATCGAGCTGGTTCCCCGCATACAAATTTTCGATCAGGGGGATCAGGCCGTCATTAAAGGCCAGCTGATGCTGACCGGAGTGTACCGGGGGCAAACCGAAGCCGAAGGGCCGCTGGCGCTGGAGCATTGGATCCCCGTCGAAATTTCCTTGCCGATGAACAGGGTGACGAGGCTGGACGATATTTCCATTGAGATCGACAACTTCGATGTGGACTTGTTGTCGGCGCGAACGCTGAACATTACGGGGGTATTGTCCTTGCGGGGAATTTCCGTCGAACCGGCGGACGAACAGCAGGAGCCTTGGGAAGAAGAGGCGTTTACGGCCGTTCATCAGCGCGAGGCGGCGGAAGCGTACCGGCAGGAACCGGTGCATGAGCCTGTTCAGGAGCAGGAGCAAACCGCGGACGGAGGGCCTTATGCGTACGGAGCATACGCTTCCGAGCTATGGCAGGGAGCCTTGCGCGAAGGAGAGAACACGTCCGCCGAGCCGCAAGCCGGCGCAGAGGAGGCGGAGGAGCCCGACAGGCAGCCGGAAGCGCCGGAAGCGTCGGAGGAGCATCATGCCGGCTACATAGAGGCCTCGGCCGAAGCGGCGGAGGCGGAAGAGGAAGGCAAGCCGCGCGATACGGAGCCCGCATTCCAGCCGTTGGCGGAACCGGAGGCGGAAGCGGGGGAGAGGCTGCAGCCGTCCTCGCCTTATGCCGCGGCTCCGGCCTATTCCGAACCGTCCGGCTACGGTTATGCAAGGCCGGCGGAACAAGAGCCGGGGCAGGAGCGGGAGCCGGCGCAGCCATACGGGCAAGCGCCGCAGCACGAGCAGGGACAGGCTGCCGCGCCCGCGTTCCCGTATTCCTTGGCGGGCCGGAACGCGGTTCCCGCCGAGGAGCAGGCCGAACCGGAGCTTGCTTCCGGCGAACCGGCACCGGCATCGCTCCCGGAGCGGGAGAACGGCTTCTCCGGCATCGCCGCCGAGCCGGAGCCGGATCGCCTGCCGACCGATCCGGCCGAGCCGCTGTTTGCGCCGGAACCGGCGCAGGAGCTGCGGAAGCAGGAGGTGCAGATTGCGTTCGCAAGCAAGACCGCCGGCTTTGAAGAAGAAGGGGCCGGCTTCGGCTTCCGCGCGCTGCTCCAGTCGAGCAAGAGAGAGCAAGCCGCCCGCGAGGCGGCGGAGCATTCCGCAGCGGAAAAGGAAGCCGAGGAGGAGTCTCGGCCGGGCCCGGCGGAGGATGAGATCGAGTGGAAAAAGCTGTTCCTCAGCAAGAAGCAGGACGACAACGAATTCCGCAAAATCAGAGTTTGCATCGTCCAGAAGGAAGAGACGCTGGAATCGATCGCGATGCGCTACAGCATCAATCCGCGCGAGCTGCTCACTCATAACAAGCTTCACGAGTCGTCGGTGACGGAAGGTCAACTGCTGTATATTCCATAAGCGGGTCGCAGGCATTTCGACGGGCAGCCGTCGGGATGCTTTTTTTTTGACCCTGTACCGAGCTCGATGTCACGCAAAACATGCTTCTCCTCCTAAGGGCGGCGTCAGCCGTTGCGCCTGTCCGGATCCGTCCTTCGGCTTCCGAAGAAAAGCGGCGGTGACGGCATCCTTACAGCACCTTCATATCGCCTTGATATTCCGTTAACGCCGATCGGTTACGCTGGATGCAAACCGCAGGGAGGTGTATCCGATGGCAACAGTCCGATTGGCACTGTTTACCGACACTTACGCGCCCGAAATGAACGGAGTGGCCAAAACGCTGGAAAGGTGGACGGCATACTTGCGCGGAAAGGGCGTGCCTTGTCTCGTATTCGCCCCTTCCCATCCCCAAGGCGACGAGAAAGCGCCCGGCATGGCGGAACGGCTCAGAAGCATGCCGTTCGTGCTGTATCCGGAGCTGCGCGTCTCCATGCCGCAGAAAGCGGGCGTCGAAAGCAAGCTGCTTCGTTTCGCTCCGACGGTCGTTCATGCGGCGACCCCGTTCGGCGTCGGCCTGTCGGGACGGCAGCTGGCGCTCAAGCACGGCATTCCTCTGGTCGCGTCCCACCACACCCACTACGTCCGTTACTTGCCTTATTATCATCTTCAATGGCTTCATCCGATTACCGCGAAATATTTAAAATGGTTCCACCGGCCATGCCGGCGCATCTACGTGCCTTCGCAATCGGTATTGGAGGAGTGTCGCTCCGACGGCTGGCCGGGCTTGGAGCTGTGGAGCCGGGGCGTCGACACGTCTCTGTTTCGGCCGGAGCCGCGCCGGGAAGCGCTTCGCGAGGAGCTCGGCGCCGGCGGCGGCTTGCGGGCGGTGCTGTACGCCGGGCGGCTGGCCCCGGAGAAACAGGCCGAAGTCGCGGTGGAAGCGGTCCATCGGTACGAGCGGGCCGCCGGACGTCCCTGCGAGCTGTGGGTAGCCGGCGACGGACCGTCGCTGGAGGAGCTGCGCGCACTGGCGGAACGCCTCGGGGTCCGGGCGCGTTTTCTCGGCGCGCTGACCCAGCCGGAGCTGCGCCGCCGAATGGCGGCGGCCGACGCGCTGCTGTTTCCGTCGTCGACGGAAACGTTCGGCAACGTGGCGCTGGAGGCGATGGCTTGCGGCTTGCCCGTCGTCGGCGCAAGAGGGGGGGCGCTGCCGGACTTGATACGGGACGAAGCGAACGGCCTGCTGTGCTCTCCCGGCGACGCGGAACACTTTGCCGCCGCGCTCGCCAGGCTGGACGCGGATGAGGCGCTTGCGCGCCGGCTGTCGGAGGGCGGTCTGCGGACGGCGGCCGAACGGTCCTGGGACAGCGTCTTCGACCGGCTGCTGGCCGATCTCGAACGGGTCGCCTTGACGGGACGGGCGGCGCCGGAACAGGCAGCCGCCGCGGGAGGGCCGGCGAGATGAACATTTCGGTATTCGGCGCGGGGTATGTCGGATTGGTGACGGCGGTTTGTCTGGCGGATCTCGGATTTCATGTGCTGGTCGTCGAGAAGGATCCAGCTAAACTCGGCACATTGCGCGAAGGCGGATGCACGATCTACGAGCCCGAGCTGCCGGAGCTGCTGCTGCGGAACGTGAATAACGGGCGGCTGTCCTTTACCGGCGATGGTACGGAAGCGATCCGGGCTTCCGAAGTGCTGTTCGTCTGCGTCGGCACCCCTTCGGGACCGGACGGCGGCGCGGATATGACGCAGATCGAAGCGGTGATGAAGACGATCGTCGACACGTGCGCCGATACGGAGGAGCGGAAGCTGGTCGTCGTCAAGAGCACGGTGCCGGTCGGCACGGGCATGTGGATGGAGAAGATCGGCCGGCTGTACGCCAAGGGGAGAACTGTACGGCTGGACATTGCGTCCAACCCCGAATTTTTGCGGGAAGGAGCGGCCGTGCGCGAATTTATGCATCCGGACCGGATCGTGGTCGGTGTAGGCTCCGATTACGGCAGAGCGCTGATGGAGGAAGTATACCGTTCGTTCGATTGTCCGAAGCTGTTCACCGATACGAAAACGGCGGAGATGATCAAATATGCGGCGAATTCGTTTTTGGCGACCAAAATTTCATATATCAACATGGTGTCCGACCTGTGCGAGGAGACGGGGGCGGATGTGGCGCTCGTAGCGGAAGGGATCGGGTACGACAAACGGATCGGCTCCGATTTTTTGAAGGCGGGCCCCGGCTACGGCGGTTCTTGCTTTCCCAAGGACCTCCGGGCGTTCGCTCAAATGGGCCGATCTTGCGGGCTGGATTTCGGCTTGCTGGAACAAGTGATGCAAATTAACCGGGACCGGCCGCGCCGCATTTTGAAAAAGCTGCGCGAGCATTTGTGGGTGCTCGGCGGCAAGCGGATCGCCGTGCTCGGGCTGACGTTCAAGCCGGGAACGGACGATGTGCGGGAGACGCCGGCGGCGGCGCTGATCGAGGCTCTCCTCTCCGAAGGAGCCGCAGTGGCCGCGACCGATCCGATGGGCATTCCGGGCTTCGAGCGGACGTATGCCGGCCTGGCGGAACGGATTCGGCTCGTGGAAGGCCCGTCGGAGGCGCTGAGGGGAGCGCATGCCGCCCTGATCGCGACCGACTGGGACGAATACCGGAATCTCGATTGGGAGCGCGCGAAGCTGGGCATGGAAACGCCGGTGCTGCTGGACGGACGAAATATGCTGGACCGGGAGTCGATGCAACGGATCGGGTTTGCTTATTCTTCCGTGGGCCGGTAAATCGCCGGGATTGCCTCGTTTTGAATGCCGCCGCCATTTCACAACATGGAGTTGACTCCGTCCGTCATCAACGTTATGATTAATGATATATGTTCTTAATGACGATGAAGGGGAATAGTAGTCAGTCAGCCTTCAGAGAGCGGAGCCGCCAACGCTGAGAGGTTCTGCAGGATGTGACTGCGTACGGGTCGCCCCGGAGTTGCCCGCCGAAGCGAGCGCGCGAAGCGCGAGCCCAAGCCGGGCCGGCTGCAGCCGTTATCTGTTAAAGTGCCGTGCATCGGGAGCGGAAGCGAGCCGATATGCGCGGAATGAAGGTGGTACCACGGAAGCGAGACCTTTCGTCCTTTAGACAGGGATGGAAGGTCTTTTTTGTTAAATGCCGACGGCTGTAAAGGTCTCAAGGACCGGGTTGGCAACCGACGTTAAGTGTGGAGGATGGAGCAAATGTCAGATCATCAACCGAAACAACCGACGATTGCGATGGCGACAACGTACGATCCCAAGCAAGCGGAGAAAAAATGGTACGATTACTGGACGGCCGGCAAATTTTTCGAAGCCGGCAAGCGCAAGGACGCGGAGCCTTACACGATCGTCATTCCGCCGCCGAATGTAACGGGCATGCTGCATATCGGCCATGCGCTGGATTTTACGCTGCAAGATATTTTGATCCGGATGAAGCGGATGCAGGGCTACGATGCGCTGTGGCTGCCGGGCACCGACCATGCGGGCATCGCCACGCAGACGAAGGTCGAGCAGAAGCTGCGCGAGCAGGGGCAATCCCGCCACGATCTGGGCCGCGAGCCTTTCCTGGCAAAGGTGTGGGAATGGAAGGAGCAGTACGCGAACACGATCCGCGAGCAATGGGCCAAGATGGGCCTTTCCCTCGATTATTCCCGCGAGCGGTTTACGCTGGACGAAGGGCTGTCCAAGGCGGTGCGCGAAGTGTTCGTCCGCTTGTACGAGAAAGGCTTGATCTACCGCGGCAAAAAGATTATCAACTGGGACCCGGCCGCCAGAACCGCTCTCTCGGACATCGAGGTGGAGTACAAGGAAGTCGCGGGCCATCTCTATCATTTGCAATACCCGCTCAAGGACGGCTCAGGCTATGTGACGGTAGCGACGACCCGTCCCGAAACGATGCTCGGCGACACGGCGGTAGCCGTTCACCCGGAGGACGAACGGTATAAGCACCTGATCGGCTCGACGCTCGTGCTGCCCGTGATCGGCAGGGAAATTCCGATTATCGGCGACGAATACGTCGAGAAGGACTTCGGTTCGGGCGCGGTCAAGATTACGCCCGCTCACGATCCGAACGATTTCGAGGTCGGGCAGCGCCATAACCTGCCGCAAATTATCGTCATGGACGAGTCGGGAGTCATGAACGCCGAAGCCGGCCCTTATCAGGGGCTGGACCGCGCCGAATGCCGCAAGCGGCTTGTGAAGGATTTGCAGGAGCAGGGCGTATGCGTCAAGATCGAGGACCATGTGCACCAGGTCGGCCACAGCGAGCGCAGCGGCGCCGTTGTCGAGCCGTATTTGTCGACGCAATGGTTCGTGGCGATGAAGCCGCTGGCGGAAGCCGCGATCGCGGCGCAAAAATCCGGCAAAGGCGTGCGCTTCGTGCCGGAACGGTTCGAAAAAATTTATTTGAACTGGATCGAAAACGTGCGCGACTGGTGCATCTCGAGGCAGCTGTGGTGGGGGCATCGCATTCCGGCCTGGTACGACGACGCGACGGGCGACATCCATGTATCCCGCGAAGATTTGAAGGGCAATCATTTGCGGCAGGACGAGGACGTGCTGGATACGTGGTTCAGCTCGGCGCTGTGGCCGTTCTCCACGCTCGGCTGGCCGGAGCAATCGGAGGACCTGAAGCGCTACTACCCGACGAACGTGCTTGTGACGGGCTACGACATCATTTATTTCTGGGTGGCGCGCATGATCTTCACCGCCCTGGAATTTACGGACGAGATGCCGTTCAAGGACGTGCTCCTGCACGGTCTCGTGCGCGACAAGGACGGCCAGAAGATGTCCAAATCGCTGGGTAACGGCGTCGATCCGCTTGATATCATCGAGCAGTACGGCGCCGACGCGATGCGCTTCATGATTTCGACCGGCAGCACGCCGGGGCAAGATTTGCGCTTCCGCATCGAGAAGGTGGAGCAGGCGCGCAATTTTGCCAACAAAATTTGGAACGCCTCCCGGTTTGCGCTCATGAATCTGGAAGGGTTCGCCGCTTCCGACATCAACATCGGAGGCAAGCTCGGAACGGCCGACCGCTGGATCTTGCACCGGCTGAACGAGACGGTCCGGGATGTGACGCGCCTGATGGAAAGCTATGAATTCGGTGAAACGGGACGACTGCTGTACAATTTTATTTGGGACGATCTGTGCGACTGGTACATCGAATTTTCCAAGCTCAGCCTGAACGGAGAAGACGAGGAAGCGAAGCGTTCCACGCAATCGGTGCTTGCTTATGTGCTGGACCGGACGCAGCGGCTCATCCATCCGTTCATGCCGTTCATCAGCGAAGAGATTTGGCAGCACTTGCCGCATGAAGGCGAGACGATTACGCTGGCAGAATGGCCGGCTTACGACGCCGCGCTGGAAGCGGAGGACGCCGTCAAGGAAATGGAGCTGCTGATGGAAATGATTCGCGCCGTCCGCAACATTCGGGCGGAAGTGAACGTGCCGATGAGCAAAAAGATCGAGCTGATCATCAAGCCGGCGGGCGATGCGGAGGAGGCGATCCTTCGCCGCAACGAGGAATTCGTCAAACGTTTCTGCGGCACGTCGCGGCTCGATATCGCGCGCGAGCTGCAAGCGCCGGACAAAGCGATGACGGCGGTCGTCACCGGGGCGGAGCTGTATTTGCCGCTGGCGGGCCTGATCGACATCTCTCAGGAGATTGCGCGTCTGGAGAAAGAGCTGAAGCATCTGAACGCGGAAGTGGAGCGCGTGGAGAAAAAGCTGGGCAACGAAGGGTTCGTATCCAAGGCGCCGGCGAAAGTGATCGAAGAGGAAAAAGCGAAAATGAGCGATTACGCGGACAAACGCGACAAGGTGCTGGCCCGAATCGCGGAATTGCGCGGTTGAGCGGCGGGAAGAAGGTAATGAATATGACGGAATTGAATTCGACTCCGCAAGGAACGAACACGACATACAAAGCGGCGGTGGAATGGATTACCGGACTCGTGCCGTTCGGCGTCCGTCCGGGGCTGGAGAGAATCGCTCTGCTCATGGAGCGGCTGGGCAATCCGCACCGCCGGCTCAAGTTCATCCATGTCGCCGGCACAAACGGCAAAGGTTCGGTGTGCGCCTATTTGACAAGCGTTCTGGTGCAAGGCGGCTACGACGTCGGCACGTTTACGTCTCCGTACATCACGAAGTTTACGAACCGGTTTCAATACAACGGCGAGGACATTCCGGAAGAAACGCTGGCTGAGCTTGCCGGCATGCTGAAGCCGCACGTCGAAGCGATTGCGGCGACGGAGCTCGGCTCGCCGACGATGTTCGAGGTGTCGACGGCGCTTGCGATTTTGTATTTCTCGAAAGTGTGCTATCCCGACTATGTCGTGTGGGAAACGGGGCTGGGGGGCCGGCTGGACGTTACGAATATCGTGTTCCCCGTTCTGTCGGTTATTACGAACGTCGGCCACGACCATATGGATCGGCTGGGGGATACGATTGAAGCCGTCGCGCGGGAAAAGGCGGGCATCATTAAACCGGGCGTTCCCGTCGTCAGCGCCGTCGGCCAGCCCGAGGCGGTCGAGGTGCTGAGACGGACGGCGGCGGAGCGTAAGAGCACGCTGTATTTGCTTGGGGAGCAATTCGGCGCGGCAACCGCCGAGAGCACGGATGAGCGGCAAAGCTTCCGGTTCGACGGTCCGTTCCGTTCCCTGGACGATCTCGCCGTCAAGCTGGCCGGCGGCCATCAGAGGGACAACGCGGCGGTGGCGGTGATGGCGCTTGAAGTGCTGAGGCAATACAACGCCCTCGTGCTGGACGACGCCGATTTGAGGCAGGGACTGCTGAACGCGTCCTGGCCCGGACGGATGGAGCTCGTCAGCCGCGAGCCCCGCATTTTGCTGGACGGCGCCCATAATCCGGAAGGGGCCGAAGCGCTGGCGGAAGCGTTGACGACGCTGTACCGGTACGACCGGCTCCATATGATGATCGGCATGCTGGAGAATAAGAATCATGAAGCGACACTTAAGCATATACTACCAATAGTGGATACGCTTATCATAACCGAGCCCCAATACCGGACGGGACAAAACGCGCGCGAGTTGGCGGACACGGCGGAGCGGCTGCGCCGTCAATCGCCGGAAGGCCTTCCGTTCGAGCTGGTCGTCGAACCGGATTGGCGGCTGGCGCTGGACAAATTGCATCGGTTAACCGGGACGGCAGATCTCGGGGTTGCGGCAGGATCGCTTTATTTGATAGCGGATGTCCGTTCCCGTATCTTGTACGATTCGGAATCTGAAAAAGGTTGGTGAACCGTCATTGAATACGGCTGAACACGTACATTTCATCGGAATTGGCGGTTACGGGATGAGCGCTATCGCCCGGGTTATGCTGGAAATGGGCTATAAAGTAACCGGCTCGGACGTAGCCAAGCAGGAGCTGACCGACAAGCTCGCGGCCAAAGGGGCGGACATTTATATCGGCCATCAGCCGGAGCATGTCAAAGGGGCCGATCTCGTCGTCTACTCCACGGCGCTGACCAGCGACAATGTGGAGCGGAAGGCGGCCGAAGCGCTCAATATTCCGGTGCTTCACCGCTCGCAAATGCTGGCCAGGCTTATGAACGCGGGCAAAGGAATCGCGGTGGCCGGCGCGCACGGCAAAACGACGACTTCTTCCATGATTGCGCTGGTCATGGAGACATGCAAGGCGGATCCAACCTATATTATCGGGGGCGAGATCGTCAACGTCGGCACGAACGCCAAAGCCGGCAAGGGCGAATACGTGGTGGCGGAAGCGGACGAGAGCGACGGTTCTTTCCTGCAATACCATCCATCGATTGCGATCGTTACCAATATCGAGCCGGACCATCTCGAAAATTACGACGGCGATTTCGGCAAGCTGAAATCCGCTTACGTCCAGTTTCTGCAGCAGGTAAAGGAAGGCGGGAAGTCGATCGTTTGCGCGGACGACGAGACGATTCGCGAGCTTCTGCCGAAGGTCCGCCCGGAAGCCGGCGCCGCTTCGCCCGAATCCGCACCGGACATTATTACGTTCGGCATAAGATCCGAAGCGGATTACACGGCAAGGCATATCGAACTGGGCGACCGCAAGGTGTCGTTCGAACTGACGCATCGCGGTTCCCCGCTCGGAACGATCGAGCTGTCCGTGCCGGGAATCCATAACGTTTACAACGCCATGGCGACCGTCATCACTTGTCTGGAGGCCGGTCTGCCGTTTCAGGATATTAAAGAATCGATCAAGCTGTTCCGAGGGGCCAAGCGCCGTTTTCAAGTATTGGGCGAAGTGAACGATATTTTGGTTATCGACGATTACGCCCATCATCCGACTGAAATTCAAGCGACGATCAGCGCGGCCAAAGCGACCGGCAAACGAATCATTGCCGTATTTCAGCCGCAGCGGTATACGCGCACGTTTTTCCTGTTCGAGCAATTCAGCAAGGCGTTTCCGGAAGCGGACGAGGTGATCATTACCGATATCTATTCGCCTGCGGGCGAGCAGCAGATCGAAGGGGTCAGCTCCGGGAAGCTGGTGGAACTGATCCGCCGCAACAGCCACGCCCAGGCGGAATATATTCCGACCAAAGAGGAAGTGCTGGAGGCGTTGATCAGGCGAGTGCGGCCCGGCGATCTGGTCATTACGATGGGAGCGGGCGACATTTGGAAAGTGGCCGACGCGCTGGCGAAATCGCTGAAGCCGGCATAACGCAACCGAACAATTCGAATATTCAGGATCGTCTATCCGTTGCCAAGCGATCAGCTAACGGCGGAGGGACGGTCCTTTTTTGCGTGCCGCGGGAGCAGTCAATCTCTTTCATCCGTCATATCTCTCTCAACCGATTCATAGAATAATAGCAGACAATCGGACAAGGAGAGATCGACATGAAATCGACCAATCGGATTACGTTTCGCTTCGACGGCAACGGCCGCGCCATGAACGGGCAGGACGCGCCCGGCGGGAACGACGGCGGCGGCAAGGCGGGAAATGAAGGAAAGTCGAACGTCGTGCCCTTATACCGGCACCATGCGGCGAATGATATAAATGAGCTGTCCCCTTGGCATAATCCGTATCTGGAGGATGTGGGCGCGCTGGAGCGGCTTATCCGCGAATCCGGCGAGGCAAGCGGGCGCAGCGGCCGGCTGGAGCCTCGCGGCGGCGGTTCGATCCCGCCGCGCGAGCAAGAGCGGCAAAAGGCGGGGCCGGACTCGGGAGAGCGGCCGGGCCTGGACATCGCGACGGCCGATGAGCCGGAGGGCTGGCCGGCGGGGGCGGATCCGGATCCGGATCCGGCTTTCGGTTATGCGGGGCTGCCGGAGGAGGAAGCGGGATATGCGGTGCGGCGCTCCAGCGGGCCGTCCTGGTTTAAAGTATTGTTGTCCGTTGCAGCGGCGCTGGCCACGGGCGCGGTATTCGGTTATTTGGTATTGTCGCTGTTTACGGATGCGGCCCTATGGCCCGGAGGAGGCGCCAAAGAACCTGCAGGCTCATCGTCGGAATCGGCGGGAGGTCTTATTGCAGGTACGCCGCCGGAGGGCTTGCGGGAGCCGGAAGCGGGCAATGAAGATCCGACATCGCCTTCGCCGGGGGCGAACGGGCCCACGGAGCCAACCGTTCGCACGGTCGATACGGGGGGCGTCCGTCAAACCTACTATATGCTTCAATTCGGCGTATTCAGCAAGCCGGACAGCCGCGACGCCGCGCTAAAGCAGCTGGCGGACCTCGGTTTGCCGGGAGCGGCGCAAAAGACCGGGGACGGCTACCGCGTCTATGCCGGCATAGCGGCCGGCGAAGCGCAAGCGAAGCTGCTCGCTTCCAAGCTTCCGGAATTGCAGCTGTACCGAAAGGAACTGGTTGTGCAGCCGCCGGAGAAGCTCCCGTTCGACGGAAGCGAAGAAGCGGCGGCGGAATTTTTGCAGCGTACCGAAGGCATCCTCGCAACGGCAACCGAGCTGGTGATGGCGCAGCTGGAGCAGGCTCAGCTGACTTCGCTCAGCAAAGCGGCCGCCGCCGCATGGGAGGAAAAGCTTCAAGCATGGACGGCCAGCGCCGATGCGATGAAAGCCGGACTCTCGGCAGAGACGGGAGCCGCTTCTTTCGAGAAGCTCGCCCAAGCGGTAAATGCGGCGGCAAAGTCGGTCGCCCTGTACAACGGCGAACCATCGGCTGCTCATTTATGGTCCGCCCAGCAATCGCTGATGGAGGCCGTCCTGGCGCAAAAAGAATGGTTTGATGCCCAGGGCGCATTGTAAACGGCGGTTGCCGCGCGTATAATAAGATGAGGTGTCAATACTTGACGAAAGGAATGGAACGATGAAGAAGAACGGCTGGGTGCTTTTCCTATTTATCGTGCTTGGACTGCTCGCGGGCGCTTTGGTAGCGCGCTGGCTGGAGCCGGTGCAAGGCATTTCCTTTCTGACAAGGCCGATAGAAGCGAATTGGTCCCCTCATTTGAATTTGCATGTGCTGAAGCTGGATTTGTCGATCGGCATTCAGATCAGTTTGTTCAGCATATTGGGCGCCGCCTTCGCCATTTGGCTGTACCGCAAGATGTAGACGCCTCTCATGGGAAGGAACAAGACCAGTTGAATAAGGAGTCGTAATCGCGTATGAAGCGTCGCCCTGTTAACCATACACCGATAAGCCGGCTGGTGCTGGCTTCATCGTCGCCGCGCCGGAAGGAACTGGTCGCATCTTTGGACCTCTCCTTGCCGGTTTCTATTTTGTCTACGGACGCTGACGAGACCGTGGAGACCGGCTGGACGCCGGGCGAAGCGGCGGAGCGTCTCAGCTTGCGCAAGGCGGAGGCCGCCCTGAACATGCTCCGGGCAACCGGAGGGCTGCAGGAGCCGTCCTTAATATTGGGAGCGGACACGATCGTTGCGGTCGACGGAGCCATGCTGGGCAAGCCTGCCGGCGAAGCGGACGCCTTCCGCATGCTGTCCGCGCTGCAAGGGCGGGAGCATGCGGTGTATACGGGCATTGCGCTGCTGCACTCGGCCGACGGGCAAAGCGTCACGGCGCATCGGATGACGAAGGTGCGCATGAAGCCTTTGTCCGACGAACGAATTCGCCGCTACATTGCGACGGGAGAGCCGTTCGACAAAGCCGGCTCTTACGGGATACAAGGTCTCGGGGCGACGCTGGTCGAAGGCATCCAGGGCTGCTATTTCAACGTGGTCGGCTTGCCGCTGTCGCTGCTGTCGGACATGTTGTCGGAGTATGGGATCGACGTTTTTTGATTCAACCAATTTATGGAAAAGGCAGGTAGGGACATGAACTCGCAGACGACGACGTTGCGCGATGTCCCCCATGAAGAACGTCCGAGAGAGCGCATGATGCAATATGGGGCGGAAGCACTCAGCCACGCGGAATTGCTGGCCATCTTGATCAGAACCGGAACGAGGAGCCAGTCGGCGGTACAGCTGGCGGGATCGATTCTTAACCGGTGCGGCGGCATTCGCCATTTGCTCGATATGAGCCTTGACGAGCTGACTTCGATTCGCGGCATCGGTCCGGCTAAAGCATTGCAGCTGAGGGCGGGCATCGAATTGGGCAAAAGAATTGCGCGCAGCCGGCTGGGCGACGTTGTCACGGTGCGCCGGCCCAAGGATGCGGCCGATTATGTGATGGAAGAATTGCGTTATTTGAAAAAAGAGCATTTCGTATGTTTGTTTCTGAATACGAAAAACCATATTATTGCCCGGGAAACATTGTCGGTCGGCACGTTGAACGCGTCGCTCGTCCATCCCCGGGAAGTGTTCCGGGCGGCGATCAAATGCAGCAGCGCCTCGCTGATTTGCGTTCACAACCATCCGAGCGGAGACCCGGCGCCAAGTCCGGAGGACATCGCGTTGACCAGGCGGCTTGCCGAAGCCGGACAGCTGGTCGGGATCGAGGTGCTGGATCATTTGGTTATCGGCGACGGCCGGTTTGTCAGTTTGAAGGAGCAAGGATATCTGTAATATAATAAAAGAGATTGTCGCGATAAGAAGGGAGCAGCAGCATGTTTGGTGGTTTTTCGAAAGATTTGGGCATCGATTTGGGTACGGCGAACACGCTCGTATTCGTTAAAGGCAAAGGAATTGTGGTCAGGGAGCCGTCGGTGGTCGCCCTGCGTACGGATACAAAAACGATAGAAGCGGTTGGAGAACAAGCGAAAAAGATGATCGGCAGAACGCCGGGCAACATTCGCGCCGTAAGGCCGATGAAGGACGGGGTCATTGCCGATTTTGACACGACGGCGACGATGATCAAGCATTTTATTCGCTCTGCCCAAAAGCAGCGCTCCCTGTTTCCGCGCCATCCGAACGTGATGGTCTGCGTGCCGTCGGGCATTACGGCCGTCGAGAAACGGGCCGTGGAGGATGCGGCCAAGCAGGCGGGAGCCCGCGAGGCATATACGATTGAGGAGCCGTTTGCCGCGGCCATCGGAGCCGATCTGCCGGTGTGGGAGCCGACCGGCAGCATGGTGGTCGACATCGGGGGAGGAACGACGGAAGTCGCCGTCATTTCGCTGGGCGGCATTGTGACGAGCCGTTCGATCCGCGTGGCCGGCGACGAGATGGATGAGGCGATCATCCAATATATCAAGCGCCTGTACAATTTGCTGATCGGCGAACGCACGGCGGAGCAGCTCAAGATGGAAATTGGCTCGGCGCTGCAGCTGGAGAAGCCGGAAACGCTGGAGATTCGCGGCCGCGACCTCGTGACCGGCTTGCCGAAGACGCTCGCCATCACATCGGACGAAATTACGGATGCGCTCACGGATACGGTCAATTCGATCGTAGACGCGGTAAAGATTACGCTGGAGAAATGTCCGCCGGAGCTGTCGGCCGACATTATGGACAGGGGAATCGTCCTGACCGGGGGAGGCGCTCTTCTTCGCAATCTGGATAAGCTTCTGCAGCGCGAAACCGGCATGCCGGTCATCGTTGCCGACAATCCGCTCGATTGCGTCGCCGTCGGAACCGGACGATCGCTGGATCATATTCACCTGTTCAAGAACAGAGGAGGCTCCGCTTCGCGCTCCAAGCGGTAGCACTTCGAATCGGGTATGGATATAAGACGGGCGGGTGATCGGACTGTTTAATCTCATGCGGAACAAGCGATTGTTCATGCTTATGGTCGGATTGATGATATGCATCGCGGTCATCGGCTTTTCGTTGAGTGATCGCAAGGAATTGTCATGGCCGGAAAAATTTGTTAAGGATACGACCAGTTACGTGCAGCAATGGTTTTATAAGCCCGCCGGCTACATAGCGGGCTTGTTTCGGGACTTGCGCGAGCTGCGCGTTCTCTACGAGGAAAACGAGCAGCTTCGTTTGACGGCTGCGGCGTACACGCGCGACAAAATTCATTACAATTTCGTTCAAAAAGAAAACGAACGGCTCAAAGAAGCGCTCCACTTTACCGAGCAGCAAAAGCAAATGTACAATTACAATTATTTGATCGCGCAGGTCGTTTCCGTCAGCAACGACGCGAATAACCGCACGATCAACATCAATCTCGGCTCCAAGCACGGCGTCAAGACGAACATGGCGGTCATTACGACGAAAGGACTGATCGGTCTCGTCAGCTCCGTCTCGGAGCTGACTTCGACGGTAACGCCGATTACGGAGCTGAACGAAACGTCTCCGACGTTCAATTCCATCTCCGTGACGATCGAGGGGCGGGAAAACGAATCGTTCGGAATTTTGAGCAGCTACGACAAGGAAACCGGACGGCTGATCATGACCAAAATACCGGAAACGGACAAGATGGAATACGGCGACACCGTCATTACGTCCGGTCTCGGCTACGTTTATCCGCGCGGTCTTCGGGTCGGCACGGTGGAGACGAAGCAGGTCGGGGATTTCGGGCTGACTTACACCGCCACGGTCGAAATGGCGGCCGACTTGAACCAGCTGACCGAAGTGTTTGTCGTTCAGGTTCCCGAAGTCGAGGATGAACCGCAATGAGCATGAACCGTATCGTCTTGATCATGCTGCTCGTATTTCTGATCGAAGGCACGGTGATGCCGTGGATCATACCGGGAAGCTTCGGCAGCCGCATCATACCGCACTTTATTTTCGTTATCGTCATCTTTTCGGGACTGTACGGCACCAGGCATCAGGCTTTGTTTTTGGGCGCGGGCTTCGGCCTGCTTCAAGATATCGTCTATTACGGCCATATGATCGGAGCTCAATTTTTCGTCATGGGACTGCTCGGTTATTTGACCGGCATGCTTCTGGAACGAAAACGCGTGACGATCATGATGGCGCTGACGGTCGTCGGCTTCGGCTGCATCTTGTACGACAGCGCGCTGTTCAGCATTTACAAGGTGTTTCAAATTACGAACGCGTCCTACGCCTGGGCCCTCATTCACCACATTCTTCCCAGCTTGTTCCTGCAGCTTGGCTTTACTCTTGCCGCCTATGTGCCCGTCAGGCGGATGTTCGAGTCCCGCATGCATCAGACTCCGGACAACGAGGCGGATTAAGCGGTTCTCCGCGCCGGCAGGCAGGAATTTGACCGTACAAGCAAGAATGGTATAGGTTGGGGAGGGACGATTTGTGGCCGAAAAGCAGCATATCATGATCAAAGGCGTCAAGGAGGGGCTGTTGTTCCTTCTCGACGATCAATGTCCATTCGAGGATTTGACGGCGGAGTTGAAATATAAGCTGGAAAAGACGCATCAGCAGCTGCTGACCGGTCCGCTCATTCATATTCATGTCAAGCTCGGCAGCCGAACGGCGACGGAGGAGCAGAAGGAGCAGTTGGCCGCCATTATCCGTTCCCAAGGCAATTTGATGATTCAATCGATCGAATCCGATCCGCCGGAGGATGCGGCTTCCGCGTCCGCCGCGCCGAAGCTGCATACGATTACCGGCATCGTCCGCTCGGGGCAGACGGTGGAGCATGACGGGGATTTGCTCTTGATCGGCGACGTCAATCCGGGCGGAACGGTATTATGCACCGGGGACATATACATTTTGGGAGCGCTTCGCGGCATGGCGCACGCGGGAAGCGCCGGCCGGTCCGACGCGGTCATTGCGGCATCGCTGATGAAGCCGACCCAGCTTCGCATATCCGATGTCGTGAGCAGGCCGCCCGAGGAATGGATGTCGGCGGACGCGGCGATGGAGTTCGCCTACCTGGACGCCGGCCAGATGCAAATCGACAAGCTGTCGCAGCTTTACCAATTCAGGCAACATCCAATTGTAGTAAAAGGAGTGTAGAACATGGGAGAAGCGATTGTGGTCACTTCGGGCAAGGGCGGCGTCGGCAAGACGACGACTACGGCGAACATCGGAACGGCGCTCGCATTGCTGGGCAAAAAAGTGTGCATGGTGGATACCGATATCGGCTTGCGCAATTTGGACGTGGTCATGGGTCTCGAAAACCGGATCATCTACGATTTGGTCGACGTTGCGGAAGGACGATGCCGCTTGAATCAAGCTCTGGTCAAGGACAAGCGCTTTGAGGAACTCTACATGCTTCCCGCCGCCCAGACGAAAGACAAGGACGCGATCAAGCCCGAGCAGGTGCGCGATATCGTAGCCGAGCTGAAGCAGGAGCACGATTACGTCATGATCGATTGCCCGGCGGGAATCGAACACGGCTTTCGCAACGCGGTGGCCGGCGCCGACCGGGCGATCGTCGTGACGACGCCGGAAAACGCCGCCGTGCGCGACGCCGACCGCGTGATCGGGCTGCTCGAGCAGGCAGGCATTCCTTCCAAGCTCGTCATCAACCGGATCCGGCAATCCATGATGAAGAGCGGCGAGATGCTCGATATCGACGAGATTTGCCAGGTGCTTGCGATCGACTTGCTCGGCATCGTGCCCGACGACGAAAAAGTGATTTCTTCCGCCAATAACGGAGAACCGACGGTTATGAATCCGGCGTCTCGCGCCGCGATCGCCTATCGCAATATCGCCCGGCGCATTCTCGGCGACATGGTGCCGCTTATGGTGCTGGACGAGAAAGCGGGGGCGTTCAAGCGATTCCGGAAGTTTCTCGGAATAGGATGATCGACTTGTGCTGAATAAACTGAAAAAACTGGACTGGGGCATACTCCTTATTCTTGTCGTCTTGATGGCGGCCAGTTACTTCATCATCCACAGCGCGACGGTGAACACGAAATACGCCGGCTCGGAAAACAGGCAGATGCTTTTTTACGGCATCGGGTTTGTCATCGCCGTGGCGTGCTCCCAGTTCGACTACCGGATCGTGCTGAAGACCTGGCATGTGCTGTACGGCATAGGCGTGGCGCTGCTGGTGGCCGTCTACTTTCTCGGAGCGGAAATCAACGGCGCCAAAGGCTGGTTTCAATTTGGATCACTGTCCTTCCAGCCGGCGGAAATCGTCAAGATCGTGCTTATCATCGGCATCGCCTATTTGATGGGGCGCCGCCAGGGCGACAAGCTGACCTTAACGCAGGATTTGCTGCCGATCGGGGCCTTTACTTTTTTGCCGTTTCTGCTCGTCATGATCCAGCCCGATTTGGGCAACGCCATCATTTATCTTGTCATTATGCTCGGCATGCTGTGGATCGGCAACGTCAAATATACGCATGTCATGATCGGACTGACCGCGCTGGTAGGCAGCATCGTCTTGTTCGTCGTGCTGTTCAATACGTTCAACCAGGAAATATTCGATTTTTTGGACGATCACAAGAAGGGGCATTGGCATACCCGCATCAATACGTTCATCAACCCGGAGCAGGCTAGCGCGGACGCCAAGCTGCAGTCGGTCAACGCGCAAACCGCCATCGGTTCGGGAGGGCTCGGCGGCAGCGGATATTTGCAGGGCGCGATGAAAAACGGGGGATTTGTTCCTTACCCGTATTCGGATTCGATCTTTGTCGTCGTCGGCGAAGAATTCGGGTTTCAAGGGTCCGCCGTGCTGCTGCTCATCTATTTCCTGCTTATATACCGCATGATTGTCATCGCCTACAAATGTTACGACAGGCGGGCGGCGTTTATGATTATCGGGGTCGTGTCCATGTTCGTCTTCCAAATCTTCCAAAATATCGGCATGATGATCGGCATTATGCCGATTACCGGCATTACGCTGCCGTTTATCAGCTACGGCGGAACGTCGCTGGTGCTCAACATGCTGTCCATCGGACTGGTGTTCAGCATTAAAGCCCATCAACAGGTGTACGAGCTTGCAGATTGATCTGCAGGCTTTTTTTTGCCGTTCGGGAGCGCCGCTGCGTCCGCGCGGGGCTTGACCGCCGCCGCGTCTGCGCCGAAATCGGCCCCGCATACTTGTCCCTGCCGCATCATATGGTGGTTATATAACGACGCGCTCCGGCCGTGCCGCCGGAGAGATCGGGGAGGATGCGCATGGGCGTAAAAGACGATGTAAAGCAGCGCAGAGAGAATCGAATCAGAACGATCCGGGAGCGGTACGGCGCAACGAATCGCAGCGCGGTGCAAGCCGCCGCGGGAGAAACGGAGCGGGACAAGGGAGGGAGGGCGGCTGCGGATGCGGGCGGGGATGCGGCGCATCGATGGAGCGCGGCCGATCCGGAGCTTGCGTGGAAGCGGAACCCCAATCCTTGGGAGTCATGGGACGACCTTGGCCGGCTGTCCGCGCGCCCGCGCCGTGCTGCCGAACCCGGCGGCGGCGGGCAGCCGGCGGGCGGGGGCGGCTGGAGAGGCCATGTTCGCCAGTTTCTATGGAAGGCCGCGATATGTACCGCGCTGTTCGCGGCGGTGTGGATCATGTTCCGGTCGGAACAGCCTTGGGCGGTGAAAGGACAGGCGCTGATCCGGCAGGCGATGACGGATGAAATCGATTTTGCCGCGGCGGCGGCATGGTACAAAGCGGCGTTTGCCGGGGCGCCGTCGTTCATTCCCATCTTCGGCTCGGCTGACGAAGGAGCCAAGGAGGCGGGCGCCGGCATGAAAGGCCCGGCCGTTTCGCCGCTTCCCGGCGGCTCGCTGGTCCGAACGTTCGCCGAGCTGCTGAGCGGCATCGAGCTGGCGGGGCCGAAAGGAGCGCCGGTCGTGGCGATACAGCCGGGCAGGGTGATGATGGTGACGGAGGAAGGCGACAGCGTGCTGATCCGGCATGCGGGGAGCCGCGTCGCGATCTACGGCAAGCTGGGGGAAGCCGGCGTGAAGGTGAACGATTGGGTGGAGGCCGGGGATCCGATCGGCAAGCTGCAGACGGCGGGCGAAGGCGAGCACGGCGTGCTGTTTTTTGCGCTGAAAGACGGCGATCGCTATATCGATCCGCTGGACGTGATCGCGATTGATTAAATGGAAGGGCATCGTCTGGACGGTCCACCCTTTGTTTGTGATGGTCATGCTCGCCTCCTTGGCGACGGGATATATGGCGGAAATGATGACGTTGTTTCTCATCGTCGTCGTCCACGAGCTGGGACATGTCATGGCGGCGCGCAGCTTCGGCTGGACGATCCGGGAAGTCAAGCTGCTGCCGTTCGGCGGCGTGGCGGAGGCGGAGGAAGCGAGCGGCGCGTCCGCGAAGGAAGACGCGCTGGTCGCGATCGCGGGACCGTTGCAGAACGGCTGGATGGCGTTGGCCGCCTGGGCGTGCGGATGGCTCGGATGGTGGGACGGGGAATGGGCGAGCTATGTGGTGCAGGCGAACTTGATGATCGGGCTGTTCAATCTGCTGCCGATCTATCCGCTGGACGGGGGGAAGCTGCTTCAGGCGCTGTTCAGCCTGTTCGTCAATTTTTACGGCATGCTCGTATGGTCCTCCCGCATCAGCCTGCTGCTCAGCGTCTTGATGACGGCGGCGGCATTCGCTCCCCTATGGCTGAATGACGACGGAGTGCAGCTGAACCTTCTGGTCGTGGGCGTCTTTTTGACGGCAACGAACTGGAACTATGCCCGCAGCGTGCCGTTTCTGTTTTACCGGTTTTTGGTGCACCGGGGTAGGCTGGCGGACCGCGAGTCCGGCAGAGGCCGCGCCGTCGCCCCGCTGATCGTTCACGCACAACAGTCCATTTGGTCCGTCGCCAGGCTGTTCAACCGGGAAAAATATCATCTCGTCTACGTGTTCGACCATGCCGGCAAGCAGCTGCGGGTGCTGCCGGAGCAGTCGATCGTCGGTGGCTGCCTGTCGGGTCTCGGTCCGCATCGTGCAGTATGGGAGCTTTTGCGTTAAAATAGAGAAAACGCGAGAAGACGGGTGGGTTACTGAAGCATGAAGCAAATGCTCGTGCACGTGAACGGAGACAGGATGGGAACGGCCGTGCTGCAAGACGGCCGGCTGGTCGATTTCAAGACGGAGCCGTCCGGCGGCGGCAGTCTGGTCGGCAATATTTACAAGGGCAGAATCGTTAACGTGCTGCCGGGAATGGAAGCGGCGTTTGTCGATATCGGACTGGCCAAAAACGCCTTCTTGTATATTGACGACTTGCTGCATCCTCATCTCGACAAGCAGCCCGAGCGCAAGCCGTCCATTGCCGAATTGGCCAGACCGGGCGATGAAATCGTCGTTCAAGTGGTGAAGGATCCGCTTGGCGGCAAAGGAGCGAGAGTGACGACGCATTACAATTTGCCGGGGCGCTGGCTCGTCTACATGCCGGAGGCGGACTATGTCGGGGTATCCAAAAAAATCGGCTCCGACGAGGAGCGGGAACGTCTGCGGCAAATCGGGGAAGAGCTCCGTCTCGGGGAGGAAGGCGTCATTATGCGCACGGCCGCGGAAGGCGAGAGCGCCGCATCGCTGCGGGAGGACGCCGCCGCCCTGCGCAAGCTGTGGGCGTCCGTGCGGGCGCGGGCGGAGGAGAGCAAGGCGCCGTGCCTGCTGCACGGCGAAGCGGGCTTGCTGTACCGGGCGATTCGCGATACGCTCACGCAAGACATGGACGAGGTATGGATCGACGACGCGGCGGCTTGCGAGGAAGCGCTTGGCTTGCTGGGGAAGATGGCCCCCGGCCTTCGCGGGCGGGTGCGCCTGTTCGAGCCCGGCCGCGGCGACGGCGTCAGTCTGTTCCGGGCGTTCCGGGTTCAGGAGCAGCTGGATGCGGCGTTTGCGAGGCGCATACCGCTCGATTGCGGAGGGTATCTCGTCTGGGAAGAGACCGAGGCGCTTACGGTGGTGGACGTCAATACGGGCCGCTATACCGGCGGCCGCAGCCTCGAAGAGACGGTGTTCCAGGCCAATATGGAGGCGGCGGAGACGATTTCCCGGCTGCTGAGGCTCCGGGATGTCGGAGGCATTGTCATTATCGATTTTATCGACATGGAGCTGGAAGAGCATAAAAGCAAAGTGATGGGCCGGATGCTCGAGGAAGCCCGGAAGGATTCGACCAAATGCACCATTGTCGGCTGGACGAGACTGGGCTTGATGGAACTGACGCGCAAAAAAGCGAGAGGCATGTGGGCGAAAGATTTCGGGTTGAAATAGGCGGCGGTCTGTGTTAAACTGTTCTGGTGTATATTTCGCTTTCGCGCGGATATACAGGTACCGCACCGGTCGGGTTTAGCAAGAGAGGGCGCCGTTTGGCGCTTCCACCTGGATGGGGCGAGTCTTCGACTATTAGGGAGGTGCACCAACTATGTTCGCAATTATCGAAACTGGCGGCAAGCAGTACAAAGTTCAGGAAGGCGATGTGATTTACATCGAGAAGCTGGACAACAACGAAGGCGAAAGCGTAACGTTCGATCGCGTCCTGGCCGTTTCCGGCAGCGCGGGTTTTGTAGCCGGAACTCCGGTCGTGTCGGGAGCGAAAGTAACCGGCAAGGTCGAGAAGCAAGGCAGAGGCCAAAAGATCGTCGTTTACAAATACAAGCCTAAGAAAAACTACCGCCGCAAGCAAGGTCATCGTCAGCCGTACACGAAAGTTACGATCGAAAAAATCCAGGCGTAAGAGGATTTTTTATGATAACCGTAACGATAGTGCGCAGCCGGGACGACGACCGCATCGTATCGTTCTCGATCGAAGGGCATGCGAATTATGCCAAGCGCGGGAAAGATATCGTATGCGCGGGCGTATCTAGCGTATCGGTAGGCACGGTTAACGCCATTGAGACATTAGCGGGAGTCCAGCTTCCGTATTCCATAAAGGGCGGTTGGCTCTCCTCCGACATTCCGGCGTCGTCCGATCCGGAAACGAACGGGAGGATCCAGCTGCTGCTGGAATCGATGATCGTCATGCTGGAAACGATCGCGAGATCATACGGCAAGTTTATCGCGTTTCGGAACGAGGTTCGCTGAGCGCCGAACCGCAGATCAACACTATACGCAAGAGGAGGGACATACCATGTTGAAACTGGATCTTCAGCTGTTCGCCTCGAAGAAGGGCGTCGGCTCCACGAAGAACGGCCGCGATTCCCAGTCCAAGCGTCTGGGCGCGAAGCGCGCCGACGGACAAGTCGTGACGGGCGGAAGCATTTTGTACCGTCAACGCGGCACGAAGGTTCATCCGGGCAACAACGTAGGCATCGGCAAAGACGATACGTTGTACGCGATGATCGACGGCGTGGTGAAGTTTGAACGTTGGGGTCGCGATCGCAAAAAAGTGAGCGTATACCCTGTCGAGCAAGCTCCGGTAGCCGCTGCAGTAGAAGCTTAATGATTGAAGCCCTGGCTGGCATTGTTCGGCCGGGGCTTTATTTTTGTTCCGGAATGCTGGTGACCTTCGAAAAAGGTCGTGGTATACTGGATAAGCTAGGAAATCGTGCGAAGGCAGGTACTGTTCATGGGACGTTTCACAACGGCCAAGTATGTTGTCGCGGCTTCGGCGCTTCTTCCGTTTGCAGCCGTTTGGATATGGCCCGCCCAACATTGGATCGTCGCGGCGTTCGCGCTTTGGCTGACGGCGGCGGCCGCTTATTGGATCGCGGTCGAGCGGAAAGAAAGCCGGGCCCGGCTGGAACGCGCCGTCCGGTCGTTGCAAAGCGCAAGCGTCCGGACGTTGAACCACCACCGGCATGACTGGATGAACGATTTGCAGGTGCTGTACGGTTATATTCGTTTGGGCAAGCTGGATAAGACCGTACAGTATGTAGAAAATATAAGGGAACGGATGGCGGCGGAGAGCGCGATCTCCAAGCTGGGCGTGCCGTCGCTCGTAAGTTACATTCAATCGTTCCGGACGCTGACCCATGCGCTGCAGCTGGAAGTAACGGTGAAGGGCGAGCTGAATTTAAGCGAGCTGGCCCTCGACGGCGAGCGCGTCGCTGAAACGATCGTGGATACGATCAACGCTTACCGCTTCTCGGTCAAGGCCGCATCCGGCCATGTGGCGGTGCTTCGTCTCGTGCTGGAGGCGGACGAGGAGGCGCTGTACGCTTCCTTCTATTACGAGGGCGAGCTTATGAACGAGCGGCAATGGAAGCAGAAAATACAACAGCAGTTGGAAGGCGCGCCGCTTCAGCCGGTCGGCACAGGGCATTCGTTTGCCGAGGTGCTGCTCAAGGCGGATATGCGCGCTTGAACGGAGGCCAGGCATGTTTGTCGATAAAGCAAAAATATTTGTTAAAGGCGGGGACGGGGGAGACGGCATTATTTCCTTCCGCCGCGAAAAATACGTAGAGAACGGAGGCCCGGCCGGAGGCGACGGGGGCAACGGCGGAGATCTGGTCTTCCAGGTCGACGAAGGGCTGCGTACGCTGATGGACTTCCGTTATCAGAAACATTTCAAAGCGCAAAGAGGCGAACGCGGCAAGGTCAAAGGGATGCACGGCGCCAGCGCGGAAGATACGGTCGTGCGCGTTCCGCCCGGGACGGTCGTCGTGGACGACGATACCGGCGAGGTGATCGCCGATATGACGAGAAACGGCCAGCGGGTCGTCGTCGCGAAGGGCGGCCGGGGCGGCCGGGGAAATATCCGGTTTGCCACGGCCAACAATCCGGCTCCGTATATTGCGGAGAACGGCGAGGAAGGCGAAGAGCGCTGGGTCGTGCTGGAGCTGAAGGTGATGGCCGACGTCGGCCTCGTCGGATTCCCGAGCGTCGGGAAGTCGACGCTGCTGTCCGTCGTCTCGGGCGCGAAGCCGAAGATCGGCGCGTATCACTTTACGACGATTACGCCGAATTTGGGCGTTGTGGACGTTGGCGACGGTCGCAGCTTCGTGATGGCGGATTTGCCGGGCCTGATCGAAGGGGCGCATGAGGGCGTCGGCCTCGGGCATGAGTTTTTGCGTCATGTGGAGCGGACGCGGGTCATCATCCATGTCGTCGACATGTCGGCGTCGGAAGGGCGCGATCCGTTCGACGATTGGGTGAAGATTAACGCCGAGCTTGCGATGTACAACGACAAGCTCGCGCAGCGGCCGCAAATTATTGCCGCCAACAAGATGGACATGCCCGAAGCCGAGGAGCAGCTCGTCTCATTCCGGGAACGGCTGGGCGAGCTTGGCGGCGATCAGCCGTACGAGATTGTGCCGATTTCGTCGCTGACGAAGCAAGGCATACAGGAGCTGCTGTACAAGGCGGCGGATACGCTTGACTCCGTTGCCGCGGAACCGGCCGTGGAGGAAGTAAAGGATATCGAGGAGCGCAAAGTATATACGTTCGACAAGAAGGACGAGGCCGTCTTTACGATTCGCCGGGACAACGAGGACTACGTGGTCGAAAGCGAAGAAATCGAACGTTATATGAAGCGGTTTAATTTGACCTCCTACGATGCCGTGATGAAATTCGCCCGCATGCTCCGGAAGATGGGCGTCGACGACGCGCTCCGCAAGCGCGGAGCGAAGGACGGCGACACGGTGCGCATCGGGAGCTTCTCGTTCGAGTTTTTTGAAGGCAGCGACTATAACCCGTACGACTAAAGGTTTGGCAAGAAGACATAAGCAGCCGTTCCCGCTTGGCGGGAGGTTGCTTTTTTTTGCGCAGCGTGAGTCTTTCGGCATCGGGGCCGGCCGTTATTCGCTTGGCAAGCGGGAAGGCGGAAATGAACTTGCCTATTGCCGCGCAACGATATTTCCGCTATAATGTCCACTATGGATGAACAATTGTCTTTTTGAGGAGGACGAAAGTGACGGAGCGCTTTTATGTCGTCCGTGAGGACATTTTGCCGGAGGCCATTATCAAGACCATCCAAGTAAAGGAGATGCTGGGCAGAGGCGAGGCCGCTACCGTGCACGAGGCGGCGGAGCGGGCGGGCATAAGCCGAAGCGCCTTCTACAAATACAAGGACGGCGTGTTCGCATTCAACGAAATTTCCCGCGAACGCATCGTGACGATTGCGATGGATCTGGAGCATCGGTCCGGCGTCTTGTCCAGCGTACTGGCGCTGGTGGCCGGCCAGGAAGGCAACGTGCTGACGATGAATCAAAGCATACCGCTGCAAGGGTTTGCGAATGTCGTCATGTCGGTGGACATCTCGCAGCTGTCGGGGGAGCTGTCCGATCTGGTTCAGCTGCTCAGGGCGCAGCCGGGCGTGCGCAAGGCGTCGGTCGTCGGTCAAGGATAAACGCGCGGCCGCAGCCAAGCGGCGCAGACACATATTGAGGATGACGGAGGGAACATATGAAGCCGGTAAAGGTAGGATTGTTGGGGCTTGGAACGGTCGGAACGGGAGTCGTCCGCATCGTGGAAGGCCATCAGGAAGATTTGAAAGGACAGGTCGGTTCGGATATCGTCATCGAGAAGGTGCTGGTCCAGAACAAAGCGAAAGCGCGGAGCGTCAGCATTCCGCCGCATAAGCTGACCGAGGATCCCTGGGAAGTGATCCGCGATCCGGAAATCGACGTGATCGTCGAGGTGATGGGCGGCATCGCGCAGACGAAGGAGTACATGATGGAGGCGCTGGCGCGGGGCAAGCATATCGTTACCGCGAACAAGGATTTGATGGCGCTGCACGGACCGGAAATATTGGCGAAGGCGCAGGAGCATCGCTGCGACGTGATGTACGAGGCGAGCGTCGCCGGCGGCATTCCGATTATTCGCACGCTGATTGAGGGGTTTTCCTCCGACCGGATTACGAAAATTATGGGGATCGTCAACGGTACGACCAATTACATTTTAACGAAAATGAGCCAGGAGGGCGCCTCCTATGCGGATGTGCTGAAGGAAGCGCAGGAGCTCGGATACGCCGAGGCCGACCCGACCTCCGACGTGGAAGGGCTGGACGCCGCCCGTAAAATGACGATTTTGGCCACGCTGGGCTTCCGCTCCAACGTCGCGCTGGAGGATGTGTCGACGCAAGGCATATCGACCGTCAGCAAAGAGGATATTTTGTACGCCAAGCGTTTAGGCTACGAAGTGAAGCTGCTCGGCATCGCGGAGCGCCAGGATGACCTGATCAGCATCAGCGTACAGCCGACGATGGTGAAGAAGTCCCATCCGATCGCCTCCGTCAACGGCGTGTTCAACGCCGTATACGTGTACGGTGAAGCGGTAGGCGAAACGATGTTTTACGGCGCCGGCGCCGGCGAGCTGCCGACGGCTACGTCGGTCGTGGCGGATCTGGTCGCCGTCGTCAAAAATTTGAAGCTGGGCGTCAACGGCAAGCATATGAGCGTTACCTACAAGGAGAAAAAGCTGAAGTCGGACGAGCAAATCTCTTCAAAATATTTCCTGCTCCTTCACGTGGCCGACCGCGCAGGCGTTCTGGCCCGCATTACGCAAGTGCTCGCCGAATACGAGGTCAGCCTGGAATCGGTGCTGCAGCAGCCGAACCCGGACAATCCGTCCGCCGAAATTATCGTCATTACGCACGATGCGAACAAAGCCGCCATCGGCAAAGTAATCCGCACGTTTGAGACGCTGGACGTCGTCCATAAAGTGAAGAGCGTATACAGGGTCGAAGGCTGATGGCAATGGGAAACGATCGGAAAGTCATCGTCAAGGTGCCGGCCAGCACGGCCAATCTGGGGCCGGGCTTCGATTCGCTCGGCATGGCGCTGTCCTTGTACGCGTGGATCGAGATGTCCGCGGCGGAACGGACGGAATTTCAATTATTCGGCGACGGCATGGACGGCCTGCCCCGCGACAAGTCGAATCTGATCTACAAAGTGGCTCAGATGGTGTTTCGGGAGGCGGGCGTCAGCGTGCCGGAGCTTCGCATCTCTATGTACAGCGACATTCCGCTGACGCGCGGACTCGGCAGCAGCGCATCCGCCATCGTCGGGGCGCTGGTCGCGGCCAACGCGCTGATCGGCGCGCCGCTCTCGGACGACAAGCTGTTCCAGATGGCGACGGCGCTGGAAGGGCATCCCGACAATGTCGGAGCATCGCTGTTCGGCGGCATCGTCGTATGCGCCTGGGACGGGCGGCAGGCGCAGCATGTGCGCCTTGAGCCGCCGAAAGCGCTGGAGACGCTGGTCGCCATTCCGGCGTTCCAGCTGTCCACGGAGAAGGCGAGGCATGCGCTGCCTTCGCAAATCGATATGGCCGACGCCGTCTTCAACGTCGGCCGCAGCTCGCTGCTCGTCGCGGCGCTGGCCGCGGGCGAGCTGGGATTGATCCGCCATGCGATGCAGGACCGGCTGCACCAGCCGTATCGGGCGGCGCTCATTCCCGGCATGGCGGAAATATTGGCGCGCGCGGCCGATTACGGCGCGCTGGGGGCGGCGCTCAGCGGGGCAGGACCGACGCTGATCGCGTTTGTGGACGCGGCCTCCGCGGACAAGGCCGCGTTGGAGCGGTTTTTGCTGGAGACGCTGCAGAAGGAAGGCATCGCAGCGGAAACGATGTGGCTCGCGCCTTGCGCCGCCGGGCCGGAAACGACCGTCGAGGAAGGAACGGCCGGCGCCGCTTCGTCGCTGATGGACAGAATTAAAGGAGAAGTCAAAGCATGAGGACGATTGCGTTGCTGCCGGCGGGTTCCGTATCCGACGAGGCGGCCAAACATTTTTTTGCCGGAGAAGAGGTTCGCTGGAAGCATCATCGGCTCATCGCCGACGTGTTCCAGTCTACCGTTAACGGCGTCAGCGATTACAGCGTCATTCCGATCGAAAATACGATCGAAGGCTCCGTCAGTCTCCATATGGACTGGCTGGTGCATGAAGTCGACCTGCCGATGCAGGCGGAATGGGTCTATCCGTCGATCCAGAATTTGATCGGAAGCGGCAGCGAGTTGAGCGACGAGGCCGGCCGCATCGACTACAGCCGCATTCGCAAGGTGATCAGCCATCCCGTGGCGATGGCGCAATGCTTGCAATTTATGCGGGCCCATCTGCCCCATGCGGAGAAGGAGCATGCGAGCAGCACGGCGGAAGCGGTGCGCATCGTTCGCGACAATCCCGGCCAGGGCTGGGCGGCGTTCGGCACGAGCATCGCAGCCGCGAACAACGGTCTGGACGTGCTGGCGAGCCGGGTGACCGACCACGATAACAACTATACCCGCTTTATGCTGGTCGGTCCGAAGCCGTACACGGACCGCACTTCCGAGCGGATCAAGACGAGCATTCTCGTCACGCTGCCCGAGGACTATCCCGGCGCGCTGCATCAGGTGCTGTCGGCATTCGCCTGGCGCCGCATCAATCTGTCGCGGATCGAATCGCGTCCGACGAAGAAGCAGCTGGGCAGCTATTATTTTTATATCGAAATCGAAATGTCGCTGGATACGGTGCTGCTTCCCGCCGCCTTGCAGGAGCTGGAAGCGATCGGATGCCAGGTGCGCGTTTTGGGTTGTTATCCGAGCTTCTCCTATGAAGCCCTGTTATTATAGCAACAGATATTAATCGGAGGTGCAACGAAAGCATGGCACAGCAATGGATTTATTTAAATGGAGAATTCGTCACGAAAGAGGATGCCAAAGTATCCGTATACGATCACGGTTTTTTGTACGGCGACGGCATTTTCGAAGGGATTCGGATTTACGACGGCAACGTTTTTAAATGCAAAGAGCATCTGGACCGGCTGTACGATTCCGCCAAATCGATCATGCTCGACATTCCGCTTTCGCAGAACGAAATGGAAGAGGCGCTGGCCGAAACGCTTCGCCGCAACGACATGCGCGACGGTTATATTCGTCTGGTCGTTTCCCGCGGTCCCGGCAATCTCGGTCTCGATCCGAAGCGCTGTCCTTCGGCTTGGGTCATTATCATCGTCGAGCAGCTTGCCATTTACTCGGAGGAAGCGTACCGGAACGGCCTGGTGTCGGTATCCGTATCGCAGCGCCGCAACATACCGGACGCTCTGAATCCGAAGATCAAATCGCTGAACTATTTGAACAACATTTTGGTCAAAATCCAGGCGAATCTGGCCGGCGTCGGCGAAGCGATCATGCTGAACTCGCAAGGTTACGTGGCCGAAGGCTCCAGCGACAATATCTTTATCATCAAAAAGGGCGTCGTGTACACCCCTCCTTGCTATGTAGGAGCTTTGGAAGGCATTACGCGCGGCGCGATTATGGAATTGTGCGGGAAGCTCGGCTATCCGCTCAAGGAAGAGCCGTTTACGCTGCATGACGTCTATGTCGCCGACGAGGTGTTTTTTACCGGCACGGCGGCCGAAGTCATCGCCGTTCGCGAAGTGGACGGCCGGACGATCGGATCGGGGCAAGCGGGGCCGATCACGACGCATCTCCTGCAGGAATTCCGCAAAATGGTTACCGTGGACGGCCTCAAAGTTTTTGCGTAAGGCGCGTCTTGCCGCGGGCTTTCGTAAAGGTTTGGAAACTCTCATAATCGCATATAACCGGACTCCTGCCCGAGCGGCGCAAGCTCGCGAGGGAGGGTGCCGGCAACGATGCCTGGCGGCTTTATACCGCCAGGTATTTTTTTGCGAAAGTGGAGACACCTGCCCATCTCCTGCATAGGATGTAGAGATTGATAACAGGCATTCGCCGTGCCGAGTTATTTTCAGAACGTGACGGGAGGTAAATCAAGAGTGAAAATCCATATTGTGAAACAAGGCGACACTTTATACTTCATCAGCCAGAAGTACAATGTCACCATTGAGGACATTCTGCAGCTGAATCCGGGCATCTCCAACCCGGATATGCTCGATGTCGGGATGAAGCTGAAAATTCCGACAAGCCACGGCAGCCATACTGGCGGCGTCGGCGGCATGGATATTATGCATCAGCATGTCGTCAAGCAAGGCGATACATTATGGAAGCTGTCCAAAGCTTGGGGCGTGCCGCTTTCTTTGATGGTGCATGCCAATCCGCATCTCAAAAATCCGAACGTGCTGCTAACGGGAGAAATCGTCAATATCCCGAAAGCCGATTCGACTGTGCCGGCCGCTCCTTCGCAGCAAGGGTCGGGCATGCACCCGCTTCATCCGTCCTCGCTCATGCAGGGCATGCAGCAAGGGGTGCAAGGCTTTGTAGGCAAGCTTCAGTCGGCGCCCATGCTGGGCAAGACGCTGACGGGACTCGCGACCGGCAAAAAAAATACGGCCCCCATCCAAGATAAAAAGCCGACCGGACCGATCGTCTCGCCCGTGCCTCCCGCTCCTCAGCCGCTTGCCGCGGAGCCTGCCAAAAAGATAGAGCCCGCCGCCAAGGAGCCTGGGAAAAAGATCGAACCTTCCAATATCGAACCTGCCGCCGTTCCTAAAATGAAGGAATCGAAAATCGAACCGCAAGCAGCGAAGACGGAGCCGCTGTCGGCGAAGGTGGAGCCGAATGCGGGCAAGATCGAACCGTTGTCGACGAAGGTGGAGCCGAATGCGGGCAAGGTAGAGCCGCTGTCCACAAAGGTGGAGCCGTACGCAGGCAAGGCGGAGCCGCTGTCGACAAAGGTGGAGCCGAATGCGGGCAAGGTGGAGCCGCTGTCGACGAAGGTGGAGCCGTTGGCCGCGGGCAAGGTGGAGCCGATGTCGACGAAGGTCGAGCCGTTGGCCGCGGGCAAGGTCGAGCCATACGCAACGGGCAAGGTCGAACCGTATGGAGGCAAGGTCGAACCGTACGCCGCAGGCAAGGCGGAGCCGTACGGCGGCAAAGTTCAATCGCTGACATCCAACATCCAGCCAATGTCGTCGAATATGCAGCCGCTGACGTCGAACATCCAGCCAATGTCGTCGAACATCCAGCCGCTGACGTCAAATGTGCAGCCGATGTCGTCGAACATCCAGCCGCTGACGTCAAATGTGCAGCCGATGTCGTCGAACATGCAGCCGCTGACGTCCAACATGCAGCCGATGTCGTCGAACATGCAGCCGCTGACGTCCAATATGCAGCCGCTGACGTCCAATATGCAGCCGATGTCGTCGAACATGCAGCCGTACGCTTCCAATGAAGCCCCGTTCGCTAATATAGCGCCGTATGCCGGAGGAAAGACGCTGCCGAATGCGGAGCCATACGACACGAAAGCTTTGCCGATTCAAAAAGCGGCCGAATCGAAAGTGAAACCGATCGATTCCGAATATATGCAAAGCGTCGATTTGTTCCAGCAATACTGGACGCCTCCGACGGAAGCGTCGTACGACTGGCCGGCCATGCCGGAGGCCAACACTTCGCTGAAACCTTTGTCAGAAGGCAAAGGCGGGAAGGAGCCTTACGCATATGGCGCGGCAACCGGCTTTGACGCTTACCCTTATTCGGACGGAGCTTATCCGCAACCTTACGACTGCCCTCCCGGAACGTATCCGTATACGCCGTATATGCCTTACGGAACGGCTCCCGGATGGGGGTACGGCAATCCTGCGTTAAATGCCATGTATCAAGGTATGAGTGCAAACAAATCGATCGCTCCGCTGGCTGCCGTCCCGAACGCGCCGAACACGGGAATCGCGCCGCTGTCGAACGCGCCGAATACGGGAATCGCGCCGTTGTCGAACGCCCCGAACACGGGAATTGCGCCGTTGTCGAACGCGCCGAACACGGGAATCGCGCCATTGTCGAACGCGCCGAACACGGGAATCGCGCCGTTCTCGAACGCGCCGAACATGGGAATCGCGCCGTTCTCGAACGCGCCGAACACGGGAATCGCGCCGCTTTCGAACGCACCGAACACGGGAGTCGCGCCGTTCTCGAACGCTCCGAACATGGGAATCGCGCCGTTCTCGAACGCGCCGAATACGGGAATAATGCCTTACGCCAACGCATCGGGCGCGGGAGGCGTTACCGCACTATCGGCCATGTACCCGCCTCCGGGAGTGGATAATTTTGCGGGAGGCGGCGTCGGCTACCCGCCGTACGATCCTTATCCGATGTGGAAAGGATCGCCGGACACCGACGACTGCGGATGCGCCGGGAAACGCGACGAGGATATGGACGCGACGGCAGGATCTGCCGCCAAATCGACCAAGGCCCGCAAAAAGAAAAAAGCGGTCATACGGACAGTGAGCGAGCGTCCGAAGAAAAAAAGAACGTCCGGCAGCCGTCCTTGGCTTAACCATTAATTAGAAATAAGGGCTCTCCTTCGCGAGCGAAGGAAGCCCTTTTGCTTTTTTAGAGGCTCCCGTCGATAAGGAATGACGACCGACCCCGCAAAGGATGGCCTTGCATATTTAAACAGCTTTGGCGCACACTATCAAAAAACGCAAATAAGGGGGTTGCCCCATGATGGTTTTTCGTTTATGGAAGCAACTAAAAAGACGTTTGCGCCGGCAGCGGAGGATCGTATGGACGCTGGGCGGTGCTTTGCTGCTGGTGTTCGCGGCAAATGCGGCTCCGCCGGCACACGCCGAAATCCTGAGGCAAGCGATGCAGCCTGATTCTATTCGGCAGGCGGCGGGCGAGAGCGGCGTCGAGGTCGTCCTTCGCCGCGTTTATGTATGCGGGGAGGAAACGGCCGGTTTGGGTCGGCTTTCGGCCGACAGGATCATTGCACTGCTGTATGAGCATCCCGACTGGTCCGCCTCCTTCGGAGGACAAGGAAATACGGTGCAGCTGGAGGAAAGGATCGACGATTTGTCCGATTATTGCAAATCGCATGCGTATTTCGGACTCGACAGGAGCGGGAACTTGTCCTTGTTCGACGGCAAACCGAAAAACGAGAAGGTGCTTCGCACCTTTTTCCAGCTCGACGTTCGTTACATGGAAAGCAGCTTGCCGCCGGAAGAGCTCGATCAATTGGCAAGAGGCATCAGGGTGAGCGATATGGACGAGTATAACAGCATTTTGTCCACCTTCAGCGATTACGCCGTCGGCACGCACGAAAAGGCAATGAAGCAAAACTATTAACATTTCGTTTATGGACATCACATGCGGTACCGGCGGGGCGTTCTAAGTACCAAAATCAGCCTTGCAGCAGCATTGCAGGCGGTCCTGCCGGAGCGCTGTAAGTACCAAAATCAGCCTTGCAGCATCGCAGGAAGTCCCGGCGGGGCGCTCTAAGTAACGAAATCAGCGTGGCAACCTCGAGAGTTCGGTAACTTCGTATGGCGGCCGCGCTTAGGGCGGCGGAGTCGGACAGAGCAGCGCCGCCGGTCTGCCAAGTCGGACAGAGCAGCGCCGCGAGTCGGCCAAGCCGGACCAATTGAGCAAGACACAAGCAGTAACCTATGTTAATCGAAAGGCTGCGCCCCCGCGGTGGAAGCGGACGGCGCAGCCTTTTGTGCGTTTTTGGACCGTGCGATGTCAAACGTTCGTTCTCATTTACGGCAACATTTGCTATAATGGTGGACAGGCACAAATAGAAGGACCGATAGGAGATGGCGTATTTTGCGCGTTTTAGGCATAGACCCCGGCATTGCGATCGCGGGATTCGGATTTATCGATAAAGTCGGCCACAAGCTTGTGCCTGTACAATACGGCGCCATTCAAACGGAAGCCCATACGCCCCAGGAGGTCAGGCTTCGGCAAATTTACGAATCGGCAGAGGCCTTGCTGGACAAATACAAGCCGGACGCCGTCGCGGTGGAAAAGCTGTTTTTCAACCGCAACGTGACGACGGCTTTTGCCGTTGGCCAGGCTCGCGGCGTCATTATACTGGCGGCGGCCCAGCGCGGCTTGCCTGTGGCAGAGTATACGCCGCTGCAAGTGAAGCAGGCCGTCGTCGGCTACGGCAAGGCCGAGAAGCGGCAAGTGCAGGAAATGGTCAAAATGTTTTTGAAGCTTTCGGCCGTTCCGAAGCCCGACGATGTGGCGGATGCGCTTGCGGTCGCCATTTGTCATGCCCATTCGTCGGCCATGCACCAAAAAATAAACGAGGTGACCCGGTAATGATCGATTATTTGCGAGGACGCATCGTACATATTGAAGCGGAATATGTGGTCATGGACGTCCGGGACATCGGCTACAGGGTGTTTACGCCGAACCCGTACGCCTTCGCGGCGCGGGAGGATCAAGCGACGGTATACATCCATCATCATGTGAGGGAAGACGCCATACTGTTGTACGGCTTCGAATCGCGCGAGCAGCAGACGTTGTTCCGCAAGCTGCTGGAAGTGTCGGGAATCGGGCCGCGAGTGGCGCTCAGCATTTTGTCCGCCGGCCGTCCGGAAGCCGTCATAGCCGCCATTCAGCAAGAAAACGTCGGATTTTTGACCAAGCTTCCCGGCATTGGCAAAAAGACGGCCCAACGGATGATTCTCGACCTGAAGGATAAGCTTGCGGGAGCCGGAGGAGACGGCGCTGCGCTTGCCGCGGCGGGACTGGCCGCCGAGCTTGGCAACGGGATCGGAGAGGGCCAGGGAGACGGCACGGCTTGGCAGGAAGCCCGCGAAGCGCTGGCGGCGCTCGGTTATACCGCCGCGGAGCTTGACAAGGCCTGGGCCCGGCTGCAGGACAGCGTAAGCCCCGAGGAGCCGGTCGACGCGCTTATGAAGAGAGCGCTGCAAGAGTTGTTTAAAGGGTAACGGAAAGGAGGCGCACCATGGAAGACCGGATCATTTCCGCGAACCTGATGATGGAGGACCAGGCGGTGGAGCTTAGTCTCCGGCCGCGTTATCTTGCGGAATATATCGGACAGTCCAAAGCGAAGGAGAATCTGTCCATTTATATCGAAGCGGCCAAGATGCGCAAGGAAGCGCTCGATCATGTGCTGTTGTACGGACCTCCGGGATTGGGCAAAACGACGTTGTCGAATATTATCGCCAACGAGCTTGGCGTCCAATTGCGAACGACGTCGGGGCCCGCGATTGAACGGCCGGGCGATCTGGCCGCGCTGCTGACCAATTTGCAGGAGGGGGACGTGCTGTTCATCGACGAAATCCACCGTCTTCACCGGACGGTGGAGGAAGTGCTGTATCCTGCCATGGAAGATTTCGCGCTGGACATTATGATTGGCAAAGGGCCAAGCGCCCGCTCCGTTCGGCTGGATCTGCCGCCGTTTACGTTAATCGGAGCGACGACCAGAGCCGGCTTGCTGTCCGCTCCGCTCAGAGACAGGTTCGGCGTCGTCAGCCGGCTGGAATTTTATACGGTAGACGAACTTGCATTTATCGTGTCGCGCGCGGCCGACATTCTGGATGTGGCGATCGCCGGCGAAGCGTCGACGGAAATCGCATTGCGCTCGCGGGGGACGCCGAGAATTGCGAACCGTCTGCTCAAGAGGGTAAGAGATTTCGCCCAGGTGCGGGGAGACGGCATTATTACGCACGAAATCGCCAAATCGGCGCTTGAACTGCTGCAGGTCGATCCGATGGGGCTTGACCATATCGACCATAAAATGCTCCATGCCATGATGACGACGTTTTCCGGCAGGCCGGTCGGCCTGGATACGATCGCGGCGACGATCGGCGAGGAAAGTCAAACGATCGAGGACGTTTATGAGCCTTATTTGATGCAGATCGGCTTTTTGCAGCGCACTCCGCGCGGAAGGATCGCGACGGACAGCGCCTACAAGCATTTGGGCTTGCCGGTCCCGAAACGGCAGTAACGAAGCTGTCGATGAATCGCGAACAATCGATTTATTTGGTACTGCGGCGTTTGGAATGAACATTTTATCGTTCAAATCGTACAAACGATACGGCGAGAGGAGAGGCAAATGAAAATGATGCGAAAATGGCAAAGACTGACGCTTGTTGCGATCGCGATGCTTTTGCTGGTTACGGCTTCGACGCCTTGGCATGCCCATGCCGCCGTTCCGAAGCTGGACCAAATCCGGGTCGGACTGTTCATGTCATTGCCTGGGAAATATACGTCGACGACGGCCGCCGCCACATTTTCCTCCGAAGGAGGGCTGTCGGTGGGCTTGCGGGAGCCGGACGGCGTTCAAGAGTGGTTCAACCTCGGGAACGGGCAGCGCGTACGGATAGCCCCGGACGATTATAAGGTGAAGCTGTTTCAGTCGGCGAGCTTTGCGGAAGCGTTGGCAGTATACCAGCATGTCGCCGGCGCCAAGGGAGCGCCTTATTTAACGGCGCTTCCCGGTCAGGGAGGCACGGTCTATCGGGTGACGGAGGGAGCTTACGCTTCTTCCGCCGAAGCGGCTTCGGCTCTGGCGCGCTGGAATTCCGATGCGAAGCTGTCCGGACTGGCGAAAGGCTTCAAAGCGGCCGCCGCCGGTCCGCTGCGGGTTGAAACCCCGGCGTTCAAGAGCAAGCAAGAGGCGCAGGCCGCCGCCGCCGCGTTCGGCGAAGCGGGCATCGACGCTTTCGTGGCGGTCCGGACAAATGCCGGCGGAGGCGTCTCCTATTCGGTCATGGCCGGATCGGCCGCATCTGCGGATGAACTGAAGCGGGTGCAGGAAGCCGCGGCCAAGACGCCGCACGGCAAGTCGCTAAAGGCGGTTCCTGCCGGCTCCCGTTATTTGCTCCTGCAGCAGGATCATTCCTTGACGGGCAAGGCCGACAGCTCTGACGATCTGTATCAGTTTCCCGCCGGCGATATGAAGCTGTGGCTGACGCCCAAAGGCGGAAAGCCGATTCAGCTGGCCGAACGAAGCGGCCGCTCGTACCGGGGACAGTTCGAGATCAGCGTATTGAACGGGAAGATGGCGGTCGTCAACGAGCTTCCGTTCGAGCAATATTTGTATTCGGTCGTCGGAGCGGAAGTGTATTCGTCCTGGCCTCAGGAGGCGCTCAAGGCGCAGGCGGTGGCGGCGCGGTCTTACGCCCTTAACAAAGGATTCGGCTTCCAGATCGCCCACGTCGTCGATACGACGCTCAGCCAGGCTTACTTCGGCGTGTCGACCGAAAGCCCGTCGGTTATCCAGGCCGTCGACGCGACCAAAGGCGAAGTTGCTCTTTATAACGGCAAGGTTATCGAGGCGCTCTTTTCTTCCAGCGGAGGAGGCATGACGGCGGACGCTACGGAAGTATGGGGCAACGAAGTGCCGTATTTGAAGCCTGTCTCCAGCCCCGACCAAACGTCTGAAACCGGCTTGATGAATTGGCGCCGCGTCGTGCTTTCGAGCGGCAAGGTCGGCTATATCCGCGAAGACCTGCTGAAGGATACGGGCTCCAAAACCGCGGCGGGAAGCCGCATACTGGAGCTGACGACGGACGGCACGAGAGTGCGGAAGCATCCCGTTATCCAGGATGCCGTTCCGCTTGTCGCCGAGCTGAACAAAGGCGCCCGGGTTGTCGAGATCGGCAAAGTGAAGGAATCGAATGCGATGAGCTGGATCCGAGGACCGTACAGCTCCGACGAGCTGCTCTCGTCCATTAACGCCCGCATCGAGCCGAAGCTGACCGGACCGATCGCGTCGCTTGCCGTAACGAAGCGGGGACCTTCCGGAAGGGCGGTTGAGATTGCGGCGAACGGAAGCAAGCTGCCGATCCGCTCGCCGGATTCCATCCGTTCGATACTGGGGGCGGGCGGTTCGCTGCCCAGCACGCTGTTCCAGATCGAGGAATCGGGGAAGGTCGTCATGCAAGGGGCGGGCGGCGCCCAGAGGACCAAAACGGGTGGGAACCAGGCGATATACGTAGCGGGAGCAGACGGTAAGGCGGCGGCGTCGTCGGGAGAGCATTTGTTTATTATGAACGGCGACGGAGAAATCCGCGCCGCGACGAAGGAAGCCGCGTTTCAATTCAACGGCAAAGGCAACGGTCACGGCGTCGGCCTGTCGCAATACGGCACTCTCGGGCTGGCGCAGCAAGGGTATGACTATCAATATATTTTGAAATACTACTATAAAGGCATCACGATAGCTAAGGAATGATAAAAGGCTAATGAATGTAGACTGGTTTGATTTCGAACTGCCGGAGCGGCTGATCGCCCAGACGCCGCTGCCGGAGCGGACCGCGTCGCGGCTGCTTATGCTGAACCGGACGACGGGCGAGACGGAGCACGGCAAATTTACGGATCTGGAGACCAAGCTGAACGAAGGCGACGTGCTGGTGCTCAACAATACGAGGGTCATTCCCGCCCGTTTGATCGGAGTCAAGGAAGGGACCGGAGCGAAAGCGGAGTTTCTGCTCTTGAACGCGCTCGGCGGCGACCGCTGGGAGACGCTCGCCAAGCCCGCCAAACGGCTGAAGCGGGGCACGGTCGTTTCCTTCGGCAGCGACGGGGAAGGCAAGCCGCTGCTGCAGGCGGTCGTCGAGGAGGAAGGCGAAGACGGCTCCCGTACGGTCCGGTTTATGTACAGCGGAATTTTTCAGGAGCTGCTGGACCGGCTCGGCGAAATGCCGCTGCCCCCTTATATTAAGGAGAGGCTGGAGGAAAAGGAACGGTATCAGACCGTTTATTCCCATCATGAAGGCTCCGCGGCGGCTCCGACGGCCGGGCTTCACTTTACGGAATCGTATTTGAGGCGGCTGCAGGATAAGGGCGTGCAGCTGGCGTATATTACGCTGCATGTCGGCCTGGGCACGTTCCGTCCGATGTCGGCGGAGCGCGTGGAGGACCATGAGATGCATGCCGAATATTACGAGCTTGACGAAGCGAATGCGGCGCTGCTGCAGGCGGCCAGGGAGGAAGGGCGGCGAATCGCCGCCGTCGGAACGACGTCCGCGCGGACGCTGGAAACGCTGGCGGGCCGATTCGGCGATGCGCCCCTGGAAGCTTGCAGCGGCTGGACTTCGATCTTTATTTATCCGGGCTACCGCTTTAAGCTCGTCGACGCGCTGCTGACGAATTTTCATTTGCCGAAGTCCACGCTCGTCATGCTCGTCAGCGCGTTGGCCGGCAGAGACGTCATTATGCGCGCTTACGCGGAAGCGATCGAACGGGAATACCGGTTTTTCAGTTTTGGCGACGCCATGTTTATCTATTAAAATTACAGAATGGAAGCGTGAACGGTGGCAGTAACCTATGAGTTGATCAAACAGTGCAAGCAGTCCGGCGCAAGGCTGGGAAGGGTGCATACGCCGCACGGCGTAATCGAGACGCCGGCCTTTATGCCGGTCGGCACGCAAGCGACGGTGAAGACGATGAGCCCCGAAGAGTTGAAGGAGATGGATGCGCATATTATTTTGAGCAATACGTACCATCTGTTTCTGCGTCCGGGACACGAGCTCGTCAAGAAAGCGGGCGGGCTTCACAAGTTTATGAATTGGGACCGTCCGATCTTGACCGACAGCGGCGGTTTTCAGGTGTTCAGTTTAAGCGAGATGAGGAAAATTTCGGAGGAGGGCGTCCATTTCCGTTCTCATCTGAACGGGGACAAGCTGTTCCTGTCTCCGGAAAAGGCGATGGAAATTCAAAATGCGCTCGGCTCCGACATTATGATGGCGTTTGACGAATGTCCGCCGTATCCTGCCGAATACGAATATGTCAAGCAATCGACGGAAAGAACGTCGCGTTGGGCGGAGCGATGCCTGGAGGCGCATGCCAGACCGGGCGATCAGGCGCTGTTTGGAATCGTGCAGGGAGGGATGCACAAAGATTTGCGCATTCAGAGCGCAAAGGATTTGACTTCCATGGATTTCCCGGGGTATGCTATTGGTGGACTGAGCGTAGGAGAACCGAAGCATCTCATGTACGATGTGCTTGAATATACGGTGCCTGTGCTTCCTGCGGACAAGCCCCGCTATCTGATGGGAGTAGGTTCGCCCGACGCGCTTGTTGAAGGCGCTATCCGCGGCGTGGACATGTTCGACTGCGTCCTGCCTACCCGCATCGCGCGAAACGGGACGACGATGACTAGCGCCGGAAGACTGGTCGTGCGCAACGCCCAATATGCGGAGGATTTCGGTCCGCTCGATCCGAATTGCAGCTGCTACACTTGCCGCAATTATTCGCGCGCCTATATCCGTCATCTGCTGAAGGCGGACGAGACGTTCGGCATTCGGCTCACTACCTATCACAATCTTCACTTTCTGCTGCAATTGATGAGAGACGTCCGGCAAGCGATTATGGAAGACCGGCTGCTCGATTTCCGAGACGCTTTCTTCCAGGCGTACGGCCTGGACCGCAACAATAAAGGGTTTTAACAAGCTGTTTACTTTGGGAAAGGGGTGAATCCTTCTATGACAACTTTTTTGGCGGCTGATCCGGCGGCAGGCGGCAATATTTGGAGCCTTATACTGCCTTTCGTTCTGATGTTCGCGGTCTTTTATTTCTTGCTTATCCGTCCGCAGCAGAAGAAACAGAAGCAGCGCAACGCAATGCTTCTTCAATTGAAGAAAGGCGACAAAATTACGACCATCGGCGGTCTCCACGGCACGATTCTGGAGCTGACCGACGATACCGTCGTCCTTCGCGTCAACGATACGACGAAGATGACGTTCGAGCGCAGCGCGATTAACAATGTCGTGCAATCTGCGCCCAGCTCGGAAAAAGCGGAGTCTTAAGCCAACCGAAGCCGGACAGGAATGTTCCTGTCCGGCCGTTTTTTGGTCCGAAAAGCCCGTTATTTTCTTAAGTTTACCCCGATCATGCCCCCGAAAGCGCCTGCAAGCAAAGCCAATCCAAGCAAAGCCGCGCTGTTCCAGGACAGGGAAGCGTTCTGTGCCAGGAAGCTGACGATCATGACGATCAGGCCGTATACGACGCCGAGCATGCCTCCGTTATACCAGCCCTTTTTTTCCGACCTCTTGCCGGCCGTGAGCCCTCCGGCCAACGCGGACAAGCCGTGGATGCCCATGGCGTAATTGCCGAGCTCGGTTTCCTTCAGATTCGTAAAGTGGAGCAGCAAAGACAGCAGCAGCGCGCCCGCCGCCAGCCAGATTAACGAAAAGACGATTCCCGCCAGCAACGGAGCGGCGATATGCGTTTTTTTGGTCGATGGATGGACGGAACTCATGCGATACCTCCTATCGCTTTCAGTCTATTACTACACCATATGGCCAAGCCGGCCAAAATAGTACAAGATTGCCCGAATATTCCGGAAGGGAGGACCGCTGCCATTTTTTCGCCTGAGCGCCTGTCGTATGAGGATGGAAATGAGGGGTCAGAATAGCTGTACACGACCATAGCTGGCCATAGCTAGGCCTTTGCAAGAAGGAGGCGCTGACCGTTGGAATGGTGGAGTCTGTTGATCCGGACGGCTTTTATGTACGTTGTCGTATTTCTGGTCATGCGGTTGATGGGCAAGCGGGAAATCGGCAAGCTGTCGGTGCTCGATCTTGTCATTTCCGTAATGATCGCAGAAATCGCGGTAAATGCCATCGATGACGTGAAGCGCCCACTATCGGACGGTCTCATCCCGATTGCTGCGCTGCTGCTCATTCAGCTCGGCACGGCTTGGCTGTCCATGAACAATCGAAAGCTGCGGCTGCTGTTTGACGGCAAGCCGACGGTCATTATCGCCAACGGGAAAATCGACCAGGATGCGATGCGCAAGCAGCGCTATAACCTGGACGATTTGATGCTGCAACTGCGGGAAAACCAAATGACGTCGGTGGATGAAGTGGAATTCGCGATTTTGGAGACGAGCGGCAAGCTGTCGGTCATCCCGAAGGAGCGGGCGGAAGCCGGCGGGGACGGCGGCCGCGAACAAGCGCCGGACGTCAACGTGGAAAGAACGAGCCTGCGTCCGCTGCCGAAAGGCCGGGAGAAGCTTATTCCCCCGGGCTACCGCTTTGAAATTTTGCCGATACCGCTCATTATGGACGGCAAGGTACAGGACGAAAATTTGGCGAAAATCGAAAAAACGAGGTTTTGGCTCAAAAATGTGTTGCAAGAGCATAACGTTTACGATTATAAAGATGTGTTTTTATGCACCATCGACCATAGAGGCAAAATTTTTATAGACGTCAACAACAAGCGCCTTATTTGAACCAGGAGCCGATTAGCGGGATGCGCGCGGCGTCGTACCGGTCGATGATTCGCATCCATATCATAAGAAGAAGATAGACGACAACGCCGCCGGCGCAGGCTGCGATCAGGCTTGCCCATTCCGCGCCCAGCGGGGAGTGGTTCATCATCCAGCTCGAAGCCCCGGCCATGACGACCATGGCGGCTCCGACCTTCAGGAAGTCGAACGGGTTCATGCGAAAACCGATAAATCGGAGCACGCTGATCGCGTGCAAGGCGGTTACAAGCACGATATTGACGTTGATGGCGATCAGCGCGCCGTAAATGCCGAGCTCCGGCTTGGAGGCCAGCTGCACGATCAGCAACAGCTTGACCGCCGCCCCGATAAACGTGTTCATCAGTGCCGTTCCCGGCTTGTCGAGCGCCTGCAAGGCCGCTTGCAGAGGCGCCTGCAGGTAGATGAAGATGCCGACGGGCGCCATGAGCTGGAGCATCGGAGCGATTTCGCCGTGCGCATACAGGATACGGCAGATCGGCTCGGCGAACAGCCCCATGACGACGACGAACGGAGCCCCGGAGACGAGCGCGAGCCGCATCGATTGATGAAGCCGCTTATGGATCAGCGCCTTGTCGCCTTTGGCCGCGGCTTCGGACAGGGAAGGGACAAGCGAGACGGCCAGCGAATAGGTGAGCGCGGTCGGAAGCAGGAGCAGAGGGACGACCATCCCTTGAAGCGCGCCGTATTGCGCCGTGGCGATGCCGGTTACGATGCCGGCGGCCGCCAGACTGCGCGCCGTAAAGATCGACTCGAGCAAATAGGACAGCGAGCCGACCATCTTGCTGCCCGTTACGGGGAGGGATAAGCCGATCAGCCTGCGAAGCACGCGGGGGGGCCTGCCGGCAGAAGGGCCGCTCGCCGGAACGGCAGCCTTAGGCTCCCGGCTGGCCAATTCCCGCTTATGCCTGCCGTATTTCCACAACAACACGGCGAAGCCGCCCAGTTCGCCGGCGACGACGCCAAGCATCGCCCCCGCGGCGGCCCACTCCAGCCCGTACGGCAGCATCAACGCCGTCAGCAGCAGCTGGGCGCCGATGCGGATTACCGTCTCCGTAATTTGCGACACCGCGCTGGGAATCATGTTTTGTTTGCCTTGAAAGTAACCCCGGTAAACGGAAGAAACCCCGATAATCAGAAGCAGCGGCGACATCATCAGGAAAGAGCGGTACACCCGGGCATCGGGAAGCACATGCCGAACGATCCAAGGCGCGAACAACAGCATGCCGAGCGTCAGCACGACGGCGATGACGATCGTCACGATCATGGCCGTGCGAAAAATATGGCGGACCCGTTCCCCGTCGCCTTGCGATTCCGCCTCGGCCGTCCATTTGGCTACCGCCAGCGGAATTCCGCCCGTAATCAAGGTCAGCAGCGCGATCAGAAACGGATAGCTTAACTGATACAACCCGACGCCTTCCGCTCCCATAATGCGCGGCAGCGTAATGCGCGGCACGAAGCCGAGCAGCCGGTTGATGACGCCGGCGATCAGCAGAATCATTGCGCCTTTGATAAAGGTTTGTTTCGCCATGACGGACGACCTCAACTCCTTCTTGACATGCCTGTACTACCACTGTATGCTCGGCATGTCCCGTTCCATGTCTCCGACTTTTTCGTTCTCTTGACGGGGAGCAAGCAGGAATCCGGGAGGCGTCTATCGAATTAGAAACGGTACGACAGGCAGCGATGCTCGGGAGGTGCGGCATGACTGACGAACAATTGGCATCGGTTATTGAGGAGCTGTGCAGCAGCAAGGCGGACGAATTTCGTCTGATCGGCTACGAGCATGTCACCGGCCGGGAAGTATGGGAATGCGTCAATGCCAAATACGCCAAGACCGGCAGGCCGGAGCTGCATCAGCTGGTCAACGACATATTGTCGCTCAAGGCGACCGCGCTCATGAATTTCATGACGCTGAACGCTTTCAAGGGGAACCCGTTCTGAACAAGCGGGCCTCTTTTTTTTGACTCGTTTTTGGAGCATCTGTATAATGGGAATATTGAGATCATAAGGGGGATGTCAGACGTATGTTCGGGAAGAGAATAGTAGCCTTCCTTGGAGTCGTGGTCGTCTTGTTCGGCGTTATCGCCTGGACAAGCCCGTGGGTTGTAAAGGACACGAAGCTGGGACTCGATTTGAAGGGCGGCCTTGAAGTGCTCTATCGGGCCGAGTCGTTCGAAGGCGGCGCGGCGGTGACGGCGGATAATTTGAAAAAGACGGCGAAAAGCCTTCAGGAGAGGATTGACGCCACCGGACTGGTCGAGCCGGAAATTACGACGGAAGGCAGCGACCGGATTCGCGTCCGTATGCCCGGCATCGCCGACGACAAGAAGGAAGAAGTAATCGAGCTTCTGATGAAGCCGATCAACCTGACATTCCGGGCGCCGGACGGCACCGTCGAGCTGGACGGCACGGATTTTGTGGAAAACGGCGCATCCGTCACTTATGATGAGCTGAATCGTCCAATGGTATCCATTGAATTGAAGGATGCCAAACTTTTTGAAGAAATTACGACCAGGCTGCTTGGACAGACGCTGTCCATTTATTTGGACGAGGAAATGATCTCGTCTCCGGGCATCGACCAGGTTATTCCGAGCAAGAGCGCGGTCATCCGTCTCGGGACAGGGGCGACGATCGAGGAGGCGCGCGAGCTTCGCGACCTCATCAATATGGGCTCCTTGCCGCTCAAGCTGGAGATGGTGTACCACAACAGCATCGGCGCCAAGCTGGGCATGGATTCCTTGAAGGATACGGTAACGGCGGGCGTAATCGGTTCGCTGATCGTCCTCGTATTTATGATCGCCATATTCCGCGTTCCGGGGTTCGTGGCGGCAATATCGATCATAACGTACGCGTGGCTGCTGCTGCTGGTCCAAAACTTGATGAATGCGACGTTGACGCTGCCGGGCATCGCGGCCTTCGTGCTGGGCGTCGGCATGGCGGTCGACGCCAACATAATAACGGCCGAACGGATCAAGGAAGAAATCCGCAGCGGCAAGAGCATGCTGTCTTCGCTCAAGTCCGGCTCCAGAAACTCGTTCCGCACGATTATGGACGCCAACATTACGTCCCTCATCGCCGCAGGCGTGCTGTATTTGATCGGCGACGGCGCGATCAAAGGATTTGCGTTGACGATGATTTTCAGCATCCTCGTGAGTGTCATGACGAACATTTACTTTTCGCGGTTTCTGCTCACGCTGCTCGTTCGAAGCAACAAGTTTATGAAGCCCGGCTATTACGGCGTGAAGGAGGCGGAAATCCGTGAGCTATAATTCCGAATACCATACAAATATCCGCTACGACTTTATCGCAAACAAAAAGAAGTTTTTTATTTTTTCCATCGCGCTGACCGTAGCGGGCATCGTGTCGCTGTTGCTGTTCCAGCTTAATCTGGGCGTCGACTTTAAGGCCGGCACGAATATGGACGTATCCACAAGCCAGACGGTGACGAAAGAGAAAGCTCAGGAAGCGTTGACCGAAGCCGGTTACGGCGACATCGCCCCAACGATCGGCGACGGCAGGCTGACGATCCGATTTACCGACGTGCTGAGTCAAGAGGAGACGTCCAAGGTGGAAGCGGCCTTAAAGGCGAAGTTCGGAGAGGACGTATCGACCGAAGTGAACGTCGTATCCGCCGATTTGGCGAGGGAGCTCGGGATTAAGACGATCTGGGCAATATTGGCCGCGAGCCTAGGCATTATGCTGTATGTCATGATCCGATTTGAGTGGCGTTTTGCCTTGGCGGCCAATATATCTATTTTATACGACAGCTTTATCGTCGTGGCCGTCTTCTCCATTTTGCAGCTGGAGGTCGATCTGCCGTTTATTGCGGCGGTGCTGACGACGCTCGGCTATTCGATCAACGATAAAATCGTTATATTTGACCGTATTCGCGACAATCTTCGTTTTGCCCGCATCAAAAACGAGGATCAGCTTGCGGAGCTGGTCAACGCCAGCATTTGGCAAACGATGGCTCGAAACCTGTATACCGTGTTGACGGTTGCCATCGTAACGGTCTTCATCCTTATTTTGGGAAGCCCATCGATCAAGCTGTTTTCGTTTGCGATGCTGATCGGCCTTATAAGCGGCGCCTATTCGACGATTTGCTTGGCCAGCCCGCTGTGGCTGCTGTTAAAGAGAAGCGAAAAGAAAAAGCCGAAGGCGGCGGCAAATACCGCTCCTTGACGGAGCAAAGCCTGAGCCTATGCTTACGATGCGGCTTTGCTCCGCAAAGCCTAAGCTAATGCTTACGAAGTGGCTTTGCTCCGCAAAGCCTAAGCTAATGCTTACGAAGTGGCTTTGCTCCGCAAAGCCTTTAGGAGGTTCCAATGTCAACCAGACCGCGGCAGGATAAAAAAAATCCTGACAGCAGAAAAAGCTTATGGGGAAATTTGCTGGACGCGCTGTTTAACCGGCACCGGAAGGTTCGGGGCAGGCCGGAGGGGAAGGAAGAGCCGGCCGAGGAGCTGATGCAGGTCGTCCAGCGGGTGGAAGGCGTCGTGACGGTAGAATCGATTCGGGCCAGGGAGCAAGGGCATTACGTTGTCGCCGAGATCGTCATCAGCGTCAATCCGAAAATTACGGTGCAGGAAGGGCAAGAAATCGCCAAGCGGGTCAAGATGCTGCTGATGGCCCGATTCCTGCATTTGTCCGACGTCTCGGTCTACGTAGAGCCCTACGACCCGGGTTATCCGTATAAATCAAATCACGATCCGAATCAGGAGCATATGCCGACGCTGCTTCAATAAACAACCGCATCGGGAAGGGGGAGAGGCCTGGTGGTTGAAAGCAAAACCCGATGGGTGATGGAAGCGTGGAGCGGAGAAAACGAAGAAGCCGCGCGGCGGCTGTCGTCCGTCTTCGCGCTGCCTCCTCTCGTCGCAAGACTGCTAGTGCAGCGAGGGCTGCGGGAAGAGGCTGACGTCAGCCTCTTTCTTTATGGAACGAAAGATCATCTTCACGACCCTTATTTGCTGCGCGGCATGGATGAAGCGGCAAAGCGGATTCAAACGGCGGGCGAACGGGAAGAGCGGATTCGCATCTACGGAGATTACGATGCCGACGGCGTATCGAGCACCTCTTTGCTGATCCGTTTGTTCCAATCTTTGAATTACCGGTTTGATTATTACATACCGCATCGCTCGCTTGAGGGTTACGGACTGAACCGCAAGGCGATCGAGCTGGCGGCCGAGGAAGGCGTGACGCTGATCGTAACGGTCGACACGGGCATCAGCGCGCACGAAGAAATCGAGTTCGCGAAGGAGCTCGGCATCGACGTCGTCGTGACGGACCATCACGAGCCGCCCGACCGCATACCCGACGCCTGCGCGGTCGTCAATCCGAAGCGCTCCGATTGTTCGTATCCATTCAAAGGGCTTGCCGGCGCGGGCGTCGCTTTCAAGCTGGCGACAGCCTTGCTGGGCCGGCCGCCGCTCGAGTGGGCGGATATCGTATGTCTGGGCACGATCGCGGATTTGATGCCGCTCACGGACGAAAATCGCATTCTGGTCAAGTACGGACTGGAACGCATGCGCCGGGAGCCGGGCATCGGCTTCAGGGCGCTGGCGGAGGCTGGAGGAATGGAGCTTTCCTCGATAACGTCCGCCGGCGTTGCCTTCGGCATGGCTCCCCGGATTAACGCCGCCGGCAGGCTGGATCATGCGAAGCGGGCCGTCGAGCTGCTGACATCGGACGACTACGATTTCGCGATCGTTGCCGCCGCAGGCTTGGACAGTCTGAACAAGGACCGGCAGCGCATCGTTGATCAGACGGCAAGACAAGCCGAGGCGCAGTGGGAAAATAAAGTGAAGGCGGCCGAACGTGCGGGCCAAGAGCCGCCGTCCGTCATTGTGCTCGCCGAAGAAGGCTGGAACGTGGGCGTCATCGGAATCGTCGCCTCGAAGCTGCTGGATCGGCATTACAAGCCCGTCGTCATTCTCGGAATCGACGGAGAGACGGGCATGTGCAAAGGCTCGGCGAGATCGATCGACGGTTTCGACCTGCACGCCGCGCTAACTTCATGCAGCCATTTGCTGGATCATTACGGCGGCCATCAGGCGGCGGCCGGCATGAGTCTCCATCGGGACAACCTTCCCGAGTTCGAGAAGGCGATGAGCGGCCTTGCCGCGCAATGTCTGCAGCCGGACGATTGGATCCCGAAGACGGTGATCGATTTGGAATGCGCGATTGAAGAAGCGACGCTGGACACGATCTCGCAATTGGAGCTGCTGGAGCCGTTCGGCATGGGCAATCCTTCGCCCAGACTGCTGATCAAAGGCGCGGGCATCGCCGAATTGCGGGCGCTCGGCAAAGAAAGCAAACATTTGAAGCTGTCCCTTCGCGGCAAAGGCCATACGTTGGATGCCATCGCCTTCGGGATGGGGGAGCTGGCCGGGCAAATCCGGCCGGGCCAGCCGCTCGATATCGTCGGCGAGCTGTCGGTCAACGAATGGAACGGCAGGCGCCGGCCGCAGCTGCAGCTGCACGATT
>Ga0065721_10048987_pt1 | contig 53670 bp, 45 predicted proteins | sample Mesricmetagenome_FD_59108 | JGI IMG/M metagenome (GOLD analysis project Ga0065721, IMG submission 59108) | Mesophilic microbial community from rice straw/compost enrichment Sample: eDNA_1 v2 (version 2) | ecosystem: Engineered > Solid waste > Grass > Composting > Bioreactor | place: USA: Davis... | reverse complement strand
GTGCGCCGACTGCGCCGGGCGGGCACACGACGAGGCCCTGCCGCTCGGCGAGGAGGCGCGCTCCTGGATGCTGCGCCTGGCCGCCGAGGACAACGCGCGATCGCTTGCCGCAACCGAGGTGCCCGTGGCAGCACGGGAGCAGCTCGCACGCGTTCTGCGGGAGCACCTGCGCTTTCGCCTGGAGCGCGCCGTGCGCTCCACGGCCTTTCTGGACGCCTACCGCCTGGGCGCCATGGACCAACTGACCGATAAGGAATCGATTCCGTTTGAGAGCGACCCCCGCCCCTGACTCCGCCGATGCCGAGCGTCTCATTACCCCGGAGGCTCCGGCGCCGCAGCCGCGTGCCGTGACTCTCCGGGCGGTGCTGATCGGCCTGATCTGTGCCGCCTTCTTCAGTGCGTTCACGCCCTACAACGACTACTACATCTTCGCGACCTACCTGGCCGGGACGCAGTTCCCCATCGGGGCGGTGTTCGTAGAGCTGGTGCTGGTCCTGGTGGTGAACGTCCTGCTGCGCAAGTTCGCCCCCGCCAAGGCGTTCTCCGCCGCGGAGCTGCTGACCGTCTGGACCCTGATTCTGGTCGCCTCCGGGCTGCCGTCGTCGGGGCTGATGCGCTACTTCCTGCCCATGGTGTTCGCGCCGCACTACCTGTCCGATGACAAGAACAACTATGAGCAGAAGGTCTGGGGCGCAATTCCCGACTGGATGAAGGTGACCGATAAGGACGCGGCGATGGCGTTCGCCAAGGGATACCCGCGTGGCCAGGAGCACATCCCGTGGGAGGCGATCTGGCAGCCGCTGTTCTTCTGGTGCGTGCTGGCGTTCCTATTCCTGACCGCTGCGTTCTGCGTGGCGAGCCTGCTGCGACGCCAGTGGATCGAGAACGAAAAGTTCTCGTTCCCCCTGGTCACCCTGCCGGTGCTGCTGGCCGAGGAGCCGGGCAAGGGGCGGCTTCTGAACGACCTGATGCGCTCACCGCTGCTGTGGGTCGGCTTCGGCCTGACCACCGCGCTGCACACGGTCAAGGGGCTCCATCTCCTCTACCCCTCTATCCCCGACATCACGGTGACGGTCAACCTGATGGAGTACATCCAGACCCCGCCGTATAGCCAGACCGGCCCGTGGGAGCTCTGGTTCTACCCGCTGGTGGTGGGTATCTCCTACCTGCTTCCTGCGGAAGTCTGCTTCTCGATGTGGTTCTTCCACCTGTTCTATAAGTCGGAGATCCTGCTGGCGGTCATCTACAACTGGGACCTGCCCGGCGCGGTGGGGGGCTACTCTTACAAGCAGTTCCACTCTCTCCAGGCGTTCGGTGGGGCTATCGCTTTGCTGGGGTGGACGCTATGGACGGCGCGCCGTCACCTGCGGGATGTGTGGGAGAAGGCGACGGGCGGGCCGCGGGCGGCCTCAATCGACGACTCCGGGGAGATGCTCTCCTACCGCGCCACGGTGATCGGTCTCGCCCTCTCCTACGGCGGTATTGCTGTCTGGCTGTACATGGCGACCGTCCCGCCGGTGCTGATCGCGCTCTCGCTGCTCATGCTGACGCTGGCGCTGGTGGTGATTGCGTGGGTGGTGTGCCAGGCGGGCCTCCTCTTCATGGCGCAGCCGTATGTCAGTCTGGACCCGCTGGCGACGGTATTTGGCACGGGGCCGTTCAAAATCTCCGCCCTGTACACCGTGACACGCTGGGAGGGGATGTTCATCCTCGACACCCGCGAGATGCTGACGCCCTCGGTGCTGATGGGGGCAAAGACGCGCGAGATGACGGGCACCAGTCCGCGCCCGCTCTTCCGGGCGATGGTGTTCACGGTCATCGTCTGCTTCTTCATCTCGCTGTACGCGTCGCTGTGGCTGCCGTACTACCACGGCGGTGGCAACTCGCTCAAGAACCCCTTCATGTACCAGACGGCACCCAACAAGCCGCTGTCCTTCCTGGGCGGCGCGGCGTCGCTGCCGTTCCGTGGGTCCTATACCAATGCCTTCCACATCCTGGGTGGATTCGCCGGGGTGCTCTCTCTGCTGGTCGCCCGCGCCCAGTTCAACGGCATCGGTATCCACCCCATCGGGTTCCTGTGCGCGTCGGTGTACTCCATGCACCGACTGTTCTTCAGCATCTTCCTGGGCTGGTTCTTCAAGTCGCTGATCCAGCGCTACGGCGGTATGCGCGGGTACCTCCTGTTCCTGCCGCTGTTCCTGGGCTTCATCCTGGGGGATGTGGTCAACGCGGCGATCTGGATCGCGCTGGGTTACCTGACCGGGGTCGGCTACCAGATCACGCCGACCTGATGCTCCAGAGCGCGGGGGCGGGTGCCCGTCTTGAAGCGGGGCCCGCCCTGCGATACAATCCAGGGCGGTCTGCGCATCACGCGCGAGCGGTCGGAATGCATTCGGACGCGACTTTAGAACGGATACGGGAAGCAGAAGCGATGGCTGAAAACGGTCGGAACGGGGCGAACGGCGCGGCGGCGACGCTCGACAGCGGCGAGAACAGGGCCGAGAAGGCGACCTGGCGCAACAAGATCGGCCTGGCGGAGATGCTCAAGGGCGGCGTCATTATGGACGTGGTCAACGCGGAGCAGGCGCGTATCGCCGAGGAGGCCGGTGCGGTGGCTGTCATGGCGCTGGAGCGCGTCCCGGCCGACATCCGCAAGGACGGCGGCGTCGCCCGCATGAGCGACCCGAAGATGATCCGCGAGATCATGGACGCCGTCACCATCCCCGTCATGGCAAAGGCACGCATCGGGCATATCGTCGAGGCGCGCATCCTTGAGGCCATGGGCGTTGACTTTATCGACGAGTCCGAGGTGCTAACGCCGGCCGACGAGCAGTTCCACATCGACAAGCTCGACTTCCGCGTTCCCTTCGTCTGCGGCTGCCGCGATCTGGGCGAGGCGCTGCGCCGCATCGGCGAGGGCGCGGCCATGATCCGCACCAAGGGCGAGGCGGGCACCGGCAACATCGTGGAGGCGGTGCGGCATATGCGCACCGTGATGGCAGGCATCCGCAAGATCCGCGCGATGGACGCCGCGGAGCTGATGACCGAGGCGAAGAACCTCCAGGCGCCCTACGACCTGGTACGCTACATCTGGGAGACGGGCAAGCTGCCCGTGCCGAACTTCAGCGCAGGCGGCGTGGCGACCCCTGCGGATGCAGCCCTGATGATGCAGCTTGGCGCGGAGGCGGTGTTCGTGGGCTCCGGCATCTTCAAGTCGGGCGATCCGGCGGAGCGGGCCAAGCGCATCGTGGATGCGGTGACCTACTACAACGACTACGACAAGCTAGTCGAGATCAGCACGGGCCTTGGCGAGCCGATGGTCGGTATCGACATCCGGACGCTGGACGAGAAGGAACTCCTCGCGACACGCGGCTGGTAGTGCCGGCCGCAGACCAGGCGACGGCTTTTATATGACCCGGTCACGGACGCCTGGGATCCAGGCGTCCGTGTTTGTGTGTCCGGCCCGGGAAGGAATTCACCGGAGTGGTGAAAAATACAGAAGAAAGTAAACCTCTCTGCATCGGGGTACTCGCTCTCCAGGGCGACTTTCAGGCGCATATCGACGCCATGGAGCGCGCTGGGGCCACGGTTGCCCCGGTGCGCACCGCCGAGGCGGTGGCCGCCTGCGACGGACTGATCCTGCCGGGCGGGGAGAGCACGGCCATCGGGAAACTGATGGCACGTTACGAAATCGACACCGCGATTCGGGAAGCGGCCGGGCGGGGTATACCCGTCTACGGGACATGCGCGGGTATGATTCTCCTGGCGAAAGATATCGTCAGCGGCGCCGAGCGTGGCGGGCAGCCGACCCTGGGCCTGATGGACATCGCCGTCGCCCGCAACGCCTTCGGCAGACAGGTCGATTCCTTTGAGGCCGACATCGAGGCGCCCGCGGTGTCGCCGGACGGCCCTCTGCGCGGCGTGTTCATCCGCGCGCCGTACGTGGTAGAGGCCGGCCCCGGGGTCGAGGTACTGGCGCGCTATCAGGACCGCATCGTGCTGGCGAGGCAGGGGAGCCTGCTGGCTGCGGCGTTCCACCCGGAACTGACGGACGACCTGCGGGTCCACCAGTACTTCCTGGACATGGTGACCGCCGGACGGAATGGCGCCGATAATTAAAGGCGGCGGCGCGTTCCGGAGTTTAAGAGCATTGCGTTGATCAAGAAGATTCTGCTACTGGGGGCCATCTCGCTGGCGTTCGGCGCAGCGATGCGGGTGATGACCGCGTCCGCGCCGGCCGTCGCGGGCGGCGCTTCGCCCGGCGATCGCGACGCCGAGGCGAGGCTTGCCGCCTCGGTAGAAGACGCGCGCTCCCTGCTGCCGGAGGTGGCGACCCTGCCGACGCCCGGGCTGCGCGCCGCCGCGCTGGCCGCCGACGGGGGCACGCTCGCCTGGGTGGACGACCGGGGGCGCGTGCGCCGCGTAGATGTGGCCACAGGGAAGACGCTCTGGCGGACCCCGCCCCTTCCCGGCGTGAATCACCTTCAGGTCACCCCCGGTGGCGGTATCCTCGCCTGCTCCCTGCGCAACCCGGCCGCGCCGGTGGTGCGCCTGCTCCACCCGCGCTGGGGTGAGAAGCACGCCCGCGAGTTCTCGGTGGAGGGCGCGGTGTGGGACCTGGCCCTGGACGCCGAAGGGACGCGTGCCGTGGTGGGGACCGGCGAGCGGTTTGTGTACGTCCTGCCGCTGACCGTGCGGCAGGGCAACTCCCCGGGCGCGAGCAGTGGCGGCGCCGCCACTGCTGCCGCAGCGCGCTCGCCCTTCGACCTGCCCCAGCCGGAGCCGCTCCGCTGGCGCGCAAGCGGGATTCCGGCGTCCGTCGCTGTCGCCTCCGGGCGGCCCGTGGTGTTTATGGGATTGTGGCAGGAGTCGGGCGTCAACGCGCGGCTCATCGACGGCACATCCCGCTGGCATGCGGTCAGCGGCGAGCCCGAGCGGGATTACGATGTCCGGCTATCCGCGGACGGCTCGACGGCGGTGGCGGTTTCGACCCGCGGGCAGCGCGGCGAGGCGACCCGAATCGAGGCGTGGGACCTGCCCAGCGGGCGGCGCCTGTGGCTCGAAGACCTGGACGCGCGTGACGTGCGGGTCCGCCTGTCGCGTGACGGCCGGTTCATCGCCATGAGCTACGTGCGTTCTTCCAGTTCCGGCGCCGCGCCGGAGGACAAGGTGGTGCTGTTCGACCGGGACGGCAACCGCCTCTTTGCCGACAAGGGCAGCGCCGTGTTCCATCCCCGGCTGGCCGCGCTCTCGCCCGACGGCTCCCGGCTCGTCGTCCAGAGCGGGCCGGACACGCTGTTTGTCCTGGACAGCCGCGGGCGCTTCCTCGGGAAGCGCCGCCTGCCCCCCCACCCGAAGACCGGGGCCATGCCGCAGATCCGGGATGTGGTCATGTCAGACGACGGGCGCTACCTGCTGCTGCGCCGCGCCGATGACCATGTGACTCTGCTCAAGGCCGCATCGTAGTGACCGAGGCCGGGGCGCTGGCGCGCGAGATCGGGCGCCATATCGAGGCACCCACTCCCGGTGGGTTTGAGCGGCTCGCCCTGCGTGTCTTCGCCCATCAGTACGCGAAGAATGAGCCCTATCGCCGATTCTGCGACGGACGCGGCGCAACGCCGCAAACCGTGCGCGCCTGGAGGGACATCCCCGCCGCGCCGGCCGCTGCCTTCAAGCAGTTTGTCCTCACCTGCGCCACGGAGGAGAACTGCCGCGACCTCTTTGGTGGGCGCGTCTTCCACTCGTCGGGAACCACGGGGGCGGAGACCAGCCAGCACTTCATGGATCACTTCGCCGTGGCGCTCTACCAGGAGTCCCTGCGCGCCTCCTACCGCCACTTCGTCTGCCCGGACGGCGCCCGGCCGCCTCTCGCTGCGCTGATGCCGCCCCCGGCGGAGGCGCCGCACTCCTCGCTCTCGTTTATGCTCGGCGAACTGGTCGCGGACGACTGGGGCACGTTTTACCACGGCGGTGGCTGGCAGGAGCGGGCGCTCCGGGACATCGCTGCCCTGACGCAGCCCGTGGTCGTCTTCGGCACCGCGTTCGCCTGGGTTCACCTGTTCGACTATATGGCGGAGAGCGACCTCCGGCTTTCCCTGCGCCCCGGCAGTCGCGCTGTGGAAACGGGCGGCTTTAAGGGACGCTCGCGCGAGGTGAGCCGGGACGAACTCTACACTCTGTTCGGGGAGCGTCTGGGCATCGCGCCGACGCACTGTGTAGCCGAGTACGGCATGAGTGAGATGGCGTCGCAGTTCTACGATACGACCCTGCGTGACCATGTGGACGGACTGCGGCGTGAGCCGCGCAAGGCATCCCTACCACACCTCCTACGGACGCGGGTGATCGACCCGGTGACGGGCGCGGACGCCCCGCCCGGACAGCCGGGGCTGCTGGCGCACTATGACCTGGCCAACCTGAACTCGGTGATGGCGATTCAGACCGAGGACTACGGCTACGTCCATCCGGACGGGGACGGCTTTGTGCTTCTGGGGCGCGCGCCCGGCGCGGTGCTGCGCGGCTGCTCGCTGACTGCCGAGGAAGCGGCGGCTTCCGCACGGTCCGGAGCCTCCGGACAAGGAGATTGAGCGCCGGGGGACGAACGCATAGGGTACCATTTGCCCGGAAAGGGTCCGTGATGGAAGAACCTGTGCAAGAAGAGGTGCGGGACGAGGCGCCCGCCGGGGTGACGGTGGAGTCCGACCGGGAGACGCCAGGGGTGTCCCGGCGGGGCTTCCTGCGGGGGCTGAGCGGGTCGCTGGCTGCGACCGCCCTGGGAGGCGCCACCCTCGGCGCCGCGCGAACCGAGGCTAGCCCCGCCGCGGAGGGGACGACCCCGGCGGGAGAGCAGGACGGCGGCGCGGCCGAGACGGCGGGGGGCAGGGTGCCCGTGTCGCTGACGGTGAACGGGAAGAAGGTCCGCGCGACCGTGGACCCGCGGCGCACGCTGCTGGAGATGCTGCGCTCCGACTTCGACCTGACCGGCACGAAACTCGTGTGCAACCACGGCTCCTGCGGCGCCTGCACCGTGCTCCTGGACAACAAGCCCGTATACTCCTGCATGACGCTGGCGCTGGACTGCGAGGGGCGCAAGGTCGAGACGGTGGAGGGGCTGGCGAAGGGCGATCGGTACCACCCCCTCCAGGTCGCATTTGTGGAGAAGGACGCGCTGATGTGCGGCTTCTGCACGCCGGGCTTCCTGATGTCCTCCAAGGCCCTCCTCGACCGAAACCCGCGCCCGAGCCTGGACGACGTCAAGAACGCGTGCGCGGGGAACCTCTGCCGCTGCGGCACCTACCCGCGCATCTTCGAGGCCGTACTCGAAGCGGCGAAGAAAGCGTAGGGGGCCATGCCGGTACAACGCCCGAAGACAAAGAAGGTCAAGAGCACCATCACGGTCAACGGCCAGGAGAAGGAGGTCGAGATCGAGGTTCTCGACATAGACGCCTCCTGGGGCAAGCCGGAAGACCGCAAGTACGTCGGTACGCGCCTGCCGCGTATCGACGGCTACGACAAGGTGACGGGCCGCGCCCGCTACACCTTCGACATCAACCTGCCCGGAATGCTCTCCGGCGCCATCCTGCGCTCCCCGCATGCCAAGGCGCGTATCACCGCGATTGACGTCGAGCCGGCGAAGCGTGTCCCGGGCGTCCGCAGCGTCCTGAAGCTCAAGGATGCCGGGCAGCTTGTTCTCTACGCCGGGGACGAGATTGCGGCGCTGGCCGCCGACACCCCCGAGATCGCAGAGGACGCCCTGCGCGCCATCAAGGTCACCTACGAGCCGCTGCCCTTTGTGGTAAGGGAGGACCTGGCGCGGGATTCGGAGGCACCGCGCGTCCTGGGCAACGACCGGCCCAATGTGGAACCAGGCCGCCTGGTGGAGCGCGGGGATGTCGCCGCGGCGTTCGCTGCGGCAAAGGCGACGGTGGAAGGGGAGTACTACGCCCAGGTGCGCGTCCATGCCTGCCTGGAGACGCACGGGCATGTCGTGGCCTACCAGGACGACGGCACGGTCAAGGTCTGGGCGTCCACCCAGGCGGTCCACGGCACGGCGGACGGCTTCGCCGAGATCACCGGCCTGCCCAAGGATAAGGTGGACGTGGTCTGCGAGCACATGGGCGGCGGCTTCGGCTCGAAGTTCGGGCCAGGCGTAGAGGGGCGCGCGGCGGCCCTGCTGGCGAAGGAGACCGGGAAGCCGGTCAAACTACTGCTCGACCGGCGCGGCGAGGTAGAGTCCGCGGGGAACTCGCCCTCAGCTCGGATGAAGGTCAAGATCGCGGGCAACGCGGACGGGACGCTCGCCGCGGTCGAGGCGGAGGGGTACGGCACCGGCGGCATCGGCGGCGCGGGGGTAACGTTCCCGTATCCCGTGTACCAGGTGCCGAACGTCAAGGTCAAGCAGGACACGGTGCGCACCAACCTCGGCCCGTCCAACGCCATGCGCGCCCCAGGGCACCCGCAGGGCTCGTTCCTGATGGAGTCCGCGGTGGACGAACTGGCCTATGCGCTCGGCGTCGACCCGCTGGAGTTCCGTCTGAAGAACGACCCATTCCCGATCCGGCAGGCGGAGTACAAACTCGGCGCGGAGCGCCTCGGCTGGGCGCAGAAGTTCAACAAGACGCCGGGCAAGGGGGCGGGACCGGTGCTGACCGGTGTCGGCGTGGCCGCAGCGACCTGGGGCGGCGGCGGTGGCGGCGGCTCGCTCTGCGACGTCAAAATCGCGCAGGACGGCTCTGTGGTCGTGGAACTGGGCACGCAGGACCTCGGTACCGGCACGCGCACCTACATGCGCGCTATCGTCGCGGACGAACTGATGCTGCCGCTGGATAAGGTGCGCGTTAAGATCGGCCGGTCGCAATACGGGTTCTCCGGCGGCTCCGGCGGCTCCACCACCACCCCCTCGGTCGCGCCCGCGGTGAAGATGGCGGCCATGCAGGCGAAGTTCGACTTCGTAACCGCTCTGGCGAAGTCCACGGGGGAGGATGCCGAGAAGCTGGAGTGGAAGCCCGGCGGCGCGATCAGCAACGGCGCGAAGACCCTGACCTGGGAGGATGCGTGCAAGCGTCTGCCCTCGGGCGGGACCAGCTCGCGTGGCGAGTGGGTGCCCAGCCTGGCGCAGGGGAACATCGGCGGCGTCCAGTTTGCCGAGGTCGCTGTGGATAGGGAGACCGGGCGCGTCTGGGTGAAGCGGGTCGTGGCGGTGCATGACTGCGGCATCATTATGAACCGGCTGACGCTGGAGTCGCAGATCAACGGCGGCGTGATTCAGGGACTCGGCTTTGCTCTGACCGAGGACCGCATTGCGGACCGGCACACCGGGCGCGTGCTGAACGCGAACCTGGAGGAGTACAAGGTGCCCGGGCCGTGGGAGATGCCCGAGATCGACGTGATTCTCTACGAGGACCCGGCCGCGAAGGGCGTTTCAGGCATGGCGGAGTCGCCGGTCATCCCGACCGCCGGGGCCATCGCGAACGCGGTCTACAACGCCAGCGGCGCGCGAGTGCGCTCGCTGCCCATCACCCCGGCGCGGGTGCTGGCGGCGCTCGGCCGGGTGAAAGGGGCGCAGGCATGAAGCCGTTTGAGTTCGTGCGTGTCAAAACAGTGGGGGATGCCGCGAAGGCGCTCGGGAGCGTGCGGGACGAGGCGAAGATTCTGGCTGGAGGCACCGACCTGCTGGGCGAGATGAAGGACTACCTGGTCACGCCATCGCGCCTGGTGAATATTAAAAGTATCCCCAATCTGGGGAAAATAGAGTGGGACTCAAAGGGTGGGCTGCGCCTCGGGGCGCTGGTGACGCTCTCCCAGATTCAGGAAGATAAGAGGGTCCGCGAGAGGTATGCGGCGCTGTGCGAGGCGATCGATGTGGCTGCCATGCCGCAGATTCGCAACGCTGCGACCATCGGCGGCAATCTGTGCCAGCGGCCCCGCTGCTGGTACTACCGGGACGAGCACACGCTGTGCCTGAAGAAGGGCGGCGATAGGTGCTACGCAGTAAACGGGGAAAACCAGTACCACGCGATCCTGGGCGGTGGGCCGTGCTTCATCGTTCACCCGTCCGATCCGGCCCCGGCGCTCATGGCGCTGGGGGCATCGGTGGTGATCTCAGACGGCGCAAAGGAGCGGACGGTGCCGCTGGAGGAGTTCTTCGTCCTCCCGGCGCAGAATGTCCGCCGCGAGAACATCCTGGCGCAGAACGAGGTCGTGACGCACGTCCTGGTGCCGCCCGCAACGCCCGGCTCGAAGAGTGCGTATTTGAAGGAGCGGGAGAAGGACTCCTACGACTGGGCGCTCGCCTCGGCGGCCGTCTCGGTCACGAAGGACGCGGGCGGCAAGGTCACCGACTGCCGTGTCGTGCTCGGCGGGGTCGCCCCGGTGCCCTGGCGAGCGAAGGACGCCGAAAGGGCGCTTACGGGCAAGTCGCTCACCGGAGCGGCGCTAAAGGAAGCGGCGGAGGCTGCCCTGGCGGGCGCCCGGCCGCTGGAACACAATGGGTATAAGGTCCCGCTCGCGACGGTGATGGTGGAGCGGGCGCTGCGAAAGGTAAGTTGACGAACATGACGGTGAAGCGGTCCTCCCCACGCGCGCGGCTGTTCGCGCTCTCGGCCGCGCTGTGCCTTTTAACGGCGGGAGCGCTTGCGGCGGCGGCGCCCGCACTTGCTCAGGGCAATAAGCCGAAAACCGCGGCGGCGAAGGGCCCCACCCTGTCCCGCGAGGAGATAACGGCGCGACTGGCCGGAATCCCGCTCTTCACGTTCGCCGACGAGAAGGGCGCGCCGCTGACCGCCAGCAACAGCAAGGGCAAGCCCGTGGTCGGCGTGTTCGTGAATCCGGCGGATGCTCAAGAGTTCCAGAAGGCGCTGGAGAAGAACAATAAGGATGTCGCCGCCAAGGTGAAACTCGTCCCGATCTCCCTCGGAGATGTTTACCGCCTGAGCGAAACGCAGCAGGACATCCAGTTCGCCTTCGTGCCTTCGGGCAAGGAGGTGCAGGCGGCGAAATCTCTCGTGGATAAGTTCGAGGGGACGCCCCTGTTCCTGGGGCGCGTCGGCAAGGACAAGGGCTACCTGACCGTGACCCAGGGGGGGCGTACGGTGGTCCCGCTGTTCTTCGAGAAGAACGCTATCGACGCGCTGATGGGTACGCTCAAGACCGCCCAGCCCGATCTGGCAAAGACGGTCACTGTGGAGGCGACCAGCCTCGAAAACGTGCTCAACCTGATGAAGGTCGGGGACAGTCCGGATCTGGAGCGGTTGGAGTTCGTGCCCGTGCGCTCCTCGCTGGAGTTTGTCCGGACCCTTGCGGGCAGCAACAAGCCTGCGCCGGAACCGAAGAAGGCGCCCGTGGCGGGTCCGCAGAAGCCGCCCGCGAAGGGCACGAAGGGTAAGTCCTGAGTACGCCGACGTCGGGCCTGGTTGCCCCCGTCATCCTGCTCGCCGCCGGGGCGTCCCAGCGCATGGGGACGCCCAAGGCGCTCCTCGCCTGCCCCCCGCCGTCCGGCGAACCGCTGGTGCGCCGGACAGCGCGTGTTCTGAGGGAGGGGGGCGCTTCCACGGTTCTGCTGGTGGTCGCCCCCGGCGAGACCGGGGAGGCGGTCGCGGCCGCTACTGCCGACCTTCCGGATGTCATCCCCGTCGTGAACCCCGCACCCGAGCGCGGGATGCTTTCCTCGGTGCAGGCGGGGCTGGCGCGCCTTTCGGACCCGGAGGGCCTTACCCTCGCGGGGCCGTCTGCCGATAATCTCTTCTGGGTGATGATCTGCCCGTGTGACCTCCCCCTCCTGGAACCCGCCGCTGTTCGGAGCGTCTTATTCACGGCGACGTATACGAATGCGCGCATCGTGGCGCCGGTATTCGCCGGGAAGCGGGGGCATCCTACCGCCTTCCACGTGTCGCTGTGGCCGGAGATGCGGGCGCTGGTTCCGGAAGAGTTCGGGCTGAACGAGATTTTGAAGAGACACCCGGCGTGTGTGCATGAGATCGCCGTAGACGGCCCCGGAGTGGTGACGGACGCCGATACGCCGCAGGAGTGGCGGGCCGTGGTCATGGGAGACGAAGGCAGCGATGTGGGACGGCACTAGCAACAGCAACGGTTGGGGCGAGGGCGAGGGGGACGACGTTGAGTTCGTGGTACCCCGCGAGGTGGAGGAGGTGCTGAGGCGCCAGGAGGATGCGCTGCTGCTTCTGGAGGCGCTTCGGCAGAAGGAGCCGGCGCCGCGCCACCGGCCGCCCTCGGGCGGAGGGCGCCGGGACTTCCGGCGCTGGCCGGCGCCGGAGGGGGTCACTGTGGAACTGCATGACGGTGTGCGCTGGTGGCCCATCGCGTGCCGGAACATCGCGGTGGCCGGTGCGTCCGTAGAACTTCCGGCGTGGGCCGGGGAGGGGCCGGTGCCGGCGCGGCTGAGCGCGCCGCACATCGACCGGGTGCTGGTCCTGGCGGACGTAATGTGGCGCAACATCCGGGCCGGGGTGGCGGGAGTGCGCTTTGAATTTAAGGACCACGAGGAGCGCGATATCTGGACGGGCGGCCTGGTGGACGCCTTGCTGGACGCACACCTGCCGAAATAAAAGCGGTTAGAGGGGCGGGAAAAGTGCGTACAATCTTCTTGGGAGTACGCACCGACCGTGAGATAAAGAGTTTCAGGAGTGGCAAGAACGTGAAGCGTATCGGACTGATGGGGACGGGGGTCATCGCGACGTATGGACATGCGCCAGCGATCGCACAAACGCCCGGGTTGGAGTTGATCTCCGCGTTCGATCCGAACCCGGAGCAGCTTGATCATTTCTGCCGGCAGTTCCCCGACGTAGACGGGTACACGGACGCAGAGGAGTTCTTCCGCTCCGGCATCGACGCTGTGGCGATCTGCTCGCCCGCGCCTTGCCACCTGGACAACGTCCGCGACGCGGTGCGCCACCGCAAGCCCGTCCTGTGCGAGAAGCCGCTCGCCATGAACGACAAGGACATCGCGACCATGATCTCGATCATGGAGGACGCGGGCCTGCCGCTCGTGACGGCGTTCTGCTACCGGTTCAGCCCGGTTGCCCAGCAGATCAAGCAGATGGTGGATCAGCGGGTGATTGGCGATGTGCGCGCCATGCGCCTGATCTACATCTGGAACCTCCACGGCAAGTATGACCTGTTGGAGAGTGGGGAGAAGGTGGAGTCGCCGCGGCGCATCGGGCGGATGCTGGAGGGCGGCCCGATGGTGGACTGCGGCGTCCATCAGATCGACCTGGCACGCTGGTGGACCGGCTCCGAGATCGTGCGCTACCAGGCGCACGGCGCGTGGGTGGACGGTGACTACGAGGCGCCCGACCACGTGTGGCTACATATGGACCACGAGAACGGCTGCCATACCGCGGTCGAGATGTCGTTTTCGTACTGCCATACCGCGAAGGAGCCGATTAACCACTTCTCGTACCACATCATCGGGACGGACGGCATCATCCGCTACGACCGCGAGGGGTGGAAGCTGGAGGTGCGCAACTCCGAAGGGACGTGGATGCCGGGCGGCTCCGAGGAGAAGAACTTCGTGGGCATGTACCACGCCTGGGCGTATGCCCTGGAAACCGGGAACGCGGCGCATCTGCCCACCGGGCGGGACGGCCTGATTGTGACCCGCATCGCGCGCACTGCCACCGAGGACACCATCGCGTCCCGCCGCTCGCTTCAGGCCTTCCTGATGGAGAGCGGACTGAAGTAAGAGAAGTAAGAGAGGAGTTGCGCGTGCCAAACGTCACGGGCATTCTGGAGACCGCGCTGTACGTCGAGGACGTAGCGCGGTCTTCCGCGTTCTACGAGCGAGTTCTGGGCTTCCGGCGCATCCTGGAGGAGGGCGACCGCCTGCATGCCCTGGCGGTGGGGGACGCGCCGCAGGTACTCCTGTTGTTCCGCAAGGGCGGCACGGTGCGCCCTGTAGCGACCGAGGGCGGCGTCATCCCCCCGCACGACGGGGACGGGAACCTGCATCTCGCCTTTGCCATCCCCGCCGACAGCCGGGAGGAGTGGGAGCGCCGGCTGGCGGAGAACGGGGTGGAGATCGAAAGCGTGGTCTACCCGCCGCGCGGCGGCGTGAGCCTGTACTTCCGCGACCCGGACGGCCATGTCGTGGAACTGGCCACACCGGGCCTCTGGGAGGTGTATTGAGGCGATATAATCAGCTACCTTCCTCTTGGAGATCCACATATGCGCGGCAGCCTGTACCAGAACTCGGATATTACGCGCACGAACCCGTCGTGCTTTGTGTTTCTGATTGACCAGTCGTCGTCCATGGCCGCACCGTTTGGCGAGGACCGCTCTCAGCCGCTCACCAAGGCGGAGGGGGTTGCCTTGGCCCTGAACAACCTCCTGCGCAACCTCATCATCACCTGCTCCAAGTCCGACGGCATCCGCAACTACCTCGATGTGTGCGTGATTGGCTACGGCGCGACGGTTGGGCCTGCCTGGGTCGGTGCGCTGGCGGGGCAGGAGGTCGTGACCATCCGCGATGTCGCCTATAACTGCGCGCAGATGGTGGAGCGGACCCGGATGGTGGACGACGGGTTCGGGCAGGAGCGTCCCCAGGTCGTGCGGACGCCTATCTGGATCGCGCCGGTGGCGCGGGGCAGCACGCTCATGTGTCAGGCGCTGCAGTACACAAAGCAGGTTCTGGACGACTGGCTGCTGCGTAACGCGTCGGCGTTTCCTCCGGTCATCGTGCACATCACGGATGGCGAGGCGACCGACGGCGACCCCGCCCCGCTGCTGAAGGCGCTCAGCGAGGTGTCCTCCCTGAACGGTCCGGTTACCCTATTCAATGTCCATCTTTCCAGCCGCCGCGAGGCAGAGCCTCTGAAGTTCCCGGACACCGTGGATGCGCTGCCGCTCGTGGACGGCAAGGTCGATCCCTACGCCCGGATGCTCTTCGAGAACGCGAGCCTGCTGACCCCCTACATGCGCACCGTGGCCTGGGAGAACGGCCTGATTCTGACCGAGGAGGCGCGTGCCTTCGTGCTGAACGCGGACCCCACTCTGCTGGTGCTGGCCCTGGAGATCGGTACCCGTCCTGGCAACGTCTGGTGAGGGCAGTGGTGATGGTGGTGCGGGGCTTCCGCGTGCCGAAGCAGGGGCACGCGGAGGAGGAGTACGAGGACGCGCTTCGTTCCCGCGTGGCGGACGGGGACGCCGCAGCGCGCGTGGCGATCGCGGACGGGGCGACGGGCTCGTCCTTCTCAGGGCTGTGGGCCGGCCTCCTGTGTGATGCCTATGTGGCCGAGCCGTTCGCGGATGGCCCATCCCTGATGACACGCCTGCCGGACCTCGGGCGGGCGTGGAAGGCCCAGGTGGACCGGCAGCCCCTCCCGTGGTTCGCGGAGGAGAAGGCGCGCGCTGGCGCCTTTGCCGCTTTCCTCGGCCTGACCGTGGGCGGCGACGGCGCCTGGCAGGCGCTGGCGGTCGGGGACTGCTGCCTGTTTCAGGTTCGGGGCGAGGATCTTGTCACGGCCTTCCCGCTGTCCCGCGCCGATGACTTCAGCGATAGCCCCGCGCTGGTCGGGACCTTTCCGGTGGACAACACCGGCCTCGCGGCGCACGTCCGCGTGGCGTCCGGCGCCTACGCGCCCGGCGATGTCTTTTATCTCATGACCGACGCGCTGGCGGCGTGGTTTCTGGGCGCCCGCGAGGCGGGGCAGTCTCCCTGGCGCTGGTTCACGAATCTGTCATCAGACCCCCGATTCGCGAAGCTCGTGGCGGAACTGCGCGACAGCGGCCGCCTGGCGAACGACGATGTGACCCTAGCGCGGGTAGAGGTAGAGGCGGGCACGTAATGCCATCGAACACTCCCGGCTCCGCCTCGCCGCCGCCCTGGCCGACACAAATCGCCTACCAGGACGCGCTTCAGGACCCCGCCAGCGCCTTCTCCGACCCGGAACTGCGGACCGCCGTGCCGGAGGACCTGACGCCGTTTGGCCTGCCTCAGCCCATCACCGGGCAGTACGCCAACGTCTACCGCATGCGGACCGCCGACGGAAGTCTCGTCGCCGTTCGGCTTTTCCTGCGGGATGTGGCGGGGCGCTCTCTCGTCTACGCCGCCTTACGGGAGCATCTGCGGACCCTGGGGGCGCCGCCGCCCTTCCTGACGCCGATGGACTACCAGGAGCAGGGCATTCGGTGCGAGGGCGCGTGGTACCCTCTGGTCCGGATGCCCTGGGTGGCGGGCGTCCCTCTGAACGCCTATGTCGAGGCCGTGCTGAACGAGCCGGACGCGCTCCGGCGTCTGCGACGGACGCTGTTCGAATTGGCCGAGGGGCTATCGCAGGCGCAGATTGCGCACGGGGACCTTCAGCACGGCAATTTGCTCGTCGAGCCGGAGACGGGGGCGCTGAGCCTGGTGGACTACGACGGCGTGTTCGTCCCGGCGCTGGCGGGGCGGGTGGCTGGGCGCGAGGCTGGTCATCCGGCGTACCAACACCCCGGGCGGACGGTACGCGACTACGGGCCGCTGATGGACCGCTTCTCGCTTCTGGTGTTGCAGGCGGCGCTGGCCATCCTGATGCGCGAGCCGGAGTTCTGGTATCGCCTGGACAACGGCGACAATCTCCTGTTTCGGCGCGAGGACTTCGCTGCGCCCGAAACGTCCCGGGCCTTCGCTCTGCTCGCCCAGAGCCGGGATGGTGAGGTGCGGGCGGCGGCTCAGGTTCTGCGGGACGCGTGCAACGGACCGCTTGCCCGCGTCCCCCTGGCCGCGCGGGTCCTGCCTCTGCCGTAGCAGGACCCCTGCGTTACTACCACCGACGCCCGGCGAAAGCGCCGCCGCTGGCGCGCATCGCGCGGGCCATCTCCTCCAGGCGCTGGACGCGCTCTTCGGTGCGCGGGTGCGTCCGGAACAGGTTCGCCAGACCGGCCAAGCGGTCGCCACCCAGCGGGTTGATGATGAATAGGTGAGAGGCCGCCGGGTTAACCGGAAGCGGCATCTGCTCTGCCGCGTACTCGATGCGGCGCAGGGCGTTCGCCAGCCCCATCGGGTTGCCACTGATCTGCGCACCGCCCCGGTCCGCGTCGAACTCCCGCGCCCGGCTGATGGCAAGCTGAATCACCGTAGCTGCAAGCGGGGCCAGCAGCGCCGCCGCCAGCGCGCCAATCGGGTTGCCGCCCTCCTCGTCGTCATGGCTACCAAGGCCGCCAAAGAAGGCGCGGAACTGGAGCATCTGCGCCAGGAACGAGATCGCTCCGCCCATCGTTGCGGCGACGGACGAAATCAGGATGTCACGGTTTTTGATGTGCGCCAGCTCGTGCGCCACCACGCCCTCCAGTTCGTCCTGCGGCAGCATCTGGAGGATGCCCTGCGTGACGGCGACGGCCGCGTTCTGCGGGTTGCGGCCCGTGGCGAAGGCATTCGGCTGCCCGCTCGGTATCACATAGACGCGCGGCATCGGGATGCCCGCCCGCTCCGAGAGGCGAGCGACCATGGCGTACAGGCCCGGCGCCTGCTGCGGGCTGACCGGCTGCGCCCCGCTCATCGCCAGGGCAATCTTGTCGCTGAACCAGTACCCGGCTGCGTTGGTCACGAGGGCGAGCACGAAGCCGATGACGAGCCCCTGCTGACCGCCCAGGAGGCGGCCGACCAGAAGGAAGAGGCCGAACAGAGCGGCCATGAAGAGTGTTGTCTTGAGCGTGTTCATTTCTCCTTGAGTGTCCCCCAAACCACCATCTCGATAAGGGCGCGCAAGCCCGCCCGCCGGGGCGGGGCGCTTCCCTACTATAGATACCCCTTTGGCGAACATGAAGTTCGCTGCCGGGCGAGCGGCGGACTGCCGCGACGCGAAAAAGCCCGACACACGCGTGCCGGGCTCGGGTAGCTGACTTTAGTTTAGAACCAGGAAAATTGACGGAACAAACGTGCGTAAGGGGTGTCAAACGGGAAGCGCCCTCGGAGAGACTCGAACTCCCGACACTCGGTTCCGAAGACCGATGCTCTAATCCGCTGAGCTACGAGGGCAGGCGCGGGATATATCCCGCGTGTGTAAAGTATATCATAAGGCGCCCGCCGCCGTCATGCGAAGGGCGTGTGAAAAACAGTCAAGACCGGGGTAGGACTTAGCCGATAATCCGGCAAGTAAGCGGAGATGTCGAAACGGGGAACTTTACCCGGCGCGTTTCGTATTTGATAGGAAACGTTCGTATGTGGAAGCACCGGCTCCTTCGCACCCGTGGCCACATGGGGATGAACGCCGGTGCTTCCGCCATCAAGGCGGACGCATGAAAGGGCAGCGCGGATCTCGGTAGGTGCTGTTAGAGCGCAGACCGGGGTCACGTTAGGCAATCAACAACTTACCACCGATAAAACCGGGCATCTGTGGTGACCGGTCCGGAACGGAGGCATCCTGACGACGATGCAGACGATGGAACATACAGTGGACCAGGAAGAAGAGATCGTTCTGACCCAGAGTGGTCTGGAGTCTATAGAGGAAGAGCTTCGGCGACTGGTCACCGTAGAGCGACCGGAAGTAGCCAACCGCATCCGGGACGCGAAGGATTTCGGGGATCTCACGGAAAACGCGGAGTACGAGGCCGCCAAGACGGCGCAGGCCTTCGTGGAAGGGCGGATCATCGATCTCAAGCGCATCCTCGCCAGCGCGCGCATTCTGAGCGAGGACGAGGTGCGTACGGACGCGGTCGGCATCGGCTCTACGGTGACGGTGCGAGACCTGGAGTACGGAGACGACTGGACGCTCAAGGTGGTCTCGCCTTATGAGGCCAATCCCGACGACGACCTGATCTCGGACCTTTCGCCTGTGGGCCGTGCGCTCATGGGGCACAAGGTCGGCGACCAGGTGACGGTGAACACGCCGGGCGGAACCACGCGGTACGAAATCACGGCTATCACCAAGTAGTCGAGAAAACCATCAGCGGACCGGACGGCGCAGCGCGCGGTTCGGCCTATACCGAGGACTCAGCCGGGCGGCCTTTTGGGGCCGCCCGGCTTTTTGTCAGGCCGCCAGGAGACGCGTGGCATAGTCGGCCCGGGTTTCGCCGGCCCGCGCCGGAAGGGTATCGGTCCTCCCGGCCCGGCGTGACCACTCCTGCGCCGTCTCTGCGTCCACCGGCTCACCCGGTCGCGCATCAAACGAGGGGAAGAAGCCCAGGCAGCCCGCCTGCTGGAGCGTTGCCCACTGCGGGTGCTCGCGCGGGACATCTCGCAGGTAGATCAGCACCTGTCCCTGCTTCAGCAGTTCGGCCTGCATCTCGCGCACCGGAACCTTCCGCACCGAAACTCGCCGCTCGATCGCCAGGTGCGCGGCCACCCCCGCCGCATGCCCGAGCGCCATCCAGCACGGCTCCATCCGCAGCGTCCCGAACCCGAGATGCGTGGCCGAACAGGGCACGGGCGTCAGGAGGCCGTCCACGCCGACTGGGACGATCACGCCGTAGGGCACCTGGTATGGCGACGTGATGGCCGCCAGGCCCAGGAAACCGTCCAGGTGGATGCGCCCCGGCTCGCGCTTGCGGTGAGCATGCGAGTCTATGGGGTAGTGGCTTGCGGTGACGGCGTCCGCGTGGATCGGCGGGCGCGGGTCGCGCTTCGCCGGTTGTTTGCCCTCCATGATCGCGTAGGCGTGGGGCAGGTCGGCGGGAGAGATGGCGTCCAGCGCGGTAAACAGGTACTCACCGCTGATACGTCGCCCCTCGCGTACGTAGATCTGACGCGGGAAGTGGTCGTTGTCCGCGTACTCGTCCCGTGCCAGGCCCCAGCGGCGTGCCTCCTCCCGCACTGCCTCCGGCATCTCCGGGTCATTCTGGCAGAACCACAGCAAGCCAAGCGTGTAGTCACGGAGCCGCTGCGCGAAGCGGTCGCGCCACTCCCACCCTTCGGTGGGGTAGGGGTAGTTCTCTTCCGGCAGGTCTGTGGAGAGGAAGGAGCGGTGGTGGTTGTTCGTGTCGGTCTTGCGGTTCGGCACGCGCACCGGGTTTACCACCCCGACATCCGGCCCCTTCTTCCCGGAGAAGCCCGGGGGCATGAAGGAGACGAAGTGCCCGCTCCGGGCGTCCTCCACCAGCGAGGCGTATTCCGCGCGGTCGTAGCTTCGCGGCTTCTCCACAGGGACACGATTTTCCGGCGCGTCGGTCAGGCAGAGGCGATAGTTGTACGCCTGGAGGGTGTCGTCGCCCTCCAGGGTGCTGCCCTCGCCCAGTGGTCCGAGCCCCCAGCGGCGATAGACGCGCCCGGCGAACGGCTCGCCGTACTCCGCGGCGCCCTCCCGCCGCGTTTCAAAGACGCCGCCGGCCGCCGCCGCCAGGTCCCCTTCATACGTCGCGTCGATGAAGACCTGCGCCTGGTACTCCTCGCGGGCGTTCGTCTCCCGGTCCACCACGATGACATGCGCCAGCCGCGTGTCGTTCATGATGACGTTGCGCGCGTCCGCGTCGAACTGCCGGTTCTTCCGCACGGTAACGCCCGGCTGCTCCGCGAGCATCGCTTCGAACACTCGTTCCGCCACGCTCGGCTCGAAGTGGTAGCCGTCCGAACAGTCCTTCACCTGCTGGCTTTCCGGGCCGTACGTGTCCACATAGTGCTGACGGACGCGGCGCGTGAACTCCCGGAACAGGCCGCCCGTGGCGGCGCGGGTCGCGATGTCCGTGGCGCCGAGTCCGTTTGCAGGAAGGCCGCCGATGTGCGCGGTGCGTTCCAGCAGCAGGACGCGGCGCCCGAGGCGGGCGGCGGCGACCGCCGCGCAGATGCCTGCCGGGGTGCCGCCGACGATGACGATGTCGAACGAGGTCTGCCTTGGTTCCTGGCTCACGAGATGAAACTTTCGAAGGTATTTGCTGCTCCTCTTATTCATCCGCGGTTCCGTGGCACTTGTCCTCCTTCCGGGCCGCTGCGGGCGTTAGTGTGCCCTGATCTGACTCGTGATGGTGGTGTCCTGGATCTTCGTGTCTTCGGCCAGCAGGAACGCCTTGCTCAAAATGAGCGCAAGCCGCTGATCCCCTTCGAAGGGCAGAAAGAGCCCCCCGGTTCCGCCCGCGTCCTGCTTCCGGTCCTGCACAATGCAGAGGTATTGGTCGTTCGGCTCCATCAGGATATTGCCGCTGCCCAGGTGGATCTTGTAGGTGCGCAGGTCGCCCCGGACCACCAGAAACTTGCCATCGAGGCGGCAGCGGTCGGCGATTTTGAGGCGGGGGAGCAGGCGTGCCAGCACCGCGCCGCGGGTCTTCGCGGACGCCGACAGGTCGCCGAACGCGTAGTCTTCCCAGTAGTTGCGGAACTGGTCCGGCCCGGAGTCGCGCCAGTTCGGGTCGTTGCCCACGCTGCACACCCCGACGAACAGGTCGACGTCCCGCAGGATCTCGGAGAAGGCCAGGGCCGGGACCTCGGTCAGCGGGAGGGGAGTGGTGCTGTCTCCGCGGAAGAAGCGCACCTGATCCGTCGAGAGGTACAGGAAGATGCCCGAGTCGCTGAGGGTATCGCCTGCGGCCTCCGTGAAGAACTCCGCCCGCAGGTTCCAGTGGGGCAGGTGCAGCCGCGCGGCGTCGCTTCCGCCGCCATCCCAGCCGCCCTCCAGGCGGTAGGCCCAGCCGCGCTGCGTCGCGAGCGCGTGGAACTGGTGCTGCTTGAGGACGTGTCCCGCGAAGCGATTCGAGTACGTCCCCGTGTTCAACTCCGCGTCCGTGAGCAGGTAGACCTCGCGGTGCGCCTGCTTGAACGGCTGCCGGACGCCCAGTGCCTCCAGCCGTTCGCGCCAGCGCTGGACGTACTCCACCGGGAAGCCGATGGGGTGCCACAGTGCGACGGACGTGTCCTCCGTCACCCAGTCCAGCGACGCGCCGGAGACATCGTAGAAGACCCCCGCCCCGTCGTCCCACATCCCCTCGCCCTTGCGCCCTTCGGCGTCGGCCAGGTGCCAGATCAGGCGGCGGGTGAACGACGCCAGCAGCGGGTGCTCCCGGAAGCGAGTCTTCCAGTCGGAGAGCTTCCAGGTGCGCTCGCCCAGGTAGAACGCCTCGAAGCGGTGCCGCTGGGCGGTCATCAGCTTCTCGGCCGCGTCGGTGTCGGACTTGAACGCCTTCCAGTCCTCCGCGAAGTCGCGCTTCACCGCGGCCGGCACGGACTTCAGCACCTTGCCGTCGGGGCCGGTCCAGGCGAGGGTTACGCTCCCCTCCGGCGTGAGCGTCGCCGTCACCGCGTACTCGCCGAACGACTCCCGGCGCATTCCATCCATCCCGAACCCGAGGGTGGGCACGGCGACATCTTCCAGGTCTTCGCGGGTCATGCCCGCCCGCTTCGCCGCGGCGTCCAGCGCCTGCTCCACCTGCTTCAGCACCGGCCGGTGGGAGATGCGCGACTTCAGGCGCCCGAGCTGCGCGATAGCTTCGGGGCAGTTGTCCATCAGGCTCAGGGCGTGGATGGCGCCGGTCGCGGCGCGCTGCGCCCACGGACCGATGCCGGGAATCTTCCGCAGGCACGCCTCGGCCGCCTTCGCCAGGGCACGCGCCAGGGCCGGCGTCGGCCGGGTGGCGGCCGCCCACGCAAGCCCCTTGACCAGGGTAACGTTCTTCTCGCTCAGGCCGGGCCGGCTCTGCCAGTCGAACTCTTCAGGGTCGAAGTCCTCCTGCGTCCAGCTTTCCTGCTGCTCCCGAATTCCATCGAGAACGCGAGAGGGCAGGACCACCGCGGCAAGCCATCGGGCGGTCTGCTCGTCGAACGCCTCCGCGCCGACCGCCTGGATGTGCTTTTCCGCCTCCTTGAGCCACTTCGCAGAGGGCTTCGCCGGGCCTTCCGCCGTCTGCAGGTGCGCGAAGAACTCGGTCCAGGCCGCCTTACTTTGGGGAGATTGGGCGTCCAGGAAATCCCGGGCGGCGTCCGCCCAGGGCTCGCCTCGGTCGGGTAGGGCGTGGTCCGTGTCGCCCAGTAGCTCCGCAATCACGGCAAGGTGCTTGCGGGAGTCCTGGTCGCCACCTCCATAGCGCCCCAATTCGTCCCGGAGAGCCAGCAGCAGTAGGCGGTGCGACTCCGTGAGCGCGCCTCCCGTATCCACGAAATGCCGTGCCTGACGAATGACGGCGCCGCGCACCTGCGAGAGGACGTCCTTCAGGCTGACGGCGAGCAGCCATTCGACCTCGTCGGACGTGAAAGGGAGGCCGCGGGCGAGCAGGGCGGAGCGCACCGGGTCCAGGCGGTTTAGCGTCTCGGTATACCGCTCTGACTTCGCCTGCCGGTACAGTATCTCCTTGGCGAGGGCTGCCTGGCGTGCGGGCGGAGACTTCAGGAGCGTCCGTCCGGTGGGGTAGTCCTTCGGCTTGATCTCCCAGGAGTATATCTTCTTGACCTCCTCCTGGTAGGCATTGAGGAGGCCAGGAACTTCGGCATCCGTTTCGCCTGGCGGCTCGGGCACCCGCAGCGGTTTTGCGGTACCAGGGACGGCGTTCTCGCGCAGCGCCGCGACAGCATACTCAATACTCACGCGGGCTCTCCTTTATCCGCCGACCAGCGGGACGAGACGGAGAAAGCTGACCTGCGTGCCGGGCTTCACCTCGATCACGTCGTCCAGCGTGTCCACCTGTTTGTCGTCCACCAGGATAAAGAAGCCGTTGCGCTGGAACGCCTCCACGGCCTTCTCGTACTGCGTCTCCCAGTCGATCTTGCGCTTACGGTCTCGGAGACGGTAGCCGTTCAGGGTCGCCTCCGCGTCGGTGGGCTGTACCAGGCCGCGGAAGTACTCCGGGGGCGCCGCGTTATACTGGCGTACCTCTTCGTACACCCGCTCACGGATCAGTTCGCGTACGGTAATGCGCTCGGTGAGGAAGTCGAGGGTCAGACCGCCGGACCGGGCCCCGGTCGCGGTCTCGTCGTAAACGGTCAGGGTAGCGGCAGCGGACATGGAACTACCTCCTTGGGCGGCCCCGCGGTCGGGCAAGCGGCGAGACCATTGTAACACTGCTTGCCTACTGCGCGGGGCCGCTGCGAAGGCGGAAACCGCTGGCTACGACCGGCGCCAGAGGAGGGGGTTCACCGTGTCGTCGTCCAGCACGTCGCCGATCTTCAGAGACTCGAAGTAGGCGTCGGGCAGTACGTTTTTCTTGCCGTTGAACGTCGACCCGTCCGGCATGTAGGCGCAGGTCATCGCGCGGCGGGGGCGGTTCGTCATGTTCGCGCCCGCGCCGTGGGCGGTCAGGCCGTTGTGGAACACCGCGCTCCCGGCGGGGCAGGGGCAGGCGACCGTCTCGATGGAACGCCACTCGGGGTACACCTTGAACAGGTCCGCGATCTTCTCCCCGATTCCTGTGTTATCGAACCGCGCGGTCTTGTGCGTGCCCGGGACGTACCACATGCAGCCGTTACCCAGCGTCGCGTCGTCCAGAGCTACCCAGATCGACAGGGCATCGCGCGAGGAGAACGACCAGTACGGATTATCCAGATGCCACCCGGTCGGGTTGCCGAAGGGCGGCTTGATAAGCGCCTGATCGTGCCAGATGCGGATGCCGTCCACCCCGGCCAGCGTCGCCGCCATCTTGCCGAGGCGCGGGTCCAGCATGATCTCCCGCATCCCGTCGTGCGTGTCGGCCAGCTTCACGCACTGGGTGAAGACCTGCGCGTAGTAGGAATCCGGGTCATTCTGGTTCGTCAGGTTCCACTTCAGCCCTTTGGGCACGCCGACGCCCGCGAGCCGCTGCTCCACAGCCTCGTCGGTCGTGCGGCGCCAGTGCTCCAGTTCGTCGGCGTCCAGGAAGTTTTCCAGGACGACGAAGCCATTCTCGCGGTAAAAACCGATCTGCTCGTCGGTGAGTTCTGTCTTCATAGGGGGCCGTGCCTTTCCGTTTCCGCGGCGGGCGGAGTGTGCTGTATGATGGCGCTATGCCGTTGGACGTTTCGCCCCGCATGACGCTCTGTCTGGCCATCGACCTGAAGAAGTCGACGGCGGCGGGGCTGCGGCTTTCCACCAAGAAGCTCGACCGCTTCAACCTCGCGCTGGTGCGCCAGGTGACGCCCCACCTGACTGCGGTCGGGTTGGAGGGGGCGCTCCTGAAGTTCACCGGCGACGGCTGGCTGGTGATCTCCGACGACCCGGAGCACGCGGCGCCGCTGTGCTGCCTGGCGATTATCATGGCGTGCCGGTTTCAGGCGGAGATGGGGCGCGAGGCGGGCCTGGACCCCAGCAGCGTGCCGGCGCTGCGGATGGCGGTCTGCTGGGGGCGGGATCTGCTGGTGGACCTGCCCAACGGACAACGTGACTTCGTGGGCGACAGCGTCCGCCGCGCGGTGCGCGCCTGCCAGGTCTGCCGCGACAACGAAGTGGTGGTGGACGAGAGCGTGCTGCGCTGGGTACACCACGACTTTGTGGCGACGCGGCTGGACGTGCGCGAGCGGCTCCGGGACCTCGCTGATGCCAAGTTCGAGGAGGAGCTTTCGCTGTTCTCGCTGGACGAGTTGAAGGTCGAGTCGGCGGCGGACCTGGACGCGCCCGAATACTTCGTCAACACCCTGGCCGTGATCGGGCGTGGCGGCGAGGCCGCCGCCCTGGCGGACGAGGTGGCGGACACGCTCCAGGACGAGGCCGAGGCGCCCGGCGCGGACCCGGCGGGTCTGACCGCGCGCTTCAACCGCCTTCTGGCGAGTCACCTGGACTACGAGACCGTGAACCGGCTTCTGCGCGACATGCGAGAGGCGGGCCTCAAGCCGGACGTCGGCACCTACAACTCGGTGCTGGCCAAGGCGCAGGACTACGCGACCAAGTTTCGCTGGCTCCAGAAGATGAAGCAGGAGGGCATCGCGCCGAACGTCAAGACATTCACCCTGCTGATCGAGAACGCCGAGGACGAGGCCGCGGCGCGCCGGTGGTACAACCGCATGCGCAAGGAGGGCATCATCCCGGACACGTACCTGCTGAACGTCCTGATCGACCGGGCGGGCGACCACGAAACGGCGTCCGCGTGGCTGGGGCAGATGGAGGCGCAGGGGGTGCGGCCCAACGCCAACACGTACGACTTGCTGATCGAGAAGGCGGGGGACGTTCGCAGCGCGATGGCGTGGATCGACCGAATGGCGCAGGCGGGCATTCCGCCGAGCCCGGTGTCGTTCAAGTCGCTGGTGACCAAGGACATCCGGGCCATCGGCGCGGACGAACTGCTGGCCTGGTTCCTGGCGCTGCCGCACCACCCGCCGGAGGCGATGCAGCAGGCCATCGCCGAGTACCGCCGCCACGGGCGCTACGACGACGCCCTGCGGCTGTGCCTGGACTACCCGTACACCCAGACGGCGCGCAAGGTCTTCCGCGCCCAGCCCGAGCGGACCCTGGCCTACTTCCGGGAGGTAGTGGAGCGCGAACCGGACCACGCGAACGGCGCCTACGCCCTCGGCCTCGCCCTGATGACGCTCGGCCGCGGAGCAGAGGCGGAGCCGTGGCTCCACCGCGCGCGGGCGCTTGCGGACCCCGGCCCCCGCCGGGACGAACTGGCCCGCCTCCTGGACGAACTGCGCACAGCCACCCCCACCGATGTAAAGTAGCCCGGACGGCGACGCGGCGGGGGAGACGAGCCTACACATCACCGCGCTGGAACGCTCCCCTTAGCAAATCTTGCCGCGCTTTCCGGCGATGCCGTGGGAGATCGGCTCCTCGCCGTTCGGGCCGTTGACCCAGCGCTCGTCCACCGGGGCGTCCGCGTGCTGGTAGCGCGTGTCCGTGGAAAGGCGCAGGTACTGCGTCTGGTTGTCGATGCTGGCGTGGACCGTCTGCATGCGGAAAATGAGGAGGTCGCCCATGCGGTACTCCGGCGACGTCAGCCACCGGCCGCCCAGCGTCTCCCGCAGCCCGACCGGGTCGTGCGAGATGGCGCCGTCCCACGCTTCGAACGAGCCGTCCCAGTGCTCCCAGTGCATCTGGCCGCTCAGTATCTTCTCCACGTTCGGGCCGTTCTCGCAGTACGTATCCACGTCCTGCTTGAGGTAGTCCGCCAGGGCCTCCTGGGCACGTCGGTGGGAGCCCTCCAGAATCATCAGGCCGCCGATCTCCAGGGGGATGTCGCCGAGCGGCGTCCAGGCGGTGTACAGGTCGTGCGTCCCCCGGCCCATGTAGACGATGTCGCAGTGTGGCGACGTCCCCGGCCCCGGCCCCACCGCGCGCAGCCACGTGTAGTCGAAGTGACGCACCGGCCCGCCGATCAGCCTGCTGAACACCTCCAGCATCGCGCCGTCGTACACCACCCGGCGGATGGCGGCATTGTCGCGCGCGTACTCCGGGCGGAAGTAGGGGTTGCGCTTCTCCTTGAGCACGCCCTCTTCCCAGTTCCCCGCGAGAATCCCCTCATCCCGGGCGCGCTCCAGGACGGAGCGCCGCGCTGCCGCGACCTCCTCGCGGTCCAGCACACCGGGCAGGTATACGTAGCCGTCCTCGGCCATCCGTGCCCGCAGCGCCTCGCCGTCGCCCGCCGCGTCGTCCGAGCGCCGCAGGAACCCGAAGGCGTTCTCCGAAAGGTCCATGTCCTTGCCGCCCGCCCGCAGGCGCGGCAGCGTCGCCGTGGTTGTCATTGGGTAATGCTCCAAATCTTTGTCACCGCCCTGCGGCCATTTATTCCCCGCGCCGGTACACCAGCGGGTTGATCTCGCTGGCGGCAAGGTCACCGGGCTGGAGGCCCGGGAACCAGCGGCGCAGGTCGTTCTCGCGCTGCGGGCTGTCCGGCGGCGTGATACGCGCCCCATCCTCAACGTAGATAATCGTCATCACCTCTCGCGTCTGCTCCGCGGAGGCGTTGCCGGGGGCGCCGTGGATGGTCCAGCCGTCGTGGAACGTCGCGTCGCCCGCGCGCATCGCCCCCGCGTACACGATCGGGTAGCCCTTCTCCGCCACGAGGTTCGCGAGTTGCGCCTCCGAGTCGTCGGAGATGTTCAGGGGGCCGAGGTAGCCAAGCCGCTGCGACCCGGCGGCGAAGCGCATCGTGCCCATGCTTTCGTCAGCGTCCACCAGAGGCATCCAGAGCGTTACGCACTTCGCGCCATCGAGCGGCCAGTACTGCTGGTCCTGGTGCCAGGGCGTGTGCCCTCCGCCCGGCTCCTTATAGAGCGCCTGGTCGTGGTACACGCGCACCCCGTCTACGCCCATGAGTTCGGCGGCGATGCGGGCGAACCGGCGGGAGAACACGAACTTCGCGGCCCGCGCGTCCATCTCCATCAGGTTGCCGACCTGGATGAACGCCTTGCCGTAGGTGTCGCGCTCCTCCAGGGGCTTGGTCTGCCGGTTGTGCGCCATGGTGACATCCCAGAGGATGGGGCGGTAGGCGGCGACCTCGTCGGGCGTCGCCACGCCGCGCAGGACCGCGAACCCTTTCTCCTGGAACGCCGCGATATCTTCGGGTGCGAGCGGGTAGTCGCTGTCGAGCGGGGGGAGGGAATCGGTCTGGTTGGGGGCGGGGGCGGCAACGGCCATCGGGGCATCTCCTTCGATGTGATTCCTTTGTATGGTATTCCCGATAACGGCTGTCGGCAATGCCTGCTGTGGTACAAAACATGTACAAAATGGGAAAGCCGCGTCACGGCACGGAGGGTAACAAGGCGGGGTGCAGCACACGATACTCATTCCGAACGCAGTGCAGACACCTCTGGGGCGGTGGATCGTCGCCGGGCACATCGCGGGCGGGCGGGGCGTCGTGCCGGCGCGCCCGCTCCGCGTGTACGGCTCCTACGCCGTGATGTGTGTCCTGCGCGGCGAAGGTGCCTACGGCGACGCGAACGGAGTGCGGCGGTTACTCGCCGCCGGGGACGTTGTCTTTGTGTTTCCCGAGTTTGGACACACCTACGGGACCGGGCGCGGGCGCCGCTGGGACGAGATGTACGTGACGTTCGACGGGCCGGTGTTCGACCTCTGGCGCGAAACCGGTCTCCTCGACCCGAGGCGTCCGGTGGCGTCGGTGCCCGACCCCGGGTGGCCCGTCCGCCTGCGCGCCCTGCTCACCGATGTCGGGCGCCCCGGGGGGCAGCGTTCCGAGAGGATAGGACAGATGCAGCGGTTCCTCGGCCTGCTGTCCGAACTCCTGCCGAACGAGGCGGAAGAGAAGGATATCACCCCCGCCGCGCCGCCGCTGTGGCTGGTTCGCGCCTGCGGTCTTCTGGAGACGGACCTGGGCATTCCGGTCGATCTGGCGGAGGTGGCGGAAACGGCGGGGCTCTCCTACGAGTCGTTCCGGAAGCAGTTCGCGCGGGCGACCGGCGTTTCCCCGGCCCGCTACCGCTTGCAGTGCCGCATCGAGGCCGCAAGGCAGCTTCTCCGCTACTCGCCGCAGATGACCAATCGGCAGGTCGCCGAAGCCCTGGGCTTCTCGGACGAGTTTCACTTCTCGCGGCGCTTCAAGGAACTGACCGGCGTAACCCCGAAGGCGTTCCGGGCAGGGGAGGGGGGATAAGGCAAAAACGTTCCCGCCGGCTTTGAGGCGCGCCCCGGCAAACGGATAACGGTTGCCGGGGCGCGCGTGAGATTAGCGGCCCGCTACAGTGGTCGTGTTGCGGACGCTGTTCTGAGAGGAACGGCGAAGGGAAACGAGTCCCAGAGAGAGGATGCCGAGGCCCATAAGGAGGGAGGTGCTGGCTTCGGGGACCGCCGCGGTGGAGTTGAAGTTCACATTGAGGCGGTAGCTGCCCGTGAAGGCCGAGGTGGAACTCGCCGAAAAACCACCGTTGAAGATGGTGTTCCAGCCTCCCAGGGCGACGTAGTAGGTGCCCGCGTCCAGTTCGCCATCCGCAAAGGACAGGCGGCTGAGCAGGTTGCCGCCGGCGAAGTCGATGTCGTCATTCAGGGCGACCACGCCGCCGAATGCGTTGTAGAGGGCCAACTCCGTATCGTTGTTGGCGGCCAGTTCAGAACCCAGTGTGTCGATCTCCAGGGCGCCCCCGGTGTAGTCAAACTGGAACCAGTGGACCTCACCTGCGCCGAGGAGGCCGGTCGTGGAGGAGGGGGTGCTGATCACGGTCGCGGGCGGGGGAGTGGCGGTGTCGGTGCCGAGAGTGATAGTGATGTTGTTCCAGGAGGCAAAGGAACCGGTATAGGCCTGGAGGTGCCAGAAGTACAGCGGCGTCCCGCCGATGTACGGAGTGTCCATGAACCCTTCCCACGTCAGGGTCACCGGGTTGCCGTTGCTGGCGCTGTTCGGGGCGGAACTCGGGTCTGCATAGAACACGGAGTTCGCACTCCCCGGCGATGGCTCACTGACGAAGGCCCAGATAGCTTCTTCAGACCAGGGCACACCGGCGCCAGCGACCCAATCGACACTTACGGTGTACGAAGTGTAGGTGACGCCCGCGGGAGCACCGACCAGTTCCCGACTACCAATATCGCTGGTGACTGTTTGGTTGAACGGGCTAAAGGTGTACGACTGGGCATGGGCCGAAGCCGACGCGAGGGTGACAAACGCACAGGCAGCGGCCAGAAGCGAGGTCGCCCGCTTGAGCAGGCCAGAGGCGAGGTGGGAGGACGGGAAGCGTGTGGTGGTGGTGAGAGTGTTCACGAGGGTCCTTTCTTCTGGGGAACTCGGTCGAAATTATACAGTAGTTTTGTCAGTATTAAGCAAGTTGGGCAAGTAATATTTGCAGTATTTGTGTGGCGCGCGCGGGGCAGACCTAGCGGCCGGAGTGTTCTGCGGGAGCGGTAACAGAAGGAAAAGCCGGGGGAGGAGCGTCAATTTACAGGTGCTATGAGCTACCAGTATGACGTCTTCGGAATGTGCAACGCGCTGTTCGACCTGCAGGCCGAGGTGCCGGACGAGATGCTGACCGAACTGAAGGTCGGCAAGGGCGGCATGTTCCTGATCTCCGAAGAGGAGCAGCGGGCGATGGTCCCGAAGGTCTACACCCGCCTCGTCAACAGCGAGTCCGGCGGCTCGGGCGCAAACACGATGATCGGGCTGGCACTCCTCGGGGGGAAGGCCTGCTACACAAGCCGGGTGGGACGCGACGAGCACGGCTCGCTGTACCGTCAGGGGCTGGAGAAGCTGGGCGTCAAGCCAAACCTGGGCGCCGGAGACGGAGAGACGGGTATCTGCCTGGTGTTCATCACCCCGGACACGCAGCGGACCATGTGCACCTTCCTGGGCGTCGCTCAGGACCTCCAGACAGAGGACCTGAACCTGGACGACCTGCGCGCTAGCCAGTACCTCTACATCACGGGTTACCTGTGGGACACCGAGAACCAGAAGGAGGCGGTTCTGCGGGCAATGCAGGAGGCGAACCAGGCCGGGGTGAAGGTCGCCCTCAGCCTCTCCGACCCGTTCTGCGTCCAGCGGCACAAGGAGGACTTCACGCGGCTGCTCAAGGAGCACGTGGACGTGGTGTTCGCCAATAAGGACGAGGCGATGTTGCTGACCGACGCGGAGGACGCCCGCGCGGCCGCAGCGCAGATCACCGAGATGGCCGGCTGCCTGACCGTGGTGACGATGGACAAGCACGGCTCGCTCATCCAGGAGGGCAGCACCACCTACGACATCCCCGTTTACCCTGTGGAGGCGATCGACACAACCGGCGCGGGCGATATGTACGCAGCCGGAATCCTGTATGGCCTGACGCAGGGGTTGCGGATGGAGGCGACCGGGCGCATCGCGGCCTACGCCGCCGCGCAGGTCGTGGCCAAACTCGGCCCGCGCCTGGAGAGCATCGACCAGGAGGCCATCGAGGTCATCAAGAACGAGTTCCGGTAAGGGTTAACCGCAGAGGCGCAGAGTGCGCAGAGAGGGAGAGAGTTTCTTTTCTCTTCTCTGCGCCCTCTGCGCCTCTGCGGTTAAAACCCGCTAATTCATGTTGACCGGCTCGCCGTTTTTGTCGGCGGACTTCCAGGCGGCTTCGGTCAACTCGATGGTCTTCAGGCCGCAGAGCGGCGGGGCGGCGGGGGCGGGGCGCTCGCCGCGGATCACCGACAGGAAGTCCTCGTCGATAGAGCGGGTCGGGGGCAGGTGCTCACCGTCGATGGTCGTGCGGACATTCTTCTCGTTGCAGAACTCCAGCTTGCCGTTGCGCAGGAAGAACGCGCCCTTCTCACACCAGATAGTGATGTCCTCGTGCCAGCCGACACACGTATCGCCGAGGATCGAGATGTTCCCCTGGCCGCCGTTCGTGAACTTGATCGACAGCGCAGAGTTCTGGTCCACCTCCGTGCCCGAGAAGTCGATGAACGCCGAAACGTCCGCCACGGTCAGGCCGGTTATCCACATGATGACGTCCAGGATGTGCGATCCGGAGTCGTTCAACTGCCCGCCGCCGCTGAGCGCCATCTGTTGCCGCCAGGTGCCCGCCGTCCCCTTCTTCCAGGACTGCGAGAGCAGGGCATTGACGAACTGCACCTGGCCCAACTCGCCCGAGGCGATCTTGTCGCGCATGTAGACGTACACGCCCTGCGCGTGCCGCTGGTAGGCAAGGGCGAAGACCTTGTCGTAGCCCTCCAGGGCGGCAAGCAGCGTCTTGGCGTGCTCCACGGTGCAGACCATGGGCTTCTCCATGAGGACGTGCTTGTGCGCCTTGATGGCCTCCATCCCCATCTCGAAGTGGAGAGTATGCGGGGTGGCAATCTCTACCGCGTCCACGTCCTCGCGGGCCAGGAGCTCCTTGTAGTCGGCGGTCTCGAACGCGCCGTTCAGGAACTCGGGAAACTGCTTCTTCGCCCGTTCGATCTGCTCCGGATTGATGTCGCAGAGCGCGGTGATCTGAACGTCGGGAAGTCGGGAAAGCTGGTTGATGTGGGCGCGGGCCATGCCGCCGACGCCGATAAGTCCGATGCGGACCGGGGTAGCCATACTGCGTAGATGCTCCTCCGAGGATTCCCCGTAGGGTTCGCACCCCCCTGCTCTTTCTCCTGCCGCCGGCAAGAATTAACCGCCAGGACGCCAAGGGCGCCAAGAAGAGAAAGACGCTCTCTCCCTCTTGGCACCCTTGGCGCCCTGGCGGTTTAACCCTGCTCTGGGTGCGCGGCCTGCTCGATGGCTTTAAGCGTGGTCAGCAGGGCTTCCAACTCCGCCAGGGGGAACTGGGTGGCCGAGTCGGAGAGGGCGCTGGCCGGGTCCGGGTGCGTTTCCAGGAACAGGGCGTCGATGCCGACCGCGACCGCCGCGCGGCACAGGTGGGGGATGAACTCCCGCTGGCCACCGCTCTGGGTGCCCTGGCCACCGGGCTGCTGCAGAGAGTGCGTGCCGTCGTAGACCACGGGGACGCCCGCCGCCTGCGCCATCTGCGGCAGGGAGCGGAAGTCCACCACCAGGGTGTTATAGCCAAACGACACGCCGCGTTCGGTGACCAGCACGCGGTCGTTGCCCGTGGCCTCGACCTTCTTCACCGCCTGCGCGATGTCCCACGGAGCGAGGAACTGGCCCTTCTTGATGTTGACTGCCTTTCCCGTCTCGCCCGCGGCGACCAGGAGGTCCGTCTGGCGGGACAGGAACGCCGGTATCTGGAGGATGTCCACGGCCTCGGCGACCGCGGCGCACTGTGCCGCTTCGTGGACGTCCGTCAGGACCGGAACCCCGAACTCCTCGCGGATGGCGGCCAGTGTCTCCAGGCCGGCGTCCAGGCCGACGCCGCGGAAGTTCGCGCCGGATGTCCGGTTCGCCTTGTCAAAGCTGGCCTTAAAGACGTACGGGATACCCAGGCCGTCGCAGACGCCCTTCACGGTCCCCGCGACCTCGCGGCACAACTCGCGGCTCTCAATCACACACGGCCCGGCGATCAGGGCGAAGGGCGCTCGTCCGCCGCCCACCGTCACCCCGTCCGCGATGATCACACTTCTGGTCTGACTCTTCATAGCAAACTCTCCGTTAACTCCGGGGGGAAAGGCGTTCGTACACGTCCGGGACGTGGCGCTCCATCCACCGCTCGGGCTTCTCCAGCGGGCGGAAGCCGAAGCGGGAGTACAGCGTGTGGGCGTCGGCGGTAGCCAGGAGGGTGCGCCGGAGCCCCTGCATCTGTGGCTGCTGGAGGATAAGCCCGACCATCCATGTGGAGAGGCCCTTACCCCGCGCCGTTTGCAGGACGAAGACGTCCGCCAGGTAGGCAAAGGTCGCCTGGTCGGTGATGACTCGCGCGAAGCCGACCTGCTCCCCGGTGGCCTCCTCGTAGATGCCGAAGACCAGGCTCCCGGCGATGCTCCGCTCTACGACCTCACGCGGGATGCCCTTCGCCCAGTACGACTGCTCGCTCAGGAACCGGTGGACGGTCTCGACGTCCACCCGGGCAGGATCGTTGCTCAGGACATATCCGTCCCGGCGCCACTCGCGTACCGGGGGCTCTTCGGCTCTTATGCTCATGGGGCCTCACCCTCCTGACAGAAGCGCGCGGACGCGCTCCAGGTCCTCCGGCGTATCGACGGACTCAGGAGACTGCGGCGTCTCGACCATGCGGATGCGGTAGCCGTTTTCCAGCGCCCGCAGCTGTTCCAGCGATTCGATCTGCTCCAGCGTCGCGGGCGGGAGCGCGGTGAACGTTCGCAGGAAGTGGCGCCGGTAGGCGTACAGCCCGATGTGGAGCATTGGGGCGTACAGCGGCGACGCATTACGGTCGTAGGGGATCGGGCAGCGCGAGAAGTACAGGGCGAATCCGTTGTTGTCCGTGACCACCTTCACGGCGTTCGGGTCAGCGACGCGCTGCGGGCTCAGTCGCGCCATCGCGGACGTCATCACCAGGGTCGCATCCTCCACCAGGGGCGCGACCACGGCGTCTACGGTGGAGGGATCGAGCAGCGGTTCGTCGCCCTGGACGTTGGCGATGACGTCATACTCCTCAGGCAGCGTGACCGCCGCCTCCGCCACCCGGTCCGTTCCAGAGCGGTGGTCGGGAGAGGTCATCACGGCGTCACCGCCAAACGCCCGTACGGCATCGTAAATGGCGACGTCCGGCGTGGCGACAAACACGCGCGACACAAGGTGCGCGCGCGACGCGCGCTCGTAGACGTGTTGGATCATCGGCTTACCGCCGATATCGGCGAGGGGCTTGTCGGGCAGGCGGGTGGCCGCCAGGCGGGCGGGCACGATGGCGGCGACTTTGAGTTCGGGTGCGGGCATTATTAAGGATGTGTCTCGTCGGCCCCGGCAAACCGGAGCGGCATCGGGATGGGTTGATTATACTGTGCCGCGGGCCACGCGCGCCGCAAACGCAGGTAGCGCAGGTAGGCCGCGGCTCCCGCGGCGGCTTCGCGTGCGGCGCTCCCCGCGCGTCCTCCACGGATCGCGGCGGCGGCCCGCCCGAGGTGGAACTCCGCGTCGTGGCGCACCACGGACGTAAACGTGCGCCGGTACCGATAGCGAACCAGATCCCGCTGCGCTTCGGTCAGGTCCGGCCGGTGCAGGTAGCGGTAGAGCAGGTCCCACGCCGCGCGCACCATCTTCGGGGCGTTTTTCGAGTTATTCGCATCGTGCTGGCGCCACTCCAGGATCACCCGGTCGGCGAAGGCGATAGGCCCGCGCAGGCTGAGGCGCAGCCACAGGTCCCAGTCGTCGCTGGGCACCAGTGTCGGGTCGAACAGCGGGTCAAAGTGCGCCACAGCTTCGCGGCGAATCAGACACAGGCCCGGCGTATAGATGTTGTTCCCGTCGCCCGCCAGCGTCGCGAAGGTCGTCGGGTCGTCCGGGGCGCAGGGCACCAGCCGCTCGCCCTCCAGTCGGCGCCGCTGCCGCTTCAGCACCCCGCCGTCGCCGTCCAGAGCCTTTCCTGCCAGGTCCACCTTGCGGCACAGCCCGTGCGCCGCCACACACTCGGGATGGGCGGTGAGCGCCCCCGCCAGCGTTTCCAGCGCCTCCGGCGCCCACCGGTCGTCCTGGTCCAGAAAGATCAGCGCGTCCACCGGTCCCGCCTCCGCCGCCCCCCGGTTCCGCGCCCGCGCCACCCCCCCGTTCGCCTGAGTGACCATGGTGAACCGGGCGTCCCGTGCACACCACTCGCGCAGCACCGCGGGCGTCGCGTCGGTCGAGCCGTCGTCCACCAGGATGCAGCGCCAGTCCCCTTGGGTCTGTGCGGCCACGCTCGCCAGCGTCTCCGGCAGGAGCGCCGCGCCGTTATAGCAGGGTATGACGATGGCGATGGTCATGGGGATCTTGTGAGCGCCGCCGGGTTGGTTCCGTGGCCCATTGCCGCCGTGGACTGAAGTCCCGGCTTCTGTGATTCAAGCCCGCCTCCGCGAGCGAAGCTCTGCTTCGTCGGTGCGGGCTCCGGTTACTGGTGCGGTTACGGCTTATCCGTAGCCGTCCCCCGATGGATGCAGCCCGCGGAGGCGGGCTTGAATCACAGAAGCCGGGACTTCAGTCCACGGCGGCACGAACCCGGCAACAACCCGGCGGCGCGACGGCTACTTCTTCCCGCTCTTCAGCCGCTTAAACAGCTTGCGGTGCGGCTTATACCCGATGTCCATGACGGCGCCGAGGGTGCGATTAAACGTCGGCCAGGCGTCGCGGCCCACCTTCAGTTGTCCAAGTAGCGACGGGCGCGCGTAGCCGTCCTTTACCGCCTTCTTTAACTCCTCCTCAGTCACGTAGCCGTCGCGCAGGGCGTCGCGCAGCGCCTGGACCCACAGGTCCCCGTTCTTGTTCTTACGGCTCACCCAGGGCTGGGTCGGCATGTCTGTATAGTGGATCAGGCAGGTCTCGCCGGGGATGTACTCCTCCAGCGAGTTCCAGTGGTGCGACAGACCCTCGCGCACCTGGTCTCGCGGCACGATGCAGAACTCCTTCATCAGGGCGTCGTAGTCGTACTTGCCCTCGTCCAGGCCCCGGACGATCGTCTCCAGGTCCCAGTCGAGGCGAGCGCAATCCATCAGCATCACTGCGAACTGCTTTGGGCGCTTCGGGTCGCTGGTGGCGCAGTGGAGCAGGCTCGCCCCGCCGAAGTCGGTGTCCCAGAGGCCGCGAAAGTCCTTGAAGACCTGCATGTCGGCGTCCACGTACACCGCGCGCCCCTGGTAACCCGCGAGCTTCGGGATGGCGAAGCGGTTAAACGAGAACTCGGTGCGCGGCTGGTTCTTCGGGTCCTTCGGCATCGGGGCGTTGACGTGCAGCATCGTGTCGAACTGCGACGAGATCGAGGAGCAGCGCTTGATCGTGTACTCCAGCACCCGCGCGCCGAGAAGCTGGGAAACGTCGGTGCCGATGAAGATGCGCATCGGGACCTCGCTCACGAGCGGGCCGCAGTCCAGATCGTACTTCCAGATGGCGCGCCCGATGCCGCGCGACTGGGCATCGAACGAGGTCAGGCCGTTCGCGAGCAGGGTCTTGTCCGCAAGATCGGTGAACGTCGGCGCGTAGCTCGCCCCGCCGTCCACACCCAGGAGGCGGAGCTTTTTCGCCCCGAGCATTGCCAGAATCGTCACGACCACATCGCCGCTGAACGCGCCGAACGGGATCTGTGGCTCTGCCTCCGGCGCGCCCTTGTGGGATGCCAGATCGTAGACCACGAGCCGTCCCGCATCACTCAGGCGCTGGAGGACGGGTATCTCGGTGAAGTAGGCGTCAATGCGCTTCTCGCCGGCGTGCGCGTACTGCCGCGCGGCGCCCGGGGCGGGGGGGACATGCGGGTAGCGCGGCACGAGGAGAAACTTCGCGTTCTTCTCGATAGCGTCCGCGCAGTCGCGCACCACGTCGATGTCCACCGCACTGGCGACATCGGCCGTTACCTCCCGGATGACATGGTTCAGGGCGACGGTGCGGTACGGCGACAGGTCGAACTCGTGCCGCCGCTCGAAGGTCGGCCCCTTCCCGATCACGAGCCACGGCCCGGCCCCGCCGTTGATGCCCGCCCACCACTCTTTCAGGGTCTTCATCGTGCCTATAGTACACGCTGCCGCCATTTTTGGGGAGGGGGCGGGCGCTTTGGCCCTTCTGAAGCCCGGATGCGGCAAACTTTCTCGGCACGGAATTGGCAGCGCGAGGCGTCTAAGGATAGGGTAGGAGCGGGTCAGCCGGACGGCAGCCCGCCTTCACCAAGGAAACACCATTGATGCTTCGACCCGACTGGCATATGCACACTCCCCGCTTCCGCCGCCGTCCCGCGCCCGCTCTCGGCACGGTCGCGGCCCTGTCCTTCGCCACTGTTCTCGCCATGGGCGGCCGCGCGGTGCCCGCGGCCCCCGTGAGTGCCGCCTCCCCGCGGCAGGCGCAGGGCAGCGGCGAAGCGGCGCTCCCGCCCGGCGGGACGCCCGTGGTGGGCGCCGACGCCCTGCGCATCGTGAGCGGCGCCGCGGACGGGAAGTTGGAGAAGGTGGCGGTGGCGTCGGACACCGCCACCGGGCAGGTTCCGGGGGGGGAGGTGCTGCGCCTGACCACCCTGCGCAAGCCGGCGAATGCCTGGGAAGTCCAGGCCGGCGCGCCCACTGCTGCGCCCGTAAAGAAGGGGGACGTTCTGCTCGCCCGCTTCTACGTCCGCGCCGTGAAGGGGCAGGCGGAGACCGGCGAAGCGCGTACCCAGTTTATTTTTGAGAAGAACGGCCCGCCGCACAACAAGTCTGCCGCGCTCGACATCCCGGTGCCGCGGGAGTGGAAGCGCATCCACGTGCCGTTCGTGGCGGACGCGGACTACGCGGCGGGCGAGGCGCTGGTGGCCCTGCGGATGGGCTACGGCGAGCAGGTGTTCGACGTCGCGGGCTTCGAACTGCTGAACTTCGGCAAGATGGTCACGCTCAGGGACCTGCCCCGCACCCGCAGCGAGTACCTCGGCATGGCGCCCGACGCTGCCTGGCGCAAGGAGGCCGAGGCGCGCATCGAAAAGATTCGCAAGGGCGACCTGGTGGTGGAGGTCCGGGACCGGGCGGGCAAAATCGTGCCCTCCGCCACCGTGAGCGTGGAGATGACCCGGCACGCCTTCCCGTTCGGCTCGGCGGTCGTGGCCGACATGCTCCTGCGCGAAGGCCCGGACGCCGACAAGTACCGCGCGTTCATCAAAGAGAACTTCAACCAGGTCGTACTGGAGAACGATCTGAAATGGCGGCAGTACGAGGAGAACCCGGAGCGGGCGCGCAAGGGCGTGGCGTGGCTGCGCGAGCAGGGCATCACGGTGCGCGGGCACACCCTGGTGTGGCCGTCGTGGCGTCGCCTCCCGATGGACCTCCCCGGCCTGAAGGAGGACAAAGCGGCGCTCTCGAAGCGGATCGACGACCACATCCGGCAGGAAGTCACCGACATGCGGGGGAAGGTGGTGGACTGGGACGTGGTCAACGAACCGTTCGCGAACCACGACCTCATGGATATTCTAGGCCGCGACGCGATGGTCCACTGGTTCAAACTGGCCCGCCAGTACGACCCGGGCGCGGTGCTGTACCTGAACGACTACCCGCCGCTTAATGGCGCAGCGAAGACCAACGAGCACCTGAACCACTTCTACGAGACGGCGGAGTTCTTGAAGAAGAGCGGCGCGCCCATCGGGGGGATCGGGTTCCAGGGGCACTTCGGCAGCGGGGTGATCCCGCCCGAAAATGTCCTCTCCGGCCTGGACCGCTTCGCGAAGCTGGGGCTGCCCATCGCTATCACCGAGTTCGACATCAACACCACGGACGAGGAGATGCAGGCGGCCTACACCCGCGACTTCCTGACCGCGGCGTTCTCGCACCCGTCCGTGAGCAGCATACTGATGTGGGGCTTCTGGGAGGGTAGGCACTGGCTGCCGGACGCGGCCCTGATCACCCGGGACTGGCGCGTGAAGCCGAACGGCAAGGCGTGGCTGGACCTGGTGAAGGGGACGTGGTGGACCCGTGCCGAGGGCCGGACGGCCGCGGACGGCCGGTTCAAGACGCGCGGCTTCTACGGCGACTACACGATAACCGTCCGCGCGGGCGGCGTCACCACGACCGTCCCCGCCAAACTGGTCAAGAACGGCAAGCCGATCGTCGTGACACTCAAATAGCGCCGGGCCCGCGGCCTGAGCAGCAGCGAACCCCCTGACGCCCGCCTGTCTGGGATGGGTTTTCTGTTGGGTACGATTCCCTGTGGCGCCTCCGTAGCAGGCGCCCTAGAAGGGGATTGCAGTCCATGAGCCAGAAGGATGAGGCGTATCAGTCCCTCGACGATATCGATTTCGACGCGCTGACGAAAGAGCGAGAGTACTATCCCTCCCCAGTTGCCTGGGAAGACCTGGTGCTCTACTTCCTCCTCGTGGACCGCTTCAGCGACGGAAGCGAGACAAACTACGTGGGGAATGACGGTAAGATTGTTCGGGGCGGCGAGGGGCGGCGCACCGGGCGCTACTCCGACACCTACTACCACAACGCGGTGAAGAGCGCGCGGTCGGCGCAGGCGTGGCGCGAGGCCGGTGACCGCTGGGTGGGCGGGAACCTCAAGGGGCTGACCACGAAGCTTGGCTACCTCAAGCGAATGGGCGTCACGGCAGTGTGGCTGAGCCCCGTCCTGAAACAGCCCCCGTGGGCGGAGCACGACTACCACGGCTACGGGACCCAGGACTTCCTGCGCGTGGACCCGCGCTTCGGCACGCGCGAGGACCTGCGCGACTTCGTGGCCGCCGCCCACAAACAGGGCATCTGCGTCATCCTCGACATCATCGTCAACCACGCCGGGGACGTCTTCGAGTACGACGCCGACCGCTACGAGGAGAGCGGCCCGGACGGCACGAAGTTCATGGACCCGCGCTGGGACGGCGAGGAGTACGCGGTGAAGGGCTGGCGCGACGGCTACGCGCAGCCGAACCTGCCGTTCGAGACGCTGGACCTGAAGAAGTACCCCTTCGCGTATCCGGACTGCGCGGTATGGCCGCGGGAGTTGCAGACTCCGGGCGCGTTCCACCGTAAGGGGTACATGTGCGACTGGGACAACTTCCCGGAGTACGTGGACGCCGACTTCTTCGGGCTGAAGGACTTCGACCTGGGGTGGGGCGACGAGACCGACTTCCACCCGTCCCCCGCGCTGGACGCCCTGGTGCGCGTGTACCAGTACTGGATCGCGTACGCCGACCTGGACGGCTACCGCCTCGACACAGTGAAGCACATGGGCGTGGGCGCCGTGAACTACTTCGCCGGGAAGGTGAAGGCGTTCGCCCGGGAGCTGGGCAAGCAGAACTTCTACATGATCGGCGAGATCGCGGGCGGGCGCGGCGGCGCGGTGGACACGCTCCGGCGGACCACGCTGGATGCGGCGCTCGGACTGGACGAGATCCCTGAACTGATTCGGGACGTGGTGATGGGGCGTCGGGGCGCCGAAGACTACTTCCGCATGTTTCGCAATACCCGGGAGGGCGACGAAGGCGATGACCCGACGTGGTGGAAGCAGCACGTGGTGACCTTCTTCGACGACCACGACCAGGTGGGGCGCGAGGTCAAGGGGCGCTTCGCCTCGGAGTTCGGGGACGACGGCGACCAGGCGCGGCGCGCGGTGCTCCGGGCGCTGGCGCTCAACACGCTCACCCTGGGGATACCCTGCGTCTACTACGGGACCGAGCAGGGGTTCAATGGGCACGCGTTCGACCAGAACGGCGGCAACCGCTACCTCCGCGAGGCGATGTTCGGGGGAGAGTTCGGGGCGTTCGGCAGCAAGGGGAAGCACTTCTTCAACGAGGGGACGCCGCTCTACGTCGAACTCGCGAAGCTGCTGAAACTGCGTGCGGAGAACCCGGCGCTGCGGCGGGGACGGCAGTATCTGCGCGAGATCTCGCAGGATGGGGAGCGGTTCTACTGCCCCGAGGTGGTGGGCGACCCCTACCGGGGGATTATCGCCTGGACCCGGATGCTGGACGTGGACGAGTTCGTGTGCGTGCTGAACACGGACACGGAGAACGAGCAGGCGGTCTGGGTGAACGTAGACGCGGACCGCCACCCGCCCGGGAGCGGCCCCTTGACCTGCGTCTACTCCACCGACCCGGAGCAGGTCGGCTCCGAGACCAGCGGCGGCCCCGAGGAGCGCTACGGCAGCGCCGTCTGCGTCACCGTCCCCGCCGGCGGCTTCGCCCTCTTCCGGTAGTCTGCCCGCCCGAACGGACCCCACAGCGGGGTCCGTTCGGGGAACCGGGCGGCCTCGCGCCGCGGCGGCCGGTAGAATAGGGGTATGCACGATTCCCCGTCCCGTCCGTTACCCGACCTGACCCACTCTGCCACGCCGACGCGCCTGAGGCTGCGGCCCTGCATCGATCTCCGGAACGGCCGCGTGGTGCAGATCGTGGGTGGCACGCTGGGGGAGGGGGAGGCGGGCGCGAACGTAGTGACCAACTTCACCTCGGAGCGCCCCGCCGCCGTTTACGCCCGCCGCTACCGCGCCGACGGCCTGACCGGGGGGCACATCATCTCCCTGGGACCGGGGAACGAACAGGCGGCCCTGGCCGCGCTCTCCGCCTTCCCCGGCGGCATGCACATGGGCGGCGGCATCACCCCGGAAAACGCCGGCCGTTACCTGGACGCCGGGGCGAGCCACGTAGTCGTCACGTCGTACGTCTTCCGCGAGGGCAAGCTCGACCAGGGGCGCCTGGACGAACTGGTGCGTGCCGTGGGCCGGCAGCGTCTGGTGCTGGACCTGAGCTGCCGCCTGCGCGACGGCGAATACGTCGTGATGACCGACCGGTGGCGGCAGTTCACGACCCTGCGCGTGGACCGCGAGACGCTGGAGCGACTGGGCCAATTCTGCGACGAGTTTCTGGTGCACGCTGTAGATGTGGAGGGGCGGAAGGCCGGCGCGGATGTGGCCCTGGTGGAGCGTCTGGCGGCGTGGTCGCCGCGCCCCGTGACCTACGCGGGCGGGGTGGCGGGGTGGGACGACGTGGAGCGGGTGCAGGCAGCGGGTGGCGGGCGGGTGGACCTCACCATCGGGAGTGCGCTGGACCTGTTCGGCGGCACGATGCGCTACCGCGACATCGTGGCCTGGCAGCGGCAGGAGCGGTAAGGGCGGCGTCCTTACCGCTGTAGCGCCCGCGACTCTCGCGCCCGGGCCAGGGCAGCGTCGAAGCGGGCGGCGAGGGCGATGAATTCGTTCCCCCAGCCGCTGCTGAGGCTCACCTCCTGGAGCGGGCCGGTCGGCAGAAAGAGGACACTTATGCCCGGAGGGATATGGTTTTCCCGCAGGCGCGCGAGAATCGCGTCCACCTCCTCCAGCGCGGACTCCTGGTCGGCCCAGGAGGACCAGTCAAAGTTGGCGTCCGGCACCGTCAGGTACTCGCGGGCCGCTTCCATCACGGCGATCAACTCCTGGATGGGGCTCTCCACGCCCTATTATGGCACGCCACTGCCGCGCAAGGTCTGGACACCGGGCCGGACAGGCAGTAGAACGGTAGCGGAAGTTACGAAGAAGGGTCTAATTAGGAAGATATGCCTGCCATTACCATTCTCGCCGGGGACGGAATCGGCCCCGAGATCGTCGCGGAAGCGGTCAAGGTCCTGCACGCTGCGGATGAGCGCTTCGATCTGGACCTGACGCTGACCGACGCGCTGATCGGCGGGGCGGCGTACGACGCCACCGGCCATCCGCTGCCGCCCGCGACCCTGGAGGCGTGCCGCGCCAGCGAAGCCATCCTGCTGGGCGCGGTCGGAGGGCCGAAGTACGACGCCATCCCCGACCCGGACCTGCGGCCCGAGCGCGGCGCGCTGCTGCCCCTGCGCAAGCATCTTGGCCTGTTCGCCAACCTCCGGCCTGCCATCCTGCACCCAGCGCTCGCCGCCGCGTCCCCGCTGCGCCCCGACATCGTGGAGGGCGGGCTGGATGTTCTTGTGGTGCGTGAGCTGACCGGCGGCCTCTACTTCGGCCAGCCGAAGTCCAATGACGGCGAAAAGGCGCTGGACACCTGCGTCTACTCCCGGGCCGAGATTGAGCGCATCGCGCGGGTCGCCTTCGCGGCAGCGCGCACCCGCCAGAAGCGCGTCTGCTCCGTGGACAAGGCGAACGTGCTGGAAACCTCCCGTCTCTGGCGCACGGTCGTCCATGAGGTGGCGAAGGAGTACCCGGATGTCGAGGTTACGGACATGCTGGTGGACAACTGCGCCATGCAGCTTGTGCGTAACCCGCGGCAGTTCGACGTCATCCTGACCGAGAACCTGTTCGGCGACATTCTCTCCGATGAGGCGTCCATGCTCACCGGCTCGCTCGGCATGCTGCCGTCCGCATCACTCGGCGCGCGGGAAACGGCGGGCGGGAAGTTCGGGCTGTACGAGCCCTGCCACGGCTCCGCGCCGGATATCGCGGGGAAGGGGATCGCCAATCCGCTCGCGACCATCCTCTCCGCGGCGATGCTCCTGCGCCACTCGCTCGGCCACGACGAGGCCGCTCTCGCCATCGAGGGAGCGGTCGCCCGCGTCCTCGAAGGCGGCCTGCGCACCGCGGACATTGCGACGCCGGGGCAGGAGACCGTCACCACGGCCGCGATGGGCGATGCCGTGGTCGCCGCCCTGGAACTGCCGCACCAGCCGCGCGACTGAGCGTCATGGAGGTCCGCATGCCCGTGCGTCGGCTGATCCGCTTGTACGTCTGGCTGGGGCTGGGGGCGAATCTGGTTCTGTGCTGGCGCTGCTGGCCTGCGCCGCCGTGACGTCGGCGGCCTGTGCCGGTCATTTGAGCCGGGATGGTAGGAGAACGGGATGAGCCCTTCGGAGGCGAGGACGCCCGACGAAAACGCGCCGCTGCTGGCGCTCTTCAAGTACCTGCGGGTCGCAGATGTGAGCGACGCGACGGACGCGCCAGCAGACGCCGATATGCTGCCGGGCGCGGGGTAGGGCCATTATCCCGCGCCGTTATCGAGGTGGCGGAGGTGCAGGGCACGATTGGCGGCGGCGGCGTTCAGGAGCGCCGGATCGTCGGTTTGAGGATGCCCGCTTTCTCTTATAACCATCCGCGGGAAAAGTGTGAATAATTTCACGAAGTCCCCGGGAAAACGCTTCTCTTCCTCACGGCAATGATGTATCATAGGGCGAGTGTCGTGCACCCGTCCCTGAGGGGACGCTTTGGCACGTCTCCCCCTTTGCCATGTTGTCCTCACGCGAACAATCAGTGACGGACGAGACGACGGACGAAGGCCGGCCGCCCAGCCCGCTCTACGCCGCGTTTGCCTGGTTCGTACTCTACTATAACCTCTTCGTGATCCTGGTCGGCACCGTGGTGCGCGCGACCCGCTCCGGAGACGGGTGCGGGAGCCACTGGCCGCTCTGCGACGGCGAGGTCATTCCGACCGACCCCAGTGTCGCGCGGATCATCGAATGGACGCACCGCCTGGTCAGCGGGGTGGACGGTGTACTGGTGCTGGCGCTGGTCGTCGGCGGCATCTGGCTGTTCCGCCGCCACCGCCGCCATCCTATCAAGGGTGCGCTGCTCGCCACGCTGGCGCTCACGGGGATCGAGGCGTGGATCGGGCGGCACCTGGTGGTGCAGGGATTGGTCGCCGGGAACGCCTCGCCGGAGCGCGCGGTGTGGATGGCGCTTCACCTCACCAACACCTTCCTGCTCCTGACCGCGCTGACGCTTTCGGCGTGGTGGGCATCCGGCCGGGAGCGGCTGCGCCTGGCGGGGCAGGGGGCGGTGAGCGTTGGCCTGGCGCTCAGCTTCCTCGCCATGATTGTGCTCGGCGCATCCGGCGCGGTCACGGCGCTAGGCGATACCCTCTTCCCCGTGCGCGACCACGCGGACGCCGTGGCGCAGAGCCTGTCGCCGGGGGCGCACTTCCTCCAGAAGATGCGCATTCTGCACCCGTACATCGCGGGCTCGGTCGGCCTCTACCTTTTGCTGATCGCGGGGCTTACGGCGCACCTGCGCCCGTCGCCCCTGACCCGGCGCTACGCCTACGCGGTGGGGTACCTGTTCCTGTTCCAGTGCGCGCTCGGAGGGCTGAATGTCTTCCTGAAGGCGCCGGTATGGATGCAGGTGGTCCACCTGCTCGTGGCGGATGTGGTCTGGATCTACGCGGTGCTGCTGGCTGCCGCCGCTCTGGGGAAGAGCGTTCCCCAGGTAGAGCTCGCCCCGGTGTTCGGGATGCCCGACGAGGAGGCGCGGGCGGCACTCGGCCGGCCGACGTGGAAGGACTACGTGGCCCTCACCAAGCCGCGCGTCATCAGCCTGCTGCTGTTCACCACCCTGACCGCGTCTGTGATGGCGGCGGGTGGCTGGCCGGGCACGGGATTGTTCCTGGCGGTGGCGCTGGGTGGCTACATGGCGGCAGGGGCGGCGAACGCCATTAATATGGTGATCGACCGCGACATCGACGGGCGCATGAAGCGTACGGCGACGCGCCCCACGGTGACGCAGCGTATCCCCTCGCGGCACGCCCTCCTGTTTGGCCTTGCGCTCGCCTGCGGGTCGTTCGCGCTGCTGTTTGCGGCGGCGAACCTGCTCACGGCGATGCTCTCGCTGGCAGGGCTGGTCTTCTATGTGCTGGTCTACACGCTGCTGCTGAAGCGGCGCACCTGGCACAACATCGTGATCGGCGGTGCGGCGGGGGCGTTCCCGCCCCTCGTAGGGTGGGCAGCGGTAACCGGTTCGCTCAGTCCGCTGGCCTGGTACCTGTTCGCCATCGTCTTCCTGTGGACCCCGGCGCACTTCTGGGCGCTGGCTCTGCTGATAAAGGATGACTACAAAGACGCCGGAGTGCCCATGCTCCCTGTGGTGATGGGGGAGCGGGCCACGGTGCTGCAGATCGCGCTGTACGCGGTGCTGACGGCGGTGGTGTCGATGCTGCCGCTGGCGCAGGGACTGGTCGGTCCGTACTACGTAGCCACGGCGCTGGTGCTGAACCTGGTCCTCTTGGCGCGCAGCGCACAGCTCTTCGTACGCACCGAGCGGCCACAGGCGCTTTCGATGTACAAATACTCGATGCTGTACCTGTTCCTGCTGTTCCTGGCGCTGGCGGTGGACAGCGCCTCGGCCTGGGCTTACGGACTCGGGGGAGCCGTGGCCATGGTGGTTCTGGTAGGGCTGCTGGGCCGGCTGCGACGGGGTCCGGCCGCCCCGGCGGCGACGGCAGGTTAGCCGGGTAGAATAGAGGAAAGAGTAGATACGGGGGCTACGGCGAGCGGGTTCCCAGCCTGCTTGTCAAACATCGTGAAATACTGTACAAAGTAGGAGTTTGCCCGGAGCCCCCCTGGCCCTCCTCCCGCCGCCCGCACGGCGTCGCGTGCATGTTTGAGGAGGGGAGCGACCGCGCCCCCGCGAGAACCCGAAAGAAGGATTGCGATTCCGCTCGTGGAAAAGTAGACCGAATTCGCTATGGCACAGATATTTCGACCCAGTCACAACACCCTCGCGTTGCTGAGCCTCGCCATCGGGGCAATTGCCCCCCTCGGCCTGATCGTGGGGACCTCCCAGATTACCCGCTCCAGCTACGGAACCAAGGTGGGAGTGCCTTACGAGCAGCCCGTTCCCTTCAGCCACGAGCACCACGTGAACGAACTGGGGATTGACTGCCGGTACTGCCACACGTCGGTCGAGAAGTCGGCGAGCGCGGGCTATCCATCGACGCACACCTGCATGTCATGCCACTCCCAGGTCTGGACCAATAGTCCGCTGCTGGAGCCGGTGCGTGAGAGCTACACCAAGAACGTGCCGCTCAAGTGGGTGAAGCTGAACCAGGTGCCGGACTTCGTGTACTTCAACCACAGCATCCACGTCAAGCGCGGCATCTCCTGTAACAACTGCCACGGGCCGGTTCAGGCGATGCAGATGGCCTACAAGGGCAACCCGTTTGAGATGCGCTGGTGCCTGGAGTGCCACCGCAACCCGGAGAACTACGTCAACAAGCCGGAGTTCGTCTGGGAGCTGTACCAGAAGATTCAGCGCGGCGACAAGCTGACGCCCGAAGAGGCGTCGCTGGCCGCGGGCAAGCAGTACAAGCGCAATCGCCAGGAACTGGCCGCGGGCGAGAAGCTGGCGCAGGAGTATCGCGTGCAGAAGAAGGCTCTCTCGGACTGCAACATCTGCCACCGATAGCGCACCCGCGCCCCGAACCGCCTACCGGACCCGGACACAATCGAAACGATGCACTCTGATAACGAAGCACAGTCCCAGAATAACGGCATTTCCCACCTGAAGGCGCGCCTCCAGGGCAAGCGCGGCAAGCAGCTCTGGCGCTCCCTGGAGGAGATCGCGGGCACGGAGGAGTTTCGGCAGTGGGTCGAGGACGAGTTCCCGAACCGCGCCTCGCTGCTCTCCGTAGACCGCCGCCAGTTCCTCACGCTTGGGGGCGCGGCGCTCGCGATGGCCGGGCTCTCTGGCTGCCGCATCATTACCAACAGCAAGGCCGTTCCGTATGTGCGCTCGCCTGAAGACCTGGTGACCGGGCGCTCGCTCGCCTACGCCACAACGCTGCTGCGCAACGGCTACGGCGTGGGCGTGCTGGTGAACTCCTTCGAGGGGCGACCGATCAAGGTGGAGGGTAACCCCCGCCATCCGGCGAGCCTCGGGGCCACCGAGGTCTTCGAGCAGGCGGACGTACTGAGCCTGTACGACCCGGACCGCGCGCAGAGCCTCACGGACCGCGGGGAGTTCTCCTCGTGGGACCAGTTTGTGGGCGTGCTGCGGCCCGTGCTGCGGGAGCAGCGGGCGCGGCGCGGCGCCGGGATGCGCATTCTGACCGGCACCGTGACCTCGCCGACCCTCGCGGCGCAGCTGCGCGACATCCAGACGCAGTTTCCTGAGGCGCGCTGGCACCACTACGACCCGGTGAACAACGACAACGCCCACGCCGGGGCGGTCACCGCGTTCGGCCGGCCGGTGTCCACCGTGTACCGCCTGGAGGGCGCGCGCGTCATCGTGTCGCTCGACTCCAACTTCCTGCACGGCGAGCCCGGCAGCACCCGCTACGCCCGCGCCTACGCCGACGGGCGCCGGGTGCGCCAGAACGGCGGCAGCGCCGCGGACATGAACCGCCTGTATGTGATCGAGTCGAACACCACCCTGACGGGGGCGTCCGCCGACCACCGCTGGCCGGTGAAGCCGAGCGAGGTGGAGGTCGTGGCGCGGGCGCTGTGGCAGCGCGTTACCGGCGACTCTCCGGACGCCACGCCCGTCGGCTGGTTCGAGCAGATGGCGGCGGACCTGGAGGCGAATCGCGGCCGCTGCGTCGTGATCGCGGGGCGCGATGCCTCCCCGGCGGTCCACGCCTACGCCTACGCGATCAATGAGGCCCTCGGCAACGTCGGCCGGACCGTGACCTACACGCAGCCGGTCGAGGCGAGCTCCGCCTCCCATCTGAACTCTCTGCGCAGCCTGACCGAGGCGATGAACGCCGGGCAGGTGGACCTGCTGTTCATCCTGGGCGGCAACCCGGTCTTCAACGCCCCGGCGGACCTGGACTTTGCGGCGGCCCTTAAGAAGGTGCGCCTGAAGGTGCGCCATGGCCTGTACGAGGACGAAACCAGCCTGCTGTGCGACTGGCACCTGCCGGCCGCGCACCCGCTGGAGTCGTGGAGCGACGCCCGCGCGTTCGACGGCACGGCCTCGATCGTGCAGCCGCTGATCGCGCCGCTTTACGATGGCCGCACGGAGCATGAGCTGCTGGCAGAGATTCAGGATCAGCCGCGCCCCGCGCTGGATATCATTCGCGACTACTGGCGCCAGAACGGCCCGGCGGGCGGCAGCTTCGAAATGTGGTGGAAGACCGTCCTGCATGATGGCCTGATCCCCGGCAGCGCGCTGCCGGCGCAGGCGCTCACGGTCACGGCGGGCGCGGTGGCGGGGCTCCCGGCGCCGTCCACCCCCGCGGCGCAGGACAAGGTGTTTGAGCTGAACTTCCGGCCGGACGCCACGATCTGGGACGGCCGCTACGCGAACAACTCCTGGCTGCAGGAGCTTCCCAAGCCGATCACGACCCTGACCTGGGATGCCGCCGCGCTGATCTCGCCGGTGACGGCGAAGCAGATGGGCGTTCTCCCCACGGACGGCAACTCGGACGCCGAGAACGCCGCGCAGATCAGCGGTAAGGCGGTCGTCACGATCACGGTGGGAGAGCGGACGCTCAAGATGCCGGTGATCATCTACCCGGGCCACCCGAACGGCGTCATCAGCGTGCCGCTTGGCTACGGCCGCTACGCCGCGGGGCGGGTAGGGACGCAGCAGACCGCGCCCGGCGAGGCATACGAGGGCTGGTTCGACGCCTACCGGCTGCGCACGGCGGACGCCATGAACTACGTGACGGGCGTTACCGCTCGGCCCAGCGGCGAAGCGTACCGCCTCGCCACCACGCAGGCGAACCACCTGATGTTCGGCGCGGATATCGAGAAGCACGAGAACCGTGACGTGGTTCGGTTCGCGTCGTACCAGGAGTTTACCGAGAAGGGCGGCCGGGTCGGTCCCGAGCGTCACCACGGAGGCGGGGACCACGGCGACGAGCACGGCGCGGAGCATGGCGCCGAGGCGCACGCTAGCGAGCACAGCGACGACCACGGCAACGCGCACGGCGCCGAGGAGCAGGGCGAGATAACCGCCGACTGGTACCGCAAGGAGTGGAGCTACGTCGAGAAGAGCAAGGCAGACAAGGAAAATCTGCCCTCGCTGTACCCCAACTACTCCTACAAGGGCTTCAACGCCTGGGCGATGAGCATCGACCTGACCACCTGCATCGGGTGCAATGCCTGTGTGGTGGCGTGCCAGGCCGAAAACAACATCCCCACGGTAGGTAAGGAGCAGGTAGGACGCGGGCGCGAGATGCACTGGCTGCGCGTGGACCACTACTTCTCCGCGGACGCCGCTGACCCGGCGGGTCTGGAGCATCCCGAAGAGGTGGAGTCGCACTTCATGCCGGTGCCCTGCATGCACTGCGAGAAGGCTCCGTGCGAGCCGGTCTGCCCGGTTGCAGCGACCATCCACAGCCACGAAGGGCTGAACCAGATGATCTACAACCGCTGCATCGGCACCCGCTACTGCTCCAACAACTGCCCGTACAAGGTCCGCCGCTTCAACTTCCTGAAGTGGAGCGCGGGCAAGGGCGGGCCGCGCACGGTCAACTACGATCTGCCCGTGCTCAAGCTCTCCGCGAACCCGGATGTCACCATCCGCGGGCGCGGTGTCATGGAGAAGTGCACCTACTGCGTCCAGCGCATCAACGGGGCGCGCATCGAGGCGAAGAAGGAAGGCCGCGAGATTCGCGACGGTGAGATACAGACCGCGTGCCAGCAGGCCTGCCCGACCCGCACGATCATCTTTGGCGACCTGAATAACCCGGACAGCCAGGTGTCGCGGCTGAAGCGGGAACCGCACGACTACGCCCTGCTGGCGGAACTGAACACGCGCCCGCGGACGACGTTCCTGGCGCGCATCAAGAACCCGAACCCGAACATCCAGACCACGCCCGCGGCGGCGGGCGGAGCGGAGTCGCACGCGGGCTGAAGCCGCGAGGAACGGAAAGAACATCAGAGCGATGGCCACGACCAAACCGACATCCACCTCCCCGAAGGGAGCGACCGCCGCCGCCGCGCCGCCGCCCGCCCCCGTGCCGGCGGAAGCGCGGGCGACGCGTCCCCCGCAGGAGGTCTTCATCGACGGGCGGCACTCCTACGCGACCATTGACCAGGTCATTGGCAGGGTCGTCCTGTCGCCGCGCCCGCCGATCCAGTGGATCCTGATTACGCTGCTCGCGTTCGGCCTTCTCAACGTCCTGCTGATGACGATCACCTGGCTGGTGCTCAACGGCATCGGTATCTGGGGGAACAACCAGCCGGTCGGGTGGGGCTTTGACATCATTAACTTCGTGTGGTGGATCGGTATCGGCCACGCGGGAACGCTGATTTCGGCGATTCTGCTGCTGCTGCGTCAGTCCTGGCGCAACTCGATCAACCGCTTTGCAGAGGCGATGACGATCTTCGCCGTCGTCTGCGCCGGCCTCTTCCCGCTGCTCCACACCGGGCGCCCGTGGCTGGCCTACTGGATGTTCCCGTACCCGAACATCCTGGGGATGTGGCCGCAGTTCCGCTCGCCGCTGATGTGGGACGTGTTCGCCGTTTCGACCTACGCCCTGGTGTCGATCATCTTCTGGTTCGTGGGTCTGATTCCGGACCTGGCGACCCTGCGCGACCGGGCGAAGACCCCCTGGGTCAAGGCGCTCTACGGCATCGCGTCGATGGGGTGGACCGGCTCGGCGAAGCACTGGTTCCGCTACGAGCAGGCGTATAACGTCCTCGCGGGCCTGTCTGCACCGCTCGTTCTTTCGGTGCACACCATCGTCTCCTTCGACTTTGCCGTAGGTATCGTGCCGGGCTGGCACACCACCATCTTCCCGCCTTACTTCGTTGCGGGCGCTGTTTTCGCCGGGTTTGCGATGGTTATGACGTTCGGTATCCCGCTGCGTAAGCTGTACGGGCTGCAGGACTTCATCACCGACAAGCACCTGGACTGGATGGCCAAGATCACGCTGGCGACCGGCCTGATCGTCTTCTACGGCTACATTCTGGAACTGTTCTACGGCTGGTACAGCGGCAACGTCTACGAACTCGCGGTGGTCAACAACCGCCTGTTCGGGCCGTACGCCTGGTCGTACTACGCTCTGCTGTTCTGCAACGGCTTCATGCCGCAGGTCTTCTGGAGCAAGAAGGCGCGCTACAACACGTTCACCCTGATGACCGTGTCGATGGCGGTGAACATCGGGATGTGGCTGGAGCGCTTCGTGATCATCCCGGTCTCGCTGCATCGCGACTACCTGCCGTCGAGCTGGGGCATGTACTCGCCGACCGTGTTCGACTGGTCGATGTTCATCGGGACGATGGGACTGTTCACGTTCCTGCTGTTCCTGTTCATCAAATTCCTGCCCATGATCAACATCTTCGAAATGAAGGAACTGCTGTACCGCTACACCCACAAGCCGCACCCCAAGAGCGGCGACGAGGACTTCCACGGCGAGGCCACCTCCGGCGACCCGGCGGCCACGGCCGGGGTGGCGGCGGCCGCGAAGGGGGCGCACTAGCACCATGGCTGGAGGATCTGCACACGCCGGTGACGGCGGAATCCACGGCGCCCGCGGCGCGCACGCCCATGGCCACGGTCACAGCGGCCACGGCCACGGCCCGCACGGCGGCGAGGTGCTGGACCCGGTCTTCGGCATCGTGGGGGAGTTTTCGGACGCGGACGCCCTGATGCACGCTGCGCGTCTCGCCCGCGAGGCCGGCTACAAGCGGATGGACGCGTACTCCCCGTTCCCGGTGCACGGGCTGGCCGAGGCCATCGGCTTCGAGGACCCGAAGGTGCCGTGGCTGGTGTTCCTGGGCGGGCTGGCGGGCTGCGCCGCGGGCTGGAGCCTGCAGTACTTTACGGCGGTACTGGATTACCCGTGGAACGTGGGCGGCAAGCCGCTGCTCTCGTGGCCGCAGATGATCCCGATCGCCTTCGAGTGTACGATCCTGCTTTCCGCGCTGAGCGCGGTGGGGGGGATGCTGGCGCTGAACGGGCTGCCCCGGCCGTATCAGTCGATCTTTAACGCGAAGAACTTCGAGCGCGCTTCGCAGGACAGATTCTTCCTGTGCATCGAGTCCGCCGACCCGAAGTTCGACCCGGAGGCGACGGCGGAGTTCCTGCGCCGCGCGGGCGCGGAGGATGTCTCGGAGGTCGAGCGGTAGATGCCGAAACGTATGATGCTGAAATTCGGTGCGGGTTTCCCGCGGCCCGGCGCCCGGCCCTTCCTGGCTGGGGCGGCGAGCCTGGCGGTCGCCTGCGTCCTTTCCGGGTGCCATGTCGATATGTGGCGCCAGCCGAAGGCGAAGGCGAACATGGAGAGTGACTTCTTCTCCGACCGGCAGGTGAGCCGGCCGCTGGTGCCCGGCACGGTGCCGGTGGGCGGCCTGGACATGGCGGACCCGTATCACACGG